>Ga0075157_10000747_pt1 | contig 23400 bp, 21 predicted proteins | sample JI81BgreenDNA_FD_70967 | JGI IMG/M metagenome (GOLD analysis project Ga0075157, IMG submission 70967) | Wastewater effluent complex algal communities from Wisconsin, to seasonally profile nutrient transformation and Carbon sequestration -... | ecosystem: Engineered > WWTP > Effluent > Algae...
CGTGCCGTCCTCGACACCGACGTTCATCCACTTTAGCAACGTCTCGATGTCGCTTTTGTCTGCTTCGGTTGCGTCAGGGGCAGAAGCGTCACGGACCATCAGCTCCAGGAACATATGGCCGGACTCGTGCAGGAACGTGCTGAGGTTCTGGGCTTTGAAGATTGAGATCGTGTTGTTCTCCGGGTTGTACGACCCACGCGGCGCAGGGCCGTCAGCTTTTTGGAACAGCGGGAACCCACCGGTGGACTTCAAGATTTCGTTCTTCATGTCCTGCGAGATGTCGAAGCCGAGCACTGCGGTCTCTTTGCCCAGCTGCACGTTGATCGGGCGCACTTCCTGCTTGAACCGCTTTAGCAGCTTGTTGGTCATGGACGGCAGCATCTTGTCGTAGAACTGCACCATGCCTTTGTCACTAATCGTCAGGTCGGTCCCCTCGATCACTGTCTCGCCGTTGCCGTTCGAGGTTAGCCCTCCAGCAGCGCTAATGATCTGTTCTGCGACATTCTTACCGAAGAGAGTATTAAGTTGCTCCGGGTTCAGGAGCGCGCGTCCTTTTCCGTCGAGGGGGGCTCCGACCTGTCGCGCAATAAATTCGCTCGATCCTCCGCTGACAGAGTAGCGCGCGCGGACAGACACCGGGATTAACCCCTCCGCATCAGGCACCCCGACTGTTATGTCTCCTACCTGGAGCTGCAAGGCGCTGCTGTAGCGCGCCGCCTGCATCGCACCAGTGGTCCAGGCCACTTGATCATAACCGGAGAGTGCGGCCCAGAGCATAATGCGCTTCATGGCCAGCTCAGGCCAGGTGTTCTTGAAGGGGGCGTCTGCTACTGCACCTACAGTGTCAAGGGTCGCCTGTCGCTCCGCGATAAGACGATCAAACTGAGTGTTCAAGTCAGGGTTCGCCGCCCACTGTTCGTTCGTCGGAGCGTAGTCAACACCAGGACGGGACCGCAGCTCGTTGACGACCGCGTCCATTTCCGCCTGGATTACGTTGAGGCCCCGCAGTCCCCCGCGGCGGAGGGCAGCGGGAGAGTACCCCTTCTGCCGCCCTTGCTGGTGCCAGTCAGACTGAATCTCCTCAACGAACAGCACATCCTTGCCGCCCTCGCCGCGGCGGCGATCCATCCGCACATGCATCAGCACGTTAGCTTCCTGCTCGAAGTGTTGACTGACGTTACGGTCGGAGACGTTCGGTAAGTGAATAAGCAGCTCAGTGTACCGGCTCTTCGCGCCTGCTTCAGTGTATTCCTCAAACTGCGGCCCGTTGCCGTCTTCTGACGAATAACGGACTACGTCGTTGTCAATCATATACTGGCGCAGTGCGTCTTCAGCACGTTGCGCTAGCACGCCGCCGTTGGTGCCCTCGCCGCTTGCTACTTCGTTCTCGTCCCCGTCAAGTACACGCCAGACGCCCGCCTCGGACTCGACCTCTAGATACCCGACGATCTCGTTCCCGAGATACACGTCTGCCCGCGACGGCATCATGTCTGCAACGCGGTCATAGGCGATCTCGAAAAGACGGTCCTCGTCGACCTCACCGGACTCCTCGTCGACAAACTGTTTCGCCCATTCGTTACCGTCGGCGATCTCGTCACGAATATACTCAACCTCGGCGGCAATGCTGTCTTCGTCAGGCGCACGCGTCTCGTACTGCGTGATCTGCACATCCTCGTCCCAAGTCGGCAAGCGCTGCTCGCCGTCGGTCAGCACGGTCTCCTCGATGACGAACGTACCGCGCGCGGTCGAGCGCAGCAGGTCCATGACGCGGCCCTTCTCGATCTTGGCGGACTGTGTGATTGTACGGGATTCGTAGCCTTCACGTGGCGCAGTTGAGAGCGCCTCGAACTCGCCCTTCTCGTTGACCAGGCCGTAGACCGTACGCTCTTTCGTGCGCTCGATCATCGCCTCGATACTGTCAAGCCCTTCGGCCAAGCCAGACCATTCGTACTCTTCCGCCTTGAACTCGCCTTTCTTGATGAACTGCTCGATCTGCGCACGATACTGCGCAACGGTCCCGGTGGCGTTGAGCTTTTGATCGAGGAAGCGGTACATCTTACTGAAGAAACCACCGTCCGCGAAGCCCGCATACACGCCCGCTTCGTCGAGCTGGTAATACACATTCGGCTCCTCAGCGGTGAAGTCCTGGCGGTTCTGGTACTGAACAACTTCCACGATGTCGCCGTTCGGTAAGGTCGCGACCGCGCCGTCGTATCCCGCGGCGATTGCCTTCTCGGTAAACTCCTGAGCAAAGGCATCGCTCATTTGCTTCGACCCGCTCCATTGCGGCTCTGCCACGACGCCGAGTTTGCGCGCCGCTTTGGCGATGTTCTTCACGTAGTTACCGTCGCGAACCACCGTCAGCGGATTGCGCAACGTGAGCTTGATCGGGTTGACATTCTCCCCGTAGCCGCGCGCGACGTTGCGCGACGGGCTGGCGTACTGCCCTTGGCCGAGGTTACCGGCGTCGGTGCGCCCGCCTGCGGCGCGACGTCCTTGGAACAACTGCATCTCTTGCCCGCCGATCATCGACGTACCGATATCCTGCAGATACTCTGCGGGTTTACCGCTGTTCGCGCCGCCGAGGAACCCGTCCTCGCTTGCCCACTCCGGTAGCAGCCCGATCTTCTGCGGAGCATACTCAGTATCCGCAGCCGAAGCGGTACGGTTGCGCGTCGCGAACGGACCGTAGTTGACCCAGCTATTCTGACCGCGAGTCTCTGTCGTCATTGCACGGCGCGCGAGCGGTGAATACATGGCAGCGTGACTCTGCCATGCATTCTCTTCGCCCATCGCCCGGAATCCGTTGCCGTCCTTGATGTGCCCGAAATAGTCGTGCACGATGCGGAACACGTCGTTGACGCGCAGTCGACGACCATTGATGTACTCGTCAGTGAAGTCGAGGAGTGGATTGCCTGAGATATTCACATCCAGCGACGATGCGCCGCCGAACCCACCATCGGTCGGGAACACCCATAGATGGTTATTTTCCACAACGTCCAGGATAGCCAGCCGCGGGCTCGCCGCGTACGGATCATCTCCTTCGATAAACTCGATCTGCAAACCGGTCTCTTTGATTGCCTGGTACTGGGCAAGCGTCTGGTCGATCATCTCGCGGTACGCCTGTGCGACCAGCGGATCGTCAGGGTTGTGCTCCATCTCGTCGAACGCAATCGCGATGCGGGCGGCGCGCTCAGGGTCGACCGCCGCGTACTCCTGCGGTGGCTCGTACACGAGCCCAGCCCGATGCATATACGCCTCCGCCGCGGCGCGCGCAGGTGCGAACGGGCCGAACGCTACCTGACCACGACCCGGGACGGTGACTGGTCCGGGGGCCCCTCGAAGAGGCTCAAGATTCGGCCCTGCCGGAGCTTCCAATACTCCAGCGCCTCCAGGTACGTTTCGTCGTCCGAGAAGTCTTGCGGCCGCGGTTTGGAACGGCGAAGCAGTTGCGTCTCCTTCATTGGTAGCCTCCTGTAGTACCAGGTTCTCGAAGCTGACTACCACGTCCCGCCCTGGCTGGGGCGTGGTCACATAACCGAGGTAGCCAGCTTCTTTAATCAGCCACTCGCGGGCTGAAACCCAATCCATGCCGCGTTCCTGGGCAGTGATGCTGGCCGCAGCGGTTAAGTTCATCGGGTCTGCGTCAAGATCGTACAACCGATCCGCAGGCACCCGCGTCGTGTAAGCGACGTCGCCTAATTGCGCTTCCTTGCCGCCCTTGTCAAGATAGAAATACGTGCGGCCAGGCGCAACGCCGACACGGTTACGTTCGCCGCGCGTCAGAGCCACACCGGTTGCGCCCCACTTGTTGACGTCGCTCGCGGTTAGGCCCTTTGCACCGGAGAAGTGTACAAGCTCAACCGTACCGTCGGTCGCAACCGGCGCGCCGCGCAACGTGCGTTGCATGTAGGTGCCAGGTTGCGCGATGTTCTCCGCGCGAATATCCGGCGCGCTGCGTGCATAGTACGCGGCGATGTCTTCGCCTCGACGGGTCGCACGGGCCGCAAAGAAGTTTGCGGTCAGGCGCGCGTATGCGCGGCCTACTGCCGGTGTGTATTGCTGCGTCGTGCTAAGCCGATTGAAGATGTCGGTCTCGACCGCGCTGCGGGCAGTCTCGAAGTTCGAGTCGGTGTTCGTCGAGCGGATGATCTGCTCGACCTCCTCCCGTAGACGGTCGCCCTCGGACGCCATGAACTCTTCCGCCTCGTACTTGCTGAAGCTGTCAGGCGTGCGGCGCACGTGCTCGTTCAAGCTCTTTGCCAGGCCAAGACCCGTGATGTCGGTCATGTACTCCGCGACGGGAATCTTGACGACCGTGCCGTTCTCCAACGCTTCGTCGATCTGACTGTCAAACGTCGGTGATGCCTCCCGCAAGGCGGGAATGTCAAACCCTGCTTGCTGCAGCGACTTGGGATCGACGTAGATGTCCTCGACGCCTGCGCGGGCGGCGACGTCTGCAGTAAACGAACGGAACGTGCTCGCGTCGCGGCGCAGCGCCTGCGAGCCCTCTGCAATCGTCGAGACTGCATCGAGCTGGTCAGCGAACTGCTGGGCGTCCACGACTTTCTGCCGTGATTCCGTCGTACGCTTTTCGATCCGCTGCAGGCCCGTGTCGATGGACGCAATCGTCGTCCCGAGACCAAAGCCGCCGATCATCGCAGGCAGAACGCCTTCCGTAACGTCCTGCTCTGGATTGTAGGTCTGTTGTTCTAAGACGTTCGGGAACAGCGATTGTCCCGCCTCAGTACCTGCCTCGGTCAGCCCGCGGCTCAGAATACCTGTCAGACCGGTGCGGCCGTTGCTGAGCTGGTCAAAACCGTACCGCTCCAGCAATCCGTTCACAACGCCGGTCAAGCCAACGACTGCACGGAACTCGCTGTCTGGTATCTTCACACCGGTGCGGCGTTCAAAGTCTGCGGCGTCTGCCGCCTGTGAGGCGGCTTCGAGCGTCCCGATTGCTTTCAGGCTACCGCCGGTGGCCCAGGTTACCGCGAGCGACGGTGCGGCCAGGCCAATATAATTCAGCAGCGCGCTCGGGCGGTCGATCAATTCCTGCAGGCCAGAGGCATCGCCTTCGAGCGCGGAGCCTAGTGCACGGTTGCCGAGCTCGACATCCTGCGCGACTTGGCGCAGATACGGATCGTTCTGCGTGGCAGACGTCTGAATCTCTCCGATCTTCTGCGACACGCCTGCGCTACCGCGGTAGCTCTCGGCTGCAACAGTAATCGGTTTCTGCCCTGGGATGCGCAAGGTGAGCTGCCCAGTCGTGGCCAGATCGGCGGCCTGGCGGAACGGACTGTCTTCTGGTAACATGCGGGCTGCCGTCTCAGGGATTGCAGCTACGGCGCGCGCGACTCCTGCTGTGCCGATCTCAATCGGCGCAAGCGTCTTGCGTAACGCGTTCTCGAACGAGCCGATCTGATCCAGCTCGTCACGCCAAATCTCCATGACTTCGGGATCGCTGACATACTTCGCCACGCCGGGAGACATTGCCTCTAGCCGCTCAGGGTCGAACAACCGGGTTTCGAGAATCTGCTTGGCTTCCGTCGGGCGGTCTGCAATAGCCCGCGCAGGGACGCCGAGTTGGCGAGCGATCTCCAGGTTCACCGCCGCCTGTTCAGGGTCAGTGCCGGTGGCTTGGATAAAATTCTGTTTGATGCGAAGCTGGCGGGACTGCGGGGTCTCTGGCGCCAGGAACGCGAGCTCACGCACTGCGCCGAGAATCGGCACTTCCTGGAACACGTCACGCGGGGCGCTCACGCCCGTGTCGGATTCAGGGGCGTAGTCGCTCGAAGGAGTTTCCATGCTTACTTGCTCTCTTTGGGTTTCGTCTGCGCGCTGGCTTCTCTTATCTTACGATTCCGCGTCAGCTCAGTCAACCGATAGAACTCAACGAGCTCACTATTATCCATCGGCTCTCGCCCATACTCTTGCGTGAACACGCGTTCAACATTCTTTCGCTGCTGCGGCGGAATCTGGTAGAAGCTGTTGAACTTCAGCACCGGTAGCATACGCCCGTTGGCCTGAATCTGCTCGAACGAGATTTCTTTAGCGACCTTACGCATCTCCGCAAAGTTGAGCTTGCGACCGGTAGATTTCTGAGCGCTCAGAATCACGTCTGTAAACAGCGCTCGCTGGCGGCCGATCTCAGCGAGGTCATCGTCGTCTTTGCTCTTGACGTCGTACCCGAACAACGTGAGCTGTTCGTTCACGACGTTCGTCATGACCGTGCGGTCAATGTCGTCGCTGTTTGCAGCGATCTCATCGAGCTTGCGCATATCAGGCTGAGAAATGTACTGGCCATACAGCACCTTCTGTGAGGCGCTCAACGCCGCCCATTCCGCCGGGTTCTGTAGGAAGGTGTCGTAGACCCGGTAGTCCGTCTCGTTATTGGTTGCCGCGCTACGGACAGTGTTGATCTTGTCTGGCGGAATTTGCGCCTTGAGGTCCGTCGGGACTTCCGCCCAGCTCTGGCCGCTTTGCATCAGCTCAATCGCTTGCGCCATCGCGTCGTTCTGCTGCGTCTCGACCTGCTTCTTGACGTCGCCGTATTGTTTACGGAATAGCTCCTCGGCATAAGCCTGCTGCGTCGGGTTACCGGCCGTCTGCTCGCGGATACGGGCCAGGCCCTCGTCTAAGGTCGGCATCGGAGCGCGACCCCCGCCGGTGTTGAGCAGACGCATGTTCTTCTGCACGTAGTTGCGGGTCTCTTCAGGCACCAGGTCGATCCAGGCCTTACCTTCCTTCTCAGCAAGCGCCAGCTTATCGTCGAAATTACCTGGGCCGTGGTTGTACGCGGCCCATGCCTTCGCTGGATCGTTGTCATACCGCTTCAGCATGGCTACCCAGTAGTCGCGCCCTACACGGTTGCGCTCCTCGACACTGTTGTCGCGGGCGGGGGTGACGCCGAAGCCGGGGTCCTTCTGGGTGGACGGCATGGTCTGCATTGCCGCTTCTGCCCGTTCGCCTGTGCTGTTTACAGGGCCGAGCAGGATGTTGCCGTTGCTGTCGTAATTCCGATTACCTGACTCGGTCTGCGCGGTGATCGAGAGGGCCTTTTCTACAATGTCCGGGTCAATGTTCAGCATGCGGTCGACGCTGTCCGGCATGACATTGCGAACCAAGCTATTCGCCACACCGGTGGAGATGCTCTGAGCCGCGCGTTTGTTCATTGCGTCTTGCAGTGACAGCCCGACCTCCAGCGCGTCGGCCGGGTCCATGTGCTCTGGCGTCCCGAACTTCTTGAAGTATTCGTCGGCAAAAGCCACGTCGCCCGCAGGGTCCTTCAGCTCTGTCATCAGCAGCGCCTTGTGCGCCTTGCTCGCAGCGTCACGTGCCTTGAGTGTCGCGCCTGCCGCATCGCCGTTGATCGTGAACTCCGTGTCGTAGGCTGCCTGACGTATGGCCGCTTCGTTCGCTGCGACACTGTTAAGGTCGCGCCGGTTCAAGATCATGTTGTCGACGCCGAGCTGCATCGTTGTGTTGTTTACAGAGGCTGCGTAACCCTTGTACTGCTCCGCCTCGTACTTCATCAGGTTCTTCGTAAAATCAGTGCGGAGATTACCCGCCGCCTGGCGGAACAGCTCACGTTGCTCGTCGTTACCGAGTGACTGGGCAATCGTGTCAAACTCCTGATCAAACTTTGAGCCGTATTCGCCGGTTAGCGGCTTGCCACCGGGACGTGACAAAGCCTCAGAACCTTTCAAGTTCGCGTAGCCCTCGCGAGGGTCAACCGACAATCGCTGGGCCGCGATCTGTAATTGGTTGTAGGCATCTTGCGCGCGCAGCTTGTTGGCCTGCTCGAACTCGGCCGAGACCGTCTGGCCTGCGCGTTGCAGGCTGACGCCTGCCTCTTGCATTTGTCGCCCGCTGAACGCTGCGGCGCTCGCTGTCTCTGGGTTGCGGATTAGATTGGCCGGTGCGATATTCGCAGTGACCTGAAAATTATCGTATGTTGGAACGCGAGGCATTAGTAGCGTCCTCCCCCGAGCCAGGCGGGACGGACCTGCCCTGTGCTAGTCCACGGTAGCTCGTTCGTGCGGCGCGACGCCTTTGGCGTGTTCCGGTCGCGAGTATCGCGCGAGCCTTGCTTGTCCGAGAACTGCCCTGCCGAAGTCAGCAGCGAGGTCGCCGCGTTCATGAACGGACTAATGCCCTTCGCCTGAGCGCGCGCCGTGCGCGCGGCGTTTGACTGGTTCGTCGCCTCGGTGCGGTAGCCCCAGGCTTGACGGCTGGCGCTGAGCAGGGCTTCCGTCGCGTCGCTCTCCGCCAATACGTCCGAGGACGTCATGACGTTCACAACAGACTCTGAACCGAGGTCAATGTTCCCGGCGGCGTAGCCCGTGCGTTGCTTCTCTTTGATCTGCATCGCATTGAGCTTGACACGCTGAAAGTCCCGCTCTCCGGCTTGCAGCGCCGATTGAGCACTGCGTTCCAGGAGACGAGCGTTCATGTCCGCCGTGGTGGCCTGGCCGCGTAGGTACTGTTGCGTGCTGCGGGCCTCGTAGTACGAGCCCACCGCGTTCATCCCTGCGCCTGCGGCCTGCATCTGAGGTCCGAAAGAACCGACGTTACACATCGTTGAAAACCTTCTCTAGAGATGTCGATGTTTTACTATACCCCATCCGTTCGTACAATTCTACGGCGGAGTTGTTCTCGATACCTGTGCTGACCCCGACGACAAGCCGGGTCAGACCGCGCGCCTGGGCCCAAGCCTCAAGCGCCTTGATCAACAGATAGCCTGCGCGGCTGCGCTTCCGGTGGTCAGGGTGCACGTAGACGGTCATCTCCATCGCATAGGAGGCGTTGCTGAAGAAATAGCCTTGCTCGATCACGCCAGCAAAGCCGATTAGCTGCCCGTCCTGCTCCGCAAGGAACAGATCGGCGTCTGAGCCCTCGATCATGCGCAAGATGGACTCGGCCGTGCGGCGGTCATCGAACGGCACACCGCGGTAGCTAGGGGCCTCTTCGTGCATGCGCAACCCGAGGCTCAAGACCGAGGCCGTGTCAAGCCGATTTGCGATGCGTATCTTAACCGCCAATGGATACCTCCGCAGTCATCGAGACAAGCGTCAACGGCAGTGGGTCTTTCTGTCGCAGGCAGACCTGCCCGTACTGGGCCCAGGTCGGTGTCAATACAATCTCGATCTCCTCGCTCTTTAAGCTAGGCGGCGAGCCGTACGGCTCAGTGGTTCGTTGCTTCGCCTCCTTGAGGTCAGCATCGTCGAACGTCGGACCTGCGAAGATACCGCTTGACTCTTCGACTTTAAGCAGCACCCGATTGACGTTTTTCGTCAGGCCTTGGGCGTACGCAACAACCGGTAGGTAGACCGGTAGCGTCTGCACATCTGCTTCAATCGGCAACCCTACATGCACAACGCTGGCAGGCTGATCAAGCACAACCGTGCCGTCGTTCGCTACCGTGAGCTGCCGGTGGACGCAGCCGTCGGCGAGGATGTTTACGGTCTCTCCGACCAGGTGGGTCAACCCACTGATCGTGGTCGCGGGTGCGCCATTGTAGGTCAAGCCGCAATCCACGAAGAACGCGTCCTGCAACGTGGCGAAACGGCGGTCCCGTAACGTCTCAATGTAGCGCACGACCTCACCGTCGATCTCGCGACGGACAACCAAGTACAGTACGTCGTCGCGGCCTTCTGCCACAGCACATACCGACTCAATGCTGCTCTTACCTGCGAGCGTGTAGCTGTCGTGGCGGTGCCACGAAGCCACTTGCTGCTCCGGCATGTAGGTCAAGCCGAGCAGACCGCCATTGGACGACGTGACCCACAAGATCGGGTACGGGGCTTTGCTCGCGGCCGAGCTCGTGATGTCAAAGTCTTCGAACAGATGCGTCGCACGCACTGAAAGATCACCAGTGATGTAGCCGCCGTCGTCGTTCGAGAAGCCCATCTCCCGGACGTGCCCGCCGCGTGCCGCCACATACAGCACGTTGTTGTTGAACACTTGCGGCCGTACGTTCGACGCCCCTACATACGCCTGCGGGCGTACAGAGATCGAGGTCGGGGTCAGTTCGTCCGTGTTCACGGAGGTCACCCGCCACTCGGCGGACGAGGTCAGCACCAACAGGCTGCCCATGGGTACGAGATGGCGAATGGCGTTGTTGTCACGTGCCGCGATACGGAACGCAATCCCGTCCGAATCCCGAGACGGGATCGAGTAGGACAGGTTGCTTTCAGTCCCGCTGCGTGTGAACCACAGATTCTGAAGCTGGGCGATAGTACCGCCGAACACCTTGCGTTGCTCGAAGTAGGTCACGGCTTGCGGATAGTTGTTGGCGGACACAAACGGGTTGCGTTGGATCGGCGGCGTGCGTGCAACGTCCGACTCGATATTCTCGTCGACAAACGAGAGCGCGTCGGTCTGGCCGATATATCCGTACAGTCCATTGCTTTGCTTGTACACATTGTACCGCGCCGCACCGGTTACGGCGGTCCAGGACACGGTGTTTTTATTGCCCGACGTCAGCAAGTTGTTATTCACGCTGGCGTCGGCCGAGGGGAGGCTTTCCTCCAACCCGGTGTCGTTCACCGCGCTGACGCGGTAACGGTATGTCGTAGTGCCTGTGCCGGTTGTCGCGACTGCGGTGACTCCAGTAGGCGCAGCCAGCTCCGAGACGAAGACCTCAGGGGTCAACGTCCAGTTGGTCGCACCGAGGCGCTTGAGCTGCCGCGGTGCGTAGTTCGGGTGCGTGATCGAGATCACGTCTTGCGACTGCTCGAAGTGCAGGTCGAACAGGTGCACCTCCGCGTATGGGCTGGGGATTTCGTAGATGCCTGCGGGCATGGCATACCAGAAGCTCGCGTTCGGCGGAGCCTGATTGGTATGCGCCGCAATGCAGTAGTAATTTACTCCGCCCGAGCTGACGAGGCTGCCGATCACGTACGGTGTCGAGTTGCTCCAAGCGGCGGGCGTGCCTGGCCCGAGCGTTGCGCCTTGCGTGTGGAAGCGTACATACCCATCGCCGAACTCAAGTGCGGCGGTCTGTTCGTTCGAGAAGGTGAACGGAATCATGAAGGCCTTGCGGTCATTGTACTTGCAGGCGCGCACAAAGCGCGTCCCCGCGCGATTAGCTGCCGGGCCGTGTGGTTTGATGATGACGTTGCGCGCAGTGGCGAGGCCGGTTTGGTACTTGACGTCCTCGACCTGGCCGAAGAACTCAGGGCTCACCTCGCCGCCCGCGAACGAGCGGTACAGCGTAAAGGTTTTTGTCATCGGTTGGCCATCCACGGTACGGAGTGCTTGACTTTCTGGAACTGCTGATTTGCGTCAGAGCGAGCCGCTGTGTTCATCAAGCTCATAGCGACCTGCAGGCAGTTCTTGGCTTCTGCGCGCCCGGCGTCGCCTTTGATAACCGGGCCTGCGAGATACCCTGCTAGATACCAACTAAGCGTATCGACGAACAGCGGGCTGAATTTCGTGGGGTCGATCACGCGGACCGTGTACCGGCCAACCGCGTCAGGTTCGTTGGTCACGATCACTTCTGTGCCGTCGTCCAACGTTTCTAGCGCGAATGGACGCGGAGTGTGCTGCGTGTAGGTGTCGAGGTCAGTGTAGCTACTTTGCGAGCCGTAGTCGAACGTGCTGGAGTACGCGGCGGTGTAGTCGTCGTTTGCAGTAGCAGGAAGCACGGCGAACACGCGCAGTGCGTTCAGTGGTCGACGGTAGGTGTAGAGCCAACCGTTCGTCGGAACGGCACTCATAAGCACAAGCGGCGAACGCCGTGTGCAGAAATTCCAGTCATGCTGCTCTAGCAGTGAGTCGCGTGCAATCGGATACCAGCGGGCGCAATGATCGGCCTGCGCGCTGCCCTCCGGTGGGTCAATGCTTGCCAACGTGGCGGCATCGCCGAGATGTGCCAGTGCCAGGTTGCAGATGTCGACTTCTGATGCCACGATGCACCTCTATGAAAAAGACGGGAGAGAACCAGAGCCCCCTCCCGCGAGTTGGCAAACCACGTAATTACTTAGGCCAGGTCTTCGTCTTCGTTTTCCTGGTTGGTCAGAGCAGCAGCAAGGTCTTTCTTGCTGGTGTTCTTGTCGAACTTGATGCCTTTGTTCTGCGCCATGATGCGCAGCTCCGCAATCGGCAGTTCGATCAGTTTCGATTGGCTTTTGTCGGCTGCGGCTTTCGCATGCAGCGGCTCCAACCACGAACCCTTCATGCCTTCTGGGCCGTCGAACACGTCGCCGGGGTTCAGAATCTGGTTGAAGTAGCCTTTAGCGGTGGCGATGTACTGTGCCATGTTAGTCTCTCCGTGAGTAGGTTGGGTAGAAAGGGCCCCAGGTCACCCCAGGGCCCTATCCGTTAGAAGCGCTTCGCGTAGTAACGCTGAGCATCAACGTCGTTCGTCAAGAACGTGTCGAATTGACCGGCGGTCAGCGGGCCGCTTGCTACGGTGTAGCGTACACCGAGGAAGCGCTCGTAGTTGCCGTTCGGCAGCTTGATTACCGCCAGCGTGCTGCCAGCAGGAGCGAAAGCCGCGAAGGCCAGCGCGCCAGTGCTGAAGTGCACGGTCGGCGAGGTTGCGAGGTTGGCAGTCGAGTCGGACTCCAGGGTCACGGTCAGCGTAGCATCGCTGCCCGTATCCGTAGCGGCTACGACCGTGCGAACCACCAGATAAACATCAGTGCCGGTGCCAACGTCTTGGATTGCGTTAGGGCCGCCTACCGAGTTCAGGTCGATCACGTTCTCGGAGATCGCAGTGCTGGTTACAGCCTGCGAGTTCGAGAACTCTTCCATCGAATTAACGTACATAGTCTTGTCTCCTTGAGAGTAGATTGTAGATCGTGTTCTCGGGGGCGGTTTTTACGCCGCCCCCTCAACCACGGAGGTTACACGACGCGAGCCTCGGTATTGAGAATCACATCTACGGTGCGGACCGGTACGCCCTGAACCATCAGGGTGCCGTTGCCTACCGAGCCAGGGCCTACGCGACCGAATTGGTCTACGCTGTCCTTGATCGACAGTACGCCGCTGCTGCGATCCATCGCCATCACCGAGAGCATCTCTTTCACGGTGCGGTTGGCGTAGAACACCGGGGTGCCTTGGCCAATCGACGGAATGCGCGCGAAGGCCTTGATCATCATCTTGATCAGGTTCGTTGCGGCCGTCTGGGCTTGGGTGCCGGTTTGAGCCAGCAGGTCCGACACGTCTACGTTCGCGATGCGAACGATGTAGCGCCAGTCGCGTACGGAGATACCGCACTTCCACTGCCAACGCTCCATGTAAGCGCGGTAACGGTTGCCGTTGGCATCCAGCGCGTCGTCCAGGCCCAGGTCCTCGTGTACCAGACCGGCTTGCGACCCTTTCGGGTAGATGCCGTGTACGGTGTTCGGACCCCATACAACCAACCACACCGAGGTGTTGTCAGTGCTGGTGCCGCCTGCATCCAGTACGTTCGAGCCGTTGCCTGCGCTCAGCGAGCTGAAGCGCGGGGTCAGACCGGTGAAGCGCTCGGGGTTCAAGGAGGCGTCGCCGTAGAAGAGGGCTTCCGCCATCGTCTGATTCAGCGATTCCAGGAACGCAGGGGCTTCCGACATACGGTAAGCGTTAGCGTTGCCGCCAAGCTCTGCGATGTCTTTGTCGATCTCTGCGCGGGTCTCCAGCATGCCGCAGGTGTCGTCAACGGTTGCACGCAGCGACTTGCTGGCGGGCACCCCTTGATACAGCTTGCGCCAGATCGAGGTCGGCAGACCGGTGCGGATTACCGAACGGTGACCGGTGGTGAGGTTACCCTCGATCCACGGCATGTCCGTCAGGATTTCGTTGTATTGGCTGAGCAGTTCGGCCACGGTGGCAATACGGCCATCCGGGTCAGTTGCTTTTGCCACGTCGAGCAGGCTTACAGCGCCAGCTTTGGTAGGAAGAGTAGCCATGAGTGATAACTCCTAAAAAGTGTTACTTTGTTTTGGTGTTGTTGTAGAGGATTTGCGCAGCATCCTTTTGGGTGCCAGGCCCTTCCCCGCCAACGAAACCGTCTTCGCTGAGACGCAGACCGATCTGGTGGAAGAACTTCACAACCGCGGGGTGGTTACCCAGGCCCATGCCGTGAGGGTTTTCCTTCGGATCGAACCGATTCAACATCGCTTTGATCTCGGGCGTCGCAAAGGTTTCTACTGCCTTTGCGGCTACCGCCAGGTTCTTCGGCAAATTATCGCCGCCGAACTCGGGGTCGCTCTTGATCTCTTGCTCCCAGGTGTCCGCCTGTTTCTGGATAAGCGCGATCTGCTCATCGAGAACGGACTGGACTGCTTTGTGCCCGAGTTCGACAAGCTGTTGAGCTGTCTCTTTCGGTAACTTTGCTTCCGCTGCAATCGCCTTCAGATCGACCAACATCGGGTCCGTAGGCTCAAGGCCTTCGGGGAGTGCTAGATCGTCGTAGCTGATCACCTCGGGTGCAGGATCAGCCTTCGGGACGTCATCTGCTTTCGGTGCATCGGCTGGCGGTGCGGCGTCCTCTGCCTTCGGCGCAGCCGGAGCTGCGGGTTGGGCGTCGGCCGGGGGTTGTTGAGTCAGTACAGTGTCCAAAGCCGGAGCACTGGTTGGTGCCTGGTCTCCGCCGTTACTCGGTGCGGCGGAGTCGTTCAGCGATTCGGTTGTCATAATCTATTTTCTCCGTTGTCATTTCTACATAGCGCTCTGGGCAGAGACTCTGAATCTCCGCGAAGAACCTCTGTCCAATGCTCATGGCCCCGCAACGGAAGTCAGTAAGCGAGCTGCCTGCGTACGGGTTTCTGAACACGCCTGAGATTTCGAGCAGACGCCACATGATGCGACGGCCTCTCTTATCACTCATGAGCCATTTGATGTCGTCAGCCTCGCGGCGAGCCAGATCGGCCGCGATCTCCGCAGTAAGGAGATCGGTTGCGTCCACTGCCTGAATGTCTGTCGGATCGTAACTCACGCTCCTATTGTACAGGATCGAGTTGTAGTTATCCAAGCAGTATTTTACAGAATTGTTTTGGGTATTAGCGACGACGGCGACGGAAGGTGATTACGTCGAACGCGGCAAGTGCAGTTGCGCCAGTAGCCTGGGCCGCTAGAGTAAGTGCGCCGAGTGTCACATTCAACGTGGCGTTGCTACTGAGGGCGGCGAGCGCGCCAGCAGCCACCAAGCTTGCGTTGTCTAACGTGCGGGTGAGCGCGGCCGTTAGGGAGGCACGAGCAGGAGCGCTCAACGTCAGCGCGCCGAGAGTCGCGCTAAGAACGGCTGTTGTGACAAGACCGCCTTGCCCTGCAGCCAACATCTGCCCGAGCGTGTTCGCGCCTGTGGCCCGAATCGCAATTGCAGAAGACGACCCTAGAGCCACCGCACCGAGAGTCGCGACAGTAATCGCGGCAATCTGCATGCGCCCAGTAGCAGTCGATGTCATAGCGCCAAGGGTAGCGGACAGCGTACCGCTTATATCCCCGGTTGGAGGAGGTGTTGGTTCCCCAAACCACTCGTTGTTGAATACCGTCTGCGCTGGCGATGGCAACCAGTCTGGGCGGCGCGAGCTGGTAGTCTGCCCACGGTAAAGCATACTACGCCTGAATCATCGCGATGGAGCCAATTAAGGAACCGGAAGATGTGGTGCCAGGAAACACAACGATTTGCAGGCAGGCGTCATTTGAAATGTTCGGGAGACCAAGCTGTTGCCAGTCATACACCACGCCGCTGTTTGCAAGGCCGAGGCTCATGGATGTGTAGCCGCGCGTTGCCGTTACTCCGAAGCTGCCCGCAACGCCGGTGCTGGCGCTGAGCTGCACGTTCTCAACGCTTTTGATGAACTCGCCACCCGCGCCGATGATCGGTAGCATACGGGCCGCGCGCGTCGTGCTACCAACGGCCACAGTGGTAGTGCGGTTGGGTGTGCCTGCGGCGTTAGTGTAGGTGACGGTGGCGGTGACTGCCGTTGCCCCGGTGTCAGCGTACCATTCGAGCCACCACTGCACGTCGGTGTATGCCGGGTCGCCAAGGCGGTCTTGGTTGACCACGTTGGCCATGTCGATGAACACGTTCCAGTTGCTAGTTGCGTTGGCTGCAAGCGAGCCCATGCTAGCGAGACGGTCATGAATTTGGATGTCCGTTCCACTGTTCAAACTTATGGCGAACATGCGCGCCAGATAACTTTCAGCGGGAGCGGTTGGGTTGTTGAAGCTGAACGCGCCCACGTCATTCTTCGTGTGGTATTGCACGGGGCTTGTTGGTGGAATAGCACCCTGTCCCGGCGTGCCAGTTGCTCGCCACAGGGAGGTAGCGCCGCCTGGAAGCTGATTTGGGAGACTGTTCTTGTTGATATTTAGCCGCTGGTTTGTTTGAGCCAAACCCTGTGCAATAGCGTCTACGGTTGCAATTGGCATCTATGCCTCCACAAATTCTTGCGCGTAGAACGCACCGTTCACTTCGTACTGATAGGCCACGGCATCCTCGGTGACGATCTCACCGTCGGCGCTCACGCCTTGCACCGCAGTAATCTCGTGTAGCGTCTCGCCGTCGCCGAACGGTGGAAGAATTCGCACCTGTGTTCCTGGTTTGATCATGTGCGCGCCTTATGCGTTGCCGTCGGTCAGAGTAAACCCTGTGACCGTGAACGCCTGGCCTGCGGCGAACGAGGTGTTGTCTACGGTCATGTCGCCGCCTCCGCTCGTTGCAGTGATCGTGCCTTGCATGTGGCACGTCGTACCATCCGAAGCATAGAGCCGAAAATGACCAGCAGTACCTGCGGCATCTGCGCTAGTATCCTGCCAAGTGCCGCTTAGTGCCTTTGACCCGCCAGAAGCTGCGGCCATCCAGTCGGATGGCAAGTTGCAGGTTGCAAGCACCGTACCGGAGTCTGCGGCCGCTACGTTCGCGGGCACTGCACCGGTGCGGATGCGTAGAATCGCGCTCGTGCCAATAGTCGATTCGATGGCGTCGAGGCGAGCGTTACGCACCGCAGTGGAAAGTTGAATGGCCATCTCGTGTCCCCTTAGTTACAGCTTAGCGATTGCTGCCTTTTTATCGTCGATGATCTTACTCAGCTTGTCATGGGCGGCATCGAGTTCAGCGTACTCGCGCTTCTTCTCTTTGATGTTGCCCTCGACCGCGGCGAGCTGGTCCTTGGCTTTGCGTAGCGCCAGCTTGACGGCGGCTTCGTCTTGTTGCGTTTCGGCAACGGACTTCTCGATTTTCTCGATCTGCGCCGTTGCAAGCACATTCGCTTTCTCGATCTCGGCGGCGATAGCCTTTTTCGCGCGCTCGCGCTCCTGCTCTAGCGCCTGGATCATGTCGGCGTGAGCCGCCTTCGACGCATCAAGCGCAGCCTGGCTTTCGGCCAGTTGCTTTTGCAGGTATTTGGCGTGGCTGTCGAGCTGCTCCAGTGCTGCAATAGCCTCGGCCGCTTGCTCATAGCTGCGAAGTTCAGACAGGCGCTTGCTGATGAAGCCTTTTACGAGTTGAAGGTCCATTAGTTTGTCTCCTTGCCGCTCAGTAGCACGGCGATGTTTGCGGTTGCGGGCGTACCTGCGACAATCGGGCTGACCCAGAGCGGGCTCTCAAGCACGACTTCGAGTGCAGGCGCGGTTTTGGTGATCGCATTGGCTTGCGCATCAGTCAGCGGCAGCCAATGGTCGGGGTTCTCGACATCGGGGTCGGGCAGATTGCTGCCGCGCAACGTCACCGTCGCGCCGGTGCCAAAGTCGCCGTGGATGTGCACGGTCTTGTCAGCGTACTGCGAGAACGCAAAACGTTCGCCGACGTCGCCTTGCGACATGTCAAACCAACCGCGGGCCACCACGGCTGAGTTCTTGGTAGTGATCGGGGTCATTGAGATCGTAGCCATGTGCGGTCCTTACGTTGTATATCCTGAGAAGTTACGAATCACGTCCGTCAACGCGTTCTCCGCGCCACCGGTGGGTGTGTTGCCAAGAGCCTGTACCGTCTTTGCCTGCTGCTCTGCGAGCGCCGCTTGTTGCGCTGCCATCTGCTGCTGTGCGCGGCCTTGGCGTATTGTACCGACTTCCTCGTCGGTGCGCAACAGGTTCGGATCGACGCCAAGCATGTCGGCATAGTCGTCGGCCCAGCGATCTTCGTCGAAGTTGTCGAGCACCTCGGGTTTGCCGAGCTGAGCCACGGCCCCGAGCGACATGACGAAGCGGTCCACCGAACTGGTGGCCACGGCGCGTTGTGCCTGGGCGAGCATGGACACGAACTCAACCTTGAGCTCCATATCCTGCAACTCCTCGGGCGGCTGTGGTACCCGCCCGGCGCGAACCATCGCGTCCCAGGTGATCTCGATCAACGGATCGAGCAGCTCGTTGTGCAGCCGCTCAAGTACCGGACCGATCATCAACAGCTTTTCCTCATGCAGCTCGGCGACTTCCGTGGCCGTGGTGCCTGAGCGCCGATTGTCGGCGATCATGAGGAACATATCCGTGAAGAATGTCTGCTGGATGCGCTGGCGCGTATCCTGGATGTCAAGCAGCAGATGCTGCAGGTTCATGTTTACCTGGAACGCGGGGCGTACTTCACCGTCGCCGAAGCTCACGCCGCCCGGTAACCGTTGCACGCCTTGGTTCTTCATGCTGAGTGGGGCGCTGAGCGGTACGCGAACCATGTAATCGACGGCCTCGGCCTTACGGACCTGCATGTGCTGCAGTGACTTCACGTCACCAAGCGCCTCGTGACCTGGGCCGGTGCCCATCACGTCGTTGCTGAGTACCGACCAGCGTGGCGCGAGCACGCGGAACAGGCGATGCCCAGACTGGCGCAGGAACTTGTTGCGGTTGTTGCCCTTCTCGAAGTAGCAGGACGACCACGCCATGTTGCGATTGTCGCTCTTGCTTGGGTCCCGGTACTGGTTCGGCTCGATCATGTGGATGATCGTGAACCAGGCATCGACCTGGCCTTTGTCGTACAGGTTTTGGATGGTCAGGCTGCAGTTCTCATAGCCAAACTCACCGACGATCTGACCGACGGTCATGTCGAACTCGCGGGCCAGCGTGTTGACGACGCCGCGAGCATCGGTGGCCAGGCGATACTCGCCGTAGGTGAGCGGGTGGATGCGGATCAGATCATCATAATCGTCGAGCACGATAGCAGCGGCCGTGCCATATGCGCCGAGTTCTTCGTACATTACGTGCAGAGCGCGATAGGTGTTGGAGCGCTGGAACACGCTGCGCATGATGTCGCTCGACTGGCTGAGCCAGCGCTTAACGGAATCGAGGCGCATCAGCTCTTGGTCTTCCACCGCCAGACGGAACCACGGACGTGCCGGGCTGGTTGCCCCACCCATGAGACCCGCACCAAGCGTGCGTAGGCTGCGCGTTGCGGTGTTGTCGTAGATGTTGTTGGTCTTGCGATGGCCTTTGTTGCGGTCCGAGGTCAGGAACCGGCCTGAGTGCGGGAGCAGATACGCGCTGATGTCCATCGCTGTGCGTCGCCAGCTCGAAAACTCAGTGTCAAGCTGCGTCCAACGGATCAGCTTGCGACGAATCTGCTCTTCGGTACTGAGTTTCTCTTTCATGCTACTGGCCCAAAAGCGTGTTGCGCATCAGTGGCAGCGCCGATTGGTCGATACCTGCCGATCCGGTCAGCAACGTCGAGCGGTTGCCTGTGCTTGCAGCCGCGAGGTTCGAAGACATCAGGCCGCCTACATCAGGTTTGCGTTGGTTCAGACGGTTGAAGTCCTGATCGGCTTTGGCTTGCGTCTCCGCCGCCGCTTTCTCGTTGGCGACACGCGCCTTCTTGGCTTCCTTGGCTTGTTGGCGTCCTGTGACCACGCTGGCCACAGCGCTGCCGAGTAACGCGCCGAGAATATCTCCGCCTCCAAAAGCTCCCATTTTAACCTCTCATGTCAAGTAGTAACCGCCCGCCGCCGACATCAACGAATCCGTGGCGACGGAACAGGTTGTTGAACAATTTCTCGTTGCGCTCGCCCATGCCGGACTCTGCGCCTGCGTAGACGTATCCGCAGTTTACACTACGGAGCTGAGCCAAAGCCGCTTCGAGCATCTGCCGAGCTGCGGGCGTACCGCGATGTTCGGGTGTCACGTAGAAAAGATCGAACGCCGTGCACGGCTCCGCCCAGAACGTGTTCCCTACGAACCCGAAGGTAAGTGCGTGTATGCGCAAGTTCTCGTCGAACCCGGCAACGCGCATGAAGTTACCAGCGGTGAACAACCGGGTGAGTGAGTCGCGCATCACGGCCCAATCAACCGGGTTTTTCTGCGCCTGATACGCCTCACGTGAGTAGAACGCCAGGCACTGCATCGCAGCGTCGACGTCATCCAGGTCAGGAGCACGGAACGTAAGAAGGGCCATTGCTATATTCTACAGCCCGCAAATGTGGATAGCAATCAGATATTCGATAAGGGATCGTAGTCACCCATAAGCTGCTGGTGTACGTTCTCCAGCGGATCATAGTTCCCTTCGGCCATGCGACGGCGGCGCTCCTCGACGCCTGGGATGTCGCTGACCTTCGGCGTATCCATCAGCGCTAGGAACAGCGCGGCCGCGTGGTCAGGCGAACGGCCAAGGCGTTTGATGATCTCTTCACGGCTCTCGACCTTGATGCCTCGGCCATGCGGCGACCAGCGAATCGCGCACAAGTCTGCCTTCAACTCGGCGCTGGGCGGGATCATGATCCCGGTATTATTGGCCGGATCGAATATCTCACGCGCCCACCAACCGAGTGCGCTACGCAAGTTGAAGAATGACAGCTTGCCGGTGCGGTCTTTGCGTTCTGTGGCCTGGCGCACGTCCACGCCCTGCACAGGTGCGTTGGCCTGGACTAGGAAGTCGTACGGCGATGCGCCCACGCCGATAATGTCGATGTGTTGGATTGCGCTATCACGTGCATTGGCCAACACTTGCGCGGCGACGCTAGGCCCGTCAGGCGTTTCCTTGCCAGGGTACACGAGCGCATGGTCGATCCACATGCCGTGGCGGCGATAGATGATCGTCTTGTCATCGCCACCGCGCGCCACGTCGATACCCATCGAATCCATTGGAGGCTTCGGGTACTGATCGACCCAGCGTGCCTGCGCGGCCTCGACCCATGCGGTCGGGATAAGCTGCCAAGCGTCGTCCTTCACACCGGCAAGGAAGTCACCGTTCAGCATTTGCGAGCGGAGGGGTTCGGGTAGTGCTTGAAGCGTGCTCATATAGCCACTCGCCATGTAGAAGGGGTTGTCGGATACTTTCGCGGGGATGAAGGTGCGTGATTTCGGTACGATGATCTGCTGCGGCGTGAACTCGCTCGGGTCGAAATCATAGACCCGCTCGTCACCGACGCGCACAAACGCGCGATTGTCTGGCACTTCAACGTCGGCACCGTTCTCGGTCGTGAACCAACGCAGCTCGCCATGTGCGGCGCGCTTTGGATGTGATGGATCAAGCCACGGCGCGAAGAACTTCAGCACCCAACGGCCCTCGACTGTGGTCGGCGGGTTGAAGGTCATCAGCACCTGGCATCGCACGTTCGGGTCGGCCGAGCGTAACCAACCCATCACGAAGCGCACCTGCGCCTCGCGCATCTCCGTTACCTCGTCGAACGCTTTCAGATCGTGCGGGCGGCCTTGCCAACGCCGCTCGTCACCTGGATCGTCGAGACCCGCGAACTCTAGAAGCGCGCCTTCCTCGTCCATGCGCCACACGCCCTTCTGGCTGTTGTAGCCTTGCGTGCCGTCCTTGATCTCCATCAGGCGCTGGATGATGCCCTCAGTCTGTGCCTTCTCTCGGCGCGCGATTAATGCGCGCTTGTGGCGCGTTAATGCTAAGCCACAGATGAGGTCCGTCTTACCGCCGCCTGCCGCCCCGCCATAGCCGATGATGTCGGCCTCGCTGTTGTAGGCCATCGTCTGTGGGCCTGGAAGCGGTTCCCAAACTGGGATCGGCGGCAGCAGTGATCCTACCCACGCACGTTCGTCTGGCGAGAGCACTGCGAGCTCCTCGGCCGTGAGGTTCGGTATCTGGTTCGCGCTAAGTGAGGTCAGAAGCGTCATACGGATCGTGGTTCAGTTTTGCCTGGGCCTTTTGTTTTAGCGCTGCTAGGCGCTTGGCTATCTCTTCAGGGGTCTGCGCGGCCGCGGGTGTCATGCTGCCGTCGGACGATTTATGGTCGAGCTCTTTCTTCTCTCCCCATTTCTTCGGGTTCCACTTCGCGAGCAGCTTCAAGCGCGTGTCGATGCGCAGGTTCGCGCGGCGAATGACTTCACCGTCCACGACGAGCTTACCGGTCTTCGGATCGACGCGCACTTCCGCGCCAGATTCGTCAGCAATATCAAGGCAATCCTGGGCAATGATCTCTTGTCCTATCTCTCTCGCGCGCTGGAAGCGTATGGCGAAGTCGTTGTCGTCATTGAGCCAGTCATATACACTTGCGAATATAGGCATATGATCATCACGGCATATAGCGCGAAGCGTTTCGCCTTCTGCGATACGACGCAGAATCTCATTAATGATCTCGGGAGATCGCCGTACTCCGTTTTGTCCGCCGCTAGGCATGCAGAACCTCCTGTAAGCTCCCATTATACTGCCGTTCACTATCGCTCGTCAACGACCGCGCAATACGCGCTAGCGCCACTCTACTTTAAGTTGAGCAGCAAAAAATTACACATATACGCAACAGTTATGTGTAATTTTTTACTGTTGCCTTTGTTGCCCTTCTTTTCCCTATATTATCCTGGAGTGCTTTTACTACCCCCTTTACCCCTTTTCCCAACATTTGTTGAAAAAGAAGGGCAACAAAGGCAACACGCGCTCAGCCGCGCTCACAGGGCCGCTCCGCGTAGCCGAAAAAAATTGCAAGTTCTGACATGAGCAACATCTTATATGTTAACGAGTAAAAAACTGCTAATTCGCAGTTTTTTACGTCTTACTCCATACTTTTCGTACCACGCCGTCGATTCGAGCGTCCGTCCGAGTGTAGCCGATCTTTTTCAGAATTTTAGAGATGCGCAACACTTCTGGGCGTTTTATGAATCTTTTTTCCACACCTATTGCGTGCACAGCCACCTCCAACGCTGTAACTCGACCCGGCAGATTGCCCTCCATATCAGGCGCGTTCAGCCACTGCTCGATTGCCTCTTGCCAGGCATCGTGCACCGCAAACTTTGCATGCTCTTTCTTTGCCAGGCGCTCCGCATCACGGAACATCACCCCATGCTTCTCGAACAGCACTTTACCCTCCGCCCATAGCATCGTGCGCGCCGCGGCGATCCCATCCGTATCAATATCGCCGACAACCACTGGCAGGAACCGACGCGCACCGGTTGGGTCATCGAGAATCTCGTCCTCGTTCGTCGTGCCAATAAACAGCAACCGGCGAGCCATCGTCGTCGCGCGTTCCTTATACTTCTCAACCCAGCTCTCATGACGCCGTGAGATGAACGCCTTGATGTGCTCCGCATCCCGGC
>Ga0075157_10000752_pt1 | contig 23379 bp, 17 predicted proteins | sample JI81BgreenDNA_FD_70967 | JGI IMG/M metagenome (GOLD analysis project Ga0075157, IMG submission 70967) | Wastewater effluent complex algal communities from Wisconsin, to seasonally profile nutrient transformation and Carbon sequestration -... | ecosystem: Engineered > WWTP > Effluent > Algae...
CAAGTTAGCTTTTTTAATAAAATCCTCTTCTCCTTCTTTGAGTGAAATAGAGTTTACAACAGCTTTTCCTTGTACACATTTTAAACCCGCTTCAATTACACTCCATTTGGAGCTATCAATCATGATAGGTAGTTTTGCAATATCTGGTTCCGAGGCAATTAGATTTAAAAATACAACCATAGCAGCTTCAGAGTCCAACATGCCTTCATCCATGTTTACATCAATCATCTGAGCTCCCCCTTCCACTTGACTACGAGCCACAGCCAAAGCTTCTTCGTATCGTTCTTCTTTGATAAGCTTGGCAAAAGCTCTTGAACCTGTTACGTTGGTACGTTCACCCACATTGATAAAACGGATTTCTTTTGTAGCTTTTAAAGGTTCTAAACCCGAATATTTAGAGATTTCATCTCTTTGAGGTAATGGACGTGGCTTGTAATTTTTCGCAAGGTCTGCAATAGCTTTGATGTGGGCTGGCGAAGTTCCACAACAACCACCAATAATATTGACCAATTCATCTTTCAAAAAGCCATCAATAATGGATGCCATTTCCTGAGGTGTTTGGTCATACTCTCCAAAGGCATTAGGTAAACCTGCATTGGGGTGTGCAGATGTAAAGAATGGTGCCTTTTGAGCAATTTCTTCTGAATAAGGACGCAATAAATCAGCACCCAAAGCACAATTGAAACCTACTGAAAGCAGAGGCAAATGTGAAACAGAAATTAAAAATGCTTCAGCTGTTTGTCCAGAAAGTGTACGCCCCGATGCATCCGTGATTGTTCCAGAAACCATGATAGGTAACTTTTGACCAGTTTTCTCGAAGAAACTTTCTATAGCAAAAAGAGCAGCTTTGGCATTTAATGTATCAAAAATGGTTTCAACTAATAATAAATCTGCTCCACCATCTACCAAACCTCTTATTTGTTCTGTATAGGCTTCTACCAATTCATCAAAAGTAATAGCCCTAAACCCAGGGTTATTGACATCAGGTGAAAGCGAAGTGGTTTTACTGGTTGGACCTAACGAACCTGCCACAAAACGAGGTTTATCAGGAGTAATCGCTTTATAGGCTTCGCAAACTTCTTTGGCGATTTTTGCAGACTGATAATTGAGTTCATACACCAAATCTTCCATGTGATAATCTGCCATCGAAACAGAAGTACTGTTAAAAGTATTGGTCTCTAATATATCAGCTCCTGCTTCTAAATATTTTCTATGAATTTCTTTGATAATAGTGGGCTGAGTAATAGAAAGTAAATCGTTATTTCCCTTCAAATCGTGAGGGAAATCTTTAAATCTCTCGCCACGATAGTCTTCTTCTGTCAGCTTATATTGCTGAATCATTGTCCCCATTGCACCATCCAGTACAAGGATTCTCTCTTTCAGTATTTCGTAAATATTAGTCGTCATTTTTGTATAGGAATATTTTTATTTTCTTTGGGCTATAACAAGAACTCCATGTTGTTTATTATATCTCATAATTGCTACAAACATGTCTGAATTTTCTTCATTCAATAAATCATCAAGAGGTATATTATCAGTTTTTTTAATATTTTCATTAAATACTTGAATATTAAAAGGTTGTATTGAATATTGGAATACATCATCATGACCTGATTTTTTCCACTTGAACAGATTTAGATAATCAATAAATAATTGTCTATTTTGTTGAACACCATCTTCAAAATTTACTAAAAATGTGTAATTTGAATTTTTAATGGGAAGATTATATTCATGATAGAATAAACCTTTAAAATTTTTAATATGATAATTTTCAATATCTTTCTTTTTAAACTTAACACCTATTAAACCATTTGGTAAAAAGCTAACTCTATTTAGTGCTTTATCTTTTCTATGTATTGATTTTACAGTTTTTCCACTTATTTCTGAGAATTCATCATTATTATTCATAGTGCCTATCCAATTTCTAAATTCTTCATCCAAGCTAGAATAAGATTTATTACAATCCTCACAACAAAGCACAGTTATTCTATTCTTCTTATATTCAGAACTAAGAACATCAGATAAATTTCTAGCAGGTATATGTTCTTTTGTGCTATATTTTTTATCAAAAACTTCTGCACAATTATAACAGACAAATTGTGTTTCTTCCATTTTAAAACTCTTTTACCAACTCAAATCTTTTTATTTTTTTACCTTCCAATTCTATTTCTTCGGTGAACATGGCTAACGGACGTACCCAAACACCATATTCGCCATATAATGCTCTGTAAACTACCAACTTTTCACATGTTTCGGAGTGAGTAGCTATTTCTAATAGTTCGTATAAATTATTTTTGTAGTGTTTGTAAATGCCTTTGGGTAGATACATAGTTATAGACTGAATTTTAATACTAAAATCCAAAAAGACATTTCATAAAAACAAGTGTAGGCATTAGCGAAAAGGCTACACTTATCTTTCTCAAAACAAGTTTTGAGGGGGAATTGGCACCATTTTCCTTTCGGGTGGAACGGTTGCCAAGCCTTCATAGACCCCATGTCTCAGGCTTTCTGGATAAGTACTGCAAAATTAACAAAATATTTTGAGATAAAGTTTAGATATTTGAAAAAACATATATTTTTGGTTGTAAAAACTTGTCTATCAGTTTTTTGCATTTGTATTATTATATTCTTGAATTTTTTCTTTACAAAATGCATGAAAATAGTTAATTTGCTCAAAAAACAACTTAATATCAATACTATGGACGATTTTTTTGACGACGACTTCAACGACGACCCTAAAGATTTAGAAACGCTGCTAAATAACTATCGCAACTCTCCCAAAGATTATGATGCTGTTGTAGATTTAGGTTATCATTATTTAGATATTGATGACTTTGAAAATGCTATCAAATATTTTTCTGAAGCCCATGATTTAGAGCCTGAAAACCCCGAAGCAATAGAACAACTTGCTTTTGCTTACAGAGAACTTCGTAATTATAGCAAAGCCCTTGAATATTATCATGTGGCAGATAAGTTAGAGCCTGATGAAAACTGGATTTTGAAAAATATTGGTTGGTGTCTTTCGTCTATGGGTAGATATGAAGACGCTTTAGAATACCATATCCGTGTGAATAGAACAGAATCTTCTGATGCGTGGAATTTAAGAAATTTGGGTTGGTGTTATTTAAAACTTCATGATTACAATACAGCCTTACAATACCATCTTAAATCAGATGAATATGAAAGCAATAATCCTTGGAATTTAGGAAAGATAGGGTATTGTTATGGACAACTCAAACAATTTGAAAAGGCTTTGACATATCACTTAAAAGCAGCTGATTTAGACCCTACAGATGCATGGAATTTAAGTAATACAGGTTGGGCATACTCGTCGTTAGGCAATTACGAACAAGGCTTGACTTATCATAAAAAAGCAGCTGATTTAGACCCTGATGACTCTTGGAATATGAGTCAGATAGGTTGGTGTCTTTCTTCTATGGGCAAATACGGAGATGCGATTGAGTATCATGACAAGGCTGCCAAGTTAAATCCTATGGATTCGTGGAATACAGGGAACTTGGGTTGGTGTTATGGAAAAGTAGGGAAATATCAGGATGCTTTATATTGGCATACCAAAACCATGGAAGTCAATCCGAAGGATGACTGGAATATTGGCAATATTGGCTGGTGTTATCAAAAATTAGGAGATTATACAAAAGCATTGGAATATCACCTTAAAGCTCATGACATCAATACACAAGATTCTTGGAATGAACGACAAATAGGTTGGTGTAATTTTATACTTGGTAATTTGGAAGAAGCTCGTTTTTACCTAGAACGTTCAGAAGATTTAGGTAAAAATGGAGTGGTGATGCTCATGCTTGCTCATGTATATTGGTGCTTAGGACAAAAAGAAAAATCTGTTAACTATTATCAGGAAAGTATTTTACTTGCTCCTGACGAAGAAACATTCTTGAGAGATTATGATAGTGACTGGTCGTTGGTGCAAAAACATGGTATCAACGAAAAAGAATACTTTATCATGCGTGAAAAAGTAATTGAATATCGTAGAAATAACTCTCAGATAATCAAAGCGGTAGATTCAGGAAATATAAATGACCTGATTAGAATGGTAGAGGATAATCCTCAGAATTTTACAGCCAATTATGAGCTAGGAAATTATTATAAAAATAAAGAAAGAAATTATGATAATGCCCTGAAATATTATCTACAAGCCGAAAAGTTAAATGGAGAACACAGCAATTTATTAGAAGAAATAGCTTTGTGCTATAGAGAAAAAATGGACTTAGACCGTTCGGCAGAATATTACAAAAAATCGGATGCTCTCAAACCCAACAATACTTGGATTCTGAAAAACATTGGTTGGTGTTATTCTTCTCAGGATAAATATGATGAGGCTTTAGAATTTCATTTAAAAGTATTTAACCTAGACCCTACAGATGCGTGGAATTTGAGTAATACAGGTTGGTGTTATTTGAAGCAAAAAGATTTTGCCAAAGCAGTAGAATTTTTGCTATTGGCTGAACGTCAGTCTCCTAGAGATGGTTGGGCTTTAGGAAAGGCAGGCTGGTGCTTTTATAAGTTAGGTAATTACGAGAAATCATTGGAATATCACTTGAAGGCTCAGGCAAATAATACTTCTGAACCTGCATGGAATTTGGGTAGAATAGCTCAAACATATTTAGCTCTGAAGGATGTAGAAAAAGCCCAAACTTATATTTCTGATTCTTTGGCGATTGAAGATGATGCTTATTTTAGAGTTGTGGCAGGACATATTTGGCTCTGTTCTCAAAAAATTGATGAAGCTTTCAATAATTATAAAAATGGAGCAGTTCGTTATAGTTCGTGGAGTAATTTCTCCAACGATTTTGAAATAGACAGACAAGCTATTTTATCGTATGAAATCCCAGTTGAAACATTAGAAAATATCAAGAGCCAAATGGAAGATTTCTACAATAAAAATAAAGATGGAGGTTATGAAGATAATAATCCTCGATATGACAGAGATAGATAAAATTTATTTTTTTTACAAAAAGCTTCAAGAGTAAAATCTTGAGGCTTTTTTTGTGTCAATTTGTCAGGTTTTAGAGCTTGGAATAGCTTTTGAATAGCTGTTTAAAAAACTTAAAACAGAATAAAAATATGCAAGCCAAAGGTACACTTTCAATCAATACAGAGAATATTTTTCCCATTATCAAGAAATTTTTGTACTCCGATCACGAAATTTTCTTGCGTGAATTAGTTTCTAATGCTGTTGATGCTTGTCAGAAACTAAAAAGTTTGAGTTCTTTAGGAGAATACACAGGAGAGTTAGGAGAGTTAAAGGTACAAGTTGCTGTTGATAAAGATGCAAAAACCATTACAATCTCTGATAATGGAATCGGTATGACAGCCGAAGAGATTGATAAATACATCAATCAGATAGCTTTTTCAGGAGCAAATGAGTTTGTTCAGAAATATCAGGACAAAATTACAGATGCTCGTAACCAAATTATTGGAAACTTTGGTTTAGGGTTCTATTCTGCTTTTATGGTTTCTAAAAAAGTAGAACTAGATACAAAATCGTATCAGGATGCTCCTGCTGCCAAGTGGATTTGCGAAGGAAGTACAGAATTTAGTATTGAAGGTTCAGAGAAAAAAGAAAGAGGAACATCTATCACTTTGCATGTAGCTGAAGATTCCGAAGAGTTTTTGGATTCGGCTCGTTTGAACGGAATCCTAAAAAAATATGCTCGTTTCTTGCCTGTAAGCATTGAAATTGAAGGTGAAAAAATTAATGAAACACAACCCATCTGGACTCGCCAGCCCAATGAACTAAAGGATGAGGATTATCTGAAATTTTACAAAGAGCTATATCCATTCTCAGAAGATCCTCTTTTCTGGATTCACCTCAATGTAGATTACCCTTTCAACCTGACGGGTATTTTGTATTTTCCTAAGGTAAAAAGTAATATTGAAGTTCAGAAAAATAAAATTCAGTTGTATTCTCGTCAAGTATTTATTACTGACGAGGTCAAAGATATTGTACCTGAGTTTTTAATGCTTTTGCATGGTGTAATCGACTCTCCAGATATTCCTTTGAACGTATCAAGAAGCTATTTGCAAGCAGATGGTAATGTGAAAAAAATCAATAATTACATTACCAAAAAAGTAGCAGATAAACTTAATGATCTCTTTAAAGAAAATAGAACAAGTTTTGAAGAAAAATGGGATAGCATTGGACTTTTTGTGAAATATGGAATGATAACAGACGAGAAGTTTTATGAAAAAGCTGAAAGATTTTGTTTGCTAAAAAACAGTAAATCAAAATATTATACATTAGAAGAATACAGAAATTATGTGCAAGTAAACCAAACTGATAAGAATGGAAATCTGGTGTTACTTTATACCAACGATTCTGAAAAACAATACACTTATATAGATTCTGCTCAAAAACGAGGTTATGATGTACTGGTTTTAGAAGGCATGTTGGATAATCATTTTGGAGAAATGCTCGAAAGAAAGTTAGAAAAAACGCAAGTTCGTAGAGTAGATTCTGAAGTGATAGATAAACTTATTTTAAAAGAAGAAAACATAGACTCTGTATTGAATAAAGAAGAATCAGATAAAGTAGTTGAACTTTTTAAGAAGGTGATTAAAAATGATAAAATAACAATTGAGGTGCAAGCAATGCCTTTAGATGAAATGCCTGTACTCATTACATTGCCCGAATATATTCGCCGTATGCAAGAAATGAGCAAAGTACAAGGCTGGGCATGGGCGTTGAACGAAAATACTTTCAATGTGAGCATCAACGGAAATCACGAACTCATCCAAAGAATACTCAAAGAAACAGATGAAACGGTTCAAACTAAATTTGCTCAACATCTATACGATTTAGCTCAACTCTCACAAGGAATTTTATCAGGAGCACCATTAAGCGAATTTGTAAATAGAAGTATCAGTTATTTAAAATAGAAAAAAAGCCCTGATTTTCAGGGCTTTTTAATATGATTACTTAGGTTGTAGAGCTATATAAGGAATAATCATTTCCTCCATCGAAATACCCCCATGTTGGAAGGTATCTTTAAAATAACTCACATAATAATTATAATTATTAGGATAAGCGAAGAAGTAATCTTCTACAGCAAATACATAAGATGTTGATATATTGGGTTTTGGTAAAAATAATTTTTCGGGTTTACGAGCATCAAAAACTTCTTTTGCATCAAAACTTAAATTTTTACCTTGTTTGTATCTCAGATTGGTATTGACATTTTTATCTCCAATAATTTTAAAAGGACGTTTGACACGAATAGTTCCATGATCTGTAGTAATAATTAACTTGCCCTTTACATCAGCTACCTTTTTTATGAGATCGAGTAAGGGAGAGTGCATAAACCACGATTTAGTAATAGAACGATAAGCTGCTTCGTCAGGAGCAAGCTCTCGAATCATCTGCATATCTGTACGGGCATGTGAAAGCATATCCACAAAATTATAGACAATGACATTCAAATCGTGATGCATCAAGTTTTTAAAATTATCAACAAGACTTTTCCCTTGTGTATTGGTGATAATTTTATTGTATGAAACTTTAATATTAAGCTTGTTCTTTTCAACTTGTTTTCTCAAAAAGTCTTCCTCATGTAAATTTTTCCCTTCTTCATCATCTTCTCCCTTCCATAACTGAGGATAATATTTTTCCATATCGGAGGGCATCATGCCTGCAAAAATTGCATTTCGGGCATAAGCAGTGGTAGTTGGAAGAATGGAGTAATAAAGACTTTCCTCTTCAATATTAAAATACTCTCCAATAAGTGGCGATAAAATTCGCCATTGATCGTATCGAAGATTATCAATTAAAATAAAGAATGTTTTATTCTCAAAATTAGAAAATACTTTCTTTTTAAAAAGTTGGTGAGATAAAATAGGTTTATTGGCTGAGGGATCGTTCAGCCAGCTCTCATAATTTTTACAGATAAATTTAGTAAAATTGGTATTAGCTTCACTTTTCTGCATTTCCAATACTTCTCTCATACTTTTATCGTCGGATTGCTCTAAAGCTAATTCCCAGTGTACGAGTTTTTTATATACATCTCCCCACTCTTCGTAGTCAAGATTATCCCCAAAAGCCATGGCTAGATTTCTAAAATCTTGCTGATAATTGAGGTTCGTTTTTTCACTAATGAGTCGTTTGTTTTCTAAAATTTTCTTAACAGAAAGAAGTATCTGATTGGGATTGAGAGGTTTGATTAGATAATCAGAAATTTTAGCTCCAATGGCTTCTTCCATAATATGCTCTTCTTCACTTTTAGTAATCATGACTACAGGTACATGAGGCTTAATGGTTTTCATTTGGCTTAGAGTTTCTAAACCACTCATTCCTGGCATGTTTTCATCCAAAAAAATTACATCAAAGTTGCGTTCTTGAAACAAATCCAAAGCATCCGAACCACTATTGACAGGGGTTACTTCATATCCTTTTTGTTTTAAAAAAAGAATATGGGGTTTGAGCAAATCAATTTCATCATCAGCCCAAAGAATTTGATAATTCTGCATAAAAAATATTTTAGAGGAAAAGGTATAAAGGATACAGTTGCTTATAACAATAAAAATGCCAATAAATTTTATACCTTTTCAAGTTCTTCGTTATGAATCTGTTTTTTACGAGATAAGTACATATAAATTGCAGGAATCACATACAATGTAAGTACCAAACTAAATAACAATCCTCCCACAATCACAATACCTAAGGGCATACGACTTTGGGCGGCAGCCCCCAATGAAAGTGCAATGGGTAAAGCTCCAAGCATAGTAGCGAGTGAGGTCATTAGAATGGGGCGTAAACGTTGTTTAGAAGCTTCCAAAAGAGCTTCTAGCTTAGGGATTCCATGCTCTCGTTTTTGATTTGCAAATTCTACAATCAAGATACCATTTTTGGTTACCAGACCAATCAGCATAATCATGCCTATTTGAGAAAATATATTAACAGTTTGCCCAAATAACCAAAGGCTCAATAATGCCCCTGCAAGTGCCAAAGGTACTGTAAACATGATAATGAGAGGGTCTATAAAGCTCTCAAACTGAGCTGCTAAAACCAAGTAAATCAGCAATAAAGCTAATAAAAATGCAAATGAAGTATTGGAAGAACTTTCAGCATAATCTCTAGAAGGACCTGAAAGAGAAGTTGCAAATGTATCATCTAACAAACCTTTGCCAATCGTTTGCATGGCAGTGATACCATCACCAATCGTTTTACCAGGGGCTAAAGATGCTGAAATGGTTGCAGATTTATAACGATTGTAATGAAATAACTGGGGTGGATTACTGGTTTCTTTAATACTTACTAGTGTACTAAGTTGTATAAGCTCATTCCGATTGTTTCGGATATAAACTCTACTTAAATCTGTTGGCTCATCTCGGTTCTCTCTACTTACCTGTCCAATTACCTGATACTGTTTGCCATTCATCAAAAAGTAACCAATACGCCTGCCACTATACGCAGCTTGTAGGGCTTCGGCTATATCGGCAGTAGTAACTCCTAAGTCTTTGGCTTTGAGCCTATCCACCGTAATTTCAATTTCAGGTTTATTAAACTTGAGGTTTACATCCACAGCCTGAAACATTCCACTCTTTCGAGCTTCTTCCAAAAATTTGGGAATAACAGTTTTAATTTTCTCAAAATCAAAATTTTGTATAACAAACTGTACGGGCAAAGCTCCTCTTGAACCCAAACCTACTGAAATAGTTTGCTCTTGAACTACAAAAATACGTCCATCATTAAATTGAGCTAACTTTTTATTGGTATAATCAACAAGTTCTTTTTGTGAACGAGTACGTTCTTTGGGTTCTGTTAAGATTGCTCTTAAAAATGCAGAGTTTGTACTACCACCTGCAAAAGTTGCAGCTGTAGAGCTAAAGACAAGCCTTGCTTCAGGGATAGAATCCTTTAAAAATGTGGCAAATCTATCTACATAATCCGACATATAATCGAAAGATGTACCTTCTGGAGCTGTTACACTCAAACGGAAATTACTTCTGTCTTCCATAGGTGCAAGCTCAGATGGCAGGGTAGTAAATAACCAATAAATAGCTCCCATACACACACCAATAATTACAAAAGCCACAAACTTAACTTTTACAAAGGCTTGTAAGGTATTTTTATACCCTGATTCCATTTTTTCGAAGAAAGGCTCTGTTACTCTGTAAAACCAAGAGGGTTTGTCTTCTTTTTTATTGAGCCAAACATTTAAAACTGGTGTAAGTGTAAGCGATACAAATGCCGAAATTAGTACAGCCCCAGCTACAACCACTCCAAACTCTTTAAACAATGAGCCAACAAAACCTTGTAAAAATAAAATAGGTAAAAATACTACTGCAAGCGTAATAGAAGTAGAAATAACAGCAAATAAAATTTCATTACTTCCCTCTTTAGCAGCCTTTTGGATAGGATAACCCTGCTCCAATTTTCTAAAAATATTCTCTGTAACTACAATACCATCATCTACAACAAGCCCTGTTGCCAATACAATACCAAGCATTGTAAGGATATTAATAGAATATCCTGCTAAATACATAATAAAAAATGTAGCTATCAATGAAACTGGAATATCAATAAGAGGACGGATAGCAATAAGCCAGTTTCTAAAGAATAGATAAATAATAAGAACTACCAAGCCAAACGCAATAAGCAGAGTTTCAGCAACTTCTACAATAGATTGTTTGATATATTTTGTTGAATCGAATAAGACTTCAAAACGAATATGTTCTGGAATTTCTTTCTTGAGTTCTGCCAAACGTTTATTGAATTCCTCAGAAATCTTTACATAATTTGACCCTGGTTGTGGAATAATAGCCAAAGCCAAACCACCATTTCCATTCAGTTTCCAATTGGTTTCTTCCACTTCTGTACCCAACTCTATTCCTGCAACGTCCTTGAGACGTATAATCCCCTCCTGACTGGAGCGAATTACTACATTTTCAAAATCTGCTTCTGTAGAAAGTTTACCAATGGTTTTGATGGTAAGTTCGGTTTTATTTCCAAATACCTTACCACCAGGGATTTCAATATTTTCTCTGTTAAGAGCTTGTTGAATATCATTAATAGTAACATTGTATGCCTGCATTCTTTCAGGTTTGAACCACAAACGCATGGCATAACGTTTATCACCAAAAATATTGATACGGCTTACATCAGGTATGGTTTGTAGTTTTTCTTGAAGAACATTAGCTGCAAAATCGTTGATTTCCAAAACATTAAATTTTGTACTCTGGACTGCCAAAATAATAATAGGGTCAGCCGAAGCATCTGCTTTAGAAACCACTGGAGGAGCATCCAAATCTTGGGGGAGTTGTCGAGTAGCTTGTGAAACCTTATCACGAACATCATTGGCTGCTGCTTCTAAATCCACATCCAAATTGAATTCTACTGTAATAGTGCTACTTCCTTGCGAACTGGTTGATGAAATAGTCCGAACCCCCTGAATACCATTAATAGCTTTTTCAAGAGGCTCAGTAATTTGACTTTCAATAATATCTGCATTAGCCCCTGTATAAGATGTTCGTACGGTAATTACTGGAGGGTCTATTGCTGGGTAATCCCTGACACTCAAAAACTTATAGCCAATCCCTCCAAACAACATCAGAATGATAGACATAACTACTGCAAAAACAGGACGACGTAAACTAAATGATGCTAAACTCATAACTATTGAATAACTTTTTTAACAATCACTTGGCTTGTAGGCTTCAAAAATAAAATACCAGTGGTAGCTACTGTATCACCAACTTTTAAACCTTTTAAAATCTGAACTTTAGACTCTTTTCTTGCTCCTGTTTCTACATCTGTAAAAATAGGCTTACCACCTCTGATAACAGCCACTTTCTTACCTCTGGTTTCAGGGATGATGGCATTACTGGGTACAAGAATTGCTTTTTGAGTTTGAGCTGTTCCTATAAATACACGAGCAAACATACCTCCCAAAACGCCTTCTGTACTGCCTTCAATTCTTGCTCTTACTTTTAAATTGCGTGTGGTTGCACTGATTTGAGGTTCTATGGCAATAATTTGAGCATTGAGTAAGCTTTCAGTGCCTTCTACTTTCAAAGAAACTTTTTCTCCAATCTTTACTTTTTGAATATATTGCTCAGGAACATTAAAATCTACTTGAATATTGGTATTTTGAAGGGTAGTAATGATATTGTTTGGAGAAACATAAGCACCCAAACTGACCTGTCTGAGTCCTAATTTACCTGAAAAAGGGGCTGTAATCACTGTTTTTCTGATTTGAGCCTGTATAAACTCAATATCAGCTTGTAGGTTTTGTACCTGACTCAAAGCTTGGTCGTACTCTTGCTGATTGACACCTCCCACATCCAAAAGCTTTTTGAGTCTCTCTTCATTTTTTTTTGCAAGTACCAATTGAGCCTGATTTTTTTTGATTTGAGCCTGTAAATCATCACTATTCAAGCGACCCAATACAGTTCCTTGTCCTACAAAGTTGCCTTCAGGAACACTCAAAGCAACAATTTTTCCTGAAGCCTCAGGACGAATTTCTACAAAATCTTGCGATTGTAAGGAGCCACTTACCTCCAAAGGACTTGTAAAATCTACTTCGGTTGCAATAATGGCTTCTACGGGTACAGGAGGTTCTTTTTTAGGAGCATTGCTATTAGTAGCTTCTTTGCTTTTTCCATTCCCTGAACTACAACTATATAAAAATAATGTATAAGCGATGAAAGAATAACTGAAAAATTTCATGGAGATAAGAATTGTCTGTTTATAATACAACGTTTTTCAATTGTATTTTGTGTATAAAATTACGCTTTTTTATCATTTTTATGTATTTTTGAAAATAGCAATACAATTTATTTACGAATTCTCATGCCTTTAGCCAAACCCGAAGACATTCTCAAAGATTTACAATCAAAAAAAATTGCCCCCATTTATTTCTTACATGGAGAGGAAACTTATTACATAGATCAAATATCTGATTACATAGAAGCCAATGCCTTGCCCGAACACGAAAAGGGATTTAACCAAGTTGTGATGTATGGCAAAGATACCCAAATGGGGCAAATTGTGAACAATGCCCGTCGTTTCCCGATGATGGCTGAAAAACAAGTGGTGATTATTAAAGAATTTCAGGAAACCAGCGATTTGCGTAGTGATGAAGCCCACAAAGTGCTTCAAAAATATGTAGAAACAGCTTCCCCAAGTACAGTTTTGGTATTGGCTCATAAACATAAACTGCTCGATAAACGCAAAGCCCTTTACAAAGCTCTCGAAAAAAATGCCATTATACTTGAAAGCAAAAAACCTTATGACAATGAAATACCCAAATGGATAGAAGCTTATGTTCGTCAGAAACAACATACTATTTCGCCTACAGCTACCCTCCTACTCTCTGAATTTGTAGGCAGTGATTTGACAAGACTTGCCAGTGAAATAGATAAAATGCTCCTCAATATTGGCGAAAGTAAACAAATTGAAGAAGGTTTGGTCAGAAAATATGTAGGACAAAGTAAAGAATATACCATCTTTGATTTACAGAAAGCCCTGATAGAAAAGGATGTACTCAAGGCAAACAAAATTATCCATGTGTTTTCTCAAAACTCAAAGGATAACCCCATTATCCCGATGGTAACCATTCTGTTTCAGTTTTTTACAAAAGTATTGCTTACTCATCAAGCCACAGATAAAAACGAAAATACTTTAGCCGAACTCTTGAGTGTGAACCGTTTCTTTGTAAAAGACTACCTATCTGCCAGCCGAAAATACCCTTTGCCCAAAGTAATACAAATTATTCATTTCCTCAGAGAAGCCGACCTGCAAAGCAAAGGCGTAGAATCTGGAAGTATGGAGGAAAGTGATATTCTCAAAGAATTGGTTTTTAAGATTTTACATTGATAAGGTTAACATATTACTCCCAATTAATATTAGTAATGTGAATTTCGTATTTAGGTGCAATTTTTTTATATTGATCAATGAATAAAGACTTATTAGTATGATAAGGAGTTGTTTGTTTAGGTTTTAAGTTTAAGTCTCCTAAATGAGTATTAATGGCCTTACTTATCCTAAGAACTGATTCTTGAGAGATAGTATCTATACCATTTTGAGTATAAAAAACCATTTTAAACTCAAGCATTTGAAGACTTCTATTTTGAGAGTCTTGATTTTTAATATCAAAAGTAATACCTATCTTTTGATATTCATTATCAGTGTAAGCCGATATTGCTCTTGTTTTAAATGCAATTTCCTGATAAGGTTTTCCTTGATATAACACTCTAATATCTTTTGGCTCAAAATCAAAAATAGAGTTTATCGTAGGTTTATAATTTTTGATGGCATTCCAATCTGCTTTAAGATTTAAGATGAATTTGCTGTTTGTGAAGTTTAAGGAGTCTATTGAACTTGGAAACTTAAAATCAGTTGTATTTTTTGCAAAATAACGAATATAAGCAATATCACCCTTTTTATAATTTACATGATCTGGAACATAAGGTTTCAAAAAATGATTTTGCGAATAACCACCCATAGATAGTCCTTCCCAGTTAGAGCTAAAAGTAAAATGGCGTTTTTGTATATGATTGGTTAAAAATGTGAGAAAAAAATCTGGATGATAAGTAAGTTCTGAAGAGATAATCTTTCCTTTTTGGACTTGAGCATTGAATTTTAGATGAATGTTGGAAGCTTGTAATAAAAATAGTTCTTCTCCTTTTAAACTTTTAGCTAACCAAGTACTATCATTTTGTTTCACGAATGTACAGTAATCATTATCTATATTTTGGACTACTATAGGAATAATAAAATTACGCTTGAATGAACTGTTTGTAGGAAGTTTAGAAGTAGTTTCTTTCGTTTGATTTTCTCTCTTTATAATTTTACTTTTTGAAGATTCCTTTTTGGAATTTTTAGAGTCAAATCTTGGAAATGTGAGATAAAAAAGTAAAAGTATTGTTCCCATACATCCAATAAAAATAAGAATTTCTTTAAAAGGAGGTTTATTATTTTTTTGATAAGAAACTGGTTTTTTATCAACAGTTTTATGATTATATTTACTAATAATATTTTTCTTTGTTGAATTAAACTCATTGATTACCTGATGAGCAAGAATGTTTTTGGGTGCATATTGTAAACACTCTTTTGCATACTCTAATGCTTTAATTTTATCACTTTTTCTTTTTTTATTTTGGAATAAACCCAAATATGCCCAAGAAATATGAGATAATACATCTGTATTTTCTGGTTGAATAATAAGAGCTTCTTGAAGTTCTTTGATAGCTTCTATGTAATTATGAAGCTCTAAATAAGCTTTACCTCTTTCTAAATGAGCCTGAAAACTATCTAAGAAAGCTTGCCAGTCCTCTTCTGAAAAACCAAGTTCTAAAGCTATTTCTTTCTTTTCCGCTTCTGTAAGTTTTTCCCTCTTTTTATTTTGTATCTCAAGAGCTTTCTCAAAGAAACTTGTAATATGTTTAGACATAATTAAAAATATTCTTTTAAGCCAATATACGATTTTTAGTAAAAAAGGATTATATTTTTGAATCTAAAGAAATTATATAAAATGATTTAAAAAATTGGTTTTTAAGATTTTACATTGATGAATTTATCAATAAAAACATTTATAGAGTGGAGTATTAGACTATTAGCATTGTATGTTTTACTGATATTGGCTTTTCGTTATGAAAGTTCTTTTCGATATGCAATTAGATATTTATATCAGAATTTGTTGGAGCATAAAATCATATTCCATCATCCAAAAAAATATTTGCATTTTCCTAGTGGTGAGTTTATGTTTACCGTTTTGGGATTTTGTGTAGGAATGTTTTTGATGCTAAAAAAGAAATCTTTAAAAAGTATAATTATCTATATTCTTTTGTCTGTAGCAATCTTTGTAATCTCAGTACTAAGTTATAGTTATATTGACGGACAATTGAGATTACTTCAATGTACTAATTGTAAAGATATTTTATTAAAATTGAAGTATGATGATATTCAGTATGATACTATCTTTATAGTAGGCGTTATATGTGCTATTTCACCAATTTTAATAAAAAGTTTAAAACAGATAATAAAAACTAAAAAATAATCTACCTCCTATTCTTCGAATCAATAATAATGGTTACAGGACCATCATTGAGTAAATTGACCTGCATATCAGCTCCAAATTCACCTGTTTGGATGGGTTTTCCTAATTCTTGAGAGAATACAGCAATAGATTTTTCGTAAAGAGGAATAGCTATTTCTGGGCGGGCAGCCTCAATAAACGAAGGACGATTTCCTTTTTTGGTGCTTGCAAATAAAGTAAACTGGCTTACAAGCAAAATATCACCTCCTACATCTTGCACCGAAAGGTTCATTTTTTGTTCGCTATCCGAAAAAATACGCATCTGAACTATTTTTTTTGCAAGCCAGTCCATATCTTCTTGAGTATCATCTTGTCCGATACCCAACAAAACAAGCAAACCAACCCCAATTTCTGAGTGAGTTTTGCTATCAATACTTACAGATGCGTTTTTAACACGCTGAATAACAGCTATCATATTTTTAGATATTAGACACGAGATAAGAAAAAAGGAAAAAAGAGAAAAAACTTTTAAACAATCCTTTCTCTTTTTTCTAATCTTTTACCTCCACCAAATTTATTTTCCTGTCAGAACTTTCCACTTGAAAAGCCCCAGTTTTGTAAAGAAATATCTCAAAGAAACTCCCAAAACGCCAAAACCGTATTTCATACTACGCTTAAAATTGATAGAAGATGCTTCTTTAAAATACTTGGTTGGGCAAGTAACCTCTCCTATTTCATAACCCTTATAGAAAATTTGGGCAATCATTTGATTATCAAATACAAAGTCGTCGGAGTTATAAGTAAAATCTAGACTTCTCAATACCTCACCTGAAAAAGCTCTGTAACCTGTATGATACTCAGATAGTTTCTGATTCATCAGAACATTTTGCGAAAACGTCAAGAAACGGTTTGCAATGTATTTGTACATGGGCATTCCCCCCTTCAAAGCTCCTTTACCCAGTATGCGAGAACCAAACACAACAGGATATAAATCGTTGCCAATAATGGAAATCATGGCGATTAACAGCTTTGGAGTGTACTGATAATCAGGGTGTAACATAATTACAATATCTCCACCCAACTCTAATGCCTTTTTATAACAAGATTTTTGGTTTCCACCATAACCTTTATTTTTCTCATGGACAATAATATGTTTGATACCCAATTTCTGCCCAACAGCTACAGTGTCATCTTTGCTGGCATCATCTACCAAAACCACTTCATCCACATACTCAAAAGGAATCTCTTGGTAGGTTTTCTCTAATGTTTTTGCTGCATTATAGGCAGGCAAAACAATAATTACTTTTTTATTTTGATACATATCTTTAAGACACAAGAAAATAAATATATAACCTATAAGGTTTTAGGCTAATTTACAACCCATTGATATTCAATTTCAAACCTTATAGGTTTTTCTATGATTCTATTAAATTACTACGTTTACAATTTTCTTTGGAACAACAATTACCTTTTTAGCAGGTTTGCCTTCTAACCATTTTTGTACGATTTCATTTTCTAAAACGGCTTTTTCCATCTCTTCTTTGGGTGTATCCAAAGCAAACTCAATATTGGTTCTGTGTTTGCCATTGATAGAAATAGGATACGAAAACGAATCTTCCTGTAAATATTTCTCTTCTAAAATTGGATAACTTGCTGAATTAATGGTTTCTGTATGTCCCAATAAGCTCCACAATTCTTCTGTGATATGAGGAGCATACGGAGCAAGCAACACCAACAAAGGCTCTAAAATAGATTTTTTGTTACATTTTAAATCAGTCAGTTCATTTACACAAATCATGAAAGTACTGACAGGCGTATTGAAAGAGAAACGTTCAATATCTTCTGTAATACGCTTGATGGCTGTATGTAAGGTTTTTAACTCTTCTTTGGTGGCTTCAGCATCCGAAACAGCAAATTCTCCTTTGTCGTTATGGAATAAACGCCATAATTTTCTCAAAAACTTATGAGTACCCTCAATTCCGTTGGTATTCCAAGGTTTAAACTGCTCCAAAGGACCCAAAAACATTTCGTACAAACGCAATGTATCAGCTCCATAACGTTCCACAATGTTATCAGGATTTACCACATTGTACCAACGCTTTGACATTTTTTCCACTTCATACCCACAAATATATTTACCATCTTCTAAGATAAATTCAGCATCTTCTAAATCAGGTCTCCACTTTCTAAAGGCATCTATATCAAGAACTTCATTCTCTACAATATTCACATCTACATGTAAATCAATGGTTTCGTATTCTTTTTTCAGATTATGAGATACAAATAAATTGGGTAACTCATAATCATTTAAAGGAAACTGTAAAAATTCTCCTCCATTCAAGGCATTTTTGATACGTTCAATTGTTTCACCAACATTCACAAATATTTCTTCAACAGAAACAAACATCACTTGACAACCTTGTGGCATAAATTCGGCATATTTAGCCAAATATTCTTGCCAATTTTCTTTGATAATGGATTGAGAACGAATCTCAACAGCTATATTTTTTTCTTTGTGGATGAAATCTAACTTCAAATCACCTGATGCAGTCTCTTGTTTAAAGCCTAAAGGAAGTAAATGTTCTGCTAATCTTTTAGAAGCCTGTACTTCTTTATATAAAACCTTGTAAACAAAGTTACTACGTCCCTGAATCATCCCCTGATTAATCATTTTTTGGAAAGGCTCAGATTTAGAGATATAACCCAAATCAAACAATGCTTTATTCCAAAAACGGCTGTATAACAAGTGTCCTGTACCATGTTCAGCACCACCAATATACAAATCTACATTTTGCCAATATTGTTCTTTTTCTTTGCTTACAAATGCTGTATTATTATTGGCATCCATATAACGCAACCAATACCAGCTACTACCAGCCCAACCAGGCATGGTACTCAATTCGTATTCATATTCATTTTGATATTTCCAGTCTTCTGCTCTACCCAAAGGAGGCTCACCCGATTCAGTAGGCAAATATTTATCAATTTTAGGAAGTTTCAAAGGCAATTCTTTTTCTTCAATCAGTTTGGGAACACCATTTTTGAAGTAAACAGGTACAGGTTCACCCCAATAACGCTGACGGCTAAACACTGCATCACGCATTTTGTAGTTTACCTTTTTTACGCCAAAATTATTTTTTTCTGCAAATTCAATCGCTTTTTCAATGGCTTCAGGGGTTTCCAAACCATTCAAAAAGTCTGAATTAATCATTTTGCCATATTTCTTTTCTGTTGGGTTTTCGGCATCTTCAGTACCTTCAATTACTCTTACAATAGGCAAATTGAAATGTGTTGCAAAACGATAATCTCTATCATCGGAACTGGGTACACCCATGACTGCACCTGTTCCATAACCAGCCAGTACGTATTCGGCTACCCAAATAGGAATTTGCTCATTGGTAAACGGATTGATGGCATAACTACCTGTAAAAGCACCTGAAACCGTTTTGACATCAACCATACGGTCTCTTTCGCTTCGGTTGGTAGCTTTTTCTACATAAGCTTCTACTTCTGCTTTTTGGGCGTGTGTTGTAATCTGATTAACCAATTCATTTTCAGGAGCTAGAACTAAATAAGTTACTCCATAAATGGTATCTATACGAGTCGTAAAAACTGTAATCGTGGCATCATTTTGAGCCAATTTAAAAGTAACCTCTGCTCCAACACTTTTGCCTATCCAGTTTCTTTGTACTTCTTTGATGCTCTCAGACCAATCTAATTTTTCTAAATCGTTCAAAAGGCGTTCTGCATACGCTGTAATACGCATCATCCACTGACGCATGAGTTTACGCTCCACAGGATAACCTCCACGTTCCGAAACGCCATCTTTTACTTCATCGTTAGCAAGTACCGTACCCAAAGCAGGACACCAGTTTACATAAGCATCTGCAAGGTATGTCAGACGATATTTTAATAAAATATCAGACTGTTCTTGCTCTGAAAAACTTTTCCATGCTTCTGCTGAAAAACTAGGTGTTTCTTCATCACAAACAGCTTTTACTTGTGTATTACCATTTTTTTCAAATTCAGTAATAAGTGTATCAATGTGTTCAGCTTTGTCTGTGGCTTTATTGTACCAAGCCTCAAACAAACGCATGAAAATCCATTGAGTCCATTTGTAATAACTGGGGTCAGAGGTTTGTACTTCTCTGCTCCAATCATACGAAAAGCCAATGTTTTTTAATTGTTCTTTATAACGATTGATATTTTCGGTGGTGGTGATAGCAGGGTGTTGTCCTGTTTGGATAGCATATTGTTCAGCAGGCAAACCAAAACTATCAAAACCCATAGGATGTAATACATTAAAGCCTTTGGCTCTTTTGTATCGAGCTACAATATCGGAAGCAATATAACCCAGAGGATGTCCTACATGTAAACCTGCCCCAGAAGGGTAAGGAAACATATCAAGTACATAGTATTTGGGTTTAGAAGAATTGTCTTGTGTTTTATAAACTTCTTTTTCTGCCCAATTTTTTTGCCATTTGGGTTCTATTTCTCTGAAATTATAATCTGCCATTGCTTTGTGAAGTAAAAATTTTGGCAAAATTACAATTTGCAAAAGACTTTGAAAAGAGAAAGGCAAAGAAATAGAAGTATTTATGAAAATTTTTATTTCTTATATAAGAAAAAACCCTACAAAATTAATTTTGTAGGGTTTTTGAAAAATATTGGTTGTATTATTAGAAGTAGAATAAAACGTTGATAGCTCCGTTAAGGTTATCAACACCAGCTCTAAGACTAGTGAATCCACCATTTCTGAATACTTCTGTTTCAATTTTACGTACAGAACCAGCAGCACTGTCCCAAGTTTCAGTAGTTACAATACCTTTTCCTTGAACACTTCCACCTAAAGTATAACCAAATTCACCACCAATAGAGATTTTAGGAGCAAAGAAATACTCAACACCTGCAAAAGCTCTTGCACCTATAAATAAGTTAGCACTATTTCTTTCAGTTAAAACTCTTGAAAAACCATTAGCATTATTTACGTTACCAGCAAAGTTTGTAGTTTCAGGAGCACTGAAATCTTGAGTGATAGCATTACCATATTGATATTTTACTCTGTTTCCAGATACACCAAAAAGGAATTCACCACCATATACACCTTGTAATCTCCCTTTTCCTCTACGTTTCTCATATCCACCTGCTAATAAAACATCAGTAGATGTTACAGTTCTCCAATCTTCGTTGAAAGAAGGAGCAAGAGGATCAAAAGTGATGTTACTTGCAAATACAATAGCCTTTTGAGTATTAGCTCCTATGTTTAAAGCAAATCTTGCTCTAAGAGCAGTGTTTGCGTTCAACATTTTTTTGCCAAATAAAGCAACAGGAACGTTAGAAGGATTGTTTACATAAGTAAAAGAAGGGTTTGCTGCACCTCTTGTTACATAATTTAAAAATTGGTTGGCACTAATTCCAATAGCAAACTCTTTTTCTTCAGGTAAAATAGGAGTCCCTTTTTTAGAAGTTAAAGATGTTTCGTCTTGAGCAAATGCATTGGCACATAGTGCGAATGCCGCAAGAAAAGAATATATTTTTTTCATTGAATTAATCTGTTTCTAGTTAATGGAGAATGTTAGTAAGCTAAATCTTGGATGAATGAACCACCTTTGTAAACTGTTACGTTTGAAGCAGCAACGCTAAACTCTACACGTACAGCAGCACCACCACCAGCAGGAACACGATTTGCTTCAAATTCACCACCACGTACAGAAACTGTGAAAGGCTTATCAGTCGCATCAACTTCTATGCTATATCTTCCATCAGCTCCAATAGTAGTTTCATATACTCTATCAGCATAATTTACACTTGAAGAAGGATTTAATACAAGATCTTTAGTACTTAAAATAACAGTTACTTTAGTACCAGCAGGTACAGAACCTTGGCGACCAGCTTGGTTTAAATCTAAATCTACAGTTGCTAAACCTGTAATAGTAGCTTTACCTGTTGGAACTGGAGTAGGGTTCTCTGCATCTTTGTTTGTACAACCACCAAAAGCTAAAGAAGCTACAACTACTGCTGAAAGGATAAATCTTTTCATAGGAATACTTTTTTTTGATTAAAAAAATTAAGATAAAATGTATAAAATGTTAAACAAATGTTATGCCAAATAATATATTTGTTTATATATTTAAAATGATTAAAAACAAACTTTTATTTGGTGTAAAATTTGATTGCAAATATAATATACTAAAAAATAAAAAAACGAATTGTTTTATGAAAGGTTGTTTTTACTTTACCAAAAGAATATTATGATATACAAAAAGCACTTCCTTTTAAGAAAAGAAGTGCTTTTTGTAAAAATGTCAGGTATTGTCAGTCTAAACTTCTAATTTCTTGAGATTGTCAGGAGATAAAGGCTTATTGATATATTTTTTTACATACTGATATTTTTTCGATTTGCTCATATCTTGTGGATTGATAGAAGATGTAAGCATGACAATTTTACAATACTCTTTTGTAGTATGACTAAGAGTGTCAAATTCATCTAAAAACTGAAATCCATCCATTAGAGGCATATCAATATCTAGAAAAATAAGTTCTGGTAAACCCTGATTTCCTGTAATAGGAGCTATTTTCTCAATATTTCTCAAGAATTCTATGGCACTTTTACCTCCTGTATGAGTGAAAATATAGTCGCAAATATTAGAGGCTTCTATAATTTTTTGATTAATAAGGTTATCAATTTCATTGTCATCAATGAGCATAATAGCTTTATAAGGTTTTTGGGCTGCCATATCGTTCTTATATTATTGAGTTAAACTTGAGTTAGCAAATAAATAATTTTTTTTTAAAAATCAAATTTTATTCCTTGAGCTAAAGGTAGCTGAGTACTGTAATTAATGGTATTGGTTTGGCGACGCATGTATGCTTTCCAAGAGTCAGAACCTGATTCTCTGCCTCCTCCTGTTTCTTTCTCTCCACCAAAAGCACCACCAATTTCAGCTCCTGATGTACCAATATTTACATTGGCAATACCACAATCTGAACCAGCATAAGCCAAAAATGTTTCTGCTTGCAATAAATTGGTAGTAAAAATAGAAGATGATAATCCTTGTTTTACATTATTTTGGATAGCAATCGCATTTTCTACTTCTCCACTATATTTAATCAAATATAAAATGGGTGCAAAAGTTTCTTCTTGTACCATTTCATAACTGTTGTCAGCTTCTACAATGGCAGGAGTTACATAATTTCCTTTTTCTGATAAAACGGTACCACCCACAAGTAATTTACCTCCCTCTTTCTGAACATGCTCCAATGCTTTTTCAAACATTTTCACAGCATCTTGGTCAATTAGTGGACCTACCAAAGTTTTAGCATCTAAAGGATTACCTATAGGCAAATTAGGATAAGTTTTTACCAA
>Ga0075157_10000755_pt1 | contig 23283 bp, 21 predicted proteins | sample JI81BgreenDNA_FD_70967 | JGI IMG/M metagenome (GOLD analysis project Ga0075157, IMG submission 70967) | Wastewater effluent complex algal communities from Wisconsin, to seasonally profile nutrient transformation and Carbon sequestration -... | ecosystem: Engineered > WWTP > Effluent > Algae...
ATTGTTGCTTTCTCCATTAAGCTACACAGGGCAAGCAAAATCATTATTGATTACCCATAATAGCTGGTTTATCAATCATATTATTCCTCTCATTTTTAACACTTTACCCAACCTAAAAGAATACGCGATTGCTCCTTCAGAGTTATTTAACCGAATGAGTTTTAAACTTTGGATGGATAATGGCTCTGCCTACCCAGAAAGTGCTAGAAATTTACAAAAATTGAAAAAAACGGCTTAAAAAGATTTTTATGGAAAAGACGTTGTATGTACTCAGAGAAATTTCTTGGGGATATGATGATGAAGGGTACTACCCCACAAGCAACATCAATAATATTTATAAAAAATACACTCATATTGAAGATGCTAAACGGGATAAACAAAGATTAGAGATTTATGACATTAAAATGCGTCCTATTTTGGACACCACTTTATTGAGTTCTTTGAGTAAAGATTTACAAAATAAATTTTATTTATTTCTCAAAGAACATTTCTCTACTGATATTGAGCAAATAATGAAGTTTGTTGGCTTTGAACATCAATGTCAAATTCAGTCCAATATTTTACATTATTTTATTGATCAAATTATTTGGGATGACCGTCTAATACTGAAAACACTTGAAATATTAGATTTACATTTTTATGAAATTATAGAGCTTAAGGAATCAGAGAATGTTTATAGAATTTCTCCTAACCCAAATTTTAAGAGTTATGATGTATTCGACGAATGGGTTTTGATAGAATTTTTTCAATCATCTTATGTTTATACACAAAAAGAAGCATGGGAAACAGCTATTCATAACTTTTATGAAACATTATTGAGCCCTTTTAAACTGATAGGTTCCCTCTCTGAGCTTAGCGAAGTTCCTGAAATATTAGAGAGTTATTTGGAAACTCACCCATACTTTATTTACGAAAATCATTTATTAAGTATCAAAAAAATTGAATCTAAAGAAGTTCTAATAGAAATCATGACAGGTTTAGTGGCTTTATTGCGTTCAGAGAAAATACCTTTTATAATTGATAGCATTTCTGTAACACAATCCAAAGAATATTTCTCTGAAAAAAATAAAAAAATCCAAGAATATAAACAGAAGTTTATGGATAGTTTACCTTTTTAAAAAACCCTTTTGGAAGACCAACTTGTTTTACTAATTTTGAAGCAATAAAAAAGAAGCAAGTATCGTTTTATCCAAAAAGGAAAAATTCATGAAAAAATTATCTCTGTCATTATTCACAGCTTGTGCATTTTTAGGAGCTTCTGCTCAAAATTTAGAATACACAGTCAATTTGAATGACCGTTCTAACGACCTTTTCAAAGTAGAATTGAAAGTAAAAGGTTTGAAGAAAGAAAATGCTATTTATCAGTTCGCTTCTACAGCTCCTGGTACATATCAGGTAATGGATATGGGTAGATTTGTACGCAAATTTGAAGCCCTTGATGCAAAAGGAAAAGCCATCAAAACAAAGCAACTTTCTACCAATCAGTGGCAACTTTCCGCTCCCGAAAAAGTAGCAACCATTCGTTATGAAATAGCTGAAACATTTGATACAAAAGTAGATAAAAATCAAATTTATGCAATGTGTGGTAGCTCTATTGAAGATGACCACGTACTCATCAATGGACAAACTGTATTTGGTTATCCATCAGGCATGCAGTCTGCACCCCTCAAAGTAAAATTACAATACCCCGAAGGTTGGATATATGGTACTGCTCTTGAAGAAAAAGAAGGCTTCTTGGTAGCAAATTCTTATGATCATATTGTGGACTCTCCTATTTTATTAGGTAAACTAACAAAAGCCAGCACCAAAGTAAGAAACACAAATGTGGAACTTTATACTTACTCTAAAACTGGAAAAATCACTTCTGAAAAGCTTTTGGGTTCAATGACTAATATGCTTGTAGCTGCCGATTCTTTCTTAAATGGTTTGCCTGTAAACCGTTATGCTTTCTTATTCCATTTTGAAGATACTAACGCTGGTGCTTGGGAACACTCTTACAGTTCTGAGTATGTAATCAAAGAAGAAAACTGGTCAGAAGAATTTGGAAAACAAATGACAGATATTGCTGCTCACGAGTTTTTCCATGTCGTTACTCCTTTAAATATCCATAGTGAAATTATTGAGAAATTTAATTTCGTACAGCCTACACCATCAGAGCATTTATGGTTATACGAAGGTACAACTGAGTGGGCTTCTCATAAAATGCAATTAAATTACAGCATCAAAACGTTGAACGAATATTTTGCTGAGCTTCGTCAGAAAGTAAATTACGATAACTATTATGATAAAACTTATAGTTTGAGCAAAATGAGTTTGACATCTTACACTCCTGAAGGACAAAAGCAATATGGTAACATTTATATGCGTGGTGCTTTGGTTGCTGGTTTATTGGATATTCGTTTGTTGGAACTTTCAGGTGGTAAAAAAGGTTTGCGTGAAGTAATTAATGAATTTGCTAAAGAATACGGACCTTCTAAGAGTTTCCCTGAAAAAGAATGGTTTGATGTATTTACAAAGAAAACTTATCCTGAAATTGGTGATTTCTTCAATAAATATGTAAAAAATGCAGAGCCTCTTCCTCTTGCAGAGTATTACGAAAAAATTGGAATCCTCTACAATGCAGAAAAGAAAACATTCTCTTTAAATTTAAGTGCTAGTCCCGAACAATTACGTTTGCGTGAGCGTTGGATGAGAAATTAATTTTTATAAATATTTTTAACACAAAGAGGCTTTAAGCCTCTTTTGTTTTTTTAAATAAACTACTGATAATGAATAGTATAAAATAAAAAGTATTGAGGGTGACTTGCATCTAAGATTAGGATTTTTAATATTTGCAAAATTTTAAGCCAAGTCCTACCATGAAGTATAAAAGAATTTTGCTCAAATTAAGTGGTGAAGCCCTTGCTGGCGACCGTCAGGAGTATGTGATCAATCCTCAAATATTAGAGCGTTACGCAAAAGAAATTAAAAAAGTCGTAGAAAAAGGTGTACAAGTGGCAATTGTTGTAGGAGGAGGTAATATTTACAGAGGTTCGGAAGCTGATAAGTCAGGCATTGACAAAGTACAAGGAGATTATATGGGAATGCTTGCTACTGTCATCAATGGCATGGCTATGCAAAATGCCATCGAAAAACAAGGTATCTATACCCGTTTGATGTCAGCCTTGAAGATGGAACAGGTGTGTGAGCCTTTTATTCGCCGTAGAGCCATCAGACACCTTGAAAAAGGTCGTGTGATTATTTTTGCAGCAGGTACAGGAAACCCTTATTTTACAACAGACTCAGCAGCTTCACTCAGAGCAATTGAAATTGGTGCAAATGTTGTTTTAAAGGGTACCAAAGTGGATGGCATTTATACTGCTGATCCCATGAAAGACAGTACAGCAACCAAATACAACAACATTACTTTCGATGAAGCTTACGAAAAAGGTTTGAACGTAATGGACATGACAGCTTTTACACTCTGTAAAGAAAATAACTTGCCTATTATCGTTTTTGATATGAACCAAGAAGGCAATTTACTTAAAATTGTAGAGGGTGAGGAAGTCGGAACATTGGTAGCTTTGGAAGCAGTATAATTTTACTTTAAATTAAGATTTTTTCAATTTATATATTTTAAAAATTTATTTGTAGTATGGAAGAAGAAATTAAAATGTATTTGGATGAAGCTCAGGATATGATGAAGAAAGCCTTAGAGCATACACAAAGTGAACTTCTTAAAATTAGAGCTGGCAAAGCCATGCCAAATATGTTAGATGGTATTTTAGTAGAGTATTATGGTGCCAACATGCCTATCAATCAGGTCTCTACAATTACCACTCCCGATGCAAGAACGCTAAGCATCCGTCCCTTTGAAAAAGGCTCGATTGGAGCTATTGAGAAAGCTATTAAAGCAAGTGATATAGGCATTAATCCTCAAAACAACGGAGAGGTTATTATTTTGAATATACCTCCTCTTACCGAAGAACGCAGAAAGCAACTTGTAAAACAAGCTAAACAAGAAGTTGAAAACGGAAAAATTAGCATTCGTAATGCTCGTAAAGAAATTAACGATGCTCTAAAGAAACTTCAAAAAGATGGTGCTGCCGAAGATTCTATCAAGAAAGCAGAAGAAGTTGTACAGAAGCATACTGATGCTTTCATTATCAAGTTAGACGAGGTACTAAATACCAAAGAAGCCGAGATTATGAAAGTTTAATATACAAAGTGGTAAATTTGAATAAAGTTTACCACTTTTAAGTTTTAAATGATGGATCTTCCAAAAGAATTTATCTATTCCTATCAAATTATTATGAATAAAATCCGTATAGAAACTGCTCAAAACGTATTTATTGAGTTTAGCCTTGCAGGTTTAGGCGAAAGAATCTTAGCTTTTATATTGGACTTTGTTTTTATATTACTTTATACATGGGCTTTTTTTGTGATTGCTAATAATCTGTCCTTTAGACTTTTTCGTAGTGATGACAGTATTGCTCTTTTTTTATTATTCCTTTGGGCATTACCTGTTTCTATATACAGCATTATTCAAGAAATATTTTTCAATGGACAAACCTTAGGGAAAAAAATATTGCGTATCAAGGTTGTTACCATACGAGGTCGTCAGCCAAGCCTTACACAATACATGGTCAGGTGGCTTTTCAGGCTCATTGATGTATGGGGAAGCATGGGTATTGTGGGTATTGTAGTAGCCGCTACCAACAAGTACAATCAAAGAGTTGGCGATTTAGCAGCAGGTACATGCTTGATAAAACTAAAAAGCAGAACAGAATTAAGCAGACAATTAATCATTCCAGATTTTCACGAATTATACAGTCCTAAATATACGCAGGTTACACTTTTATCCGATTCTGATGTTAATTTGATTAAAGAAGCTATTCTTACACACCGAAAATATCAGAATGAAGAAATTTTAAAAGCTTTTGCTAAAAAAACCAAAGAGATTTTACGAATAGAAACTCCTGATAAAGACGAAAAATTTTTAAATAGAATTGTAAAAGACTACACCTATCTGACTTCCAAAGAAGATTAAACTATGTTTGCATATATCAAAGGTACATTAACCCATAAAGAAGCTACTCATGCCATTATCGAAACGGCTGGAGTAGGTTATCACATCAAGATTTCACTCAATACATATAGTATGCTCAAAAGTGTTGGTGAAGAAGCTTTGCTCCATACATATTTGCAAATTCAGGAAAATGCTCATAATCTATTTGGCTTTTCTGAACCCTCCGAAAAGAAACTATTTCTTGAACTGATTAGTGTTTCGGGCGTAGGACCCAACACAGCTATCGTGATGCTTTCTTCTGTAAGTCCTATCGAAATTCAGGAGGCTATTGTAAATGAGGATGTAAAAATGCTACAAGGTGTAAAAGGCATTGGAGCCAAAACAGCCCAAAGAGTGATTTTAGAACTCAAAGATAAAATCAAGAAAGATTTTATGACAACCGAAGGGAAAGTAGTAGGCAATGTACCTCATTATAGATCTGTTAAGGAGGAGGCTATTACAGCATTGGTTGTACTCGGAATTGCTAAAAATGTTGCAGAAAAAAATGTAGAAGGTATTATCAAACTCAAAGGTGGTGATGTAACCATTGAAGAGGTTATTAAATTAGCCCTAAAAATGTAGGACAAGAGTATGTTTATTGCTGTAATTTTCTTTATGATTGTATTAGGCGTTTTGTTTCATTACAATACACAAGAAACACTTGCATCAAAAAACACTTCAACACCTTCTAAAAAAACATATTCTCGGTATCCTTTGGTGTTTTTAGACGATTGGGATAGTCCACAAAAACCTGTAGATAGCTACAACGAAAACAAAGGCAAGAGTGAATCTTATTTCTTAAAATATCTTCAAAAATATTTTCCTAAACATATTCACACAGATTTGGCTTTACAAATAGATGAATCCTATTATTATCCTGATTTTACTTTTTTTAGCAAAAAACATAGTTTATACATTGATATTGAAATAGATGAGCCTTATAATTTTAAAGGTAAGCCTACCCATATCATTGGTTCTGATGACACTCGAAACCTTTTTTTCATGGAAGCTGGTTGGGTTGTCATTCGTTTTACAGAAGAACAGGTGGTAAGGCAACCTGTTCAGTGTTGTAAATTTATTGCTGACACAATTTTTAAGATTACAAGAGATAAAAGCTTCACTGAAACGCTCAAAGGTATTCAGCCTCTTACTATTCTGCCTTCTCCTTGGACTGCCGAGCAAGCAGGACAAATGTTTATTAATCGTGTTCGTGATAGTTATGCCGATATTTTAAAATAATTATTTTTTGATAAACTTTTTGATAAATTTATATGTTATAACATAAATTGTTTAAACATCTAAATTTATTTTATGAACTCTCAAGATATAAAACAAGCTCAAACACAACATGCTGTTAGTGAATTTATCCGTAAAAGATGGAGTGCAAGAGCTTTTAATGATACACAAATACCTCAGGAAACACTCGAAACACTTTTAGAAGCTGCTTCTTGGGCTCCAAGTGCCAACAACGAGCAGCCTTGGGTTTATTATTATGCTTTCAAAGGAACAGAAGGTTTTGAAAAACTTTGGAACTGTCTGCTCCCTGGCAATCAGTTATGGACTAAAAATGCAAGTGTACTCATTTTGAGCCTTGCCCGAAAAACTTTTGAAGCCAATCAGAAACCCAATAACACTGCCAAATATGATGTAGGAGCTGCCAATGCTACCCTCCTTTTAGAAGCAACCCAACACGATATTTTCGGACATATTATGGGTGGATTTGATGCCGAAAAAACAAAAAATATGTTTAATTTGGATGAAAACTTAGAGCCTGTAGTGATGATGGCTCTGGGTTATTTGGCTGATGCCGAAACTCTTGAAGAGCCTTTCAAAACCAGAGAATTAACCCCCAGAACAAGAAAAGCTGTTTCCGAAATTTCTAAACAATTGTAGTCATGCAAACAAAATTGTTCCCTAAAAACGAAAGAGGTATCAAAGATATTGGTTGGCTCAAAAGCAATTTTACTTTCAATTTCAGCACCTTCAAAAGTCCTGATAAAAATGGGTTTGGCTTACTGAAAGTCTTCAATGACGATTTTGTAGAAAAAGGAACAGGCTTTGGTTTACATCCGCATGCCAACATGGAAATCATTTCCATCATGCTTGCGGGCAAAATGAACCACAAAGATTCTATGGGCTATTATGAAGTAGTCGAAAAAGATTGGGTACAAATTATGAGTGCAGGCTCTGGTTTACGCCACGAAGAGTATAATGTGGGAGACGATGAAGTAAATTTCTTACAAATCTGGATAGAACCCAAAGTACAAAATATCACACCTCGTTATCAGAAACGATATTTTCCGTTAGAAAAACGTAAAAATCAGATTACAACAGCTGTCAGTAGCGAAGAAGGCGTTTTACATTGCTGGATTAACCAAAATGCTAAAATCAGTTTGGGACATTTGGAAACTCAAAAAACAGCTTCTTATAGCCTTGTAAACGACAACATGTGTGCCTTTGTATTTGTAACAGAAGGAGAAATAAGCATAGAGAGCCACACGCTTGAAAAACGAAATGCCTTGGGTATTTGGCAAACCACTTCTTTTGGTATTTCGGCAAACTCCGAAAGTCAGTTTGTAATCATCGAAGTACCTATCAATTAGCTTTGAATAAAACTCCGTAAAACCTCCAAATTGTATTTTGGAGGTTTTTATTTTTATCAAAAATTGAATAATTTCAGGCAGTCAGCGTTTATACTCAAACCAAACTTATTAAAATCCATGAAAAAAATATTTCATAGTATTGTTCTTGTAAGTTTTTGGGGTTTATTTTCTTGTAATTCTCCTCAAAACAATACAAAAACCAATAACGCCACTGATACCACTCAAAAAATAGTTTCTTTTGATGCCACAGAAGGTAAAAAGCAGATTGCTGCCACACTTGACTCGTTTAATGTAGCTGCTGCCCAAAGCAATTACGAAAAATATTTCAATTATTATACAGAAGATGCCATTTTTATAGGTACTGATGCCACTGAGAACTGGAACAAACAAGCCTTTATGAAATGGGCTAAACCTCATTTCGACAAAAAGAAAACTTGGAATTTCAAAGCTCTTGAAAGAAATATATATTTTTCTAAATCAGGCGATTTGGCTTGGTTCGATGAGCTTTTGGATACCCAGATGAAAATCTGTAGAGGCTCCGGCGTACTAATCAAACAGGGGAATGAGTGGAAAGTCCAGCAATATGTACTTTCTATGACAATCCCCAACGATAAAATTGACCCAGTTCTCAAACTCAAAGCTCCCATTGAAGACTCTCTGATTCAAAAACTGAAACAGAAATAACTTCTGAATTGAATCCCTTTTTATTTCATTTCGAACGCAGTGAGAAATCTACACCAGCCTCTAAATTTCATTTAGAGGCTATTTTATTTTTTCGTAAATTGGGTATCAAAACTGATAACTCATGAAACTTATCTTGTATATTTTAGTCTTCGTTTTATTGTTTTGCTCTTGCAAAAAGAATAATGATGAACACTTTAAAAAAGCGATTGTTGGCGAATGGGTATTTGTATCAAGTCCTCGTAAAAATGTTGAATCAGTATTACCTCCAGATACATATTGGAAAAGAGCCTATCAGTTCTATGAAAATGATTCTTGTGAGTATAAATTAGGTTTTTTTGATAGATACCACGATAAAAAAACACAAGAGATTATTAGACCTTTTAAAGGCACAGAAACCCAATACGAAATAGAAGATGACAGCCTTAAAATATATTTCCCGAATACAAAAAAATGGCAAAGTATAAAAATTAAAAGCATCACGACTGATACCCTTACCCTCCAATTCAATGATAGTACGTTTGCTAAATATGCAAAAAGACGTTATAACATTGATAAAGATGAGCATTTTGATAAAATTATAGTTTCTTCTTCCGAATGTTATGGTTCCTGCCCTGTTTCTAATATCAGTATTGATAAAAATGGAGAGGTTATTTATGATGGAGAGCATTTTAATCCAGTAAATGGACTACATACTTCTCAAATTACCTCTCAGATGTATAAAAAACTGGAGTTTGAATTTAAAAAAGTAGGTATTGACACCCTAAAAACAAACTACTCACCTATTGGAACTGATGAACAAAGCGTTTCTATTACTTTTATTAAAGAAAACCGAATCTATAAAACAATTATAAACTATCAAAATCAAGCTCCTGACGAATTGTATTGGGCATATCTACCAGTTTGGTTCTTACATCAGAAATTACATTTAAAGCCCTATACACACCAAAAACCTCGCATAACTTATAGAAGTTCTTTATATGAAGAAGAGAATCTACAAGTTGGTTTAAAAAAAATCATCCGTTTAAAACAATCAGAAGCTTTTTTTCTCCAGACAGAACTTTTTAAAAGTAAAGTTATCAGCAATGCTACACCATGGAAACCTACATATATTCTTGATGAGTGTTATGCAGGAACAGATATTTATATCGTAACAGATGGACGTTATTTTGAATACAACAGCACACTCTACGACCTTGGTTATAATTTTATAGAACAAAACAATCTTGCAAAATCGAAATAGAACCTCATTTTTTCGTAAATTGGGTATCAAAACTGATAACTCATGAAACTTACTTTATTTCCCTTCATTTTTTTGGTATATTCTAATCTTTTGGCTCAGACAGTTGATGATACTTTGATAAAAATTCCTGTTGTTTCTAAAGCCCCTGTGAGTTACAGAATTAATGTTCAGGGAAGCACTTTGTATGGTTATTACAAAAAAGGCTATGACCTGACTATCTACGGCGATTCTCTGGCTGTGGGTTTCAGGGCTGACTGCGACAAAGATGACGACTGGTCAGGGGCGAAAGCTCATGGTACAACGCAGCCTTCCAATAGTTTTGAGTCTGCTTTTAGATGCGAATTTAATCCACATGTTTTGTATGGAACTGTTTTACCAGCCTCTCAAAAAGGGCAAAACCATTTTGATAAACTCAAACAACTGGGCGTTGAAACAGGCGATTTGACTCTCACCTACAAACTCGATGAACATAATAAGCCCATTGATTCTGTAATTGGAGTAGTATTTGACAGAGGACCACAAAACCAGCCTGGCGAGTCGAGTGTGGCAACCTGCAACCAATTTAAAACAGCCTTAGACAACAACCAATTTATTTATATTGTGTACCCCAATACAGCCCGATATCTTAAACAGATAATTGGTGTAAAACCCGATAACCGAACCCTCGAAAGAAGCCCCACTAACGCTGATTTTGAACAAGCTTTTAAGCTCATGTTGCTTGCCCATGATGCCGAAAAACGAGATGATACAGCTAAAAAACTCCTTCAATGGCTGTCTCAAATTAAAATCGTTACCAATTTTGATAACGCCACAACCCAAGAAAGAACCGAAGGAAAACTGAAACCCAAAAATAACGACAGAAACCTCAATGAGTAACTCATTAGTTATCCTCTTTCCAAAGGATTTTCGCCTTTGGTCATTCTGAACGTAGTGAGGAATCTCGAAGGACTCAGCAAAGCCAATCTAAACCTTTGATGCTCAGCGAAACCAATCTAGATTACTTTACCTCATTTCGTTTGGTTCGTAATGACGTATTGTTCCTCATTGTGAGTCACGAGAAACAAAGTAGGAAGTGTCATTACTTTTAATAAAAACCAAATTGAACACATCACTTTTCAACTTTATATCCGATAACTTATTTTCGTAATATTTTAATGTTTCTTCATAGTCTAATACATCAGTTTCTATCATCTTGAATTTATCTTTATGATTATAGAGTTTGTAGTAAAAATCCTCTATTAACTCTTCTGTTTCTCTGATTTTATTTTGAAAAAAAGCTGTCATACTATTCAATTTATCCTTTAGCCTATAAATAAGCCATTTTAGGTCTTCTTTAGAGCTAATAATTATCTCAAAAGCCAATTCTATATTTTCTACATCTCCAGACATCAACATCTGATTTAACCTTACTTTTTCTCGTGTTGTCATACTCCAAATAGATGTTGTAACATTTAATTTTGATGATTTTATAAAATTTCTTTTAAAATATTACACCTAAATTTAATACATAAAAACGTATTTCCAATAAGAAAACGAGCTTTTACACCTCCAATTTTCTTTATAAAAATTATTTTATTACACCACTGCAAAATCAGGGATTCCCTGATGCGTGGAAGTTTTTTATTTCGTAGGTTGCTTAATTAAAATTTTTATTTCATATGGCAAAAAATGATAAAATATTAATAGATGGTATAATAGATGAAAGAATATCATCAAATATTCCTTCCAAAGAAAAAGATGAAGTTTTTGAATATTTTGCTTTTGAACAGCTATTAAAAAATTATGATTTATCACACGATGAGTTGATTTCAGGAGCAGTAGATGGAAGAGATGATGGAGGAATTGATGGACTTTATATTTTTATAAATGGTCATTTATTAACAGATATTGAAAAATTTTCTTGGCCAAAAATTGGAGTAATTCTTGAACTGTGGATTATTACTTGTAAGCATCATGATACCTTTAAACAAGCACCATTAGATAATTTAGTTGCTAGTTCATCTGAATTGCTGGATCTAACCATAGAAAATAATGATCTCCAAGGTAGCTATTCAACAGAAATTTTACAACGAAGAGATAACTTTAAAACTGCATATAGAAAAATTTCACCTCGATTAAATAGCTTTAATATTTTCTTTTCTTATGTATCTAGAGGAGATACCAATGAACTTGGTGAGTCTATAAAATCACGCTCTGATCAATTAAAAAAAATAGCTGAAAATGTTTTTGGACTTTGTAATACAGACTTTAAGTTTTATGGTTCATCTGAACTGATTGAGCTAAATAGAAAAAAACCCATTTTTACATTAGAATTACCATTTTCAGATCATTTATCAAGCGATGGGACATATATTTTACTAACAAAATTAAATGACTATTACAAGTTTATATCTGACAACCATAACCTAAGAAGATACCTTTTTGATTCAAATGTAAGAGACTTTATGGGACTCAATAATGTTAATGAGGACATCATGACTACATTATTAAATGAAAAATCACCTGATTTTTGGTGGTTAAATAATGGAATTACAATACTAGCAACAAAAGCAAGCATTGTTGGAAAGTCTATTATAATTGAAAATATCCAAATAGTTAACGGATTACAGACATCAGAGTCAATTTATAAGTTTTTTAGCTCTGGCAATATTGATATTCGTAATCGTTCTGTTTTAGTTAAAATTATAGTATCCAACAACTCCGAAGATAGAGATAACATTATTAGAGCAACCAATAACCAAACATTTGTACATCCTTCAGCTCTTCATGCAACAGACAAGATACAAAGAGATATTGAAGATGCTTTGAAATTACATAATATGTATTATGAAAGGAGAGTAAACTTTTACAAAAATCAAGGAGTTTCTATTGACGAAATTCTAACACCGCTTTACTTAGCCTCTGGTTTTGTTAGTTTAGTTTTAAAGTCTCCACAGAGAGCCAGTACTTTAAAATCTAAATTTATGAGAGATGAATATAAATATAATAAGGTATTTACTGCAAATACTAACTTACAAGTATGGCCTAAAATAGCTTACATATTAAAGACAACTGATAAATTTTTGGAAAAAAATAGACCAAAAGAGAATGGACTTATTGAGTATTTTTATAAACATACAAGACATTATTTAAGTTTTTTAGCAGTAAGTTTGATTCTCAAAAATTATGGGTTTACAGCTGATAGTCTCGCTTCATTTGATTATAGTAAGTACACTTTTTTAGAGTTACAAAATGCATGGGATTTTTTAAAAGATTGTTATTATAAAACAAACTCTAAATATAGACTAGATAATGAAGTATTTCTAACTTTGTGTGAAAAAATTAGTTTTGATAAAGATATTAAGGGTTTTGATAAATTAAAGTATAGTAATAGTTTAATACCTCCTAAGACAATTCAGCACATAAAGAAAGAGCAAATATCATTAACACAAGAATTTCTTAATAAGCTTAATTCTGTTTTACCTGAACAACCATGGAAGCCTGGTGTCCACAAAGACATATGTAATGATATTAATTGTACATATGAAGAATATAATTTGGGTGTAGCAATTCTTATTGAGAAGGGTTTAAGGTATAAACAAAAAGATGGTATTGTTTATGATAAGCAAGGAAATATATTAAAAATAGATTCTGAACGTGTTGATAAAGATACTTTGAAATTAAAAAGCCCTAAAACATAATGTTTCAGGGCTTTGTGTTGTGGTCCCACCTGGGCTCGAACCAGGGACCACCTGATTATGAGTCAGGTGCTCTAACCGACTGAGCTATAGGACCAATACTACCGAGTAGCTCTCAATTGAGGTTGCAAATGTAGCAAGTATCGTATATATTTGCAAGAAAAATTTTAAAAAAGTTGAAAAATTTTGAAGCTCTTATTTTCGATTTAGGTGGAATCATCATTAATATCGATTTCAACCTCACCCTCAAAGCCCTTGAGCAGTTTACCCAACACCAGTTCGGAGAAGGCGAATACCTCACCAAACATGCCATTTTCTACGAATTTGAGACAGGAAAAATTTCCGAAGATGTTTTTTTTGAAGAACTCAAAAATACCTTTGGTTTACAAGCCGATAAAAACACCCTCATCAAAGCTTGGAATACCCTGCTTTTGGATATTCCTCAAGAAAGGGTAAGCCTGATTCGCAAACTCTCTCAAAAATACCCTACTTATATTTTGAGCAATACCAACCCTACACACCTCATCGAGGTAGAAAATATTTTGAGAGCTCAAACAGATGCCCAAAACCTCCAAGAGCTTGTCAAAAAGCCTTATTACTCTTTCGAGATGGGCAAAGCCAAACCCGAAACGGCTATTTACCAGCAGGTGATAGACGAAAATAATTTGGTGGCAGAAAAGACCTTATTCATAGATGATAGCCTCAAAAACTTAGAGGGTGCAAAGCTGGCACACTTACAAACTTTGCATATCAATCCGAAGACACAGAGCATTTTAGATTTTTTACAAGAATAATTTTTTCTTTGCGAAAATATTGCTAATTTTGCCGACCAAAAACCGAAAGACAGACGGGTTTCTGTCATTCTCAACTAAAAAAATAATATACAACAATGGCTGTAAAAATTAGATTAGCCCGCAGAGGAAAGAAAAGATACGCAATGTATGATGTAGTAGTTTCTGATTCTCGTTCACCACGTGATGGTCGTTTCATCGAGAAAATTGGTACTTACAATCCAAATACCAACCCTGCAACTATCAAATTAAACGAAGACAAAGCATTTGAGTGGGTAATGAACGGTGCTGTTCCTACTGATACTGTAAAAGCAATGCTTTCTTACCGTGGTATTTTATTCAAAAAACATTTGAAATTAGGTGTTTTGAAGGGTGCTATCACACAAGAACAAGCTGATGCAAAATTACAGACTTGGTTAGATTCTAAGAATGCTAAAATCCAAGGAAAAGTGGATACTTTGGCTAAAACGAAGAAAGATGCTCAAAAAGCTCGTTTAGATGCTGAAACGAAAGTGAAAGAAGACAGAGCAAAAGCAATTGCTGAAAAGCAAAAAGTTCAAGAAGCTCAACCAGTAGTTGAAAATACAGAAACTACTGAAACCACTCCTGAACAAGGTGCAGAATAAGAAATCTCAAACCTATCAGAATTCTGATAGGTTTTTTTAATCTTACACAATTATGGCAGAAGAGAAAGACACATACAGCATAGATGAGTGCTACGAGTTAGGTAAAATTATTAAATCACATGGTTTAAAAGGTGAAATGAGTATTTTTTTGGATGTGGATTATCCAGAAGACTATGAAGAAATGGATTCGGTACTGGTTTTACTGGATGGCGAACTCATTGATTTTGAAATAGAACAAATTCGTATTTTACCAAACAAACCCAAAACGGCTCTTGTTAAGTTAGCCACCATTGATAAAATCGAACAAACAGATGTATTGGTTGGAGCTAGTTTATATTTGCCTTTAGATGTATTGCCCGAATTAGGTGAAAAAGAATTTTATTATCATGAGGTAATTGGCTTTGAAGTTGTAGATCAAAAATTAGGCTTCATTTCTACCATTGATACTGTTTATAGCTTTACTGAAGGTTCTTTGCTGGTACTGGAGTACAAAGGCAAAGAAGTACTGATTCCCATCAACGACGAAACCATTGTAGAAGTAGATAGAGACAACAAAACCTTAAAAGTAAACCTACCTGATGGGCTTTTAGATGTGTATTTGTCGTAGATTATGATGTTTTTTATTGATTCAAAAAGGTTTTAAAATTTTATTTTTTATAAAACATTTTGACAAATCCATTATTCTTTTGATATTGCTCACAGAGATTTGAAATACCTTGCTTCTTAGCAATAAGATGAATGATGTTTCGTCATTCTTGTAAATTTGTAACCAATACTTCACTACATACTATCTTTATGGTGACTAAGGTACCCTAGTGGGTGTTTTCAGTTTCATCACCAAGTGCTTAAACACCCACTAGGGTACCTTAGTCTTGGAGTTGATAGATATAGTCCAGAGAAAATACGAAGTTCTTTCAAGTCTGAAAATCCCTATAAAAAAGTAATTTTTTTATAGGGATTTTTTTATGAAAAAATTTTGAAAGTTTAAATATTCTTTGGATATTGCCCTTAGAGATTTGAAATACCTTGCTTCTTAGCAATAAGATGAACGATGTTTCGTCGTTCTTGTAAATTTGTAACCAATACCTCACTACATACTATCTTTATGGTGACTACTGCACCCTATCGGGTGTTTGCTGTGTTACCACCAAGTGCTTAAACACCCGATAGGGTGCAGTAGTCTTGGAGTTGATAGATATAGTCCAGAGAAAATACGAAGTTCTTTCAAATCATTATTTTCAGTCCTACAAAATAAAAAAGTATTGTTTTGTAGGATTATTTTTTTCGAGTAAACATTGTATCAATATTATGGCAGAACAACTCACACGCCAACAATTATACGACCGCATCCGTGAAACGTCTAAAGATGCTTATATTCTTGAAGAAATGAAACGTTTGGGTTTTTGGGAAAATTCTACCCAACCTACCCTTTCCGAAGCTCTTATTCAACGAGAAGCTACTCTCCAGAAAGAACTCAATCAGCTATTAGATCAGCAACGCAAATACAACAGCCGAGAGCAACTCTTACGTGATATGCGTAAGCTCAAACTCAAACAATCTAAAGAAAAGCAAGCTGAGACGAAAAAAAGACAAGAAGAAAAGAGGCAACTCAAAGCTCAAAAATGGGCAGAATCGAAGCAACAAGAAATTGTTTATTTGGGCGAAAATGTTTCAGGTGGTTTGAATGAGAAAGTTTCCAATCAAACTCTTTTACAAAAATATCAACTACCTCATTTTGCTTCTGTTCTTGAATTTGCAGAAGCCATGAAAGTAACCTTACCTCAATTAAGATACTTGGCTTTTCATAGACCCGTTTCCAAAACAAGTCATTATCATTTTTATTCTGTACCCAAGAAATCGGGAGGCAAACGCTTGATTTCGGCTCCTAAACCTCTACTCAAAAAATGCCAGCATTGGATTTTAGAATCCATCTTATATAAAATAAATCCTAGTGAGCATGTACATGGTTTTGTTCCTAAAAAATCTATTGTAACCAATGCAAAGCCTCATCTTCAAAAAGATATTGTTGTCAATTTAGACTTGAAAGATTTCTTTCCTTCTATTTCATACAAGAGAGTAAAAGGGCTTTTTATGAATTTGGGATATAGTGAGCAACTTTCTACTATTTTAGCTCTCATTTCCACACATTACGAAATGGATAAAGTCAATGTAGATGGGGATGTTTATTATGTTCAGAAAGGTGAAAGAGTATTGCCACAAGGCTCTCCTGCAAGTCCTGCTATTACTACGCTGATTGCTTATACAATGGATAGAAGGTTGCAAGGTTTAGCCAAAAAATTAGGTTTTACCTATACCCGTTATGCCGATGACCTCACCTTTTCTACAGATGCAAGCAATGAAGGCAATATTGCTGCACTATTACATTTTACAAAGCAAGTTGTAGAAGATGAAGGCTTTACAGTACATCCTGACAAAACGCATGTTATGCGTAAAGGCTCACAGCAAAAGGTAACAGGAATTGTAGTAAATGACAAATTGGGTGTAGATAGAACGATTTTACGAAAATTCCGAGCTTTTTTACACCAAGTTAGTCAGGTTGGTTGGGGAAAAAACAAATGGGGAAATGGTGACAATCCTAGACAAAGTGCTTTGGCATTTGCCTCGTTTGTGATGATGGTAGATAAAGAAAAAGGTACAAAGCTGATGAATCAGATTAAGGCTATTGCAGGTACACCTACACCAACAGAAAAGAAGAAAGTGGTTTCGCAAGAGCCTCAAACGCAGAATCAAGAAGAAAAAACACATACCTCTACTCCTGAATCTCAGGATTGGTGGGATATATTTTAATATCATTTAGCATTTTTTAGAAAACCTTACAGGTTTCAATATAAAAGTATTTTTATGAAGCTCATTCAGCAAGTTAAGCTATTTTTTCAAGAAGGCACTTCCGATAAAGTGTACGAAATAGATTTGTGTGAAGTAGGTACAGACCAGTATGTTGTCAATTTCAGGTATGGCAAACGAGGTAGCAATCTAAAAGATGGTACAAAAACTACTACCTCTGTAAGTCTATCCAAAGCCCAATCGGTATTTAATAGTCTCCAAAAAGAAAAAACAGATAAAGGTTATCAGATAGCTACTGACGATTCTCAAACAACGGTTGTTTTACCCAAACCAACCAAATCGCCTACCAACACCTTAGAAGGAGCTATTTTACAGCGTTTACAAGATGCCATAGATGGTAAAAATACTTTTAAAACTGTTTGGAAAGTAAGCCGTGTAGCTTGGAAAGTTGGGATTATCAAACTTCAGGAAGCTGTTCCGTACCTTTTAAAATTGGTAGATAAAGGCGATAAAATGCAATGTTACTGCATTTTATGGGCGTTGGCTCGTTGTGCTGATGTGAAAGCACTTTCTACTTTCCAAACCAATTATGCCAATAACTCCAATGACGATAACTCTCGAAAAATAGCATTAGAAGGCTTGTTGCGTGTTTCACCCGCTCCAGAGAAACAAAAGCTCATAAACTCTCTTGTGGAAAGACTTCCACAAGCCATGCAAGAGTGTTTTACGGGCAATCGTGTAGCTGATATTGAGTCAATTGTACTTTCAAGAATTGCCGAAAAACAAACAGAATATATATTTTTAGAAACGTTGTATTTGCTTGCAAATGAGCATCCTATTCTCTCTAAGATTTTGGTGAAAGCTTTGCAACTAATGCCGATTCGTCCTCCTCATTTCAAGCATATTCGTTCTATTTATAAGCTTGCAGAACTGAGAGAAGATGTTTTGATACTAGGAACTCTTTCTTATCTTTTTGAAAGTAAACCCCACATGTATCAGAGTATTAAGAAGAGTTGGAGAAACTCAAGATATGTTTCGGAGCTAGGAACATATATTAAAGTTAAAGACGAAGTCAAAAGTAAAAACTCTAAAGTTGCATTTTCGGATGCAACAAAAGCATATTTACAACGAAGAGACTTAAAACGTCTCAAAAATGCAGGTAATCAAACACCTCAAGAGTACATAAAATTAGCTACAGCCATTTTACTTTCTTATACCAAAGAGGATTATACAGAAGCATATATGGAATCTCAGGGCTATGGCAGATGGAATTATCAAACTAGAAAATATACCCATACATTTGTTGAACGCCCCGAATGTGCCAATAAGCTATTACTCAACTTAATACTCAATGGCAATAACAAAACTATGCGTTTTGTTGAAAACAAATGGCAAAAAGGTGAGCCTATTGTAGAGGTTTCCTCTTCTTGGTATGGAAGTACCAAAAAGATTGAAAACCCCAAAACGCCTATTCAAAGAGTAAAAGAATACAATGGCAATAACGAAAGAGTTGAACTTTATCCTGAAAAATGGGATGAGTTTCCACAGGCATATATTCAGCTTTTAATGCAAGGAAAAAATGGTTTGGTACATGAATTTGCCTATAAAAATCTCAAGTCTCATGCTAAATCCAAAGAATTTATAGATAAAATAGACAAATCCATGATTAAAAGTTTAGTAACTTCTAATCACTCTATTCCTGTATTTTTTGGTTCTGAGATTATCAAAGAAAGAATGGCAAATGGCGTTGATATTGAACTGATTATGTTCATGTTGAGCTCTCCAGTTTATGAAGCCAGAGAGTTTGCTATGACTGTCATCAATTTACAACCAAATCTTTTCTTAGAAGATACTTCATTTATCACTTCTATTTTGTTTAGTCCTTATAAAGAAGTCAGAACTTGGTCTGAAGCATTCTTAGGAATACAAACTTTACAGGCTGAAAAATGGCAATTGGTAGTGGGTAAATCTATTGCCAAAATGCTTGGTGAAACCCTCGATAGCAAAGCCTTAACTCATGCTCATTTCGCCTTAAAAAAATATGCTGGTTTGGCTTTAGAAAAACTCAGTTGGAATGTTGTTTTAGAACTATTAGACTCCCCTGTTGCAGAAAATAAGGTATTTGCAAGTGATATATTATTACTTAAATCGAATTCTATCAAAGCTGAAGATATTCCGTTCAAAATAGTGAGTGGGTTTTTAGGTGCTGAGTCTGAGCAGATGCGAAACAACGGAATGGCTATTTTTGCAAAATACAGTGACCAAAATCTACTCAAGGCTCATGAAATGCTTGGGCAAATGGTACTTTCTCCACATACAAGCCTCAGAGACTCAGCAATTGGTATTGTGAAGAAACTTATCCCACAAAGTACAGATTTTAGCAAACAGATTTGTACTTCGTTACTGATTGCTCTCAGAAGAAAAGAAACATACGAAAACTCACATGAGTCTGTAGCTAAGTTACTACTCAACGATTTAGAAAGCTATCTGAAAGAAGTAGAACTCAAAGATGTTTTAGATTTGATTTATGGCAATTACAGACAAGGACAATTGGTTGGTTTCCATATTTTAGGCAAATATATTGATACTAATGATATGACTTTACGCCAAATCATAGCTCTTGCAAATCATGAGCTTTTGGCAGTTCGTCATTGGGCAATAGATTACTTTGATAAAAATGCATCTCGTATTCGTTATGAACGCAATGAGGCTATCAGATTATTGGATGCAAAATGGGATGATACAAGACTTGCAGCGATGAATTTCTTTAGAAACCACTTTACAAAAGATGATTGGGATGTAGATAGTCTGGTGAGTATTGCGGATTCTGTAAGGTCTGATGTAGAAAATTTTGGAAAAGAATTGATTATGAAATTCTTTGAAGAAGAAGATGGAGAGCAATATTTAATCATGTTGAGCCAACACCCTTCCGCATCCATGCAGCTTTTTGTAACCAACTATTTAGAGCGTTTTGCTTCTAATCATTTAGAAAGACTTAAATCTTTGGAGTTTTTCTTCCGTTCTGCCTTGATGCGTGTAAATCAGGGGCGTATAGCCAAAGACAGAATTGTAGATTTCTTGGAAAAAGAAGCCACAAACTCCGAAGAAACAGCTTTTTGGCTGGTTGCTTTGCTCAATGATATGGTCAATACATTGGCAATTCAGGACAAAGCTCGTTTTATCCAATTATTGCAAAAACTCAAACATTTGCATAAAAATTTGAAAGTGGCTATCACCTTTGAACCTTTAGCCATTGAAGACTAATCTTATACATTTTTAAAGACGAAAGATATGCTTTTTAATTATAAATACGGGGGACAAACTAACGTGGTAAGCAATGCAAATCAGACAGCTATGTCGTTTGCTCCTGATACCTTGCGTCAGCCTACTTTTTTTGTAGGAAAATTAGACAAAAAGATTTCTTTTAGAGAAGCTATTTCAGCTTTACACCATGTAGTAGTTTCCGATTTACGTTTCAAGCCTAAAGACAAAACTGCTTATAAAGAATGGGCTGCTCAACAAGAGGCTATTTGGCTTTCTGAATATGTAGAGTCTTTACAGATTGATAAAGTCAATGAGCGAATCAGTCAGGTACGTCAAGAACTCAACGAAGTTTATAAAGAAAAAGACAAACATTTAGGTCCTTTTAATAAAGCTAAGAGAACATATTTTGATTATCTCTATGAAAAAGATAAAGATGCTTGGTTTGTATTAGATCCTGTGATTACGGTACATCCAGATGAAGTATTTTTTGAGTGTTTCAGTCAGGATGAATCTACTTATGGCAAATTAAGTTGTAGTTATAATGTTTTCAAAGAAATTAATGAGTTTGAGTGTGGAACAACTAATATAGACTATTCCTCAACACTTTATAACGAATTTCAGAAAATCAGAAATTATAAAGAAACGGATTTCAAAATAGACCCCAGTGGCTTTGAAGTACAAACTACCAACGAAGATTCTTACAAAGAAGTGAAAATAGATTTGCCTGATTCGTGGGTAAGAGGATTTTTACAGGTAAGTTCAGCCATGACGCTTCCTGCAAGTACATTTCACTTGCACCCGTTGGATGTATTTAGTTTGTGTCAGTTCCTAAGACGTTTCAAGGAAAAAGCAAGTCCTCGTTCACTCAGATTCGTTTTAGAACCTAATAAACCCATTAAAATCATTGTTGAACCTTGGAATAAAGAACTGATATTCAAACGTTCTATTTATGGTGGTGATAAGCCACAAGAAGTCAGGCTTTGGGGAAGAAGACGTTTATTAATTTTAGAAAGATTGATTCCTATTGCGAAAACCTTTAAAGTGGTGTTGTTGGGTTCAGGTTTGCCTTCATTTTTTATTGCAGATTTAGAAAATGATATGTCTTTTACATTGGGACTTTCAGGTTGGACTGCCAACGACTGGTCAAGAGCTGGAAATTTTGATTTGATGGCTCCCAGAGCAGAAGTAGATAGTTATACACAACAAAAAGTATTTAATGGTCTCAAACAAAACTGGTTTGAAACTTCTGGAGCTTTGGCTCGTCGTCTCAATTTAGATACCAATATTGTATCTTCTGCTTTGGCAGCCTATACACAAGCTGGAAGAGTCATTTATGACTTAAATTTAGGCGTTTATCGTGTTCGAGAGCTTTCCAGAGACCCTCTGCCCATGGAGCAACTCCGATTTGCCAGTCCACAAGAAGAAAAAGCTACCAAACTGCTCAAAGAGAATAAAGTACAAGTTACAACCGAACAAAAAGGAAATGGTATTTTATTGAAGGGAAAAGTTGTGGATGGAGGCAGAACGTATCATACGACTGTTTTGATTGATAACGATGACCGTATTATTGATGCTACCTGTGAGTGTGGGTTTTTCTTAGTCAATAAACTCCGAAAAGGACCTTGCGAACATATTTTGGCAACTCGGATGTATTGGAATCTGATTAAACCTCAATAAACAAAAAGCTCATTAGAAATTTCTAATGAGCTTTTTGTTTTAATTCCAAGACCAGTTAAACCCTTTAGGTACAGCCTTATATACATTTCTAAATCTTTTGATTTCCTTACTTCCTGCTTTTCCAGTTTTGGGAGTATCTACAACCAATACTCCATTCTGATAGCTAATAATGGTTAAATAACTTTTTTCGTTATAAATTTCATATTCGATACAGTTAAAGCCTCCTATTTTCTTAAAATTGTAGGTAGGACAAGTTTCTTTGGTAAAAGAGGTAGTAGAAATTTCAAAACGCTCCTGTTTCCATCTAAACAACTGAAATTGAATCATTTTCCTATCAGGCATTATTCTAAAAAAGTTAAATTGATCTTGATTGGTTTTACCTTCTTCTACAAAGTTATTTCGATATGTTTTCTCAAAATAATAATAACTCCCCAGTTCATACCAATCATATTTTTTGAGTGTATCCAACATACCCGCAGGTATATTTGAATTAGGCATATTCATCAAAACAGTCGTTGTAGGCATACTATTCTGACAGGTTTTCACAACTTCATCATAATACGGTTTGCCCTTTTGGTCAGCTATTTTTACTTGTCCAAAAGACATCAGTGTCTTCAAAATAAAGAAAATGGAAAATATTTGCTTCATAAACGTAAAAATTAAGCTTACCGAATATACATATTTTTCTTTATTTTTTACGTTTCTATAAAAAAAACAATTTATGAACAACCAAAAATATTTATTCCAACTTCCAGAAGATATTCATTACCTGAATTGTGCTTACATGTCTCCCTTGCTCAAATCTGTGGAGGATGCAGGCATTGAAGGATTAATCAGAAAAAGAAATCCGACAACAATTCGCCCCAAAG
>Ga0075157_10000765_pt1 | contig 23082 bp, 21 predicted proteins | sample JI81BgreenDNA_FD_70967 | JGI IMG/M metagenome (GOLD analysis project Ga0075157, IMG submission 70967) | Wastewater effluent complex algal communities from Wisconsin, to seasonally profile nutrient transformation and Carbon sequestration -... | ecosystem: Engineered > WWTP > Effluent > Algae...
TGCTCAAGCAGGACACAACGCTCAAAGACTCCTTGCGAGGCAAACGCTACAGGGCCGCACTCGACGAAAACGTCTTGGAGTCCATCCTGTTTCCTCAGAACTCAAAGTGAGGGAGCCCTGAGCAGCAGAAGAACCGATTAACTTCCGCATTGCGATGGCAATAACCGTATGCATTATTGGTATCGTCTCTTCATTTTTCAGCATCACCTTTGGCCTCACAATGTTGGGTGGAGGAGTTTTAGGATTGATTGCGAATCTGTGGGCTAGAGATAACCGAGATTCGCCATGGGTTACTGGAATCGAGAATTCCAGATCTTCAGCCAGCTGTGACCCACGGATAGTAAAGATTCTTGAGGGAGCACGAGCACAAAAACTGAAAGATAAGAAACCGCGATTGGAGCAGGCTCGCGAATACAAAGATCTTTTGGATTCTGGTCTTATCTCTCAACTCGATTATCAAGTGGCTATGAAAAGCCTCTTTCCACATTTGCCATCACCAGAACAAAAAACACAACTAGCCTCTCCCTCCAACGGCGCGTAACGCTCCAGTTTGAATTAGGGCTTCCATTCCCGTCGTGGATGAGCTAGACGTTTTGCAAGCAATGACAGCGATCAAACCAGAAAACCTTTGGGTTAACAAAATCGAACTCGTCGAAGGAGAGGAGATCGCTCTATCTTACCCCTCCAACCACACCCAAGGTAAAAGGGCAGTAGGTGGTAAGCTTTTCGTGACCAACAAGAGGATCGCCTTTGCTCCAAACCGATTGGATGCAAACCTTGGTGGGCATGCGATGGAAGTCCCATTATCGAGGATCACTCAGATTACGACTGATGCACCTCGGATTCGACTATCAGAGATATTCAGCGGGGCACTGACGACTCGTCTCGCGATTCACGCCGGAACGGATCAAGTGGATTTTTTCGTGGTTTCGAATCCGGACATTGTTGCGAATCAGATTACCGCAGCACTCAAAAAGATAGCAGAACAAGACGTCGCTCCTAACGCCTGACCCGCCTCTAATACCTGCAGCCATGACCGCGCTTCTTACTTTCCTCGGCCCATTCGTGGCAACGTGCGTTCTTACCATGGCGTCACTGGCTTTCGTTATCGTTCTGAGGTCCGACTGAGCAGAGGCTGCCCCGCGTGGGATGTTCAGTCAGCTTGCTTCGACACTCGGCTGGTTTGGTGCTGCTTCCATGCCGATCGTCGGCGCACTTTTCGTATGCAACTAGGCTGAAGGTGCTGCTGAGGGTGGATATGATTATGCCCTTTTCGGGATCATTGCAGGGGTGATTCTTGGGTTCTGGTTACTTGGTCGAGACGCGCTATTCCCGAAGAGAAACAACCAAACCAACAAGCCATGAGTGACAACCGGCGATAACGGCCCTAGTTGAATCGGGGCTTGTCCCCGCAGATCCACCACTCTACGTTCGGCAATGAAACTTACGCTCCTATTTCTCCCCTTGTGCTATACGCTCGTTGAGTGCAAGCGGCCTGAGCAGGTGACTCTCAGAGGTTATCCGGCTAGCCCTTTCTTTCAGAGAATATCCTATGACTTAGTGCCACTTGACGCGGCGTCTTCGTCGTCAGCCATAGAGAATACTTCATGGATCGATGAGACACGAGGAGGTTCGGGGAAGGTATTGTCGCCACTCACACAATATCCAGAGATTGAGCATTACCTTTTACTGACATATGTTGGGATAGGAGCGATGCCGGAGCCTGCTGAGGTATGGAAACTAGTCTTATCACCCCTCTACAATGCAAACCCACCTACAATCGCATGGACCGAGACAAAGGACTTGGCGCTTTTTCGTTATGGCGAGTATGCACTCCCAACCGGAGGTCGCGGTCGAATCTGGATTGAGTTGGCACCAGATCATGCAGCCAAACAGGTTGGAGTTCACTTCCGCCTGGTCGAGCAAACGCATATCGTGGAACAGAATCTCGCGATCGAGCGGCCATAAAACAAGATGCAGAGCAAGCCGTCACTCCTAACGCCTGCCCCGTTTTTGATCCAGCCTTCATGATCGCTACAACCTCAACCCCGTGTTCCACCGTCGTCCTCGGTCAGGCGTAGGAGGACTTATCGTTCGGATCAAATATCAATGCAACCTAAGCTGACATCAATTCTTGCACTGGCCATTTTAGGCCTAGCCATGAGTTGTCGACATACGCCAACCAGCGCAGCTGCAACCAGAATCGTTGTGACATCGTCACACCGAGGTCCAGCAGGAGAAGCCGAGTTCACGAACTCCTCTCCACATGACATCATGGTCAAGGTTGATAGGGTGCATGCCACTATCAAGCCAGGCGTTACTCATCGGTTCACAGGAATTCATAGTAATTCTAAATTATCGATCTTCACGTTCACAGGCGCGAGTCCCCGACAACAAGTCGAGACAACCATCTGGACAGCCCCGGTGGGATATTCAGGAACGATTCGATAGCTCATAACGAAGAATGTCAACAACCCCAAACCGAACATGTCGAGACACAGCAATCTCTTTCAGCCGACCTGTTAACATGATCTTCTGTAACTCCAACCTCAACCCCGTGATCGACGTAAAGCCCCGCTGATAAGGTTACGTGTTTTTTGACGTTAGCCAAAAGAAATATGTCCCGCCCCTGCTCAAAGTCGATCGTGCGCTCTTCTCTCTCTGACTGGCTTGTAGATGACGCAATGCGGGAATCCGTTGATGCCATTGCTCCTGACGTTGAGGCAGTCTTGCGCGGCGAGGTTGAAAGCGCAGCCCAGGTGACGATTCTCAAAAAGGCGCTGACTTCAGTGAAGCGCAATCTTACAACGTCAACATTTGAGGCACTGGCAGAGGAATTGAGCGAAATTCGAAAGGATTTTACATGGGCTAAGTCGGAGCGAGGGAAGTATGTGTCTACCATTCAGGATTGGGTGCAGTCTTTTCATGCTGAGATGAGAAGTGTTGGTGAGTTTAATGGCCTCTATGTTGGCGGGCACGCATCCATTGAGGTTGTCTACATCTCTGGAAAAGCTCAATCAGAAGAAGTTCTGAATAGGTTCATCGATTTTATACTAAGCAAGAATCCACCACGAAAGATCATGACCCATGTCAAAATACCAGAAGGCTAACAGGTTGGCTCATCCAGCGGCGGGCAACATCTTCATTTGAATTCGGGCTTTCTTTTCCGCCGTGGATGGCCTATATTGTTATCAAATAGTGATAAATGTATGAACCAACAGATTTTAACGGCGATTTTCCTAGTGGGTGCAGGGTTATTAATGTTTCGCATCAGGGGTTGGACTCATCGCTGGATTGGCTTCATGCTGATTTCAGCGGGTCTATCTAACTTCGCAAACAATATTACATATGTATTGTGGCTCATGATGCTTTGTGCATTGGGCGCAGTAGCAATCCTTGAAGAACCAGAGAAAAAAAGCAAATAAAACAATGGTTGTGAGACTTGACAGCATCATTAGTTCGCTTCGCTCTGGACGCTTTTATCTGCCACGTCACACTTTCGACCTGTGTTCATTACGCAGAACAAGTATCACGTCAAAAACGAGAAAAGACAAAGCGAACAAGCAGCGGTGTCCAATTCTTACTAACGAAGTGTTCCGATGATCTTTCGTAGTTTGAAATCCAACCCAGTTTTAGCCTCCCGCTCCCAGTAAGGATGGATGTGCTTTACGTTCGGCTAAAATACAGAACCAATGAGCGACGAACTTATGGCAAGCGCATATCAGATTGCCCGCGAGAATTACAAGGCCGCGGAATCGGCGACGTTCAGCGCACTCGACTCGACATTTGCAGGCGTGGGTTTTGACACCATACATCAAGCGTCACGGCGTGGCTTGCATCTTCATATTGCCACGATGGATCTTGCTTCCAAGATTTGGGCGGGGATGATTCCTTATGAGAAGGCGGAGGAGATCGTCCGCAAGCAGTTCCCAGAGTTTCCCGATGCTACCCGCCAAGAGGCTCTGGGCGATTCATACAAGGACACCCGTTGAACATGACCAAAGAAACCAAGAGCGGAACAAGTCGTTCATGGCAACACCCGCTAGCCCCTCTGTTTTCGATGCTTCCTTCTGATTGCAAACCTAACCCTACGATCAACGTTGGCTCCCGCTAGTGGGTGCCCATCACTTCGACGTTCTGCTAACGTAATGAAGTACTGCTGCCAGCAAATGGAGTTCGCCGCCGAGGTCGCTGCGAACAGCACGCAGATCGTTGGAATTGTCCGGATGCGCTTATTACATACAATGCTAAGTTTGATGAGTATGGAATAATCATTCATGATGGTGGTTCGGCCAAGATTTTCATTTGCTACTGTCCATGGTGCGGATCGAAGCTCCCAGAATCCCAAAGAGATCTCTGGTTTGATGAACTTGAAGCATTAGGTATCTCTGATCCATTCGAAGATCACATTCCAGAGCGATACAAAGATCATCGGTGGAGAATATCAGAAGCAGAACGACCCGTACATGGCGGCGCCGGGGAATCCGTATGATTCAATTCGGATCTTCACACCGGCACCCGATTGCTTTAACGATAGAAAGAGGATAAGAAATGGCTCGGATGCTCTCTTTTAAGCGATCATACACCGCTTCCGCAGTTATTCTCGGCGCGCTTATCCTACTATCCGTAATTGGCGGGATTCGATCTGGATTCTATGGCGTCGGCCATGCGGTTGGCGCACTGTCGGTTGCACTTGTCGCGCTTTTCCCAATATACTGGAGAGGTGGTATCCTCGCGAACCCTCGCTTGGCGATCATCATTTCTGTCGCGTTCGCCTTCGCGACTGGTGGCATGGTTGCGTTGGGATTCATCGATTTTGTGCAGACTGGGGGCGGCGAGGGGCCCAAGAGCGAAGGGTCGCCATTGGCGAAAATGATCGCACTCGTATTTGGTGCGGCTATCGGCGTCTGTCCTTGGTTGCTTACCTCCCTCCGAGGTTTACCCCATTGGAACACTCAACCGACAGCCAATCAAGCCGTGAGTGGAAACCGACGATAACGTCTCGTTTTGAATTCGGGCTTCCCTCGCCGCCGTGGATAATCTATTCGTTCGCCCCAAAAATGAAGACGATTGTGATGACACTGCATTGGCTGATTGCGATTCAGGCGGTCGGGTTTGCCGAGCCAAAGAAGGACACTGTGATAGGCATCTGGTGGGGTACTGCGATTGTCGCTGAATACGAAGACACTCAGGATCACCAACGGGATCACTGGGTTATCGAGCGAAAGCCAGATGGCACATACAGAGTTCAGGAGTTCAGGGTTGACCATGTAAGAAAGCTCTATTTTGCGCTGACTGAAAATTCAGCGAGTGGCACGTGGAAGCTTGATGGAGGGGCAATCACCCATCGACTCAACGGCAAGGATCACTTGCAGAAGGACGCAATACGAATCGATGGGGACATCATAAGATGGGATCGTCTGACAGATCCCGAACCACTTCGACACGAAGTGCGTTTCACGGAGCAGCGCATCGAGCGGTTTACTCCGAAGCTCGAACAGGGTTTTCGCAGGGTTTCTGAAGAAGCATTTGATCGTCGCATGGAAGCAAATGTCGTAGAAGCCGGCACTGGACATCCCGCTGCCCGCCCAGAGTCGAAGTTAGAGGGCAGCGACAAACCTCAACCTCAAGCGGAGAAGCGCTCCCGTTAGTGGATTGCCAGGCCTCATCGTTCGCCAACAAATTTGATGACAATAGCGCCGGACATTGAGATGAAAGTTCGAGCAGACTCGGGAGACGTTGCCGAGGAGATGCTGGCCCGGTTGAATGCGTTTGCCATCGAACATCCTGATTTACAAGACCGTATCTTGAGGTGCCTGGTCTTTCTCGCTCAGGGGAAGATGGATCGACTGGGTATCGCGATCCAAACCGCCGAATCCGATTGGCGAGACACGATCGTTCAAGCAGAGTATGAGCCGCGCCCAGGCACAAAGTGGTTTCAAGGAGACTACGTTCGAGTCAGGGATTTCAACCTGCCATTCGCATAAGAGTTGTCGCCCATGTTCCAAAGGACCAAACGCCGGCCAACACGTCATGGGAGGCAACGGAGAACAAGTTTCCTTGTTCGCTTCACTCTGTCAGTCCTGCGTCGCCGTGCCACCACATGTAACATTCGCTGGAAAATGACTAGCACCCTTCTTTATGCCACCATGCTGGTATTCTTCGCCGTAGTATCGTGCTCGGATCAGAATAGCTTAGATGAGCGCTCTGCATCAGGTGCAATAGAGGTTCGACAGCCCAGTGCAGACAAACCCGGGAATGCCAGAATTTTGGAGTTAGTCACAAGATTGGAAGATCCCTTGCGCATGCGCTCCATGAGCGAACCAGCTATTCTAACAGACTTAAAGACCGGTGATAGATACAACGTGCATGGCTTTCGAGTTGCTTTAGGCGTGCGGTCACCCAATGAAGAAAAGTATCTACTTAAGATCTACGAGGACAACTCACTCTACGGTCTCGATCCGCTATATCGTCCTGTTCCTGGTCAGGTGCCTATACCCGAATGAGTATCACATTCCCGTAAAGAAGCGAACATGTTGAGACTCACACCCTTGTCAACCGTCCTGTTTACTTGATCTTTGTCATTTAACCCCTGACCCTGTGATCGTCAATCGCTCCCGCTGCTTGGGTTGCGTGCTCTTTGACGTTCTGCAAATCAATGAAGAAACTCATTCCCATCATCTTTATAACATTACTGGCATCATGCAGCGAGCGGGAACTGCCTAACTCGGAATCTTCGCAGCACGAGCAACAACACGAAGAGAAGCATCCCGTGGACATACCCGAGCCAACAATCACTACCAAGAAGGAATGGCTCGGAGAATCAGGGTATTGCAATTGCCTTCTTGTTACGATGTCAAGAATGGCGATTTCCAGAATTGATTTAGCTGCGGACAAGCTTCTGCCTGATCTCGACGCGCTCACCGTAACGCGTCCCGATTCCAACGCTTGGATAAAGGCGCAGAATATTGACATCAACAAGCTTGATCGCGTAACAGTCATTCGAACGCTCGCCGAACTAGCCGACATTTCTCCTCATACAGGAAGAAGATCGGGGAAGATTGAAGTGCACGACGTTGTGGGTGACGACGGGGACGTAGTGTTACGAACTTTTGAGATGAAGCTGGGCTTTGACGGCGATCAACCAACTTTAGCGGTTATCCAGCTTTAAATACAAAAGGCAGATCCACTCGCCCACTGAAATCGGAGCTTCCCCTCGGCGTGCCACCATTCTAACGTTCAGCCAAGAATTATGCCCATTTCAAGTAGCGTCAGTTTTGTCGTGGGATCGACGATTCAAGATCCGGGAACACCAGACGAGGTGACGGATGCGATGGGGGCGGAGCCGACGGAAGTATATTGGTCGGAGCTTCAAGCTCGGGACAGCGAATCGGACGCGATGGTCACTCACGAGATTTGGCTATGGATGCTTCGATCTCCCTTGGACGACAGTTACCCCCCATTCCAGCGACTGAGCGCACTTCTGCAAGTGCTGGTCCCCTTCAAGGATCGAATCGGCACCATCCCCACAAAATATTGGAAGCACATCGAATGCAACTACGACTCTACTCCCAACGACTTTCTAATCTTGAATGACTGGGGGCTCTTCGTTTCCCCCGAAGACGTCGCACTACTTTCCAGTCTGGGACTGGGCCTTTCTTGTAACACGAGAGTGTGGCAGCCTGGAGCCTACCGACAAAACATCGAAGAAGCCAAACTAGGCGGCGCTCGCTAACACTTGCCCCGCCGCGAGTTCAAGCCATTATTACAATTCAACCATTAACCTGCAGTCGAAGCCTCGCCCCCGAGCAGGTGTGAGAGGACTTTGACGTTCTACTGAAAAAATGAAGCAACACGCTGTCAGCAAACAAGATCGAATGGAGATTCGGAAGGCCATGGGTAATCGTGTAATAGCTCCGCCGACACCACTTACCCGTGGCCCTGAATACTTGTCGCACTTCGCCTGCTTTACCTGCCGTAAGAGCTTTAAGCAGGATCCGCTGAACGAATCTCTTCCTCATGTCTGCCCAGAATGTTCAGGTGCATTGCGGGACATGGGACGGAACTTTAGACCGCCGAAGAAGGCTGCGAAGAATGCATGGGAGGTTGCACGCCGACTTTACGAAGCTGGGTTCAGATTCTTCGGAAGCGGCTCACATTCCGATTCTGCTCTACCGACATCACTTCGGGAGGTTGGTCAATTCATTGATGACAATCCGAATCACTACCTGCGAATCAAATAAGAGGGCGAACAAGGCGCGGTTGGACAACCGCTGGGGCTCCTCTGTCGGCCATGCTTTCCAGAGCTTTAACCCGCCATCCCGTTTCGACGCTCACTCTCGCCCCAGCGGTGCCAGCGCTTGAACATTTGCTAACAAATGAAGAACTCTTACTTTGGATTGGCATCGTGGTTCATTCTTTCTATTATTCTGCCGTCATGCGACCAAGAAAGAGAGCATTTCGTAGCGAGTGAGAAGACGATTGCGAGTTTGAGTATCCGCCATGCGACTCCGAAGCTCGTCCAAGATCGCCGACTCTTGCCGTTGATCAGTTCTCAGCCAGGTTCGTTGTATAGTAAGGAGAAGATTGATCATGACATCAAGAGCTTGTGGGAAAGTGGATTGGTAGAGAATGCAGCGTTTGAGGTGAAGTCCGATGGGACCCTCATACATTTGGTCGCAACATTGTCCACAAGTAGGCCGTTTGGTCCGGTCCTTTTGAGAGGTAACAAGTCTTTTTCAACACCGGTTCTCTGGAAGCAGATAAGCAAGCCATTGGCTGACCGCATTATTCAGGCAGTGACCGTTGTATATGATCTCCGCACGGACGAGCCAATGGTCCACAAAGACGAGCGACTACTTGCCGATGTGCTTCCAGCCGTGTCCGACGAATTGCAAAACTTCTATAGAAGCAAGGGATTCCAAGACGTAAAAGTCCGAGCCGTAGCCTGGAATGGTGGCCCACCCACCATCAACGATTTCGGTTTTGTTATCGACGAACAAGCCGACAAAAATTGACAAATATCCATAAGCGAACAAGCCATGGGTGGCAACGGTGGACAAACTCCCTCGTCAGCTTCGCTATGAATGCTCGACACCGCCGTGCCACCACACTAACGTTGCAGAAACTGTAAGACAGTCACCAATGAAGAAGAGTAGCTTTGCCACGATCTTCATGGCTGCCGTAATGTCTAGTTGCGTGGCACCATTGACGGAGCCGCAGAAGATCAGCGGAACCTATGTTTGTCGTGAAACGAAAGATCGGATGATATTCAGTCCTGAAGGTGTCTATCAATACAGTATTTTTGGTAGCGATTTCCTTTGGCATGGAAGTTACTGCTATGATACGCCGCCCGACCAAAGGACTGCTATGGATGCCCATACGCAGAAGCTCGCCCGCGAGCAATACAACTATCGAGGGAACGGACTGCGCTTTACCTATGCGCTTTCGGGACACTGCTTCCCCGATGGGAAGCCGCTTTGGGGAGATCCTTATTTCAAGAAGTCAGACAGGAAGACATTGATTCTCACGTCTTTGGGCAAGGAGCGGCACTATCTTTTGCAGAGTAATACCCAAGCCGAACAAGTCGCTAGAGGCGACGGCGAGAGGCAACCAAATTAGCGGAGTCTTGCTCGCCGCCGTGGCTGAGCTAGCATTTCGCTCAACAACATACATTGCCTCTGATTTCATGCCCCATAAGAAGTTGCCGACACGAATGCACGTTGCCTTTATTGGCCTCTTGTCACTCGCATTTATCAGCATGGGAGCTCTCGGCCTTCCTGAGACACTTGTGGTCCTCCGAAGCCGGTCAGTTGCCAATGCGAGAGTCGTCGAGTCTCGCGAGATGCCGACTCGTTACGGAATCTCCTATGACGTGCGGTATGTATTTTCCCCCGGATTGGGCGAGCCAGAGCTGGGGCGCTCAGACTTTACGGGCAGAACGTCACTTTGGGCATCATTGCCTGAGGACCGTTGGAGAGCCGCCATTGAGTCGGGACAGCTCAGGGTCAGATTCGACCCTGAATCTCCAAGCAACAACGCGCCCGAAGACAGCCTTCCGAGCATCTGGGACTCTATCACACCTATCGCTTTGGGTGTAATCTTGGCCGCGATCCTCGTAGGCGTTGAGCGCATGAGAAAAAAGCAGACTCACTCATGACCAGAGCACAGCTGAATTACGTTTTATCGCATGATACGGGGACCATCCAACCGGCAAAGCGGCTGCACACCTGTCTTTGATCGCATCGATTCGCGGCTACGGACTCAGCTTTCGAAGTAGGTGTAGCCGCTCAAGCCGTTGCGGAAAAGATCCATCACCTCACGGCGCTCGCTGGGGGAGATGTTGCCTTTGCTGACGGCCTGCTCGGCGAAGCTGCGGAAGCGGCTGACGAGTTCCTTGGTGTCGTATTCGACGTAGCTAAGCACGTCGGCGACGGTATCGCCCTCGACTTCGTGAGTGTAAACGGGTTTGCCGTTTTCCATGTGGACGCCGACGACGTGGGTATCACCTAACAAATTGTGCAGGTCGCCCAGGGTTTCCTGATAGGCGCCGACGAGGAACACGGCGACGTAGTAGGGCGTGCCGGGCTTGAACTCGTGCAGAGGGAGAATTTTTGCGACGTCCTCGCGGTCGATGAAGTGATCGATCTTGCCATCGCAGTCGCAGGTGATGTCGGCCAGCACCGCGCGGTGGCGGGGGCGTTCCTCAAGGCGATGGATGGGCATGACGGGGAAAAGCTGATCGATGGCCCAGGAGTCAGGAAGGCTCTGGAAGAGGCTGAAATTGCCGTAATAGAAATCGGTGAGTGAACTGGAGAGTTCCCGCAGGTCCTCGGGGATGTCGTCCATTTCCGTGAGCAATTTCGAGACGCGGGTGAGGATGTGCCAGGACCAGGCCTCGCCGAGGCCGCGCTCGCGCAGGGTGGCATTGCCATGGAAAAACTGGGCGCGCAATTGATCGCGGTAGTAGAGGGCATCGTTCACGCACTCCTGGAGGTTTTTCTTGCACAGCACGCGGTTGACCTCGATGAGGTTTTTCAACTGATCGTGCGGATTTTCCGGCGTGGCAGGTTCGTTATCCGAGGTCTGCACGCTGGTCACATCGAGGATGTTGAACACCAGCACCGAGTAGTAGGAAACCACGGCACGGCCTGACTCGGAAATGATGTTCGGGTGGGCGATGTTTTGCTTTTGGCAAATGCTGGAGATCACCTCGATGATGTCGGCGCAGTATTCGGAGATCGAGTAGTTGCAGGACGAGGTGAAATTCGTGTGTGAGCCATCGTAATCGACAGCGAGACCGCCACCGATGTCGAGAATGCCCATGGGCGCGCCCTCGCGCACGAGGTCGCAGTACATGCGCACCGCTTCCGTGGCACCTTCGCGGATGGAGGCGATGTTCGGAATCTGCGAGCCTTGGTGGTAGTGCAGCATTTTCAGGCAATCGAGGTAGCCGTGGTCTTTGAGGCGATCGACCACTTCGATGACCTGCGCGGCATTCAGGCCGAAAACGGATTTGTCACCGGCGGATTCCTGCCAGTGGCCGGATCCGCGGGTGGCGAGGCGGACGCGTACGCCGAGATTCGGGCGGATGCCGATGGCTTGCGAGCGCTTGATGATGGAATCCAGCTCACTGGGCATTTCCAGCACCAGGATCACGCGCAGGCCCATTTTTTGCGCATGCAGGGCGAGGTCGATGAATTCCTCGTCCTTGTAGCCATTGCAAATGATGTAGGCCTCCGGGTCGTGCATGTGCGCGAGGGCGGCGATGAGCTCGGGCTTCGATCCGGCTTCGAGACCGTAGTGGTATTGCTTGCCGAACTCGGTGATTTCCTCGATCACCTGGCGTTGTTGATTGACCTTGATCGGATAGACACCGCGGTAGGAGCCCTGGTAGTTCAGGTCCTTGATGGCTTTGTGAAAGGAATTGTTCAGCTCGGCGATACGAGAGTGCAAGAGATCGCGGAAGCGCAGCAGCACCGGCAACTGGGTGCCGCGGTCGGCGAGTCCATCGACGATGTTTTTCAGGCTGATGTCGTATTTTTCCTCGTCCTCGGTGAGGCGCACAGTCACTTCGCCCTGGCGTGAGACGTGGAAGTAGCCATGGCCCCAGTCATCGATGCCATACAATTCCGCCGACTTGCTCGTGGACCATCCTTTGTTGGATTTGTTCGTCGAGGGTGCGGGTGCGACTTTCTTTTTCTTTTTCGTGGTGGAGGAGGACATGCTCGGATGCGGTGGAAGGGGGGAGGATGTATCAGGCAGGATTCCCGAAATAGCAAAGAAAATCCGAGCCTCGGGAGAAAAATCTTCCGTCACCATCCGGCTTATTCCGGCGTCTTCTCCCCGTCGGTGGGAGCGGGGGCTGCCGGCTCGTTGGCTTTGCCTTTGTCGGACATCGACTGCAGCAGCGATTGATGCGTTTCTTTCTCATGCCGGATGGAAAGGCCGATGTAAAAGGCCAGCACCGCGAAGATGATGAAGACCAGCATGGAGAGGAAATTTTGTGCCGGATTGGCCGAAGCCAAAGTGGCCACGGGGCGTGGCGCGGCTGCGGAGGAAGCGGGGCGACGTGCGGGTTTTTTCTCGGCGGGCTCGGGATCTTCCGCGATGATTTTGGACTCCTTGGCGGGCTTTTCGCGATTGAGCTCGTATTTTTCCTCATCGGTGAGGGAGAAATCGAAAGAGACATCGCCGAGCTTGACGGATGCACCATCGTGAAGCGGGATCACGGGCAAGCGTTCGCCATCGAGTTTGGTGCCATTGGTGGAGCCCAGGTCGCGGATTTGGTAGCCGCCGGAGATGCGTTCCATCACCGCGTGTTTCACGGAGACGGACCCGCAGTTGATGGCGATGTCATTTTCCGAACCGCGACCCAACTGCACCGACTGGCGGTCGAGCTGAAAGCGATAAGGCTGTGGGGTTTGATCGGGTACGGTAATGATGACGCGTGGCATACGAGCAATACGTGGTTCCACGGTGTTCTTTTATCGAAATTTTTTGCAGCGATTCGATGGCGGAGTGTCAGGGCGGGGAAACGGGAGGTTGGTGACGTGTTCAAGCGGTAACAGTCTCCCCGTCTGCTGATCATGGATTGGACTTGGCGGGATGGGGGCGATCATGTATGCAGAGCGCGTGAATAACAGTGCCTTGGGGATTTTTGATTCGGGGGTCGGAGGGCTGACGGTGGTGCGTGCCGTGCAGGAACTGTTGCCTGCGGAAGACATCGTTTACCTGGGTGATACCGCCCGTGTGCCCTATGGCTCCAAGTCGCCGGAGACGATTCGCCGTTTTTCCGATGAGGATGTGCGCTATCTTTTGCAACAGCAGGTAAAAGCCATCGTGGTGGCCTGCAATACCGCCACCGCCCATGCCTTGCCGATGTTGCAGCAGCGCTATCAAATCCCGATCGTGGGCGTGATCGAGGCGGGAGTGGAAGCCGTGTTGGCCGATCCTCAGACCCAGCGGGTGGGAATTATCGCGACCCGCGGCACCATCGCTTCCCACGCCTATCAGCACGCACTGGCGCTGCGCCGCACCGGCATGGTCATCGTGGAGCAGGCCACTCCTTTGTTGGTGCCATTGATCGAGGAAAATTGGATCGATCACCCCGCCACGCGGCAAGTGCTGGAAACCTATTTGCAGCCGTTGCTGGACAAGCACATCGACACCCTGATGTTGGCCTGCACGCATTATCCGTTGTTGGTGCCGATGTTGCAGGACATGATCGGGGACCGCGTGCGCATCGTCGATTCCGCCACCACCTGCGCGCTGCATTTGCAAGAGGAACTGCGCCAACGCGACATGCTCGCTGATGACACGCGGCAAGGCAGTCTATCCATCGCGCTGACCGATCTATCGGATCAATTCGAAGCGCTGGCCAAGCGTTTCCTGCGGAAATGCCCGCCACGCATCTCTCGTGTGGAGCTGTGAGGAGCGCGGCATCCGGTCATCTTCAGCGTCCGCGCAGCAGCGGGTGGCCGGGCTTGGCCATCGTGATATGAGGGGGCTTGAGATACACGGGCTGCACAATCTGCGTGGCCCAGTGGGCTTGTTGTGCGGTAGTGAGCGATTGCCAAGCTTCCCACAGCCGGCCTGCGCTGGGGACTTCTTGCGGAATCGGGGCGGCGAACGTTTCGGGAGGAATATGATCGAGCGAAAAGGTCGGCATGCCATCGCTGAGGACTTGCGCGAGCTGTTCTTTGTCACCCATCTGTGGGGCGTCCGCGCAGTTGCCGTCGTTGATCTCGTACCACCACCAATCACCGCGCCGCGCATCACCGATGGCCCGGCATGTTGCGGTGTTACGCGCCAACGGAGTCGCCAGGATGGAGGGCAGGCCGATGAGGCGCGCTGCATGAGCAATGGCCACTCCTTGTGCCACGGCGATGCCGACGCGGGTGCCGCTGTAGCTGCCGGGACCGGTGCCGACGAGAATGGTCTCGATGCGCAAACCGCATGCGGCATCGAGGATTGTCTGCAAGGGCGGAAAGACCGCGCAGTTGTGGCTGCGTTCGCTGAAGAACAAAGCTTCCTGCCAGCCACCGTTCCACAATCCCACGCTGCCCTGAGGGGTGGAGGTCTCCAAGACAAGGGTAACGGGTGGGTGCATGCGCGCCGAATGTTGCAGAATCGGAAGAAATTGGCAACTGATCGCTTTTTCCTGTTGGCTGGCTCCAGAAGTCAACTTTATCATTGCGAGAAAAGCACAAGTGGGTTCCGGAAAATGAACTACGGATCAGTCGAGTTTTTGGAGCAGGTCCTGTGGAAGTGGTGACAAAATTAAATCAATCGGTAAAATGCCGTATGAAGTCCTCTTGAAATTCGGCTTTCTTGCATCGAGAAGTATTTTTTCTTCCGATTCGTGCCACCAAGCTGTTCCCATGAGCTGCACCGGCAAGTTCTGAAGGCTGATCGGAATGCGGCGCCAACCACCTTCTTCAAGAAGGTCACGTATTTCATTTTCACTTGGCTCGTCACCGCGCAATGTAGGCTGAATGGAAACGAAACGGTGCGCTCTGGTCACTCCTATGATCCGAATTTTGTCGCCAAATAAAACGTTATGATCGTGAAGTCGCTGGAGGTATTCCGTCGGTAAAGCATGTCTGATGGTCAGTAAGCCATTTCCATCGAGATCAGTGGTCCATCCGTCAGAATGCTGTTGCTTCTCAACAAAAGAGCCACGAAAGCGAACCGTGTGCTCTGTTCCTTTCGCATCAAAGCGCTCCACAGCGGTTATATATTTCAGGTCGGAGTGAGCGATGATTTGTCGTTGAGCCCTGATGTTTTCCGCGTCGAATTTTTGGCCGTTCTGAGTTCCTTGGGAGTTTGGGCCAAAAATTCGGCCCGAGACATCGCTGGGTAAGAAGCCTTCGCCCTCGCCGTGGCCATGTCCTCCGATATCTTCCGCTGTTGTGCTGTTTTCGCTTGCATCTGGTTTCAATGCTGCAAACCCCTATCATGGATCAGAGGAAGTAGCAACGGTTAAAGACACAGAAAATCATGCGACGCATGGATCCTTGCTCCAATCCGCAGTGAGGAAATCGCTTTTTTGCCTTTTTTTGTCGTTTCTCCCTTGCGCACATGCCCCCTACACGCTTTCTTAACGCCGTTCAAATACCAGCACTATGACAACATACGCAAAAGGCCTAGAAGGAGTGATCGCTAATGAATCCGCACTGTCGAATGTAGAAGGCGCGGAGGGCCGTTTGAGTTATCTGGGTTACAGCATCGATGAGCTGGTCGCGAACTGCACCTTTGAGGAAGTGACCTACTTGCTGCACCATGGGCGCTTGCCGAATCGCACCGAACTGGCTGCCATGGAGCAGGAGCTGCGCAGCCAACGCTCGCTGCCGCAGGAACTGCTGGATTTCCTCAAATGCCTGCCGAAAGACAGCAACCCCATGGACGTGGTGCGCACCGGGGTGTCCATCCTCGGCATTTTCGACAAACGTGCTACTATCGGTGAGCCGGACATGGCGGCCAACGCTTCCATCGCCATTTCCCTGGTGGCGAAAACTCCCATCATTGTCGCTGCCTTCCACCGCTACCGCCAAGGCCTGGAACTGCCGCCGATCCGCACGGATCTCTCGGAAGCTGCGCATTTCCTCTACCTCATCAACGGCGAGGCTCCCAGTGAGCGGGCCACGAAAATTCTCGACGTCGCCTACACGCTGCACGCCGATCACGGCATGAACGCCTCCACTTTCTCTGCCCGCGTGACGGTGGCCACTCTATCGGATTTCTACTCGGCCATGACCTCCGCCATCGGCACGCTCAAGGGCCCGCTGCATGGCGGTGCGAACGAAGGCGTGATTCACATGCTCGAGGAAATCGGCAGCCTGGAAAACGTGGACGCCTACGTGGAAGGCAAACTGTCCCGCAAAGAGAAGATCATGGGCATCGGTCACCGCGTGTATAAAGTGCTCGATCCCCGCGCGCCGCACCTGCGCCGTTTGGCCATCGAACTGACCCAGGAACTCGGCGAGCCGAAATGGATCCAGATGTCCGAGCGCATCGCCGAGATCATGCGCGAGCGCAAAGGCCTGAACGCCAACGTCGATTTCTACTCCGCCACGGTCTATCATTCGTTGAACATCCCCACCGATCTGTTCACGCCGATCTTCGCCATCGCCCGCATGTCCGGCTGGACCGCGCAAGTGCTGGAGCAGCTGCGCGACAACCGCCTCTACCGTCCGCTCACTCTTTACACCGGACCCCAGGAACTGAGCGCGGTGACTCCCATCGATCAACGTTGAGTGCAACTTTTCCCGAGTTCACGGGTTGCATCGCTCATGACGAAACGTTTTTTTCGCCCTCTTGCCATGGCTCTCATGGTGACTTGGGTTCATGCCGCACCCGTCACTCACAAAAACCTCGCCTACATCAAAGACGGTCACGAGCGACAGAAGCTGGACCTCTACCTGCCGGAAACAGTGGATGGCGCCACTCCCCTGATCATCTGGATTCATGGTGGAGGCTGGGTGGGGGGAAGCAAGGAAAATGCCCAACCATTGCGCCAGGACTGGCTGGCGCGTGGCTACGCCGTTGCCAGCATCAACTATCGCCTCAGCAGTCACGCCGTGTTCCCCGCGCAGATCGAGGATTGCAAAGCCGCCATCCGCTGGCTGCGGGCACATGCCGCGGAGTATCGCATTGACCCGCAACGCTTCGGCGTCTGGGGTAGCTCGGCAGGCGGGCATCTCGCCGCACTGGTCGGCACCTCTGGCGATGTCAAGGCCCTCGATGTCGGTGCTCATCTCGATCAATCCAGCCGTGTGCAGGCCGTTTGCGATTACTATGGGCCTACCGATTTACTCGCTTTTGTGAATCGCCCGGGCTATGAAAAACATGCGAGCGCCTCCTCACCCGAGTCCCTGTTGTTAGGCGGTACCGTGCAGGAAAAACCCGAACTTGCCAAAGCGGCGAATCCCATTTCCTACATCTCCCCGGACGATCCGCCTTTTCTCATCGTGCACGGGGACAAGGATCCGGTGGTGCCCTGGCAACAAAGCGAACTGTTGTTCAACGCCTTGAAATCCGCCGGGCGTGGCGTGCGGTTTCACACTATCGAAGGAGCGGGCCACGGGCCTGGCTTCGATGGCCCGGAAGTCCAGCCCATGGTGCGCGAGTTTTTTGACCGGCACCTGGCGAAGGAAAAAACCGAAGTGAAAACCGAGGCTGTCATCACTCACAGCAAAGCTGCCGACAATGCCGTGGCCGCGGCAAACCTTCCTTCGTTCGCGCAAATCCTCGCCCGCCATGATGGGAATCGCGATGGGAAAATCTCACGCGATGAGTTCCGTGGCCCGCCCGCCCTGTTCACCCGGTTTGACGCGAACAAGGACGGCGTGGTCACACGCGAGGAGCATGAAAAGTTGCTGCCCGTGACACCGGGCGCTGCTCCCAAGCCACGTTGAAAGGGCTTCACCCCCGCAGTTTGCGCATACCCGGGGGGGGGAAATCTCCCGGGTATCCGAGCCTGAGCTTGACCAGAAAACATCCGTTTTCCAGGAGCGCTCCTGTTTGCCATCAATGGCAAAGAAATTTGACTTCATACCCAAGTGTTTGCCCATGAGGAGAAAGCGAGTTCAGACGACACCGCATTGCTTCTTTTCACTGATCCAAGCATCAGCTATCACATTGCATCAACACTTTTTTCGAACCATCAACAAAAAATTCGCGCATCTCCACTCATGAAACGTATGTTAGCTGCCATGTTCATTCCGTTGTTGGCGGGATTGAGCCATGTGAAGGGGGAACTCACATGGCACTGGGCCAGTCCAGCGACCACTCGCAATGATTTGCTCTCAGTGCACTGGTGTGGCACGCGATTCGTGGCAGTCGGCGATGCCGGAGCAATACTCACGAGTGAAACTGGCACCGAGTGGAGACAGATTCCGTGCCCAGTCAATCAATCGCTTCACACCATTTCCTGGGACGGGCGACAATGTGTGGCGATCAGCGCATCAGGAACAATCCTAACCAGTCCTGATGGTTTGGTGTGGCAGCCATGTGCCAGTGATTTGAAAGTCGGGCTCCTGAGCCTGGATGTCCATGCGGGCTTGTGGGTGGGTGTCGGGCGTGATGGTGTCATCGCCACGACCCGGGATCTAGCCGCATGGAAAGTCCAGCAACTGCCAGACGCCGGATCTTTGACCGATGTCACATGGGGCTCGGATCGGTTTGTCGCGGTGGGGCCCGGAGGAAATGTGTGGTCGAGCCAAGATGGCATGAGCTGGGATCGATCGCCCATTCCTGATAGCCAACCATATCTGCAGGTGATCCACGGCAAAGACGGGTTTTGTGCATTTGGCAACACGCGGAACTGGCTGCGCAGTGACAACGGTACAGAGTGGAAAGTGGAGCAATTCCCGGAGTTTGAGACTGGAACTGCGGGTGCCTGGAATGGAGATGTTTATGTGGTGGCGGACCAATTCGGTAAGATTTGTCGCGGCACGCTGGCAAAGCCATGGACCGAGTATCCATCGGTGCTGCCTCGCAAAGCCAAGAGTATGGCATGGGGCAACGGAAGGTTTGTTGCCGTGGGTGAAAAAGGCATGGTTGCCAGTAGTCCGGACGGACTGGCGTGGACTCAGCACTCGGCCAGAAATGCCCTCCCATGGGAACAGATCATCTGGACTGGCAGCCGTGCCATCGCGATCAATCGCCATGGAGCCTCCCTTCAGAGTTCTGATCTCAAATCGTGGAGTCTCAGGAACATGGGGCTCTCGAGTTTGGCCGCGCCTATCCAGTCTCTCACGTGGACAGGGCGGGAAGTCGTGGGAGTTGGGAAAAATGGATTGATGTTGACCAGTGAAAACGGGGATCTGTGGCAGACCGTGCCGGATGTCGGAACCGGTGATTGGGACTTTGTGTATCCGCATGGCGATAGCACCGTGGCAATCGGCAGGGGACGGATTCTCGTCAGTAAGGATGCCCGCCAATGGCTCGAGCATGCCATCGATGAGGATATGGTTTTTCGCGCGGTGGCATGCAACAAGAAAACGGCGGTCGCTGCTGGCTGGCGGGGTGACATGTATTCCAGTGATGATAGTCTCCATTGGACTCGCCGACATGAGGGCTGGGATGAGCGAATTCGGGAAATCGTGTCGGGGGATAACGGTTTTGTCGTTTTTGGCGAAAAGACATTAGTGGCCACCAGTCGCGATGGGATCAACTGGGCTGTACAGGCACCGCTTGGCGGCAAACTAAAATGCGCGACATGGGGAGCTTCCGGTTTCATCGCGGTGGGAGAAGACGGTCTTGTCATGAAAAGCGCGGATGGCAGCGACTGGCAACCGATGGCCCGCTTCACGAGTGGATCTTTGCTCAAGGTAGCCTTGTGCGGCACTCGTTACGTCGCGACCGATGTGCTCGGATGCGTCTGGAGCAGCAAGGATGGCTCCGCATGGGACATGGATTCATCGCAATTGGGGGAGGCTGATAGTCTCTTGGGTTGTACTTGGACAGGAAAGGAATTTGTCGCAGTGGGGAATGTAGGGACGCTGGTGGTAAGCAACGATGGAATCGATTGGGAGCGCAGACATGCGGCGACAAGGTCCAGTTTAGTCGATGTCGTTGCTGGCAATGGTAAGATCGTCGCTGTGGGCGAGCAAGGGGCGATCACCACCAGTGACGACGGCAGGATTTGGACCGCAGCAAGGTCTGGCACGAACCAGGCACTGCGCACGATTGCGTTTGGGGGTAGCTTGTTTGCGGCAGGCGGTAATGCAGGGGTCATGGTAATCAGCCGAGACGGCATCAACTGGCAGGCATCGGCCATGGCAACCGAAGAGGCTGTGCATGATATCGTGTGGGCGAATGACCAATTCGTTGCCTTGCTTAGTGGTAACAAAATCGCTTCCAGCCCTGACGGAAAAGTTTGGAAAATCCACACCTATGAAATCGAGGACGCTCTATTGCGCATTTGTTGGGACGGACAGTGCTGGTGGGCCGTAGGGCAATCGCGCTCACTCTACCGCAGTGATGACAGCAAGCTCTGGCAGGAGGCGGCTTCGCTGACCAAAGCCCGCGCGATCACCAGCGGCGGTGGACTCAAAGTCGCGGCTGGCGGCTTCGGAAACTTGGACGTAAGCAGGGACACGAAAGTCTGGGGAAATCACAGCATCGGCGGCCAAGTTCTCCTGTTTGATGTCGCCTATGGAGCCAATCGATTTGTCGCTGTCGGTCACCCCGGAGCTATTGTCTATTCTGATCCCGTCAATCCCGGCGGTCCCGGAAAATGACTTGTTTCCTTGTTGGATGATCAGGCTAGGTAAAAATTGTTAGTTTTCAGGTTGCGCGGTGGTTGATTTCTGGCAGAGCCGGGCACAGCGTGCCCGCGCGGGAAGTTGATGTTGCGCATCCGCCTCACTCGCGCACGATTTCTGCTTTGTCCCTATCACCCCCGCCATTTCATCAGGTCCTCTTGCACCCGGCTGGCATTCAGCGGGTGGACTCTGCCGGGGAGAACGGAACCCGGGGTGTTGATCGCCAGGGAAATGCTGGTGAGGCCCAGGGCATCGAGGGCGCGCAGGAACGCGGCGCGGGATTCCGACCATCCGGTGAACACGCAGATGCACGCGCTGAGATCACCGCTGTGCCGTGCGATCAGGCGGCTGAGGCCCTCGAAGTTCTCGACCGGAGACACATTCACGGCGGACAGCGCTTCTAACAATTTCATGGAGTCAGCGAGGCCACGGCCCGCGGCGATGACTTGCTCGTTGTCGCCGAGAAACATCAGGTCGAGCATGACCTCCTCGGTATCGATCTCCGCCACGAACGATGCCGCCACGGACACCGCTTCCTCGAATGCCTCCTCCTGTCCGGTGGCGAAGGTATCCAGCACCAGGGCGTAGCGCGGGAAAACGACGTCCTCCACTTCCTTGACGATGGGTCTGCCCTGCTTGGCCCAGGATTTCCAATGTATCATGCGCGGCGCATCACCGGTGCGGTACTCGCGTAAGGAGGTGAACTCGCCGCTGTTGCCTTTTTGTCGTGAGGCCACGTCATCCCCGGCATGATAGTGGGCGGAACCGGGCAAATGGAAAGGCGGCAACCGATAGCGGCGGGGCAGCACGACCAGGTGATCGGCTGCGGTTTTCACCCGCCTGGCTCGTTGGAAAAAGGAAAAGGGATCCGGCAGCAGCACGCGCATGTCATCGAGGGCGATGCAGCCGCGTTTGGAAGGCGTGAGGGAAATGGTGACGCGGGCCTGCGCGCCGGCATCCAGCGCCGGTGTGGAAGTGCTGAGACCACCGCTGAACAGCAAGCCTTTTTCTAACAGCCACTGCCAGCGATTGAAGGCGAAGATGCGGTCGAAGCGATTGCGCAAGGCCTCGCCCGGTTCACGGCTGAACAGGAATGTGGGCAGGCCGGGCCGGGGGTCCGGTGCGGTTTCTGCCAAGCTCCAGTGCCGCAGAGTTCGGCCGTGATTGCGAACGGTGGCGGTGTAGCGCAGGGCTTGTCCGGCGGCGGCATGGGTGGGCAGCTCGCGTGTGGCTTCCAGTCGCGCACGCCGCGCCCAGGTCCAGAGCAATGCCACGGTGCACAGGCCGAACATCAGGGCGAACATTTGATAGAGTGGCATCAGCGGGCTGCCCATCAGCATCGTGGAAGAGATGACCGAGGCGATCATGATGCCCCAACCGGCAGGCAGGATGCGGCGGAAAAACCAGAATTTCGTCGCCGTGGTCCAGCGGTAAAAGTGATAGAAAACGATCAGCATGACGGTCCGGACAAATCGATGGCGCGAATCCTCATGGTTCAGGGCTTGATCACCGATTGTTCATTCACCAGTGTCGTGTGTTTCTCGTAGATGGTTTTCAATTCATCCACGGCGGCATCGGGCAGGTATTTTTTCAGCTCGGTGAAGGCGAGATTGTTGAGGTAGTTGCGGCTGCGGTTACCGGTTTGGCTGAGTTTCAATTCCACCTGCGAGAGCATGCGTGGTCCGTGATCGGTGGCGACGAAAACGTAGAGCGGATATTGCACGGTGGACTTCGCCTGATCGGAGCGGTACTTGGTGCTGACGGCAGCCCAGCGGCCATGGACGTGAACCTCCAGCACCTCATAGCGGCCGGAGCCATACATCAGTTCGCCCGCCAGCGCTCGCATCATCGCCTGGATGGAGCGGTCATCCTGAAACGCGGCGCAGAAGGGAATGACTTTTTTCAAGCTGCGTTCTTGTACCGCTTGCAGCCATGCCTGGAAGACTTCGCGCACCTTGGCGGCATCCGGTTGGGTGGCGGCCAGTCCACCGATCCGTACAGCATCCACCACCAGTGAGTCCGCCAGTTTGGTTCCCCAGGCTTTTTTGTTATCATCCCACCATTGGTCCAACTCCTCGGGAGTTTCCTCGGGGGCATCGGCGGCCAGCGCCCACTGGCCATCACGGCGCACCAGCCAGAGTTTTTGCAGTTGAATGGCATCGGTGTTGCGCGGGGCGTAGGATTGCAAGACCAGCAGGGCGTGTTCCTTGTGCTCGCGGAATCCCACGCGGCCGAACAAACTGGAGCCGATGGCAGAACCTTGCACTTTCTGCCACAGGGTGACCAGGCCCGGCATGTTGAGCAGCAGGGA
>Ga0075157_10000767_pt1 | contig 22929 bp, 19 predicted proteins | sample JI81BgreenDNA_FD_70967 | JGI IMG/M metagenome (GOLD analysis project Ga0075157, IMG submission 70967) | Wastewater effluent complex algal communities from Wisconsin, to seasonally profile nutrient transformation and Carbon sequestration -... | ecosystem: Engineered > WWTP > Effluent > Algae...
GCGCCTTTGTAATAGTTGTCGTTATCGCCATCGAGATAATTCACATCGTAAGGACCAACCATAGGTTGTTTATTCCTAATGTTTCTTCTTTGGCTCTGAATATATTTTTTTGCTTCTGGCAAACCTTTAAAGCATTCCATAAAAAGCGTCTCACTGTAGGTGCAAAAGCCTTCGTGTATCCACATATCTGCATGGTCGGTAACACTCATACTGTTGCCGTACCATTCGTGACCACTTTCGTGTACGATGATAAAATCGAAGCCCCATTTATTGTTTCTGTATCTATTTCCGTAGGCGATGGCACTTTGGTGTTCCATGCCCCAATAAGGTGTTTCAACGACTTTAAAACCATCATTCCAAAAAGCATAATTGCCGAATACCGACTCGAAGCAACGATGCATTTCACGGGCTTGTTCAAATTGCTTTTGTGCCTTGACTTTGTTGCCTTTTAACACCTCATAATGCAGTGTTTTGACATCTGAATTTGCGGTATGCACGGTGTCAGTAAAGCTTTCATAATCGCCTATGTTCACCGTTACATTGTAGCTATTTATTTTGTTATTAACTTCAAACGCAAATGTTTCATAATTATCCTGAGTGGATTGAGCGACCATTTTTCCGTTGCCAACCACCCGTACACCCAAACCTGCCGGAATGTGATAGGTCATGCGCATGCTGTCGGGCTCATCGCTTAAATGGTCTTTACATGGCCACCAACTGCTAGCCCCCAATCCTTCACAAGCCACACCCACCCAGGGTTTGCCGGCGCTGTCCTTTTCAAACACAAAACCACCATCCCAGGGCGCTTTTTTGGCAATGAGCAAGGCTCCGGTGTAGTATACTTGGAAGGCCGATGTGCTGCCGACCACCGGTTCAACCGGCCATTGCACAAAATGGGCATTCCCATCGCTCGTGAACGACAAGCGTTTACCGGCATGTACAATGCTGTCAATTTGCAAATGCGACTGCAAATCGACCTGTAAGCAGCGCCCATTGGTAAGATGGCGCACCTGAAAACCCACCCTGCCTTGGATGGGGTAGTATTTCTTGCCAGTACTGTCGGGAATCCCGGTCAATGTTTGGAAACGTACTTCTAAATCATAATGTCCAAGGTCGTAACTCAACCGACAATTGCCCAATCCGCCTCGCAGACTATCGGCTTTTGAAAAAGTCTTTTGCGCCTTGAGGGAGTATGAGTAAGCGGCAAGCAAGCAAACAAGCATGAGGAATTTGCGCATATTTAACAGAGTTGCTAAAACTTTCCCTAAAGAAAAGCCATTATTTTGTTGTTTCATCTGACATGCGCTCCATTTACGTTTTACTCACTTTTTTTAGCATTTCGCTGCTGCTCGACGCTTACGTTTACCGCATCCTCTACAAAATAAAGCGCACCAAAAAGCCCTCCAAAGCACAGAAAAGAGCCTTTTGGGGACTCAACCTATTAGGATACCTCTCGTTGGTGGTGCTCACCGCAATTGGTTATGACCTCAGCGACCCCGCCTTCCGCAACATTGTGATCGGTGGATTCGGATTGCTCTTTTTTACCAAATTGAGTTTGCTGCCCTTTGTATTGTTTGACGACGTTTGGAGCATGTTTCAATGGATTGGGCGCAAGATTGGTTGGCTGGAGCAAGAAGTCAAGCCCAACAATGGCGGCATGACACGCTCGGAGTTCATTGCCAAATCAGCCATTCTTTTTGCTGCCATCCCTTTTTTGAGTCTGGGTTACGGCATGCTCAAAGGTGGTTACAACTTCCAATTGCGCAAGGTAAGGTTGCGTTTTCCCAACCTGCCCAAAGCCTTTGATGGTGTTACCATAGTGCAGCTGAGCGATATGCACATGGGTTCTTTCAGTGATTATGCCGCAGTTTCCCGTGGCATTGACATGGTGAATGATCAAAAGGCTGATTATTTTTTCTTCACCGGCGATTTGGTCAATAACCGGACTGATGAAGTGAACCGCTGGATGGAACTGATTGGGCGCGTTGAGGCCAAATCAGGTAAATTCAGCATTTTGGGTAATCACGACTATGGTGACTACACCCAGTGGCCCGATGAAGCAGCCAAAAAGTCTAACCTTGCCCACATGCACGACGTGCACAAGCAGGTAGGCTGGAAATTGCTATTAAACGAACATGCGGTTTTGGAACGCAATGGCGAAAAAATCGGACTCATCGGCGTTGAAAACTGGGGGGCTCGTGGTCGATTTGCCAAGTACGGCGATTTGGACAAAGCCCTGGCAGGCACACACGACCTGCCCTTCAAAATCCTCCTCAGCCACGATCCTTCGCACTTTGAAGCACAGGTGAATGGCATAAAAACCGATATCGATCTCACTTTGTCGGGACATACCCACGGCATGCAGTTCGGCGTAGAAATTCCGGGATACGTGAAATGGAGTCCAAGCTCGTGGATTTACCCTTATTGGGCAGGTTTATATCAATTTGGTAAGCAATACCTCTATGTGAACCGTGGTTTCGGTTTTATCGGCTATCCGGGTCGCGCCGGCATTTGGCCGGAAGTTACGCACATAACCCTGGAGCGTGGCGAACCGGATTCAGCAACTACCTGAACCAGATATACAGCGCATTCATCACGACCAGAAACGCCAGTCCTAACCAGGCCCATGCCTGCATGAATTTTTCGGGCCTAAAATCCTGAGCGCTTGGGTGCTTGTGTAATAGTTGCATATTCCACCAAGCCAGAATAGGTGCCGATAAAAAGCTGAGGATGGTAGCGAAATCTACCAAGGCCAGCATGCTGCTCTTTAAAAACAAGAGCATAACGAAGCTGCCTCCTGCAAAAATCCATATCCACAACCGCCAGCTTTTCTCATCCATGGCAGAAGCAGCCGGTTCTCCACTGTTCTTCGACTGATAAAAACGCATGGCGCGTGCCAACACACGTGGATAGGCGTCCATCACCGTTAGCAAGGTGCTGAAAATGGTCACAAATACACTAATGGCAATCACCGGAAACGACCAGCTGCCCAACAATTCAACATAGAGATTCACGAATGCAGCGGCAAAAGCAGCACCTCCTTCGGGCAAACTGCCCTTGCCGTAAAGCACCACCCCACCTAAAACGACGAAAAAAACCGCCAAGATCATGCTGCTGTGGTAGCCCAGCCTGAAATCGAAGCGCAATTGCGCATTGCTGACTTCGTGTTTTTCGCGTTTGGCCACGGTCCACATGCTCTGCCACACCGAAGCGTCAATGGGTGTGGGCATCCAACCGGCAAAGGCCAAGAGGAATACCCAACCTGCTTTATCAAAAATGAAGCGACCTGCAGCTGCCGCTTGCATGCGCTCTGGTTCTCCAAAGGCGAATACCAAGGCAAGCAAGGTTGTAAGTACCAGTAGCAGCATGATGATTTTAATGCCTTTATCGAGGGCTGAAAAGCGACCTACACTGAGCAATAGCGCACAAGAAAGTAAGGAAATGCCCGAAACCCAGATGGACGAGGCCTCGGGAAAGGCTAAAAATTGAACGATACCGGTAAAAACTGCTGTAATGGCTACCAGAATCGGAAACATGGTCGCTACCGTGAGCAGCAAAAATACCGGAAGCACCCAGGAATGCATGCGGCCGTAACCTTCAATCAGGTCTTTGCCGCTGTGGCGTGCGTAGCGACTGGCATAGGAAAAAAAAGGATACTTGAGCAAGTTCACCAGCAAGACAAATCCTAGCAGGCCAAAACCATAAAGGGCTCCGGCACGGGTTGATTGTACCACGTGTGAAACACCTACCGCTGCACCGGCATATAACAAGCCGGGGCCCAATCCTGCCAGCCAGTTTCTCATGCTACATTAACGACATCAAATCGGTTACACCCGGTGCCCGATGCGTGGTAAAACCTTCGGCATAGGTCACCGGCACCTGACGGCCCATTTCGCGGGCACGGGCTTCAATGAATTCAAGAAAATCAGGTCGTGAAATGGGTGTTTCGGGCTCGTTGCTGTCGGCAGAATAGAATTGCGAACCAAAGGCCCGGATTGAGTCCAACTTTTGATCGAAGTAATCGGTAATATCTACCACAAAATCAGGCTTAATATATCGGTCTTGAATGTAATGGTAAATAGCTCTAGGGCGCCAGGCTTCTTGTTCCTTCCCCTCCCAGCTGGTCTTGATTTGGCGGAGTCCGCTTAAAAAACAGGCATCTGCTACCAACTTGGCAGCACGACCATGGTCGATGTGACGGTCTTCAATGGCATTCGCCAAAACCACATCGGGACGTGTATACCGAACCTGTGCAATGATGGCCAACTGATGGGCTTCATCAAGGGTAAAAAAGCCATCGCGCATGCCTAAATTGGCACGATAATGAATACCCATGATCTTACTGGCTTTGGCAGCTTCTTCTCTTCTCAAAGCTACACTGCCGCGTGAACCTAACTCACCTTGCGTAAGGTCAACGATGCCCACGCGTTTGCCTGTCTGAATATGTTTGATTATGGTTCCGCTGCAGCTCAATTCCACATCGTCAGGATGGGCTGCAAAGGCCAGAATGTCTAATTTTTGCATGCCCAAAGATACGCAAAGCGGGCATCTAAGCACCTTGCTTATTGCGGGTTGTCGCGCACCGGTGGTCGGTAATTTTCGCCCTCTATCTGTTGCAAAATAAACTCAATGTCGCGGTCCTCCTGCAAATCGTAACCGTTTTTGAGATTGGTGCCAAAAAAGCCCGCCAAACTCTGCCACATAAAGGCCTGAAAGCTTCCGCGGAAGTCCTTGATAAGGTCATAACTGGTGCGACTGGTCTCGCGGTCAATCAGTTTGATCAGGATTTTACCTTGACTTACAGTCAGATTAAGCAATTGTTGCTTGTAAAGCCTTTTCAGGTCGTCTTCGGTAGCTTTAATATGCGCTTTGTGTTTGCGTTCGGGCATGGTAGCCAACTCCGCTTCGAGTTGACGCAATCGGTTTCCGGCAGCTTTTGCCAATGGATAAGCTTTCAGCACGTTAGCGTAAAGCCTATTGAAACGCTGTTCATCTCGTTTTCCCTTGAAAGTTCGTTTGCTAACGATGGTTATCGATGGAAGGTAAACATAAGGAATGGTATCTCCCTGCTCATCAATGATGGCCGGTAACTCGCCCGGTTTGGGCTGCAAAGTCACCGTCTGCGCCTCCGAACCAAAGGAATGGAGTAGTAGCAAGCATAAAAGCGAAATAAAAACTTTCATTCGCAGGGCTTTCGTAATTTTGCAGGCGTTACCAAGGTAACCACAAAATTCGCTCAAAAGTATTTCACCACCCAAGCTTTCATGAATCTTTCGCCACTTACTGCCATTTCTCCGGTCGACGGCCGTTACCACGCAGCCACCGCCTCTCTGGGGCCCTGGTTTTCTGAATTTGCTCTCATTCGCTACCGGGTACAGGTGGAAGTGGAATATTTCATTGCCTTGTGTGAATGGCCTTTGCCACAGTTGGAACCGGTACCACACAAGCTTTTTGAAAGCCTGCGTGATATTTACCGCAATTTCAACGAGCAAGACGCGCTGGCCATCAAAACCATCGAAAAAACCACCAACCACGACGTAAAAGCGGTTGAATACTTTCTTAAAGAGCGTTTTGAAGCACTTGGATTGGGACAATTCCTCGAATTCATTCACTTTGGACTTACTTCTCAGGACGTAAACAATACCGCCGTACCACTTTCGCTCAAAGAAGCCCTGGAAGCCGAACTTGTTCCTGCACTGCACCAGCTTATTGGGGTATTGGATGGTTTAGCCAGCGATTGGGAGGAAATCCCCATGTTGGCGCATACCCACGGTCAGCCCGCCTCACCTACCCGTCTGGGCAAAGAAATCCGTGTTTTTGTAGAGCGCCTGCAAAACCAAGCCGAAATGTTGCAAAACACCCCTATCGCTGCCAAATTCGGAGGTGCAACAGGCAACTTCAATGCACACCACGTGGCCTATCCCGAAATTGACTGGCAGGCTTTCGGCAATCAGTTTGTGCAAGAGGTATTGGGCTTGCACCGATATCAGTACACCACCCAGATAGAGCATTACGATTACCTGGCAGCGTTATTAGACGCCCAAAAACGTATCAATAACATCTTGGTAGACCTTTGTCGCGACTTTTGGACCTACATTTCCATGAATTACTTCCGCCAGCACATCAAGGCCGGTGAAGTGGGAAGTTCTGCCATGCCGCACAAAGTAAATCCCATCGACTTTGAAAATGCAGAAGGCAATTTGGGTGTTGCCAATGCCCTGTTTGAGCACCTAGCTGCAAAATTGCCGGTTTCGCGATTGCAGCGTGACCTTACCGATAGCACCGTATTGCGCAACCTCGGTGTTCCCTACGCGCATACCCTCATTGCCTACAAATCTATTCACAAAGGATTAGGTAAACTGCTTGTGAACGAAGCTGCCATGCATGCTGATTTGGAGGCAAACTGGGCTGTTGTTGCAGAGGCGATTCAAACCATTTTGCGTCGAGAGGGCTACGAAAAGCCCTACGAAGCACTCAAGGCACTCACCCGAACCAACGAAAACATTGACCAGCAGCGCATTACAGATTTTATTAAAAATCTTGACTTACCCTTTGGCGTGAAGCAAGAATTATTCGAACTTCGACCTTGGAACTATACCGGTATTTAACCGATGGAAGAAGGAGTTGACTATTACATCAATGACAAAGGCCAATACGTTTTTACCGAAATATACCTGGAAAAAAGAGGACATTGTTGTCTACTGAATTGCGCGCATTGTCCCTACGGACACAACAAACACGCAACGCCGTATTTTAAAGACAGGCTCCCAGGTATCAATAAATCTACAGACATTAAAAAGTGAGTTCCACCCCAACCCATCCCATTTATTCGCCTTTTGATCAACTTGATTTTTCAGGCGACAAGTGCTTTTTCACCGGTCAGCCCATTGACCCCAGAACCGATTTACTGCCTGTTTTTCCTGAATGGCTGCAAAGTCGCTTCGGTTTGAGTGAAAAAACCATTACCCTCATGACGGGCAAGAAAGTAGCATACAGCGACTTAAAATTGCCTGTAAGTGCCGATGCCCGCAAAGCAGGAATCGATTACTTACAGCGTGCCGTGGGTGATTTGTTGGGTGCCGGATTCGAAGCTTTCAAATGGATGAAGCCCGCCATGCTCTATCAGTGGATGTGTTGGGTGTATCAAGGCATTTTGTACTACGAAATGCAGGAAGTGCTGGGAGGCAAGAACATGCGCAATGCCTTTTTATTGCAGGAAGGCTATTTGCAGCGCTTCAAATTATTGCACCTGGCACTTAGCGGCGCCATGCGCCCGGTGGAGTTCATGAATTTTGATCCGGGTTCGGTCTTCGTATTGCAATGTCATGCTTACGACGATCCGCGCGCTGCTTACGACCTCAAAGTGAGTACCAATACACTTTGCATGAGCATCCGCATTGGCGAACTGGGCATCATGGGTTCTTTATTAGACAACGGTGCACAGATGTCGTTTTTCGAGTCCTATTTCCGTAAATTCGACGGCGTGGTGCTTCATCCCATCCAATTCGATGAGCTATTTGCCAAAATCAGCTACAAAAGCTGGTTGATGAATCCCGTTTTCGACTACGGCATTGCTTGGCCCGATGATGAAGACCCTACCACTTTCATCACCCTCAAAATTCAGGATGAGCAAAAGCCTGAAGAAGCCTTTCGCCCCTGGGAGGACCAGGTATATGGTACCGTGTTGCAGTCGTATCTCCTGCCCTACGGATTTCCTGCCGAAGCTGTTTTTGATAAAAACGGCAGCGTGATTACCTTCCTTGAAAACAACAAGGGCGCTGTTCGCCGCTTTGACCCCATGTTTATGGAGATTCAGGGATAGCGCTTCTCGGCCCCAGCTCAATCGCCTGCAACTGGCCAATTTTACCGTTTTCAATCTCAAAACGCACCAAGGTTTTCACCCTGTGAAAGCCGTGATTACCGGCAGCACCCGGATTGATGTGCAGCAAGTTGTGCTGTTTATCTGGCATCACTTTGAGGATGTGTGAATGTCCACAGATGAACAAGCCGGGCTTCTGTGCCACAATTTGCTCACGAATGCGCGTGGGGTACTTGCCCGGATAGCCCCCAATGTGGGTCATGAATACCTTCAATCTGGCTATTTCGAAATGCAGGTTTTCGGGATAAATGCGTCGCAACTCTGCCCCATCGATGTTGCCATACACCGCACGCAAGGGCTTAAAGGCGGCCAATTGGTCGGTTAAAGCCGATGTACCAATGTCGCCGGCATGCCAAATCTCATCGCACTGCGCAAAATGATGAAAAACACGTTCTTCGAGCCAGCCATGGGTATCGCTGAGCAAGCCGATTTTTACTTTCATCGCCTGATTTTAACGACTTTAAAATAATCGCTCATGGATGAGGTGGTTGTGGTAATCAGGTAAAAATTGTCGGGAAGGGTGCTTAAATCGAGCACCAAGGCTTCCTTGGCCCTGAAGTTCTGCTCATCTACCCTGCGACCTGCCAAATCGTAAATGCGTACCTCCACCGGAGTTTCTGCTGGATAATCCAACTTAAGCGTAATGATGTCGGAAAACGGATTGGGATACGCCAAAGCTTCACTGATGGCATTGAGCCTGAATTCTACTACGCCTCCCCTGGCGGTATTGGCCGTTGCACGCACCACATAGGTTCCGGGTATGCTGCCAGCGGTAAACCTGAGTTGCGCATAACCACCCGCCTGGGTTGTTAACACTGAATCGAGCTGCAAGTTGGCAGCTGCAGGCTGATCAACCAGTTGAAAGCGGACGCCTTCGTTGTTAAAGCCCGAACCTAGCTGGTTCAAAATACGTACCGTCAAATCGGCTTCATACACTTTGTTCACCCTTTGGACCTGCGTGTCGCCGGCTACCAACAAAAGTGTATCAGCGTACAGGCTGTTGCTGCTGTCGGTACAACCGGTTGCCACGAGGTTGAGTGGACTGATCAAACTCGACCTGAAACTGTAAAACTGCATGGCCGCAAACATGCGGGTTTTCTGTCCCTGCGTAAAAATATTGAAACAGGCATCATCGCTATAATCCATGTAGTTTTCTACCATGCGATTAAAACCACATTGGTTAGGTCGGGCAGGATTGGGTGGACAACCAAAATATTCACCACTGCACAAAGGCGTATCGCCAACCAAATCGTCTACTTCACAACCACCGTCACCCCAGGTGTGCAATAAATTAAGGTAATGTCCAATTTCATGTGTGGCCGTGCGGCCGTATGCGAAAACATTGTCGAGAAAGAAATTTTGATTGACCGGTTGTTTGTCGCGGCTGCCAAAAAAACGTGCGCCTATCACCAAACCATCAATCCTCGCACGATCGGGGTCGCCATTCAGCGTTTCAGGAAGGTAAGCATAGCCTAAAATCCCACTTTGAATGCTCTTCACAATCCAAATATTGAGGTAACGCGTGGTGGGCCAACGACTGAGATCTTTCATGTTCCTATCTTGCGCCAATTGAAAATTGGTGCTTCCGTTGTAAGGCACGCGAACGATGCCATTGGTTAAATTGCCGGAAGGATCGCGGGTTGCTAAACAAAATTCTATTTCGGTATCAGCGCCTACCGGATTGTTGTTGAATCCGCGACTGCCCAGCTGCTTGCGAAAATCTTCGTTTAAAACTTCAATTTGACTTTGGATCTGCTCATCGGTGATGTTCGACTGAAAGCCGTAAGCTTCACCGGGTGCATGCATCACATGCACCACAACCGGAATACGCAAGATGTTCTGGGCGTTTTCAGAAAGCGAAAAAGTTTTCAGAAAATCCTGGAATGCGGCCTGGTTGCGTGCCACTTCTGTCGATTTTCCTTCAGCTTCCAATTTTTCTTTAATGGCCTGCTGGCCGCATAAACGCTGGTCAACCGACTGGGCACTTACACTGCAAGAAATAAAAAGACCAAGCCCAAAGAAGACCGGTTTGAGTAATTGCATCATAACCCTACGAAAATAACAGAAAAGCATTCAATTCTCATTATGGCAAAAAAAAACCGGCTTTCGCCGGTTTTTGCTAACGGGTTTTGCCCGGGTATTGTTGTAGTGCAACTGCCAAACATTCCATGGCGTTTTGCAAGTCCTCCTTGTTGAGTACATAGGCAATACGCACTTGGTTTTTTCCAAGTCCGGGCGTGGCATAAAAGCCGGTAGCCGGAGCCATCATTACCGTTTGCTGGTTGTGGCTAAACGATTCGAGCATCCATTGACAAAACTTATCGCTATCGTCGATGGGCAGTTGAACCACGCAGTAGAAAGCACCTCCGGGGTTCGGACAAATAACTCCAGGCATCTGTTGCAGGGCATTGACTACCAAATTGCGGCGACTAATGTACTCGCTGCGCACTTCGTCGAAATAGCTCTTTGGTGCATCTAATGCAGCCATGGCGCCAACCTGCTCAAGAGTGGGTGGACTCAAACGTGCCTGGGCAAACTTCATGGCTGCGGCAACTACCTCTTTGTTTTTGGTTACCAGTGCACCGATACGGGCACCGCAAGCACTGTATATTTTAGAAACGCTCTCAACCACAATGGCATGCTGCTCCATCCCGGGCAAACTCAATATGGAACGGTGCGGTTGATCGCTGTATGAAAACATGCGATATACTTCATCGGCAAAGAGGTACAAATCATGCTTTAATACCAAATCACGGAGTTGCATCAACTCCTCATCGGAGTACAAGGTGCCGGTAGGATTGTTGGGATTACAAATCACAATGGCCTTGGTGCGGTCGTTGATTAGCTTTTCAAAATCACTCACCGAAGGCAAGGCAAAGCCCTTTTCGATGTGGGTGGTGATGGGTACCACTTTCACGCCGGCCATTTGCGCAAAACCATTGTAGTTGGCGTAAAAAGGCTCGGGAATAATTACTTCATCACCCGGATTCAAACAGCTCATCATGCCAAAAACGATGGCTTCAGAACCACCGGTGGTGATGATGATGTCGTTGTGGTCAACTGAAATACCTCTTTCCTGAAAGCGCTGGGCATACTTGCGGCGGTATGATTCCAAACCGGCTGAATGCGAGTACTCCAACACTTTGCCATCGTATTGTTGAATGGCTTCGATAAAACCAGGCGCTGTCTCAATGTCGGGCTGGCCAATATTGAGGTGATAAATTTTTACACCACGCGCTACGGCACCTTCAGCAAAAGGAACCAGTTTGCGAATGGGCGAAGGAGGCATGGCAATACCTCGCTGTGAAATGGTTGGCATAGTATATAAATAAAAAAACCCGTGCAAAGATACACGGGTTTGGCTTTAAAGCAGCTGAAGTTACGGCTTGGTAACCGGGCTGGCGTTTGACTTGTTTTCTGGTACACCTGCAGGCTGACGGTCTACATTGCCTTTGATGGTCAACACCTTGGTTGGTGTAGCAGCATTGCTGGTAATGGTGATTTGCTTGTTAAACGGACCAGGACGATTTTGTGAATTGTAAACCGCCTTGATTGATCCTTTTTTACCGGGCATTACAGGCTCACGGGTCCAACTAGGAGTTGTACAACCACAAGAAGCTGCAACATTCGAAATGATGATGGGCTCTTTACCGGTATTCGTAAACGAGAATTCGTAAGTTGCCATTTCACCTTCGATTACATTACCGAAATCATGTAACTCTTTTTCAAACTTAAACTGACCCTTGTTTTTGTCAGCAGCTGGAGCTGCAGGTGATTGTTGGGCTTGCGCCATGGCGGCTGTGCCGAATCCTACAAACAACAGAAGTGCAAGTACTTTTTTCATATGCTTTTTAATTTGTGACTTTTGGAAAATCAAAAATAGGAATAATTGGTTCGTTGCGCCTTAAAATGCGATGAAAATCTAACCATTTGCCTATTCACTTGCCTGAACGCCTTAGGGGCGTTTTTGTTATCTTTGCAATCGTCTAATTTTTATAAGCCATGTCCAAAGCTCCTGCCAACAATTCGGTCGAAAGTCAGGCCCTCAGTTTCGAAGATTTCAAAAAAGAGGTCATTGCCGACTACAAACTGGCATTTGAGAGCAGACAGGCCAGTTTGTTGGGCCGCAAAGAAGTGCTAACAGGCAAGGCTAAGTTTGGCATTTTTGGTGATGGCAAAGAGGTTGCCCAATTGGCCATGGCCAAGGCATTTCAAGCAGGCGATATCCGTTCGGGCTACTACCGCGACCAAACTTTTATGTTTGCTACAGGCATGAGCGATATCCGCAAGTTTTTCGCCCAGTTGTATGCCCACGTTTCGTTAGAGGCAGAACCGGCTTCGGCTGGCCGCTTGATGAACGGTCACTTTGCTTCGCGCTTTTTAGATGAAAATGGCCAATGGAAAGACCTGACAGCCGAACCCCACAGTACCTCCGACATCTCCCCCACAGCCGGCCAAATGGGTCGAGCGCTGGGTATTGCTTATGCCAGCAAATTGTACCGCGACAATCCGGCTTTGCATGGCATGACGCAGTTCAGTAAGCAAGGTCAGGAAGTGAGTTTCGTGACCATTGGCAATGCTTCTACTTCTGAAGGACACTTCTGGGAGACCGTAAATGCAGCAGGTGTGTTGCAAGTACCTTTGGCTATTAACATCTGGGACGACCAATACGGCATTTCGGTACCTGCCAAGTACCAAACCACCAAAGAAAATCTTTCCGACATCCTCAGCGGCTTTGCCACCAACGAAAACGGCAAGGGCTACCGCATCTACACCGTGAAAGGATGGGATTATCCGGCCCTGTGCGAAACCTACCTCACGGCCATTGCCGAAATGCGTGAAACGCACATGCCGGCGATCATTCACGTTTCCGAAATTACCCAACCGCAAGGCCACTCTACATCGGGCTCGCATGAGCGTTACAAGAGCGCTGAACGCCTGCAGTGGGAACAAGAGCACGACTGCCTTTTGAAAATGCGTAGCTGGATGATTGGTCAGGGCATTGCCGACGAAGCCAGTCTCGATGCCTTGGAGCAGGATGCCATCCAATACGTAAAGCAAGAACAAAAAGCTGCTTACGATGCTTTCCGCTCAGAAATTGAAGCCGAAAAAACGCAAGCACTGGCTCTTATGGACGCCCTCGTTGCAGCCTCGGCACACAGCGAAAAACTAGGCAAATTGCGTAGCGAATTGGCCGGCACCAAAGATGCCATCCGCAAAGACGTGATGAGCTGCCTGCGCAAAGCACTGCGTATTTGCCGATTTGAAGCTACCGCCCAGCGTGAAGCCATCGTGGCTTACAAAAAAGAACTTGACGCCCTCAACGAAGAGCGTTACAGCAGTTATCTATATAGTGAATCGGCAGGTTCCGCCTTGCGCGTTACTGAGATTCCTGCTGAATTCAGCGAAAACAGTCAGTCGCTCAACGGCTACGAGATTTTGAACAAGGCCTTCGACCACATTTTGACCAATGAAGCGCGCTTTTTCGCCATTGGTGAAGACGTAGGCAAAATTGGTGACGTGAATCAGGGCTTTGCCGGTTTGCAAGACAAACACGGCGAAATCCGCGTATCCGACACAGGTATCCGTGAAATGACCATTGTAGGTCAGGGATTTGGTGCTGCCATGCGCGGCCTGCGTCCTTTGGTAGAAATCCAGTACCTCGACTACCTGCTCTACGCCCTGCAAATCATGAGCGACGACATTGCTACCCTGCAATACCGCACCAAAGGCGGACAAAAAGCACCGCTCATCATCCGGACCCGCGGGCACCGTTTGGAGGGCATTTGGCATTCAGGTTCACCGATCGGCATGATCCTGAACAGCATCCGCGGCATGCATTTTCTATTGCCTCGCAACATGGTACAAGCGGTTGGCTTTTACAACACCTTGTTGAAAGCCGATGAGCCCGCCCTGGTCATCGAATGCCTGAACGGCTACCGCCTCAAAGAGCGCATGCCCGACAACCTGCACGACTTTACTGTTCCCCTTGGTAAGCCCGAGGTGCTGCGCGAAGGCGACGACATTACCCTCATCACCTACGGCTCATGCTGCCGCATCGTACTCGAAGCAGCCGAACAGCTGGCCGAAGTAGGTATTTCAGCAGAAGTAGTTGACGTACAATCACTCTTGCCATTTGACTTAAACCATGACTTGGTTAAATCGGTGAAGAAAACCAACCGCTTCTTGGTGGTAGATGAAGACGTTCCCGGAGGTGCTTCAGCCTTCATTTACCAGCATTTGATGGAAGAGCAAGGTGCCTACTTCTGGCTCGACAGTCCTGGCCGCACCCTCACCGCCAAGCCTCACCGTCCGGCCTATGGTACCGATGGCGACTACTTCAGCAAACCCAGCGTAGAAGATGTGGTAGAGCAGGTTTATGCCATCATGTCGGAAGCTGAGCCGGGCGCTTATCCCAACTACTTGTGAGCAGCCCCATTCACCAGGTTTGTGTGTACTGCGCCTCTTCGGCCCTTACACCGCAGAAATACCTCGAGGCCACCGATGTGCTGGCTCGCGACCTGGTAGCCGCTAAAATCAATGTGGTTTTTGGTGGTGGTTCTACCGGATTGATGGGTCGCCTGGCTGATACCGTTTTGGCCCTGGGAGGCAGCATTACCGGCATCATGCCGCAATTCATGAAAGAAGTAGAATGGGCACACACCCAGGTAGATCAAATGCACCTGGTGGCCGATATGCATGAGCGCAAGAAAAGGTTTCTCGAAGGAACCGATGCTTTGATTGCCTTACCCGGAGGAACAGGCACTTTGGAAGAATTGGTAGAAGCCATCACCTTGAAGAAACTGGGCTTTTACCCCCATCCTATCGTCATTCTCAATTTAGAGGGCTTTTACGATCCGCTTTTGCTGCTATTTGAGCGCATGACCGAGGAGAAATTCATGTCGCCCAGCCACCAAAAGCTCTATACCGTGGTAACCGAAGCTGCCGATATACTGCCGGCCATTTACAGCACGTCCTTGTGGGAAGAACCCATTACGGCTGCAAAGGTGAAATAGGCCAATTACAGCCTTTCTTACAGCATTCTCGCTTACATCCGCTCCGGAGCTTCAATACCCACCAAATCGAGGGTTGAGCGCAGACAATCAGCGGTTTTGGCAGCCAAAGTCAAGCGAAAATCCCGCACATCGGCATTGGTTTCGTTGAGCATGCTGCAATCGTGGTAGAACTTGTTGAAGGCAGTGGCCAATTCGTAGGCATAGGCGCAAACCACGGCCGGACTCAATTTAGCACGGGCTTCAGCAACCATCGCAGGGTATTGTCCCAACAGCTTAACCAATTCTTTTTCTGCCGGATGCAGATCCTGAGCTGATGCAGCAAGTTCGTGCTTCAGGCTAATTCCTTGCGAAGCTGCCTTGCGCATAACCGATTTGATGCGGGCATGACTGTATTGAATAAACGGACCGGTATTTCCTTGGAGGTCGATAGACTCGGCCGGATTGAACAGCATGCGCTTTTGCGGATCGACCTTGAGGATGAAGTACTTCAAGGCCCCCAAGCCAATCTGACGGTACAAATGCTCGGCTTCAGCTTCGCTCAAACCGTCGATTTTACCCAATTCCATGGTTTTTTCGCGTGCGGCAGCTACAACTTCGGCAATTAGGTCGTCGGCATCTACTACCGTACCCTCACGCGACTTCATTTTGCCACTGGGCAAATCAACCATGCCGTACGACAAATGGTAGCAACGTTGGGCCCAATCGTAACCCAACTTGTTAAGAATGGCAAAAAGGGCCTTGAAATGGTAGTCTTGCTCGTTACCTACCACGTAAATCATGTTATCCATCTGCCACTCGTTGTAGCGCTCAATGGCAGTGCCCACATCCTGGGTCATATAAACCGATGTACCATCGCTGCGCAACATCACCTTTTGGTCGAGCTTGTAGGGCTCCAGGTCGGCCCAAACCGAACCGTCTTCCTTCTGGTATAACACGCCACGACTCAAACCGTCAAGCACTTTGTCTTTGCCCAAAACGTAGGTTTTAGACTCGTAGTAGTTTTTGTCAAACGAAACGCCCAGCGATTCGTAAGTCGATGCAAATCCGGCATACACCCATTGGTTCATTTGCTCCCACAGGGCAATCACCTCAGGCTGTCCTGCCTCCCACTGACGCAGCATTTCCTGGGCTTCAAGCAAAATAGGCGCTTGTGCCTTGGCTTCGTCTTCGGATTTGCCTTGCTCCATCAATTCCTTCATTTCGGCGCGGTAAGCCTGATCGAAGGCCACATAATATTTACCCACCAGGTGGTCGCCTTTCATGCCACTGCTTTCGGGCGTTTCGCCATTCGAAAAGCGTTTCCAGGCCACCATCGATTTGCAGATATGGATACCCCGGTCATTCACAATCTGCACTTTCACCACATCATCGCCTGCCGCTGCCACAATTTTGCTCACGGCATGTCCCAACAAGTTGTTGCGGATGTGGCCCAAGTGCAAAGGCTTGTTGGTGTTGGGCGAGGAATATTCCACCATCGTCCGCTTACCGGTAGCCGACAAACTGGTTCGACTGTTTTCTAAATGCGCCAACCAATAAGCATCGCTAAGCGAAATGTTGAGGAAGCCTTGTACGAGATTGGTAGCCGTTACCAAAGGTTGTCCGTTGAACTGCAGCTTGCTCAATTCGGCTCCAAAGACCTCGCCAATGGCAGCCGGACTCATGCCCAACAATTTGGTGAAACCAAAAATTACCAGGGTAACATCACCGGCAAACTCCTTGCGCGTTTGCTGAAAAACGAACGAGTACGAACCTGAAGTTACTTGGTATTTTTCAGAAATATATGATGACAAAGACTCTGAAATGAGTTTTTCGTGAAGCATGCTGCTTAAAAAATTGACTGATTAGAAATAGAATTTGACACCTTCACCAGGATTTCGAAGGCATTTTCGGCCATGAGGTTTTCTTTGTCGAGGGTGGGATTAATTTCGACCATTTCGAAGCAAACCACCTTGGGACTGCTCACCAGGTTCTGCAACAGCTTACCAGCTTCACGCTCGTTAATACCATTGGGAACAGGTGTGCCGGTACCCTGACTGATTTTTGGATCCATGGAATCCACGTCAAAGGAAACATAAATGATGTCGCATTTCTCCAGCGAAGTCAGGGCCTCAAAGGCAACCTTTTCTACACCACGTTTGCGCACATCGGTTACCGTAAAATTGCGGATACCGTATTTTTTAATCAGGTGGTTTTCCTGAGGTTCCACATCCCGAACCCCAATAAAAACAATGTCTTCGAGCTGTACTTTGGGCTGAATGCCACCAATCGACTTGATTTTATTCCACAAAATGACCGTCTTTTCATCGGGTTCATTCGATTTGCACTCCATATTGTCTTCGGCCGACACCATGGCCAGCGGCATCCCGTGCATATTGCCCGATGGTGTAGTGTAAGGCGAGTGCAAATCGGCATGGGCATCAACCCAAATCACACCCAATCGTTTCTTTGGGTTGGCCATTTTGATGCCCGAAATGGTCCCGGCCGCCGTACTGTGGTCGCCTGCCAAAACGATGGGATATTTACCATCTTTCATGGTTTCGCAAACCGTATTGGCAACCGATTCAAGCACCTGGTGAATACCTTCGGCGTAGCGTGCAAAGGGCGTTTTTACGGGCTCGTACAAAAGCTCGTTGCGGTTAGGCACTTCCTGTCGGTTGATTTTGAGAAAAAACTTCGATGCAAAGTCGTGAGCGGCGATTTTCACTGCATCAATGCCCAAACTTGCGCCCCTTGTACCTGCTCCTAATTCCGATTTTACTTCAATCAACAGTAATTCCGACATAACCCTATTTTAACGGTGCTTTTAACTAACTTTGCGCTCAAATTTCTTAGCGCACAGGCCCATGCAAAGTTATGCAGAATTCCTAGACTTAAGTGTCGGATTCCCACAGGATGGTTGGAAGCTGATTGACGATGAGCTCTATTTCCATGATATCAACCTCATGGAATTGGGTGAAACCTTCGGCACTCCCCTCCGCTTTACTTACTTGCCCTTGATTTCTGACAAGATTCAACGTGCCAAGAAATTGTTTGCTGATGCTTTTGAAAAGCACGATTACAAAGGCAGCTATACCTACTGCTACTGTACCAAAAGCTCGCACTTCAAGCACATCCTCGAAGAAGCTCTTGCCAATGACATTCAATTAGAGACTTCTTCTGCCTTCGATATGCCCATCATAGAAGCACTCGAACGCAAAGGATTGATCACCAAGGACATCATGGTGGTGTGCAACGGCTTCAAAAAAGACAGCTACAAAGAAAACATTGTGGATTTGATCCACGATGGTTTCCGCAACATCATTCCGGTGCTCGACAATAAGGAAGAGTTCAACTACTACGACAACGAGCTGGAAGTCCCCATTGGCGTGGGCATCCGTTTGTCGGCAGAAGAAAAGCCTGATTATCCTTTCTATACATCTCGCTTGGGCATTCGTGCCGACGAAATTGTAGACTTCTATCAAAGCAAAATCAAGGACGATGACCGCTTCAAGTTGAAATTGCTCCACTTCTTTGTGAGCTCAGGCTTCAACGATACGCCGCACTTCTGGAACGAATTAGAAAAGCTGGTCACCACCTATGTGAAGCTGAAAAAGATTTGTCCCGATTTGCATGCCCTTGACATCGGGGGCGGCCTGCCATTCAAAAATACCCTCGAATTCGATTACGACTACGAGTATATGATTGGTGAGATTGTGAACCGCATCAAAACCATCTGCAACGAGAACGATGTACCCGAACCCGACATCATCACCGAGTTTGGCTCGTACACTGTGGCAGAAGCTTCAGGTATCATTTTCAAAGTATTGGGCCGCAAACAGCAGAACGACCGTGAAAAGTGGTTAATGGTTGACGGAAGCCTCATTACCATGCTGCCCGACGTTTGGGCCATGAACCAGCGCTTCATTGTATTGCCCTTGAACAACTGGGATTCGGAATACGAGCGGGTGAACATTGGCGGCATCACATGCGATGGACTCGATTTCTACAAAACAGAACAAAACAACGCATCTACCTGGATGCCCAAAACCCGCAAAGCGCAATACCTGGCATTCTTCCACACTGGCGCATACCAGGAAACTTTGAGCGGCACCGGAGGCATCCACCACTGCCTGATCCCTACACCTCGACACGTACTTATTCGCAAAACCAAGGATAACAACCTCGACTACCAACTCTTCCAGGAAGAGCAAAGCAGCAAGCAGGTGTTAAAAATTCTAGGTTATTGATTGAAAAGACTTTTGAAAAACCTATATTTGCAACCTCAAAACAAAAAGCCATGGCCGTTACTAAATTGAAAAGAAAAGCCGCCAAGAACAAAACCAAGTCGCGGCTGCGGAACCAGGGTCTCACTAAAGCGACTTTGGGCTCTTACAAAAACGAAAGCGCATCGAACAGCAGCGAAGCATAAGCGCTGTTTAGCTATAAAAAAACCGGAGTATCAAACTCCGGTTTTTTTATGCCGTTTCGGTAACAGGCTTCCCAACCTTTAACACTTCCCAGGTTCGGTCGCCCAACAACTTTACCGAAGCAACGAAGGCTTCGAATGGCATTTTTTTACCCCAATCATCGGGAGAAATGAGACTCAGAACGCGCTGTCCTTCTTTCTTCTCATACAAGTGGTATATGTTGCCAATCACCGGCTCAAAATTGATGTCAGCAGCGTAAATCTCCTCAGCAATCCGAACCCTGGTCTCAATATCCTTTACCTGCTGCATGATCAACTCAGCCTGTTTGCGCAACATTGAAATCTGCTGATTCGCCTGTTTTTCAACCGTTTCGAGGGCTGTTGATTTGAGTTTCCCTTTGTCAACCGGGCGGATAATTGCCGAACCTACGTGCAAAGGAACCGGCGCAAAGGCTTGGTTTCCAGTATAATACTTATGTTCTTCCTGCGTTTCTTTAGACATGCTGTAAAATTACTCAATCAAAACAAAAGCCTGGGAGAATGGTTTTTTAATCGTTCTTTTTCAATGAAATGAACTTTTCATAGCACGAAAATATTTATACCTTTGCAGCTTCGCTGCTTTTTGCTCTTTTGTGAAGCAGCTTTAACCATTAAATTGTACTATGCGTCAGTTAAAAATCACCAAATCGATCACCAATCGCGAAAGCCAATCGTTAGAGAAGTATTTGCAGGAGATCGGTAAGGTAGACCTGATTACCCCGGAAGAAGAAGTTATTCTGGCCAAAAAAATCAGAGAAGGCGACCAAAGGGCCCTTGAAAAACTGACCAAAGCCAACCTCCGATTCGTTGTTTCGGTTGCCAAACAATATCAAAACCAAGGCTTGACCTTGAGTGACTTGATCAATGAAGGCAACCTCGGCTTGATTAAAGCAGCCAAGCGTTTCGACGAAACACGTGGTTTTAAATTCATCTCTTATGCCGTTTGGTGGATTCGTCAGTCGATTCTCCAGGCTTTGGCTGAGCACTCACGTATTGTACGTCTTCCCCTCAACCGCGTAGGTTCATTGAACAAAATCGGTAAAGCTTTCTCACAACTTGAGCAGCAGTATGAGCGCGATCCGTCGGTAGAAGAATTGGCTGAAATGTTAGAGGTTTCAACCGACGAGGTGGAAAGCACCCTCAACATCAGCGGTCGTCACATCTCTATGGATGCTCCTTTCGTACAAGGTGAGGAAAACACCCTGCTCGATGTGTTGATTAACGAAGATGCCCCCAAGAGCGACGGCATCCTGATGCAGGAATCGCTGGCCAATGAAATTGACCGTTCACTGGCTACCCTCACTGAGCGTCAGCGCGAGGTGATTAAATTGTATTTCGGCATTGGCCTAGACCATGGCATGTCGCTTGAAGACATAGGCGAAAAATTCGACCTCACCCGTGAGCGCGTCCGTCAAATCAAGGACAAAGCACTCAAACGCTTGCGCCACACTTCGCGCAGCAAGATGCTGAAATCATACTTAGGATAATCAAAGGGGCTTCGGCCCCTTTTTCTTTGTAACAGCCACCTCATGCACACAATCGAGCATCGATTCATGAAACGGTGATGCTCTGTATTTTGTCGGCCGTTTCGGCCAATTATTCCTTATTTTTGCGCCTTATTGATGTAATGGACCATGTTTGAAAAACTTACCGACCGCCTAGAATCCGCGTTTAAAGTCCTAAAGGGCGAAGGTCGCATCACCGAAACCAACGTTTCGGAAACCATGAAAGAAATCCGCCGGGCCCTGCTCGATGCGGACGTGAATTATAAAATCGCCAAGGAGTTTACCGATACGGTGAAGCAAAAGGCTTTGGGACAAAACGTCATCAAGAGCGTTTCGCCTGGCCAATTGCTGGTAAAAATCATGAACGAGGAGCTTACCCGTTTGATGGGTGGGCAATCGGTCGACATCAACCTCAAGGGCTCTCCTACTGTCATCCTCATCGCCGGCTTGCAAGGTTCGGGTAAAACCACCTTCACTGGTAAATTGGCAACCCGTTTGAAAGGCCAGGGCAAAAAGGTGATGGTAGTTGCCGGTGACGTTTATCGTCCGGCAGCCATCAACCAGTTACAGGTATTGGGTGAGCAAATTGGCGTACCCGTTTACACCGAAGAAGGCAATAAAAATCCTGTTCAAATTGCTGAAAATGCCATCAAAAAGGCCGGTATTGAAGGCTACTCGGTGGTGATTGTCGATACTGCCGGTCGTTTGGCTGTTGACGAAGAGATGATGCAGGAAATTTCACGTGTGCATCAGAGCATCAAACCGCAAGAAACCCTCTTTGTAGTGGATGCGATGACCGGTCAGGATGCCGTGAATACCGCCAAGGCCTTCAACGATCGCCTCAACTTCGACGGCGTGGTGCTCACCAAGCTCGATGGCGATGCACGTGGTGGTGCAGCCCTAACCATCAGCTATACCGTTGGCAAGCCCATCAAGTTTGTGAGCACGGGTGAAAAAATGCAGGCGCTCGACGTGTTCCACCCCGACCGCATGGCTAACCGTATCCTCGGAATGGGCGACGTGGTATCGTTGGTAGAGAAAGCACAGCTCCAGATCGACGAGGAAGAAGCTGCCCGCATCAACAAAAAAATCAGCAAAAACCAGTTTGATTTCGATGATTTCTTGTCGCAAATCGGACAGATCAAGAAGATGGGCAACCTCAAAGACCTCATGGGCATGATTCCCGGCATGGGCAAAGCACTGAAAGACATCGATATTTCCGACGATGCATTCAAACATGTGGAAGCCATCATCCAGTCGATGACACCGGCTGAGCGCGCCAATCCCGACATCATTAACGGCAGTCGCCGCGAGCGCCTGGCAAAAGGTTCGGGCACGAGCGTGCAGCAGGTGAACCAATTGCTCAAGCAGTTCAACGATATGCGCGGCATGATGAAAAAGATGAACCAAATGGGTGCCATGGGTGGCAAAATGCCGCGTATCCCTGGCCTGAGGAGATAATTTGAATGCCTTAAAAAACGAAACCCGGTTGCTCCTTGCGAACAACCGGGTTTTTCATTTTAGCAATCAACCAACTCAGGCGGTCACCTTGGGCTGGATGTCAAAGATTTCGCAAAGCTGGCGGATGGTGAAGTCTACCTCTTCCTTGGTATTCTGCTTGCCAAAAGAGAAACGGATATTGTGACGGTCTTGCGCTACGCCAATACCGGCAAGTACATGACTGCCTACATTGCTACCCGATGAGCAGGCGCTTCCACCTGAGGCGCAAATGCCCGCAATATCGAGGTTGAACAACAGCATCTCCCCTTTTTCATGGGCAGGAAACGAAACGTTGAGTACGGTGTATAAGCTGCGGCCAGCGTAATCGCCATTGAATTGTACGCCTGGGATGTTCTCTACCAACGACTCTATCATGTACTGGCGTACGTGTCGGATGTGGGCTTCCTTGGCCTCCAAATCGCGGTAAGCAATTTCGAGTGCTTTGGCCAAACCCACAATGCCATAAATATTCTCGGTACCGCCACGCATGTTGCGTTCCTGGGCACCCCCATGTAACAAAGGCTTGATGCCCAAACCACCACGTATGTAAATGAAACCTACACCTTTGGGACCATTGAATTTGTG
>Ga0075157_10000770_pt1 | contig 22857 bp, 24 predicted proteins | sample JI81BgreenDNA_FD_70967 | JGI IMG/M metagenome (GOLD analysis project Ga0075157, IMG submission 70967) | Wastewater effluent complex algal communities from Wisconsin, to seasonally profile nutrient transformation and Carbon sequestration -... | ecosystem: Engineered > WWTP > Effluent > Algae...
CTGCCGGAACTGTGATTTTTGGTGACAAAGACACCAAGGCTGCCCTCATCATCAACCGCGGTGCTAAAATTGTTGCCAACGGTACAGCAACCAATCCCATCGTATTTACCTCTGAGGCACCAGCCGGTTTCCGTAATCGTGGCGACTGGGGTGGTATTGTGATTTGCGGTAACGCCCTCACCAACGGTAATGCCAACTCTACCATCGAAGGTATTGCTGCATCTACCGGCGAGAACGGTGTATACGGTCCTGGAAGCGGTGCTGCAATCAACGACCAGAACTCGGGCAGCATGACCTTCGTGCGCATTGAGTTTGCCGGTGTTGAATTGTCTCCCGACAATGAATTGAACTCACTCACCATGGGCTCAGTAGGTAGCGGAACAGTGATGAACAACATCATGGTTTCTTATGCCAACGACGATGCTTATGAGTGGTTTGGTGGCACCAACAACCACAACTACCTCATTGCTTACAGCACTTGGGACGACGATTTTGACTCTGACCGTGGATATGCCGGTAAAGTACAATTCGGCTTGGTGGTTCGCGATGCCAACATTGCCGACAAATCGGGTTCACGTGCTTTCGAAGCTTCTTCTAACAGCAACGCTTCAGCTGCTCCCCATTCATTGGCCGAGTTTGCCAACATCACGGTTATGGGTCCACGTGTTTTCAACAGCACCATCAATGCCAACTACCAGGCCGGTGTAGAAATCAACTCTAACAGTGCCATCAAAGTACGCAACTCAATTGTTGCCGGCTGGCCTACAGGTGCTCGTTTCAACGGATCAGGTGCTGATGCCAACATCACCGGTACTTTGTTCTTCCGCAATACTGCAAATTCAGCAACAGGTGGTGGCGCCAGCTTGCCTGCTAACTATGCCACCAACAACGTATTGTTGGCCGATTCAAACATCGTTTCTACCGTATGGGCTGCTGCTCCTAGTTTGGCTAACCCAAATCCGTTGCTTTCAGCCGGAAGCGGTGTAATTGCAACCGGAGCTCCTGCGCTCACAGGTTTCCCTGTAAGCCCTGCTTACCATGGTGCCTTTGGTACATCTGCTGATGCAGGTTGGAACTGGGGTACTGCCTGGATTGAGTGGAATCCGGTTACCAAAGCTTACTAAGCCCAATTAAATCTTGCTGGTCGGAATGCCGTTGTGGTGTTCCGACCTTTTATTTTTACCAGCATGAAGCACAGCATTTTCATCATCCTTCTTGGATTTTTGGCCGCATGTGAGCCATCAGGGCATGAACAGCTTCCTTTGTCGGAGCATGAGCGTGGCATTGTATTGCAGCAATTGGCTGTGTACCTCGATGACCGCCCCGAGAACGTGAGCGGTGATGCCCGTTTTGATACCGCCCACGGAGCGTTCTATGCCGAATTGGTGAAGCGTAATGAAGCTTCGATTGAGCAATTGGTGGCCAAAGGCGATACCATTTACTTCATGTATAAAAAGCGTGACCGCCGGAGTTTATACGAACATTACCGGTTCATGGGTGGTAAAATGGTCATGACAAGAACGGCCGAAATTGGTTACCTCGACATCCTGTTTCACACCCCACGTTTGAGCCCTGAAGAGCTGGACAAAGGCCAGTTTTTATTCGACAAAATGCTTGCAGGCGAGTCCCTTTTGGCTATGCACGGCGATATGAAGTACATTGAATGGCCCGACGCCGATTATGCTTACGATGCAGCTTTGCGCAAATGGGTATTGAGGCCCGGCTCAAAATTAAACGAGGTAGAGTATTTCAGGGAAAAGAAAGCTGACTAAGAGTGGATTAATCATCAAGAAATGCACGGAGACTTTTGATTTTCGCGCATTTTTTTTATTCTGTTTGCAGAATGCATGTCGCTCAGCTATATTCGTAAACAGTTGTTTATGTATATGTTGCTGAAGGCTTTTTTGGCTATTACCTTCTTTTCGTTGTTTCCCATTGCGGAGCTTTCGGCCATTGGTTCAGATTGGCCTGAAGGAACAGATCGGGCGGCCATGCAAGGTGGTTTTGTGGCTGAATTAAATGCGCGCCAGGGCTTTTTGCCGAAGCCGCTTGCCGCATTCTCAGCCGAAGAACAGGCCAATCATCCGCGCGAAGTCTTGGTGATGCTGAAAAGCATGGAAACCTTGCTGTTTGATGATAATCAATTGCCGCATGCTACTGACTGGCAATCAGTTGAGCAAAGTTTGGTCATCTTGCCCGACGTTCACCTCTTTCGTTGGTATCACCATTTTTATAAAGCAATTGCCCTGGCCGAAGCGCAAGCATACCAGCTGGCTAAAATAGAAGGCGAAAGGGCTTTGAGTCAGGCATTGGCATTGCGAACAGATGAACAGCAGCTTGCAAGCTTCGGGATGCTGTCGGTTTTAGCTAAATCGAGCGGTGATTACCAAGAGGCCTTGCGTTACATTGAGCTCTTTCACATGCATCAAGTAAAGGCTGGTGAAAAAGCAACATCAGCTGCACACCAAACGAGTCCTGATGTAGTGAAAAAGTCGAACAGCAAGTCGTTTTACACCTGGATCGTCTTTGGTTTGGCCATTTTATTTGGCTTGGGTTGGTACTGGTTGCCGTTTAAGTTGGTTTGGCTACCGGCGCCATTTGGTGGCGGCGCGGCAAATGCAGGACCGTCGACCATGATGCCATGGGTTAACAAAGCAGACTCGTTGGAAGAAGAGAATGCACTAACCGATGAGGAAATTGTGGTGGATGAAGCCAAAGTGGAGCTCTTGGCGCGTTTGCGCACCCACAAGTTGGTAACCAACGACGATTGGTTGGCATTTCAGCAGTTGTTCATCCGCATCCATCCCGATTTTCTCATTCACTTGCGCTTTAAGCACAAGGGCATTACACCGGCTGAAGAAAAGTTGGCTTGCTTAATTCGGGTGCATTTCAGTACGCGCGAAATTGCCCGTTTGTTGGCTGTTTCAGTCAATTCGGTAAACATTAGCAGGTACCGTTTGCGGAAAAGATGCAAAATTGAAGGCAACACCACCCTGGAGGAATACCTGATGCGGTATTAAGTGAACCACAAAAAGCTGAAAATTACTCAGCTGGCGCGTTTGTGGTGCTGGCTTCGGCTTTGAGAAGGCGTTTGGCCAAAGTACTCCGCATAGCGCACACTGAAATAGGAACTGGAGGTGAAGCCTGTTTTTTTGGCGATGGCCGACATGTGCAGGGAAGTGCCTGTGACCAAATCGCGGGCTTTTTCGAGGCGGTAGCTGGTGAGTAATTGGCTGGGGAGTTGGCCGGTCAGTTTTTCGCATTTGCGCTCCAAAGTACTTACCGAAACACCCATTTGCTCAGCTATAAATGGCGTCCGCAGTTTGCTATTGGTGTGATGCAAAGCGTAAACGTGGTTGAGCTTTTCGAGAAAAGCCAAGCGCGCTTGTTCGTCCGTTTGTTTTTGGTCCCTGATTTCCTTGGCCAGGTGCTCGCGCATTTCGGTCATGGCCCATTTGATTTCAGGTTTAATCGCTTTGAAACTAGCCTGTACTTGCTTGCCGCTGAGCAACATGCTCCGCCAGTTGGCAACGTATGTTGGCTTTTTATCAGGAGGGATGTTGTTTAAGCTGATAATCCAGATTTTGGCTTGACTCAATGCTTTAGTAAAGGGTTGCAACTGCTCAAGTAGCTGCCCGGCATCGGAGGTGATGAACAAACCGTAGCGGTGGCTGCAGTGATCCAGGGCTGTAAATAGGCTTTCGGGGGTTAAATCAAGCGCATCGTACTTTGACTTGATCCGCTTGTAAAGATTGGTCAAAAGGGGCTGGTCATCTTGCGCATGCAGAAATACACAACAGGCAAGCTTGAATGAGGCAGGTTTTGACATGGTTTACAGCTAGTAACCAAAGATGCTTAATGCCTGCCTACGGTCCTAATTTTGGCCATATACAGTTTTATATACAGCTACATAAAGCACACATAAACAGACAATAACGGATTAATGGCGCATTATAATGAATGAATATTCGCTTAATACAGCACAATTTTTTGGATGAGAGCAGGGCAATTGTCCTGAAAATCGCGTTGTGTTTCTTGGGTTTCGAGCAGCCACGATTGCAGTCGTGCCGAAAAGTCAGTCCCTATTTTATGCACAACCGGAATGCCCATATCTTCTAATGCAGCTGCATTGCATTGTTGTTCGAATTGATTGCTCATGGGCACAATGAAAAGTTTTTTGCCGAGGTACAGGGCTTCAGCCGGCGATTCAAACCCGCCTCCTGTGAGCAAGCCGTCGGCATTGCTGAGCGATTCCAAAAAGGCCTGGTTGTTTACCGGCCGAATCCAAACGTTGTCAATATGCGACGGATGTGTAGTGTGTTTCGAAAACAAATGCCATTGAACGTCCTTGATCTTTTGGAAGTGAACAAGCAGCAGTTCATCTGCATAAGCGGGCAAGTACACGGTGATGAGGCCGTTTTTTTGGGGCCTTAACCCACGTACCTCGCTTCGGATGACGGGTGGATGGATGAAGGAGTCGTAGGGTTGAAAGTGAAAGGCCGTTTGTGTGTGCGATGGAGCGTAATGCCGGAACAGCCATTCGGCAAACGGATCTCGCAGGTGCTTGGGGCGCGGGCTGCGGTCCGAAAGAAAGGCCGCCTGGTGGCTGATGGCATGCACGTTTTTGCCTACCCTTTTGGCAGCATAGGCACTCACCGGTTCAAAATCGTTGAGTACTAAATCGTAGTTTTTTACCGGCAAATCCCACACATCGCGAACAAAGCGCAAGGGCTTCAGCTTTTTGGCTGTTAAAGCCATGTCAATGCCTCCTTTTTTGCCAAATTGGAAGCCCATGCCATGAAAGCGGTACAGTACGGGGCGGGTAAGGCCTATTTCTGAATGTGTACCTGAAACCAATACGTCTACTTCTCCGTATTGATCAAGCAATGGCACCAATTCGCGGGCCCGGCTGATGTGGCCGTTGCCGGTACCCTGCAATGCGTACAGTATTCTCATCCGTGTGCCGCAGCGGTGTAGCCCAACAGCTGGCTGAGGAGAACTACTTCCTCGCGGCTGCCGCTTTGTTTGAAAAGCTCCAAGATGGATGTTTCCACGCTCAGTTCGGTGAGGTCAATATCGGCATGTGAACCTGCTTCGTGACGGTAGATGTCCCACCGACCTGCATGGTACTCCAAGGCCGTGAGGTTTTCAATCCAATCGCCCGAGTTGAGGTAGATAACTTCTCCCTTCGCATTGCTGTAGGTGTGCATATTGGGCTGATGAATGTGGCCGCAAACCACATAATCATATTTGTTTTCGATGGCCAGTTCAGCAGCCACCTGCTCAAAATCGTTGATGAATTTTACGGCGGACTTAACGCCGTCCTTGATTTTCTTAGACAAGGAAATGCGCCCCCGACCCATTTTTTCGGAGAACCAGTTCACCAGCCTGTTCAGCAAAATCAGCAGGTCGTAGCCAACGGCACCCAATCGGGCCAGCCATTTCGAATATTGCATGGTCACGTCGAAAACATCGCCGTGAAAAAACCAGGCTTTCTTGCCGTCAAGCTCAATCAACAGCTTGTCCTTAAGCTGAAAGTTGCCGAGTTTGAGTCCCGAAAATCGCCGCAACATTTCGTCGTGGTTCCCGGTAAGGTAATACACCGGAACGCCCTGACTGAGCAGTTCAAAAATCTTTTTGACTACGAGCATGTGCGATTTTGGCCAGTAGCTTTTGCGAAATTGCCAGATATCGACGATATCGCCGTTCAGCACCAAAATGCCGGGCTCAATGCTGTTGAGGTATTGAAGTAATTCGGTGGCATGGCATCCGTAGGTGCCCAGGTGGATGTCGGAAAGTACCACCATGTCGACTTTGCGTTTTTGCATACGGCTGGTTTATGCAAAACAAGCATCTGTACTTAACCTCCTTGTAAGCTGCAGGTTATGTTGTTGTTTCCTGTATGAAATCAGTGTGAAGCCGACAAGCCGGTTGCCAAATCAAGCAGGGCTTTTTCGCTGTTCACGCGCAATTGAGCTTTTTCATAATAGGGGCGCCTCTTTTCGAACAATTCCTGCATTCTTTGGCGGATGTCGTCGGCATCGCGGCTGGGAAAGAGGGGGCGGTCGTTTCTGCTGCGCAGGAGGCGTTGCAGCAACTCGCTTTCGGGTATGTCGAGCCAAATGACCAAGCCGTTTCCCAGCATCCAGTCGATGTTGTCGTGCCAGGCTGCCGTACCACCCCCGCAACCAACCACCAGGCGGGTGCTTACAGCCGTTTCGTGCAGGGCTTCGCGCTCGTATTGGCGAAACGCGGCCTCTCCTTCGGAGCTAAAAATATCGGGAATGCGTTTGCCGGCGCGAATGGCAACCAGCTTGTCCAAATCGGCATAGCTCCACCCCAGGGCTTTGGCAAAGCGCTTGCCCGAAGTGCTTTTGCCCGAGCCGGGCATGCCAATGAGGTAGATGCGGGTCATTGCAGGCGGATGCGGGGGTCGAGCCAGGCGTAAATGAAGTCTACCAGGATGTTGATGAGGATGAAGGCCACGGCCACAAACAATACAGCTCCCATCACCACTGGTAAATCGAATTTCATGAGGGCATCAACAGTGACTTTTCCCAGTCCCTGCCAGCCAAAGATGTACTCTACAAATACGGCCCCGGCCAACAAGGAGGCGAACCAGCCCGAAATGGCGGTCACCACCGGCCCCAGGGCGTTGCGCAATACGTGGCGGCGCATGACTTGCCATTCGCTCAGGCCTTTTGCACGGGCGGTACGGACGTAATCTTGTGCCATTACCTCGAGCATGGTGCTACGACTTAGCTGCACAATGATGGCCAGCGGCCTGATGCCGAGGGTAAAGGCCGGGAGGATGAGGTTTTGCAGCGCCAGGCTTTTGCCGGCAAAGGCATCGGCCTCAAACAAGCTGCCGGTCATGCTCAGGCCGGTGATATCGTGCCAGAGGTAACCAAAGAGGTACGCCACCAGGACGCTCGCAAAGTAGGAGGGTGCCGAAATGCCCAGGATAGAAACAGAAACCGCCAGACGGTCGATCCAACTGTGCGCAAACATGGCAGCGATGGCGCCGAGCAGCAGGCCAAATAAGGTGGCGAACAGCATGGCGCTGAGAGCCAATATGGCAGTTCCAGGCAGGGCCTGCCATAAAATTTGGTTGACGGTTTGGCGGCTTTGGTAGGAGCTGCGGAGGTAGGGCGTTTTGAGTACCCATACCTTGTCCCCCTGATTCCAAAGGGCTAAATAGCCGTACTTCTCCTGGTTTTCGGCCAAATTTTCATGCCTGCTGATGGGCGAAAGGTCGTTGAGGTACAGCACAAATTGCTCGTGCAGGGGTTTGTCGAGGCCCAATTCACGTGTTACGGCTTCAAGCGAACGGATGTCGCTGCGCTGCCCCAAGGTCATTTGGGCGGCATCGCCGGGCAATACGTTGAATAGAAAAAACACGGTGGCCACTACCCCCAGCAGCACCAGCAGGCCGTTGCCTAATCGCTTGAGCAGGAACCAAAGCATGTTTAAGGCGCTACATCCAGTACAACCGCCAGGTCGTTGAGGGCAGGGAGGTCGCGGGCAGGCCACATATCAACCACGGTTCCTTTTTTCAAGGCCATGAGACCCGGATTAGAACGTATCATGGTTTTAAGCGTGGTGCCATCGGTGATGTATAGCGGCCATTCGTCGCCATACGAGGCTTTGAATTTGGCAATCTGTTCGGAAGTGGCCGCTGTCAGCATGGCTACCTTTACGTCATGCACATCGGCCCAACGCAAAACGCTTTTTAGGCTTTCCCAAGAGGCATTGCGGCTTTTGCTGAGGTCATAAGCCACAATGAACAGGGTACGTTCTCCTTGTAAAAAGTCGTCGGTATAGTCGTTGCCTTCGAGGTCATTGATGGTAAAGTCGTGCACGGGTGGCGTATAGCCCTTCTTCACGAGCACCGTTTTGCGGTCAACAAACTCGGCTCCGGGCAAATCCCAAGGCGCCTGGTCGGTAGTGAAACTTTTTACTTCGCCATCTACCTTGTAGTACCAGGTGTCTTCGTATTGGTCAATCGGGGCGCCTTCGGGAATGCGCATGCCCTCGGGAATGCTTTTGCCAATGGCATAGGGACGGAAGTCGATGAGCGGCAGGTAGGCCCAGCTGTAGGCGCTGAACATGCTGCTGAGGGCTACAAAGGCTATGACCAATCGGTTGCGCAAGTCGGGACTCCAGTACGATAAAAAGTGATCGCGCCTAAAGAACAGCCAGCCGATGAATACCAATAAAACCATGTCTTTGGTGAACGATTGCCAGGGGGTCAGTTTCAGGAAATCACCAAAGCATCCGCAATCATTTACCACATTGAACCAGGCCGAATAGAAGGTGAGGAAGGTGAAAAAAACAATCATCAGCAACAGGCTCCAAAGGGTAAACATGCGGCGCCAGCCGATTAGTAGCGCCAAACCCAGGCCCATTTCCACTATACAAATAAGGGTGGCAATGAGGGTTGCGGCCGGATTCAGCCAGGTGATGCCAAATACGCCGAAGTATTCTTCAAGTTTGTAGCCAAAACCCATGGGGTCGTTGGCCTTGATGAAGCCCGAAAAGATGAACAGGGCCCCGGTAAGGAAGCGAATGATAGGTGTCATGCGGTTACGGGTGCTGTTTTAATGAGTGCAAATACGGAATAATTGATGATATCGCGGTAACCGGCATCCACCCCTTCTGAAACGAGGGTTTGTCCGGAATTGTCTTCAATTTGTTTGATGCGCAACAGCTTCATCAGGATAAGGTCGGTCAACGAGCTCAACCGCATTTCACGCCAGGCCTCGCCATAGTCGTGGTTTTTGTCGAGCAACAAGTCCCGGGTGATGTCGCGCTGCTTGTCGTAGGCAGCCAAAGCCGTGGCAACCGGCAACTCGGTGGGAGCATCGGCAGGTAATTCAAGCTGTACGAGGGCCATGATGCAGTAGTTGATCATGCCGATGTATTCGTCGCGCACGTTGTCAGCCACTTTCTGGGTGCCTTTTTCTTCGATGCTGCGGATGCGTGCAGCTTTGATGTAAATCTGGTCGGTAAGCGATGGGGTGCGCAAAATGCGCCAGGCAGTGCCGTAATCGCGCGTCTTCTTCTCAAATAAATCGCGACAATGTGCCAGAATTTGGTCGTAAGCCGTAGCTGTTTGGGGATTCAAGGGGAAAAGATTTATTTTCGGTGCCCAAAAGGGCATTTTGGATGCTTAAAGATACTCGCTTTCCCGCAAAAATAACCATCAACTGCCAGGGTAGGTTGCTTTCACTGCACGAACCCGTGGTGATGGGCATTTTGAATGTCACCCCCGATTCGTTTTATGCAGGCAGTCGTTTGCTTGAGGCAGGTGGATTGCAGACCGATGCCCTGCTTGATAGGGCCGGTGACATGCTGCGCGATGGGGCGAGCATCCTCGACCTGGGAGCATACAGTACCCGCCCGGGTGCAGCTGAAATATCGGAGCAGGAGGAAATCGATCGCCTCGTACCAGCCATAGAGGCCATTCGAAAGGCTTTCCCCGATGCTTTTTTGTCGGCCGACACCTTCCGCGCCAAGGTTGCCCGCGCAGCCGTGCAGGCAGGGGCCAACCTGATAAACGACGTGGGTGGCGGCACCCTCGATGCCGATATGTTTGAAACCGTTGCCGATTTGCAGGCGCCGTACATCCTCATGCACATGCGGGGCACTCCGGCCGATATGCAGCAGCACACACAGTACGACAACCTGCTGGCCGACATTGCTGCCTTTTTATTGAGCCGAGCTCATACGTTGCACCAGCTGGGGGTGAAGGACGTGATTTTTGACCCTGGCTTTGGTTTTGCCAAAACCATCGACCAAAACTTTGAACTGCTGCGCCGACTGGGCGAGTTGGTTGGTTTGGATTATCCGGTTTTGGCCGGCATTTCGCGCAAATCGATGATTTACCGCACCCTCGGCACCGACGCTGCAGGCGCTTTAAATGGCACAACCTTTCTGCATGCCTTTGCCCTTTCGGCCGGGGCGCGTATCTTGCGGGTACACGATGTAAAACCGGCTGCTGAAGCCATTCAATTGTATTCAAAGCTTGGATCTGTTTGACCTTGGATTTGTAAGCCTTAGCTGGCGAAGCCTCATCGATGTGGGCTTGGTGCTCCTGCTGTTGTATCAGCTGTACAAGTTGGTGCGTGGCAGTTTGGCGGTGAACATCCTGCTGGGTTTGGTTTCTATTTATGTGCTTTACCTGGTGGTCGATGCCCTCGAGCTGAAACTCCTGGCGCGTATTCTTGGGCAGTTCATCGGTGTGGGCGTAATCTCACTCATCATCCTCTTTCAGCCCGAAATCAGGCGCTTTTTACTGATGGTGGGTAAAAATACCGCCTTTCAGAACAGAGGTTGGGTCCGTCGCTTGTTCACCGGGCAAGTACAGGCCTCTGAAACCGATTACAATTACATACAGGAAGCAGTGAATGCGGCCTGGCAGCTATCGGCCCAAAAAACCGGCATGTTGGTGGTATTTGCCCGAACCAGTGAGCTGCAGTTTTTTGCCAATACGGGCGAAATGATCGACGCGCGCATCAGCAGCCGCTTGTTTGAGAGCATCTTCAACAAATACAGTCCGCTCCACGATGGGGCCGTGATTGTAGCGAATGGCCGTTGCAAAGCCGCAGGTTGCGTATTGCCCATCTCCGAGAATCCCGATATACCCGATGACCTGGGGCTGCGTCACCGATCGGCCCTGGGCATCAGCGAACACAGCGATGCCGTGGTGTTGGTGGTGTCGGAAGAAACAGGTCGCATTTCGCTGGCCATCAACGGCCGCTTGCACGCTTATACCGACCGCAAGAAACTCATTACGAAATTAGGTCAGCTGTTGGCTTGAGCCTTACGACGCCTGATCGCGCTTGAGGAATTCAAGAATTTGTTCATCGCTCATGTTGAGCAGTGGCAACAAATTGCGCGCATCGTCGGCAAGTGGGTGGTTCGGGAATTCTTCAATCAGCTTTTGGAAATACGGCATGGCCAGGTTGTTCTGGTCGGTATCGTTGTGCAGAATGAAGCCTGCATAAAACAGGGCAGCCGGAGCTTTTTCGGTATTCGGGTAGCGCTCAACTACCAGGTCAAGGGTTCTGATGGCGTCCTGATAACGGTACATGCCGCGCATTACATCGGCCGCCTTAAAGAGGTAATCTACGGCATTGCTGTCTTTCGGATAGGCATCGGCATACTGCAAATAGGCCTTCACAATGGCAGAGGCAGTTTGGTCACTCAGTCCCAGGCTGTCGTCGAGCAGCACGGCTTCGAGGCTGTCGATTTGTTTCAAAGCCAGTGTTTGTGGGTCGGCAGCAGGTTTTTCTTTGCAGGCAGCTGCAAAAAGGAGAATAGCAAAAAGGACTTTGAGCGCAGATTTCATAAGGGAAGGAGAATTGGATTGCAAAAATAGGCAATCAACGCGCTGAAAAGTAGCGCATTCAGAATTTGACAAAGGTGTGAAATAAAAAAGCCGGCACGAAGCCGGCTTTCTTGATTTGACAAGGGCTTAGTGCAAGCCGATGCCGTAATAGGTAAAGCCCATTTCGCGCAATTCGTGGCGGTCGTATTGGTTACGGCCGTCGAAAACCACATGGCCTTTGAGCAGTTTTTTCACCACATCAAAATTGGGCAGGCGGAACTCGGGCCATTCGGTAATGAGCAACAGCGCATCGGCATCGAGCAGGGCGTCGTACTGGTCCTTGGCGTAGGTAATGGTGTCGTGCAGCTGGTGCTTGGCTTCCTCCATGGCTACGGGGTCGTAGGCACGCACTTTGGCGCCGCGCTTCAGCAGTTCATTGATGATTACCACCGATGGGGCCTCACGCATATCGTCGGTTTTTGGCTTGAAGCTCAATCCCCACACAGCAAAGGTTTTGCCTTGGAGGTCGTTGCCGAAGTGCTTCACCACCTTGGTCGACATCACCATTTTCTGGTCTTCGTTTACCTCTTCCACCGATTCGAGGATGCGCATTTCGTAACCGTTTTCACGTGCCGTGCGGATGAGCGCTTTCACGTCTTTGGGGAAACAGCTGCCGCCGTAGCCCACGCCGGGGTAGATGAATTTGTTGCCAATGCGGCCATCGCTGCCAATGCCTTTGCGCACCAGGTTCACATCGGCGCCCATGATTTCGCACAGGTTGGCGATGTCGTTCATGAAGCTGATTTTGGTGGCCAGCATGGCGTTGGCGGCGTATTTGGTCATTTCGGCCGAAGGGATGTCCATGTAAATCACCGGGTGGCCGTTCAAGGTAAAGGGCTTGTAGAGCTTGCCGATGGTTTCTTCGGCTTTTTTGCTCGAAGTGCCCACCACAATGCGGTCGGGCTTCAGGAAGTCCTCAATGGCTGCGCCCTCTTTCAGGAATTCAGGGTTGGAAGCCACGTCGTAGTCGATTTGTACACCGCGGGCGGCTTGTGCTTCGGCCACGGCCTTGCGCACTTTTTCGCTGGTGCCCACCGGTACGGTCGACTTGGTAACAACCACCATGTAATCGTTCATGTGGGTGCCAATTTCCTTGGCTACGCCCAAAACGTACTTAAGGTCGGCGCTGCCATCTTCACCGGGAGGGGTGCCCACCGCGATGAAGGCTACTTCGGCGCCCTGAATGGCGTCTTTAAGCGAGGTAGAAAAGTGGAGTCGGCCCTTATCGACGTTGCGGAGGACCATTTCTTCGAGCCCGGGTTCGTAAATGGGCATGATGCCCTTGTGGAGGTTGTCGATTTTGCGCTGGTCAATGTCAATGCAAACTACCTCAATGCCGACTTCGGCGAAACAGGTGCCGGTCACCAATCCTACGTATCCGGTACCTACTACTGCTATTTTCATGGATGCTGGTTTGAAAGCCTAAAGTTAACACCTTGTGTGTCAATTATGGGTTAATTCGTCTGATTTTTGAGTGCTGTTGCGACGCTTTTTTGCAGACATTTTCTCGGCCCAAATGCAGTACTTTTGTGCTTTAACCTTCGCGTATGTACAGCAATACCCTCCAACCACAACTCGAGCAAGAGCTGCAAGAAATTGAAGCAGCCGGTTTATACAAAAAAGAACGCATCATCACTTCTTCACAGGATGCAGCCATTACCCTGAACACCGGTGAAAAGGTGCTGAATTTTTGTGCCAACAACTACCTCGGACTGAGCAATCACCCTCGGGTTATTGAAGCGGCCAAGCGCACGCTCGACACCCATGGCTTCGGCATGAGCAGCGTGCGTTTTATCTGCGGTACGCAAGACATCCACAAGGAGTTGGAAGCTACCATTGCCCGTTTTTACCATACCGACGACACCATTTTATACGCTGCGGCATTCGATGCCAACGGTGGGGTGTTTGAACCCATCCTGCAGGAGATGGATGCCATTGTGAGCGATAGCCTCAACCACGCCTCCATCATCGACGGCGTGCGTTTATGCAAGGCCCGCAGGTACCGCTACCAGAACAACGACATGGCCGATCTGGAAGTCCAGCTGAAGCAAGCCCGTGCCGAAGGTGCCCGCCACATCCTCATTGTGACCGATGGGGTGTTCAGCATGGACGGCTATGTGGCTCAATTGGATAAAGTTGTGGCTTTGGCTGAGAAATACGAAGCGCTCACCATGATCGACGAGTGCCACGCGGCCGGTTTCCTCGGTGCCACCGGCAGGGGAACCCCCGAGCTGTGCGGCGTATTGGGCAAAATCGACATCATCACCGGTACCCTGGGCAAGGCCTTGGGTGGTGCCATGGGTGGCTATACCACCGGACGAAAAGCCATCATCGATATGCTGCGTCAGCGTTCGCGTCCGTACCTGTTCAGCAACAGCCTGGCACCGGCCATTGTGGGCGCATCGCTTGAGGTATTCAAGATGCTCGACGAAAGCACGGCCCTGCGCGACCGCCTCGAAGAGAATGTGAAATACTTCAAAAAGGGCATTTTGGCCGCCGGTTTCGACATCAAAGATGGCGATTCGGCCATTGTGCCCATCATGTTGTACGACGCCAAACTCAGCCAGGTGATGGCCGACGAGCTGTTGAAAGAGGGCATTTACGTAATTGGATTTTTCTTCCCCGTTGTGCCCAAGGGACAAGCCCGCATCCGGGTGCAACTCTCAGCAGCCCATACGCGTGAGCACCTCGACAAAGCCATTGCCGCATTTACGGCAGTTGGCAAACGATTGGGTGTAATCAAATAATTCCAAGCCGGCAGTTTAGCACTGCCGGCTTTTTTAATCGAATTTTAGGTTTGTATTTTGATTTAAAAGCCTGAAATTCGAACGTTAACTTGTACAACCATGAAGTATTTCCTCACCAGTTGTTTGTTTTTGTTTTTTGGTGGAATGGCCATTGCCCAGACTTATGAGGGTCGGCTGGTTTACCGCGAAACGGTGAGCGGTACCGAGCGCCAGGTAACCCTTTTTGTTGCACCTAAGCAGGTGCTCATCAAGCGAGGAACAGACAAGGCCTTGTTTTACCTGGTTCATGCAACCGACCGCAATTATTCAGCCTGGGAAAGCGGCGCCACACGTGCCGACAAAGGGCAGCTGAAAGTTACCCCCAACCAGATCAAAACGCTGCCTGCCGTAAGCCAGGAGCAAATTATCTCGGGCTTCAAGGCCCAGGAAATTCGTTTCGAAATGCCCGATGGCAGTCAGTTCGAAGGTTGGTATACCACCGACATTCCCTTCCAGCACAACGCATTCGTACACCGCCTTTTGGGCTACGAGTGGGGCTGGTTGCCAGCAGATGGTGTGCTCTTGCGTTGGCAATATACCGACGCCAAGGGCAGGTCGCTGGTCGCTGGCGAGCTCGTTTCGCACCAGGCCGGAAAGCAAGATCCCAAGCTGTTTGTGGTGCCGGTTGCCACCGATCGTTAACCCCTGATTTCCTGGCAGAGCTCCACCAAAACGCCGTTGGCCGATTTGGGGTGGATGAAGCAAACAAGCTTGTTATCGGCTCCGTGTTTGGGCTGTTCGTTTAGCAGCACAAAACCTTCTCCGCGCAAACGTTCCATTTCGGCATGGATGTCGGCCACCTCAAAGGCTACATGGTGCAGTCCTTCTCCCTTCTTTTCAATGAATTTGCCAATGGCGCCATTGGGATCGGTGCTTTCGAGCAACTCGATTTTGGTTTCGCCGCTCTTGAAAAAAGAGGTGGTCACGTGCTCAGAGGCCACTTCCTCGCGTTTGTAGGAGGCAGTTCCCAACAGGCGTTCGTACAATTTTTCGGCCTCGTCGAGCGATTTAACCGCGATGCCCAGGTGTTCAACTTTCAGCAACATGGGGTGATTTTTTGGAACAAACAAAGGTACACATAAAACAGACGGTGTTGTCTGAAAATGCCTTCGTGTAAATTGTAAAGCGCTGCATAAAATGCGGCAATTTTTAGCGATTCCCTGATTATCTTTAGGGTTCGAATAATGTGTGGCTGCTGTGCAGCTAAATAGCTGACGAAGAGGAGATATGGACAAAAAGTGGGTATACAAACCAAAGCATCAGGAAGAAACAGCTGCTGAATTAGCGGAATCAATTAACGTTGATCCACTGATTGCCCGCCTGTTGCTCAGCCGGGGCATACGTACTTTTGAAGAAGCGCGCGAGTTTTTCAGGCCCGATTTGTCGTTGTTGCATGATCCGTTTTTGATGAAGGACATGGACAAGGCAGTGACCATCATCGACAAGGCCATCCGCAGCCAGGACCGCATCCTCATTTACGGCGATTACGATGTAGACGGCACCACGGCCGTGGCCCTGGTTTATCGTTTTTTCAAGCACTTGTACGACCAGGTTGGCTACTACATCCCCGATCGCCACTCAGAAGGTTACGGCCTTTCCATGCAGGCCATCGACTGGGCTGTGGAAAACGGCTATGGCCTCATCATTACGCTCGATTGTGGCATCACAGCCAACGAGCAAGTGGCTTATGCCAATGCGCGTGGCCTTACGGTTGTGATCACCGACCACCACTTGCCCGCTACCTTGCCCGAAGCAGCGGCCATTCTCAACCCCAAGCAAGCCGATTGCCCTTATCCCTTCAAGGAATTGAGCGGTTGTGGCATTGGCTTTAAATTGGCGCAGGCATTTGCCAGTCGCAACGAAATCGACGAGCAGTATGTGATGCAGTCGCTCGATTTGCTGGCGGTGAGCATTGCAGCCGACATTGTGCCGATTTTGGGTGAAAACCGGATTCTGACCCATTTTGGCCTCAAGAAGCTGAATGAAAATCCGACCGTGGGTCTGCGCGCCATCATCCAGTTGTGCTGCGATAAAAAAGAATTGAACATCACCGACATCGTCTTCACCATTGCGCCACGGATCAATGCGGCGGGTAGAATGGGCGATGCCAAAAATGCCGTGGAGCTGCTCCTCAGCAACAGCATGCAGGAAGCCGAATCGCGGGCACAGGTGATCAACGAAACCAATACCGACCGCCGCGACGTAGATGCTAACATCACCCGCGAAGCCATGCTGGTGGCCGAGGCTACCTCCGATTTCAACAGCCGCCGCACCACAGTGGTTTACGGACAAAACTGGCACAAAGGCGTTATAGGCATCGTGGCCTCGCGCCTGGTGGAGCAATATTACCGTCCTACGATTGTGTTCAGCCATGCCGACGGCCTGCTGACCGGCTCGGCCCGCTCGGTAAACGGCTTCGACATTCACAACGCCATTTCACAATGTGCCGAATACGTCGACCAGTTTGGCGGACACAAATACGCTGCAGGTCTCACACTGCGCGAAGAGAACATTGAAAAATTCTCGACCAAATTTGAAGAAGTGGTACGCAACTCCATCCGCGATGAGCAGTTGGTTCCCTTGCTCGAAATCGATCAGCACATCCGGTTGAAAGACATCACACCCCGCTTTTTCAGGGTGTTGAAGCAGTTTGCACCATTTGGTCCGGGCAATATGCAGCCAATTTTCAGTTCCAGAGACGTTTACAGCAACGGTTTTGTGCGGGTGGTTGGCGAAAACCATTTGCAAATCAGCATACAGCAAGACGATAGCATTGCCTTCAGCGCCATTGCTTTTGGTCATGCCGAGCATTACCCGCTCATCAGCAAAGGACTGCCCTTCAACGTGGCCTACACCATTGAAGAAAATACCTGGCGCGGCGTAACGTCTATCAAACTCAACATCAAAGACATCAAATTCGACTGATGATGATATTGCGGTCGGAAAACCTGGTGAAGCGCTACAAAAAGCGCACGGTGGTGAACCACGTTTCGGTGAGTGTGGCCCAGGGAGAGATTGTTGGCTTGCTGGGGCCCAACGGAGCCGGCAAAACCACCAGTTTTTACATGATTGTGGGCCTCATCAAGTGCGATGAAGGCGATGTGTTCCTCGATGATAAACGCATCACGGAACTTCCGATGTACAAGCGGGCGCAAAACGGCATCGGTTATTTGCCGCAGGAAGCATCTGTTTTCAGGAAGCTGACCGTAGAAGAGAACATCCGCTCGGTGATGGAAATGACCAAGATGACCAAAGCCGAACAGGACCGGAAGTTGGAGGAACTGCTCGATGAATTTAACCTGCACCATGTGCGTCAGAACAAGGGCGAGGTGCTGTCAGGTGGAGAGCGCCGCCGTACCGAAATTGCCCGGGCGCTGGCGGTAAACCCCAAGTTCATCCTGCTCGACGAACCTTTTGCCGGGGTTGACCCCATTGCGGTGGAAGACATCCAAACCATCATCTTCAGGCTCAAGAAGAAGAACATCGGCATCCTCATCACCGACCACAATGTAAACGAAACGCTGTCGATTACCGACAAGGCCTACCTGCTTTTCGAGGGCAAAATCCTGCGTTCGGGTGTGGCCGAAGAGCTGGCTGCCGACCCCGAAGTACGTCGTTTGTATTTGGGCAAAAATTTCGAACTCAAGCGCAAAGTGCTCGAATAATGTCGGTTCTCAACGCGGTCATCAGCTGGTTCATGAAGAAGCGCATGCACCAAATCGAGCTCTTCCTGAAATACCCCATTGAGGTGCAGGAAGAGGTTCGACGCAAGCTGGTAGACTCGGCCAAAAACACCCAGTGGGGTAAACAGTATGGTTATACCGACCTGCGCAGTGCCAACGATTTTCGCCAGCAGGTTCCGGTAAGTACCTACGAACAGCTGCAGCCGTACATCGACCGCATCATGCGGGGAGAGCAGCAGGTGCTGTGGCCAAGCGAAATCAAGTGGTTTGCCAAATCGTCGGGCACCACCAACGACCGCTCCAAGTTCATTCCCGTGAGCGAAGAAGCCCTGGAAGACTGTCACTACAAGGCCGGCAAAGACCTTTTGTCGATGTACTGTCACCTCAATCCCGATACGCGGATTTTCGCCGGTAAAGGACTTACCATCGGCGGCAGTCACCAAATCAGTCAACTCAACAACGATTCCTACTACGGCGATTTATCAGCTGTATTGATGCAAAACCTGCCTTTTTGGGCCGAATTTATCCGAACGCCGGAGCTCTCGGTGGCTTTGCTCGAGAAATGGGAAGAAAAGGTGGTGCGCATCGGTACGGAAACCATGAAGCAGGATGTGACCAGCATTTCGGGCGTACCGACCTGGATCATCGTACTCTTTCGGTGGATGCTGGAGCACACGGGCAAGCAACACATGCATGAGATTTGGCCCAACCTGGAGGTGTATTTCCATGGAGGTGTAAGTTTTAATCCCTACCGCGAGCAATTCAAGGAACTCATCCCTGGCAGCCAGATGCATTATATGGAGACATACAATGCCTCAGAGGGCTTCTTCGGTATGGCTGACCGCTTTGATACCGACGAGATGTTGTTGATGCTCGATTATGGCATTTATTACGAATTTGTTGATCCGTCGGAAGCACAAAATCCGAATGCCCGCACCTATACCCTCGAGGAGGTGGAGGTAGACAAGGTGTATGCCGTCATCATCAGCACCAATGCCGGATTGTGGCGTTACCTCATTGGTGATACCATCCGCTTTACGAGTTTGAATCCGTTTCGTTTCCGAATCAGCGGGCGTACCAAGCAGTACATCAATGCTTTTGGTGAAGAGCTGATGGTAGAAAATGCAGAACAGGGCCTCAAAGCCGCCTGCGAAGCCACCGGTGCGCACATCAGCGATTATACAGCCGGACCGGTGTTTTTAACCACTGCCAGCAGGGGCCGCCACCAATGGCTGATTGAGTTTGAGCATGCCCCAAGCGACCAGGATTTGTTCAACCGCATACTCGATCAGCGTTTGCGCGAGGTGAATTCTGATTACGATGCCAAGCGCCAAAACGACCTGGCTTTGCTCTCACCCGATGTGAAAGTCATGCCCGAAGGCACTTTTTATGCCTGGATGAAAAAGCGGGGCAAACTGGGCGGACAGAATAAAGTGCCGCGTTTGGCCAACGACCGCAAGTTCCTCGACGACATCCTGGGTTACCTCCAGGAAAGCTGATTTATTTATTTCTGTTGACCGTAAAGGCCACCAGCTGACGCAAGCTTTCGCGAAAGTGATTGTCGGGAAAATCGTTTAATAGCGCTTCGGCCTCTGCCTGCAACCTGCGCATGCTGGTTTCGGCATAGGCAATGCCGCCTTTGTCGTGGATGAAGCGCACCACCTCGGCAACCTTTTCGCGTTGGTGGCTGTGGTTTTTAATCAGCCCGATGATGTGCTTTTTCTCGCTTTTTGAGGCTTTTTCGAGAGCATGGATGAGGGGAAGGGTCATTTTCTTCTCTTGGATGTCTACCCCTTTGGTTTTGCCGGTAGGGTCATTGCCTAAGTCGAGCAAGTCATCTTTGATTTGGAAGGCCAAGCCCACCTTTTCACCAAAACGACGAGCTTTTTCAACCATGGCCGCTTCGTTGTACACCGAGGCCACACCTACGGCACAGCAACTGGCAATGAGGCTGGCGGTTTTGTTGGAAATGATTTCGAAATACACTTCTTCGGTGATGTCGAGCCGACGTGCCTTCTCAATTTGCAGCAACTCGCCCTCACTCATGCGGCGCACGGCATCGGAGGTGATTTCGAGCAGGTGAAATTCTTTGTTTTCGAGCGACAACAGCAGGCCTTTGCTCAAGAGGTAATCGCCCACCAAAACGGCAATTTTGTTCTTCCACAAGGCATTGATACTGAAAAAGCCGCGGCGCTCGTAGGCGTCATCCACTACGTCATCGTGCACCAGGGTGGCTGTGTGTAACAGTTCTACCAGGGCTGCTCCGCGGTGGGTTGACTCAGTGACCTCCTTCATCATGCCGGCCGAAAGAAACACGAACAGCGGTCTGATTTGTTTACCCTTGCGCTTGACGATGTAATGGGTAATGCGGTCGAGCAGCGGTACCCGACTGCGCATGGCAGCGCGGAACTTGTCTTCGAACAGTTCCATGTCGCGGGCAACGGGTTGGCGTATTTGGTCGAGGTTGAGTGGACTTGACATCTGTGTGCTAAGATAGCCGATTTGCAGCTGCTCTAAATACAAAACCCCGCACGAAGCGGGGTTTGTTTTGCTTAACAGCTAATTTTAATAAACTTCGCTGCGTTTGCTCGAAGAGTAGTTCAGCTTGAGGGCGTTTACCTTACGCAACTCCTGCTTTACGTCGGTTACGATACCCATTTTGGCATCGCGGTCGGCTTTGATAGAAGTTGTGAGGAAAGGTACTTCGGCCTCTGAGCGGGCAGCACGTTCTTTTTCAATGAACTCAGGCACTTGCTTGGGCGTGGCAAAGGCGTCGTTCAGCTGCACGCGGGGTGCAGTACCAAACTTGGCTTTGTAGTTATCGCTGGGCGCTCCAATGTAGATGTAACTTACCAGCGATTTTTTCTCTAGCTTCTGAATTTCAGTCGCTTGGGGTACCACTACTTTCACCTTGAGGTCGGTTTGACGCATAACCGTAGTTACCATGAAGAAGAACAGCAACATGAACACGATATCGGGCAAGGCCGAGGTAGAGATGGCCGGGGTTGGCTTCTTTTTCTTTTCGAGTTTCATATCAGTTTCCTCCTCCTAAATCTTCTGGTTCTGCTTCAGAAATTACCTGACGGTAATAGTTTCTGATTTCTTCCTGTTGTGCCTCGGGCAATTTTTCCATCGACTTGCCATAGTCGTTTTGGGCTTTGGCTTCACGCAGTTCGTTGTAGGCGGCCTTGAGCTCGTTATGGACCTGGATGTACAGGTTGTACGAGGTACCACGGTCGTTTTTCAACGAGATAACTGCTTTTAAGGGTGATTCAGCTTTTGTAGGGTCTTTCATCGGGTTATCGATGAATTCCTTGGCAGTCTTCTTCAGCTCCTTGATGCTCATGGGTTGGCCATCAACCAACAGTTGGTCGGCAGCGTTCACCAATACCTTCAAAACGTTTCTTTCCTTCAGCTTGATGTTGTTATCCTGCTGATTGGGTTCTGGCATAGGTGGGAGACGGATGGCAATCCCCTTATCGGTATCAATGGTGGTAGTTACCAGAAAGAAGATCAACAACAGGAAGGCGATGTCGGCCATCGATCCTGCGTTCACTTCGGGCGTTCCTCTGTCTTTTTTCTTCGCCATTATTTGAAAGCTTTGTAGATCTCGCCCACAACAGCCAACAGGATAGCTCCTGCGCCCATGATGTACATCATGATGAGCGATGCACCAATCAGTTGTGAGGAGGTCTCGGTGACATTGTATTTAACGTACGACTCCACCACTTCATTGCCCGACATCAAGTAGCTCACCAGGAAGATAGCTCCTACGCTACCGATACCAATGAGGGTACGCTTGGCTTTTTGCAAATCGCCAAACATATTGACTATGGGGAAAATGATGGCGCCGAGTGCACCTACGGCCAAAAGCACGTAGGTGATTATCAGCATGATATTGATGGTTAAATCATTCATGGCGACTTACTTTTTTTCGAATTTCACCAGGATGTCGATCAGCGAGATGCTGGCATCTTCCATCCCGTTAACCAAGCTGTCAACCTTAGAAACGAGGTAGTTGTAGAAAATTTGGAGAATAACCGCTACGATCAAACCGGCAACGGTTGTCAACAGGGCCACTTTGATACCACCGGCTACGAGGGTTGGGCTGATGTCGCCAGCTGCTTCAATGGCGTCGAAGGCCTGGATCATACCTACTACCGTACCCATAAATCCGAGCATGGGAGCCAAGGCGATGAAGAGTGAAATCCAAATCAAACCGCGCTCCATTTGGCCCATTTGAACCGAACCATAAGAAACAATCGACTTTTCAACGATTTCAATGCCTTCGTGTGCACGGTCGAGGCCTTGGTAGAAAATGCTGGCTACAGGACCACGGGTGTTACGACATACTTCTTTAGCAGCCTCTACACCACCCGACTTCATGGCGTCTTCAATTTTGTTGAGCAACTTGTTGGTGTTGGTGCTCGCCATGTTCAAGAAGATGATGCGTTCTACTACGATGGCCAATCCGATAATCAAACAAATCAAAACCGGACTCATCCATTCCCAGCCACCTTCGATAAACTTCTGCTTAATCACATAGTGGATGCCTTCTTCTGCTGCAGGTGCTGCAGCATCTTCTTCGGTAACCATTTCTTCACCTGCAGTAGCAGCAGAGTCTACCATTTCTTCCTGGGCAGCGGTTGAATCCTGGGCTTGCAAGGTCACCGCAGAAGTCACGCCCATCACGATGGCAAGCATGACCATGAACACTTTTTTCATAATTGATTTTTGTTGTTTAAATTGTTTCATCAGGTTGTTTCTTCATTTTTTCAGCAGTAGCAGAGCTGTGGGGCTTGCCGGAACATCGCGGAGAGAGCGGGATTCGAACCCGCGATACCCTTTCGGGTATACACACTTTCCAGGCGTGCTCCTTCAACCACTCGGACACCTCTCCTACAAAACGCTTTTTAACGCTGCCAATATACGAAAATTCTCTTCACACACAGGGATAAGCCTATTTTCATCAAAATTTTGACATTTCTCCGCATAT
>Ga0075157_10000772_pt1 | contig 22812 bp, 24 predicted proteins | sample JI81BgreenDNA_FD_70967 | JGI IMG/M metagenome (GOLD analysis project Ga0075157, IMG submission 70967) | Wastewater effluent complex algal communities from Wisconsin, to seasonally profile nutrient transformation and Carbon sequestration -... | ecosystem: Engineered > WWTP > Effluent > Algae...
AGATACCGCATCGACCAGCTCTTCTTCCGCGGATAGATCCGGCCATGCTTCAGCATGAAGGCGCTGACCTGCTGGCGATGAACACGCTGCGCTTGCACTGCAGCCGATCGCGCGCGAACGAGGTCGCGCATCGCTTCATGCCCCTCGTCGGGAACCCAGACCGGCGTCAGCTCGCCAGCCCGCAAAAGCTTGGCGAGACCTACCGCATCGCGCCGGTTGGTCTTGACCCGGTCGCCAGGTCTCCTCGGAATCAGCGAGGGCGCAACGACGTCGCACGGATACCCCATGCCGGTGATGAGGCGGTAGAGACCATAACCGGTGGGTCCGGCTTCATAGCAGAAATGCGCTCGCCCGTACTTACCGACAATCCGCTGCACGACCCGCCGCATCGCATCGGACGCGGCGTCCACTTCACCGAAGTACCTGACCTCACCGCCACGCTCGCCCTCGGCGATCGCGATAGCGTTGCGCGACTTTGCCACGTCGATCCCGACGAAAACATCTGTATGCTGTTTCATGGCTCGTCCTCCTGTGATGAGGATCGGCTCGGCCACCCCGAGCAACCCTCGGAAACACAGTGTAGGGCGAGCCACCTCAAACACCGAGGCGGACATACGGTCTTACTTCGCCTCGGTGAGACCCGATACAGCACGACCGGCCTCCGGCTCGGCCAGTGCGGACAGATCCATGAAACCCTCAAGGGATCGGCACCGCCTAGCACTGCAATTACAGATCTACGGCCTAGGCCCCAATCCGGCGGCTACCATCGATATCCGTGGGGTTCTCGCTATAGTGTACTCAGCGGACGCGGTCGCCGCCACCTTTGCCTAGGACCGTTGCGATAATGATCTTCACGTCGAGAAGCAATGTGCGGAGCATCAGATAGTCCCTATCCCGGCTGGATAGGACTTCGGGGTCGCTCATATCTATACCCTCCACTTGTGCAAGTCCCGTAATCCCCGGTTTGATGCTAAGGACGCCCTTGTTTTTGCGGGCTTCGATCAGTTGGGTCTGCGACAAAAGGCATGGGCGCGGCCCCACGAAACTCATCTCTCCGCGCAGAATGTTCCAGAGTTGAGGGAGTTCATCGAGCTTGGTACGACGCAGAAAATGACCGATGCCAGTTACAGCACTAGCAGAGACCTCGTGCGTGCCAGCTTGCACCGTGCCTGTGCGCATGGTCCGTAACTTGTAACATGTGAAGGGCTTGCCATCGCGCCCGACCCTTTGCTGCGCAAAGATCGCATTCCCTTTGGAGTCCAGACGTATCGCAATCGCGCAAATCAGGATGATGCAGCTAGATGCAATCAAGCCAATCGCACCAACTAAATAATCGAACATATTCTTGGACAACCGATAGTACAGATTATCCGCTTGGTGATCAGTGATCAGATACTCGCCAATCTTTGCGGTGGAGATGATCTCGTTCACAGCAAATGCGAGATTATTTGCACTGACAACGGGCTTGAGCATTGATAACAGCTGCAGCACCGCGTGCCTTGCAAACTTTGGTAGGGGATTGAGTACGGCCAGCTTTCCAGCAAACGAGCTGCCATAAACCGCTGGCAGGCGTAGGTTGACGAGCGGAACTACCAAATGCTTGGCGATCTCCTGCTCCCCTTGCCTCTTTGATCGGGCATAATCAGAAGTGTTGCCGGGCTGGCTCGCCTGAAGGCTGGTCGCATTGATAAAGCAGCGCACGTGCAAACGATTGGCAATGTGCGCCATTCGGACGGCAAAATTAACATTGGTGGATGTGAAATATTCACTGGCATGATCGGCATTGTTGTTTGCTGCAGCCAAATGAAGCACGGCGTCCACAGCCATCACAGGGGCTTCCTCCCGCTCGAGATCGCTGTACTCGACCACCATCAGGCCCGGAAAAAGGCCCGTCAGTCTGACGCGATCTCGCCCGGCAAGGACAAGTTCATGGCCTTGCTGGAGCAGCTGTGGAACGATCTCTCTGCCGACGAACCCACTAGCACCGGTAATCAAGATTTTCAAAGGAATCTCGCTTCAACTCTTCAAAACGCCATTCGAACATCGAACGACCTGTTATTGTTCACGGCTAAATTAGGTGCCATGCGGCACCGGCGTGTTCAATGAGCAGTCTCGACGTTTTCGCTCATCGGCGAAAACTCGGGCACAAATTCACGCAGGATATCCAACGCTGCAACAACATTGCCTTCAGCTAATACCGATTCGAAGTCTACTAACCTTGCAAACAATATGGCCTTTGGAATCATCCGCTCCACGGCGCGCATAATCCGCGAATGCTCGGTAGCCTGCGAGTTATCGCCAATCAAAAGTTCTTCATACAGCTTCTCACCGGCGCGCAATCCGACCACGGCGATTTCAATATCGCCATCAGGATTGGCCGCAGTCCGTTCCGAATGACCGGACAGTTCTATCATCGCCCGGGCTAGATCGATAATCTTAACTGGTTCGCCCATATCTAGAAGGAAGACATCGCCCCCTTGAGCCATGGCGCACGCCTGGATGACAAGCTGCGCAGCCTCGGGAATCGTCATGAAATAACGTGTGACATTCTCATGGGTAAGCGTCACTGGACCGCCTTCGCGAATTTGCTTTTCAAATCGCGGAACCACCGAGCCACTCGAACCCAGCACATTCCCAAAACGGACCATTGAGAACAGAGTTGGGCTGCCCTCTTCGGACAAGGCTTGCAAAATGAGTTCGCACACGCGTTTCGTCGCCCCCATTATGTTGGTAGGGCGGACCGCCTTGTCGGTGCTAATCAGCATAAAATTTGGCACCTGGGCTCGTAGTGCCTCGAGCGCTACAAAATATGTTCCAAAGACGTTGTTGTACATACCCCCGATTGGATTGGCCTCAACAAGGGGCACATGTTTATAAGCGGCCGCATGAAACACCGTATCTGGAGCATGGCGCGCAAACATCCGCGCCACTTGCGCACGGTTCGTGACATTGCCGAGCTCGGGGATTATCTCGATGGATCCGTCCGTCCCATTGGCTCGGCAGATAGCGAGAAGGTCCTGTTCCACCGCATACAGCGCATATTCGGTCATCTCGAACAACACAATCCGGCGTGGATTCAAAGCGACAATCTGGCGGCACAATTCGCCGCCAATTGACCCTCCAGCTCCCGTGACGACCACCGTTTTTTCGGAGATCGTTCGGTGCATGAGCATAGGGTTGGAAAGAACCGGATCACGTCCCAAAAGATCCAGAACATTGATTTCTCGCAGTGAGCTGGTGCTGACTTCACCGTCAACCAGTTCTGACATGCGAGGCACCGTACGGACGTGGACGGACAGCGGTTGCAATTTCTTGACGATTTCTCGGTTTTTTGCGCGCGTGTTCTTGGGCATAGCCAAGAGAACATCTGTCACTTCGTGCCGCCGTGCGATGTCTGTCAATTGATCTGCGGCAAAAATCTTGATTCCATCTAGCGTCTTGCCCCTCAGTTGCCAGTCATCATCGACGAATGCTACCACGACCATGCCGGGTTCGTTTCGAATGGTACTTGCAAGCTGCTTACCAGTCGTGCCAGCGCCATAAATGATCACACGCTTGCGATCACCGATAAAGTCGCGGCTGGCGAGCACATCAACCAAAAAATATCGGGCAATTATTCGCGTGAGGCTGATGAAAAGGAACAGTAGGATGGGTTGGATGATGGCAACAGTCCGTGGCACACCGAACGGCCGGTAAATTGTCACGACGAGCGTCAATAGAATGGCAAGCGCAATACAGCACTTGCCGATATCAATGATCGTTCGAGACCCCGAAAACCGGAATATAGAGTTATAAACACCCTTCGTGTAAAAAACAGGTGCCCAGAGCGCCAGAGATGCTAGAACAACGTAAAGATCAGCCGTCGTTCCTATTATCCAAGTGTCAAGCCTTAGCGAGAATGCAACCCATACAGAAAAAACACAAAGAAGACCATCCGTCGAAATGACAATAGCCTTCTTTGTTGCCCGACCAAGCCTAGCAATCTTTTGCAAAGATTGGATCAATTTTTTCTCTATGGACATTAACCCCGCCGATTCGATCAATAAAACTTAATTTTGTTATTATTTTCATTTCTCGAAAGACCGGGACCGGCTTCCGGTGACCAGCCAATCTTGCTCCCCAGCCTATGCTTTCTTGCCATGTCGGATGAGCTTATCTCCCTGCCTCCACACGATTAGGGTGTATTTTGCACCGACCGCAACGATGGTTCAAGGATCAGCACCTCAACACCGGGATAGGTGTCTCCCCCCGTAACGATTAATTGAATCGTCTGGCCGCGACATTCAGCTCCGACCTTGAATGCGATCCGCGCGGTCCGCGGCGCTTGGGTGTTACGCAATGCGTGATCGAACAACGTTTGGCCATCGGCGCAAATCCCACGCCAGCGAGCTTGGCTGGCCTCGCCACCCTCCACGAAAGAATAAGGAACGTAAAATTCATAATTGCCGTCAGCTAATACCAAGGCCTTGCTCAAGACTACACCGCTACTGATGGCTGCGGCTGAGGCTCGAAAAGCAGGTGTCGTCCCACCTAGCTGACTTTCATAACCGCCGCCGACGCTTGCATTACTTGACGGCTGCCATGCAAAAGGTCCAAAGCGATCATCGCGATTATCGCCAGAAAACGACACCGATCGCCCAACCTTAGGCCCGCCTCCAATCGCGGCCATAAATTTGGCAGCTTCTACAAAATTATGACGTTGGAAAAGACTACCTAGTGTCTCGCCTTCCAACGCGTTGTAAAGCTCGCTATCAGGCAAACGGCTCCCGGTTGACATGATCATCACCGCCGGCGCAATAGCGTTTTTGTCGTGTATAACGAAGCGTACAAAGCTGAAAAACCATTCCGGCGGCGATTCAAAATACTGCCGATAGGCTGGCCAGCTACCGGGATTGACCATCGCCTGAGCCAGAACCGGGAAGAGCAATTGCGACGTCCGAGGTGAAACGCGAAGCATTATATCGTAGTGCTTCAGAGCGTCTTCGAATTTACCATCCTGCGCCTCATAGTTCGCAAGCCAAAGTTGAGCAAATAACTCCCTCTGGGTCATCTTACTAGCGACAGAAAATAACGGAAACGCTCGCTCGCGATCGCCATTGGCCTCGTAAACAGCGCCAAGCGCAGCCAGCGATCTGGGATTGACCAGCTCGCTGCGAATCGAACGTTTCGCAAGGCTTTCAATCAGCTTGCGCGTATTCGGTTTCTCGAGTCCACGATCGCTAATCAGCCGCTGCACCTTTACTGTCAATGCATTGGCATTTTCTGGATTAATCTGCAGCGCAAGATCAGGGTTAGATTTACGCAAGACCTGTTCTGCCGCTGTGGTTGTGGCCAGACAAATGCCTGTGATGGCCATCGCTGCCAGCAGCACCAGTCGGAAGCGCGACGCTTTCGCGACCGGCTCGATAACTTGAGCATCAGTCCTTTCCATCGGACTTTTCATATGCGTCGCCGTAATTGTAGCCATAGCCGTAGCCATATCCATAACCATATCCATAAGCGCTATCGCGTTCAGACATTTTCGTCAGGATCGCACCTAGGATGTTGGCATGGCTTTGCCTCAAGCGCGAAATCGCTCCATCAAGGCCGCGGATGGGAACGCCGCCAGTTTGGATCACAAAGATGACACCCTCAACGACCCGCGCCAGCAACGGAGCATCCGCTAGGCCGAGCAGAGGAGGTGAATCGATGATTATATGATCGAACTGCTCCGAAAGTAATGTAATCAGACTTTGCATCCGTTCTCCACTCAGCAATTCAGCAGCATTCAGCGGACGCGGTCCCGCCGACATCAACGTGACTTGCGCAAGCGGTGACTCTTGTAGCAAATCTGCGATCGCCCCTTCGCCAGCCAGATAGTTGCTAAGGCCAAACTTATTGTGCAGCCCTAACATACTGTGCAGCGACGCCGAGCGCATATCCGCGTCAATCAGCAACACACGCCGTCCTGTGCGACCTAGAACTGCGGAAAGCGAGACCGACGTGGTACTCTTGCCCTCTGCGGGCCTAGTTGAAGTCACCATCAGCGTCTTAGGAACACCATGATTGGTTGCAAAAGCTAAGGCCGAGCGAATTGTGAGATAAGCCTCCCAAAGGTTCGATTTAGAATCTTGAAGCTGAGTAATAGCTTGCTCGCCCTCGGCAAACTCGACCTTTGGTACCGTACCGATCAGCGGTATACCGAGAAGCGCCGGAATCTGATTTGGATCGCGGATACCCTCCTGGAATTGATCAATCACGAACACTGCGCCACCTGCCAGGACAAGACCAAGAAGAAACGAGACAGCAAGATTGATTGGAAGGTTAGGCGAAGATGGAGACGTAGGAAGTTGAGCCCGATCGATGATCGCAATGTTGTTGGCACCTATGCCGGCAACACCGATTTCTTTGTACCTCTGCAACAGCGCATTATACAATTCGCGATTTGAATCCACCTCACGCTGAAAAATGTTATACTGGATCGAGGCGCTTGCCTGATTGGTTAGGCTATTGACCAGGCCTGCGACGCGCGCCTTGAGCACGCGTTCACGCTGAGCGGCCTCATTATAGGCAGCCAATGCATTGCGACCAACGCGCGCTTCTTCCCGTGCGATGCTCTTGTCGAGCGCCGCGATTTGCTCGGCGATCGCCTTCGCCGCAGGATAGCCAGGCTCAAACTGCACCATAAGTTTCGCATATTCAGCAGCAGCTTCGGCCCGTCGCTGATTGAGTGTTCCGATGGTCGAGCTATTGATGGCGACGTCACCGACTCCGCCAGAGCGCTGCGCATCCAAACGGCTTTCAGCTGAAACGCGGTCAGCAGTCGCTTTGGCCAGCTCTTGGTTGAATGCAACTAGGTCATCGGACAAAAGCGTTCTTTCGGCCTTCGTGCGCCCTTCGTCATCCGATGACTCAGCCAAGATCACGATGCCGTTTTTGTTAGCATAGGTAACTAGGTCGCGCTCCGACTGCTCGAGCCTCGTGCGCAATTCCTCGAGCCGCTTTTCAAGGAAACGGCGCGCATCCGCCGTCGATTCATACCGGCGATCCATACTCGCCTGAATAAACTGCTCTACCCAGGCATTGGTTATTTTCATCGCCATTTCGGGTTCAGCGGTGGTATATCGGACATCGATGAGGCTTGATCGGGCTATCGGTGCGATATCGATATGTTCTAGCAACAGGCTGACCGCAAGGCGCTCTCTGGCGCTTCGTTGGGCAGCAGACACTGGAGCATCCCCCGACCCCAAGGCCAGACCATCGTTGCCGTCGACTGTTACGCCATGGCCAAGGAAAAAGTCGCCGTCGCTGGCAAGCCGCATGTCCCGCACAATCCGTTCAGCCAAGGATCGTGCCACCAGAAGTTCGTACTGAGTCTGGTAAAACTCGTCGTCTCGGCGCGCTTCTGCCGACTCCAAGCCCTCGACATTGGTAACGTTTTTATCTTCGCGACTAATCTCGATCCGTGATTTGGCTGTGTAAAGCGGCGTCATCATAAGAGTCACTGCAAAGCCAGCGAACAGCGCTAACATGACAATCGCCAGCAGCAACCATTTCCATGTCCGTATTAGATGCCAATACTGAAGCAAAATCGGCGCACGATGTTCCGAAGCCTTGGGAACAAGGCTGGCGGTGGCATCCGAAAAGAAGTCGTCCCCAGGCAGTTTAATGGTGTTGGCCATTCGTCAGGCTCGCTTTAAATAAGAATATCGAGTATCGGGAAGCACGCTCACTGAAACGCAATTATCAACGGCGTAGTCAGCAACGGCAATAGCTGGATAAAGTCCCGGAAGACCCGCCGCGCACGGGAATCGCTAACAACGACAACGTCGTTGGCAAAGATTTCTGGGTCGGGATAGGCACCCTGCCTAATCGCGGCCAAATTATATAGAGCGGCATAACGCTGATCGCCGACAGTTCGAAAAACCACGACGTTATTAAGCTTGGCAAATTCACCCGTTCCATTGGCTGTTGCGATGGCTCGTATTAGTGTCATTCGCCCCACTACCGGATATAATCCTGGTGCACGAACCTCACCGTCGACCGTTACCACCTGGCTAACTGTTTGTTCAAGATTAACCGACACTTGGGGGTTCCGGACAAAGCCTGCCGCTAGGCGGTGGCGCAACTCCTGCTCAAGATCGAACGGAGTCATCCCGGCAGCATTGACCGTGCCAATCACTGGATAAGAAAACCGGCCGTTGGCGTCGATCTGAACAACGCGCTGACTGAGCTCCTCGATACCAAACACATCGATTTTGAGCTTGTCGAAAGGCCCAATCACATAAGGGCGCCCCGGAGTAATCTGATCTTTTGCGGTCGGCGGAGGCAAAAAATCGCTTTCCACCAGCTCTATGCTTTTATGCGATGCAAATGTCTGTGGACCTGCACACGCCCCCAACGGAATGACAAGCATTATCATAGCTGCGGCTATCGCATTCCGAACGAAAAGAGACAGCCAAGCGGCAACGCCATTAGCCTTAAACAACCCAGACAGCATCATTTTCTCCGTTTCCGAGCAGGTCGCGTAAACCGGTCCGCCGTGAGTGTCCAGACCGATGCAATGGCGAAAAAGCAAGCCATGATCGGAGTCCGGATAGGGTAGTCGGTTAAGCTGGCTGCCGCTAGCAGGAATATCAGGATCAATCCGCAGCGAGCGAGGATATGACCGCTGCGCGGTTGCGAGAACACCGACCGACATCGACGACTATAAGCGATTATCGCGGCGCCTATCAGCGCGACCGCTACGAAGCCCCCCTCCAATGGGATTTCTAGCCAGTCGTTATGCGCGTGATTCATGTAACTGTCAGTGATCAGCGCGAGCGGCTCGTCGAACTTGTAGACATCGGGGAAAGTTCCAAAGCCGCTACCGAAGGGGAAATATCGCTCGATCATGACGATAACAGGTCCCCACACTTGGAACCGGATGTCATCCGCGCCACTACCGCTTTCAAGGCGCCCAACGAGAACAGATCGCGAGAACAAGAAGATGAGGGCAAGCATCACAATGATCAATATGCCGACGATCTCCCGCCAGCCCGCACGTAACTTATCAACCAGGCTGTCTGCTTTGTGGACGCCGGGATCGAGCCGTACAACTGCGAGCGACAAAGACAGAGCCAACAGCATCACGATGGCGCCAGCGCGAGAACCTGTCATGAGAATCAGGAAAATCAACAACAGAACGATCGCGCCCACGATCAATCGGCGCGCCGAAAGCAATATTTCATCAGACGCGAAATGTTCACCATAGGCGACAACCATCACGATCAGGCAACTCAGGAACACTGCCTGATGGTTCCGGTTAGCGAACAGGCCGGTCGAAACGCCTTCGTTGTAGATTGTATAGAAACGAAGGCTGGCCACATCTGGGCCAAGCGCCTGGAGCAGACCGAACAAGGCGCTGAAGCTCGCCGCGATGATCATGACTAGAAACATCCGATGGCGCTTACGCGCATCGAGGACACACATAAGTACCAGAGCGGCCAGAGGAACCGAAAGCGCAAACAAGCTGTTGACAGTGCGCCAGGGCACCATGGTAATCGGACGCCAACTGTCATCGGCGCCAATCAAGCTGGCAGCCTCAATCATAGGAGCACGGCCGGGCAGCGACTGCCAGACAAAAGGCGGGAGCGGGATCAGCTGGATTGCCACCAGCACAATCATCGCACATCCAAAAACAAGAGGCCTACGGTTGAGTTGGATGGTGGCCCGATCCAGGCACGCCAGACCGATCGCCAGCGCAACGATGGCAATCGGACGCAGGATCAGAATATGTGCCGTATCCTCGCGTGAACTGCCGCCGAAAAACATTGCGGCAAAAATCAGCAAAACTAGGGACCAAAAAGGAAGGTTTCCGCGCAATGCGATTACGAAATCAGATTTGGACTTAGGAAGTCCACGAACCAATCGGCTTGTCATACGGGCGTACTGCTGTTGGAGGCTGTGGCTGCGCTCGGGGCGTTATAGGCACAATGCCGGGCAGCACAATTGATTATCATCGTTGCTGAGCTCGCTTTGTCGCACTCAGCCACTATGGCCGATGACAACAAGCATGGCATAGCCAAGCATGCCGCCTACTCGAAAGACTCTGCATCAGCGAGTAATGGCGCATCCCTGTCCTTATCAGCCAGCAACAGACCCTCGGTCAATGGCCAATTGATGCCAACCTGCGGGTCGTCCCAGCGCAGACTGCGCTCGTGTTCGGGCGCCCAATAGTCGGTCGTCTTGTACAGAAAGTCTGCGCTTTCGCTGGTCACCACAAAACCATGGCCAAAACCAGGGGGGACCCAGAGCTGACGCTGGTTGTCCGCGCTGAGCGCTACACCATACCAGCGACCAAAATGCGGCGAGCTTTTGCGCAGATCGACGGCAACGTCGAACACCGACCCTGCGGTGACGCGCACCAGCTTACCTTGCGGCTGGCAAATCTGATAATGCAGTCCGCGCAGCACTCCGCGCGCCGATCTGCTATGGTTGTCCTGCACGAAGGTCAGATCACATCCCGTGGCCGACACGAAATCGCGCTGATTGAAACTTTCGAAGAAAAAACCGCGCGCATCGCCAAACACCCGCGGCTCGAGCAGAATAACACCGGGCAAGCCGGTTTCAATGGCGACGTAAGGCATGAAAATCCACTCACTTCAGTAAATTTAGAAGGTACCGGCCATAATGCGTCTTGGCCAGTGGCTGAGCCTGCGCAGCAACCTGTTCGTCATCTATCCAGCCGCTGTGAAAGGCAATTTCCTCGGGGCAGGCGACCATCAGGCCTTGCCGCTTTTGCAACGTGGCAATGAAACTGCTGGCTTCGAGCAGGCTGTCATGTGTTCCTGTGTCAAGCCATGCAAACCCGCGCCCCATGATCTCGACGTTGAGTTCACCGTGTTTCAGGTAACGCGCATTGATCTCAGTTATTTCGAGCTCGCCTCGCGGCGAAGGCTTAATGTCGGCAGCGATGTCGCACACCTGCGAATCGTAGAAATACAGCCCGGTCACAGCATAGTTGCTCTTCGGCTCAGCAGGCTTTTCAGCAATGCTCAGAGCCCGCCTGCCGGCGTCGAACTCCACCACGCCATAGCGCTCGGGGTCGTGGACCATATAAGCAAAGACGCTTGCACCGGAGACGCGCTCGTTGGCGCTCTGTACCAGCTTGACCAAGTCATGTCCGTAGAAGATATTGTCGCCGAGGATCAGTGCGCTGGGATCCGACCCAACGAAATCGCGCCCGATGATGAAAGCCTGCGCCAGACCATCGGGTGACGGCTGTACAGCATAGGTCAGGTTCATCCCCCATTGACTGCCGTCGCCGAGCAACTCGAAGAAGCGAGGCGTGTCCTGCGGCGTCGATATGATTAGCACGTCGCGTATGCCGGCCAGCATCAAAGTGCTGAGCGGGTAGTAGATCATCGGCTTATCGTAGATTGGCAAAAGCTGCTTGGAAACGACCTTCGTGGCAGGAAACAGGCGCGTTCCCGAGCCTCCTGCCAGAATGATACCCTTGCGTTTGGTCATAATGGAGTTGGCTCCTGCTGTCTCGGTCAGGCCGTGGCCAGATGTTCTGCAAGCATTCGATCAACACCGTCACGCCAATCGGGCAACGTCAGTCGGAATGCTGTCCGCAATGTGCCGGTATCGAGCCGCGAATTGAGCGGTCGTGTGGCGGGCGTGGGATAGTCACTTGTGGCTATGGGATCAAGCGAATCAGGGCCTGCGCGCAATGCCACCCCACGGCCATGCGCATAGCCTACGACATGCCGCGCATAGCCATTCCAGCAGGTCTCGCCCGCTGCAGCGAGATGGTACAGGCCATCCACCGTCGGGTCAGCCTGTGCGCGCAGCAGACAATGAGCGCTAACATCGGCAATCAGCTCGGCTCCGGTCGGTGCGCCAAACTGATCGGCGATGACAGCCAGCGAATCGCGCTCAGCCGCGAGACGCAGCATCGTCTTGGCAAAGTTGCTCCCGCGCGCGGCATAGACCCAGCTGGTACGGAAAATCAAGTGACGGCACCCGCTGGCCTGGATCGCCTGTTCGCCGGCCAGTTTGGTTGCACCGTAGACGTTGAGCGGGCCGGTAGTATCACTTTCCCGCCACGGGCTCGTACCGCTCCCATCGAACACATAATCAGTGCTGTAGTGAACCAGCATTGCACCAGTCGCAACCACTGCATCTGCTAGGGCCGCAGGCGCGTCACTGTTGACCACGGCCGCGCGCTCTGCATCGCTTTCGGCCTTGTCGACGGCGGTATAGGCGGCAGCGTTGACCACCGCATCGGGCTTCACAGCGCGCACAGTCGCAGCGACACCGGTGGGATCTTCAAGATCACCGCACAGCCCATCGAGGTTACGTTTGGGATCGCGGACAAGCGCGATTACCTCTCCCAGCGTGGCAAGGCTACGCCGCAGCTCCCAGCCAACCTGACCATTGGCACCCAGCAGTAGGATTTTCACGACCTGGCGTCCGTACCATACTGGACGCTGATCCAATCGCGATAGGCGCCACTCTGCACCCGTTCGACCCACATGGGGTTGGCGAGATACCACTCCACCGTCTTGCGGATGCCGGTATCAAAGCTTTCCTCCGGGCGCCAGCCAAGTTCGCGCTCGATCTTGCGCGCATCGATGGCATAGCGCCGATCGTGGCCAGGCCTATCGGTAACGTAGGTGATTTGCTCGGCATAGGACAGGCCATCGGCGCGCGGCCGCAGCTCATCTAGCAGCACACAGATCGTCTTGACGATTTCGATATTGGGTTTCTCATTCCATCCACCGATATTGTACGTTTCGCCGCTAATACCGGCATCCAGCACGCGCGCGATGGCGCGGCAATGGTCTCGCACATAGAGCCAGTCACGTACTTGCATGCCATCGCCATAGATTGGCAGCGGTTTGCCCGCCAAGGCGTTGACGATCATCAGCGGGATCAGCTTTTCCGGGAAGTGATAGGGACCGTAATTGTTACTGCAGTTAGTGATCAGTACAGGTAAGCCATAAGTGTGAGACCATGCGCGGACCAGATGATCGCTAGCGGCCTTGCTGGCCGAATAGGGGCTGCTGGGCTCATAGCGGTTTGATTCGGAAAAGGCCGGATCGTCGGCGACCAGCGTGCCATAGACCTCATCTGTGCTCACATGCAGAAAGCGGAACGCGTCCTTATCCGCCGCATCTAGCAAACCCCAATAGCCGCGGACAGCCTCGAGCAGGCGGAATGTCCCTACGATATTAGTCTCAATAAAGTCTTCTGGACCGTGGATCGAACGATCGACATGGCTTTCTGCAGCGAAGTTGATGATCGCGCGGGGGCGGTGTTCGTGCAGCAGCTTTTCGACCAGCGCGCGGTCACCTATATCACCCTTCACAAAGCTGTGCCGCTGATCGATTTCAAACGCTGACAGATTTTCGAGATTGCCAGCATAAGTCAGCTTGTCGAGATTAACGACTCCCTCATCATGCGACGCGAGCCACTCATGGACAAAGTTTGATCCGATGAATCCGGCACCGCCGGTTATCAAAAGCATGACAGGTCCTCATTCTCAAGAATGCCAAAGCGGGGCCGCAATCACCGCCACGGCTTATTTCATCAAACCTTTGCGCTTCATTTCCTCAAGCGAGCCCTGATAATCGCTATCCTGCGCACCCTGCGCCATCGCCCATTGCACGAAACGGGCGATGCCGGTTTCGAAATCCACCTTGGGGGTGAAGTCGAGCAGCAGCCTCGCCTTAGCCATGTCTGCATAATTGTGCCGAATGTCGCCAAGCCGAAAATTGCCAGTGACGTTGATCGGGACATCAGCACCAATCAGCGCCTTGAGCGATTGGGCCACTTGCATAACCTTCACTGGAACGCCAGTGCCCACGTTAAACACTTCACCAGCGGCCTCAGGACGCTCGATACCCAGCGTTGTGGCTTCAACGACATCATCGACGAACACAAAGTCTCGGCTTTCATTTCCATCTTCAAAGATGTTGATCGGCTTGCCCGCCATCATCTCGTTCGAGAAGATCGATAGGATGCCAGTGTAGGGATTGGTCAGCGACTGGCCCGGGCCATAGACATTCTGGTAGCGAAAAGCGACCGGCTCGATCCCAAGTCCCGGACACACTGTCATCACCAGTTGCTCCTGGACCTGCTTGGTGATGCCATAAACTGATGACGGGTGAATCTTCGAGTCCTCGCAGGTCGCAACCAATTGCAGTTCACTGCAGCCAGGATGCTTAACCTGAAAATCGCCGGCCTTCATCGCTTCAGCGCTACGGTGCACGGGGTACACCGCTCCCATTTCGCGCGACAGATACTTGCCTTCGCCGTAGATCGATCGCGAAGAGGCGACCACTATTCTCCGCACCGAATGCGACTGATTAGCCAGAATATCGAGCATGATCGCGGTACCGCCAACATTCACGCGATTGTAATGCTCGATCTGATACATAGACTGACCAGTACCAGTCTCAGCAGCGAAGTGAACGATTGCCTCCTGCCCGTCGAGCACCTTCGACCAAGCTTCGCGATCGGTCACGCACCCACGAACTAGCCTCACCTTGCCCTTGATGGAAAGGTACAGGTCGGATCGTTCGGGCGTGTTGGTGTGGACCTGCGGCAGTAGGTTATCGAGCACGGTAATATCATGGCCACGGGCAATCAGGTTGAGAGCTAGCCGCGAGCCAATAAAGCCGGCACCGCCGGTAATCAGGATTTTCATGCAGGTACCGCATCGATTAGGTCGACTGTCTGCTGTATGTTGCCCGGAGACGACGCCCCAAACACCACCGACTGCACATTCAACTGGTTAATATATTCATACGCCTCTGGCGCCGGAATAGCACCCGAGGCGAGCGTTGACATCGCCATTACAGGATAACGGTCACCGTCGTTCTGATCGAGCGCCACCTCGTATGTCGCCACATCCGGGCTCATCAGATACCCGATCTTATTGATCGAGGCGCACAGCACCACGTCACTGATACCCCATTCCATCAATTTCTGGCGCAGATAGGGCAAATTCTGTGTGATAAGCCCCGGCAGCGCGCCATATTTCTTACGAACGTGCTCGCAATATTCGATTAACGGCTCTGCAATATCAAAGCCGAGGATTAGATCGGTGACGATGTTCTGCAGAAAAACCACGCGAACGTCGAGACCGCGATAGATGGCTACCTCTTCGTCGACCAGCATCTTCATCATGCGGATCGCGTCAAATGTCATTGCAGCCAAACCGCCGCGCGCCATCTTGCCGAATGCGCTTTTGGCTCCATCGGCAAACAGCACATCGTTGAGCGCCCCAACCATGCCCTTTTCCGACACCAAGCTCGCGTATTTGTGCGGATAAGGGATGGACGGATACCAACGCAAATCGGGATAGCGCGAAGCCTGAGCCTTAAACCGTTCGCAAATCGCCGTCGCGCGATCATTGCTGTTGAGCATGATACCGCGGATGCCGGCGCTATAGGCGTGGTCGTAGACCGCGAAGATACTGTCGAGATCGGCAAAGCGCTCTGCTTGCGCCTGTGCCTTGTCCTGCGACATATGGTTGATGCCAAAAAACTGATTGTCACCAAAGACGATGCGGTCGATCTTGCTCATCGGGCGAGCTCGCTTTCGTTATGGGCATTATCGGCAAACATGGTATCGATAACCGCCAGCGTATCGGTGGCGGCCGAGAAATCGCACCGGGTGGTCCTCCCCCGGTCTGCGATGCAATCGACAAAATCATAAAGCTGAGCGGTGAACTCGATACCACGAAGGTAGAATGGAACGCTGCTGAACAGGCCGGTGATGTACAACTGGTTCCAGCCCTTAGCAAAACCGAGGTCGGGCCGCGCGCTGGCAAGATACAGCTTCATGCCATGCTGGTCGGCCAGAATTTTACCACTTTCGCCGAAGATCTCGAGCTTATTGGTCGGCTTGCGGAAGCTCGCGTCACTCCAGTTGACATAGATCGATCCCCCAAGCCCTCCAGCATAGCGAAAATTGCTGGCAACGATATCCTCGACATGCTGGGAAAACAGCCGGGATAGGCTAGTTCCGCTGATGTGGTCGGGCTTGCCGAACAGAAATGTGATCAGGTCGATTGCGTGCGATGCCATTTCATAGGTGGCCCCGCCACCATTGGCATGAGTAGCGCGCCAGCCATCGTCTTCCTGCGCCCGCGTGATCGTTGCGCTGTACATCTCGCTGCGGAAACGGATGACGCGTCCGATGAGGCCGTCAGCTACCATCGCTTGCGTACGGGCAAACACATCGTTGAAGCGGTTGACATAGCCCACCTGATTGACGAGCCCCTTGCTGGCGAAGATGGCACTCAACTCGCGGCCGTGCTCCGCCGACAGCGTAAATGGCTTTTCGACGAAGGCGTGTAACCCGCGTTCCGCGACCGCTTTCAAGATTTCATAGTTCATGGCGGGCGGCGTGCAGAGCAGCACCGCATCCAGATCCTCTTTGGCGAGCATCTGGCTATAATCCTTATAGGTCTTAACCCCGGCATATTTGCCAAGCAGCTTGTTGACCAACATCGAAGGATCGGCAGTCGCCACAATCTGCACGTCAGGCCGCGAATTGATGATGGAAAAATGGGTGATGCCCATTCGCCCCAAACCGATGATTCCGACCCTGACGGTCATGACTAAAGCCCTTTCGAAGGTATAATCACAGCCTGTTAGCGCAGGCTCTTTGGCAACAGACGGTAAACGGAAGACAGAAGAAATCGCGCCGCTCATCGCCGCTCTACGATGAGGTCAACACCGCGCGAACGATGGCGGCCTGATAGCAGAGCGGAGGAGCCTATGCCCATGTTTATGGAACGATGCAATAGGGGCGAAAGGACGATCTCCTCGAAAACATGCCCATGCCTGCGAGCCCGCAGTATCGCGCATCGCTGCCGAATCATTCGGCCGCCCTCGATAGGGTAAGCGCGATGTCAGATCGGTGCGTTCGCTTGGCGAGACGCGCCAGCCGCCGACAGGCCAGGCAACGCAAGATTGCGTCCATTATAGGAGCGGCGCAGCCTCAAATTCAGCGTACCGCTGAACAGCAGCATCATGAAAAACGGCGTGGTCAGAAGAGCCTGGCTCAGCATCGATGCAAACAACAGCATTGCCACCACCCATCGATGAGGCAACATGCATTGTAGAAACAGTAGCGTCAGCATCAGAAACGACAAGGGCAGACCGACAGAGAACATAAGCGTCACGATTCCGTTGGAATTACTTCTCTCCAAGGCAGCGCTGAGATCCAGCTGACTGGCCCGATATCCTGAACGCACTGCGGCATCAAAATAGTCTTGGTAATTAAAACCGATGCCGACAAGCGGATGCTCCATGGCAACATTCAGTCCAGTTACAAGGTCATATTGCCGCGACCAAAACGAGCCACGCGCTTGGCCCGAAACCTTGCTGTCAACATTTGTATAAGCCAGAACAATCAGCGGAGCAATTGCAAGTGGGAGGATGAACACTGCAAATATTCGCGCTGCGACAGGAAACTGGCTGATCGAACGAAACCCGCCAATGACCACCAAAGCGACGCCCAAAACCACACCTGTTGTAGATTGAGTTGCAAGCACAGCAACCAATCCAACTAATGACCAACGCAGGTTACGCCTTATAAACAAGGCAACAAACAGAAAGAGATTTAGGTATATGTTGAAAACGCCCGGCTCCCAAAAAAATCCATCAGGCCGCTTCAGTATGCTCAACCCCTCAATCAGCTCGTGATAAGTAAAAACTAGAAAGAAAGTTTCATAGGTAGTGCCTTGAACAATAAACTTAAAAAATAAGTTTGGAACAAATAACGCCAAAAAGGGGGTGGCGATAGATTGCACCGCAAAGAATTTACCTAATGCAAAAATATCGTCACCGAACGTCACCGCCGGCCTTCCTCCGTACTGCCCAAGCAAAAGCAATGCTGCGAAAAAGCTACCAAATCGGACTGCGGTTGAGGCCAGGTCAAAAGTCGACGCCCCAACGATCGATATGACGAAAATCAACAGAATCAAAAATAATGCTGGAACCAGGTCCCGCCTCATTCCCATTTGGGGGCCGCGCGCAACGAGCACGAGCAACACGAGAAAAACTAACAATCCTACTCTAGGTAGGATGAGATTGCCGCCGCTCATCAACATGCCAACAAAAAGAATTGCGCGGCGGAGCAACGTATCGGTAGTCAACGCACTGGTCTGGTAGGCGGCGGGCGAGCCGTTGAGCGCCATGGGCCGGTTTCCTTAGTTTCTGGGCGGCTGGTCTTTAGCGCATAGCTACAGCGGCAACAACCAATTTCACCGCAACCACGAGGCCCACAAGGAGCAGTGAGCGAGCGCTTAGGCACTTGTCAACAGGAACGGGGGCAACTACTGACTGCGCGTGAACAAGGTCCGGACCCGCTATGTTTTTCGCCTATCGGCTGCGTAACTACATGTACAGACTGGCGTTTCGTGGCTTGGTCGGCCCGTTCTTCGGCAGGCTGGGCCGCGGCTCCAGCATGGTGAGGCCGCGCGGCATCGAGGGCATTCGCCGAGTGTTTGTGGGCGACGATGTATATGTCGCCGATGGCGGACTGCTTGCGGCAGTGCCGCACACCAACGCAGAAGAATGCGCGTTGCGGATTGGCGATGGGTGCAAGATCGGCAGCTACAACCACATTTATGCTACGCGATCGGTCACGCTCGAAGACGAGGTGCTGACCGCCGGCAACGTCTATATCTCGGACAACGTCCATGGGTTCGAAGACGTCCAGTTGGCCATCATGCACCAGCCGATCAAACAGTTGCGCGCCGTCACGATCGGGCGAGGCAGTTGGTTGGGGCAAAATGTCTGCATTATCGGAGCAAGCGTCGGCCGAGGATGCGTCATCGGCTCTAATTCGGTCGTGCTGAACGACATCCCCGATTATTGTGTTGCCGTAGGCTCTCCAGCCCGCGTCGTGCGACGCATGGACAAGGCGACCGGTGAGTGGATCCGCGAGCCTCGGTTCGCACCCCCAGTTGCCACTACCGCGATGACGGACCTTCCATGAAAACACTTTTTGTCGGCCTTGACTATCATGTTTATACACGTGCTCTCATTGATGAGATGACAGCGCAGGGCGCCCAAGTCACCTATATTGACATTCAGCCGCGCACGCTGCCGTTTAAGGTGCTGCGCACCGCCGGACGATCGCTCTATGATCGCTATCTCCATCAGCATCACCGCAAGGTGCTCGAACTGGCACGAGAACAGCGTTTTGACAGGATTGTTTTTCTTCAGGCCCACCAGATGGCGATTGAAACCCTCGCTGAGCTTAGGGCTTTGCAGCCGGGCATCGAGATGACGCTGTATAACTGGGACGCTATCAGCAACCATGACTATCGGCAGCACGCAGCCTATTTTGATCGTGTGCTGACCTTCGATCCGGCCGACGCCCAGGCGCATGGCTATGGATATCTGCCGCTCTTTTGCATGCGGCCTATGCAGGCGCTCCGGCGCGACCTAGCGGTTCCAAAGTCGCTTTACATGATTGGCAACATCGTGAAGGCTCAGCGCTATCGCGCGGTCGTGGCCTTCAGCGACTACGCAGCGCTAAATGGTATCACGTTCAACCACCACCTTAAAATAACCCCGGTGGTTCTGGCCCAACTGCGTCGGCAGGGCCTCAAGCCTAGCGGCGTATCATTGCGCTCGATCCATCCGGCCGACTTCACCTCCATGGTCGAAAAGAGCATCGGGGCATTCGATTTTGCCAATCACGACCAATCTGGCCAAACAATGCGGATGATGGAAAACCTGTGTGCGGGTCGAAAAATCGTCACCAACAACCGGTGGGTACTACGCGAACCCTTTTATTCGCCCGACCGCATCCATGTGTTCGACGGGATTGATTTTTCTGGAATCTCGTCATTTTTGGAACAGCCCATAGCTGAGCCAGATGCCACATTCTCAGACTATCACATCCAGAGCTTCACCCGGCGGCTGCTGGGTCTTGAGCCACTATTACCAAGTGGAAAAGCTAATGATTGACGCACAGTTGGATGAGCCCCAACGCTGCCTCCTGATCACACCGCTGACCTTCTATACCTTCCACCACATACTGGCCGACGGTTTGAAGCGGCGCGGTTATATGGTCGAGACGCTCAATGAGGAGTTTCCGGCAAATCCCTTTGGCAAAATACTGGGCAAGCTGGCATTGCCGCTTCTGCGGATGAGCACGCTACGCGGTCTCAAGACCCGTCTGGACCATCTCGAACCGTTTGATCTGGTTGTTATAATCAAGGGCCGAGGGCTAGGTCGGGCGGCGCTGCACTATCTACGAACCAAGGCGCGCCGGATAGTAGGGTATAATTTCGACAGCTTCGGCTTCAATCCATCCCCACTCGATTGGCACACGTTGACCGACCGCTACGCGACGTTCGACATCGACGATGCGGTCCGATATTCTATTCCCCTGGTACATCTCTTCAGTGCAGCTACTCCTTCAGAAGATCTCCACCAAAGGCATGATCTGTCGATCGTACAGCGCGTCCATTCGGATCGACTTGGGTATGCAGAACGTTTGCTCACCGCACTTCCCGACGGATGGCGCCCATTCGTTTTTCTGTTTGAAAGCAGCTATCTGACATTTGCTCTGGGCCTGCTCCGGAGCCCGCTGCTGTATCTCCGGATGCGTAAGTACATCTCGTTCAAGGCACTCAGCTATACCGATGCGATGGCGGGGTTGCAGGGTTCGCGGGTGACGTTCGATTTTGCTCATCCTAAGCAGAGCGGCATAACCGTTCGCTGTTTCGAAGCGCAAAGCTTAGGCGTCGCTATTCTCACCAACAACCTTGCCGCCATGCACAGTAGTGTGTTCGAGCCGGGTACAATTGCTTATCTTCCTCCCGATGCTGATGCCGCAATGATTACCACACTTTTAGAAGATTTGGCTGAAAAGAGACCCGCCCCCAAAGCGCGAACCCTCGAAGTGTTCTTGGATGAGCTGCTGGCACAACCTATTCAAGACTAGTCTGCTACCTAGCCTTTTATTGGGTTTTTTTAGAACTATTCAAAGGGTTGTGCAGCTTATCGCCATCAAGATTCGGCGCAATCAAAAATGACGTCATGACGTGATGGCGTGGATGGCCATTTTGCCAGCTTAGCTGTTTCATATACTACTGCTGTTGCAGGTCCGTGTCGTGGACGCGCCCCGCGCTGCATGAAGCGCAGCACAGCACTGGAGCAGGTGCCCTGGTGCCGACAGCCCGCTTGCGGCTGCGTCGCCGCCTCACTGCCAGACCTTCCTCCTTGTAAAGCCTCTGGGTCTTCTTCCGGTTGATCATCACGCCCTCCCGGCGCAGCAGAATATGCAAACGGCGATAGCCGAACCGGCGACGCTGGTTGGCCAGCCCACGCAGCTTCTCGCGCAGAGCAGTGTCATCGTCCCGGGTGGAGCGATAGCGCACGCTCTTGCGATCGGCATCGATGACACGGCACGCCCGCCGTTCGCTCATCCCGTGGCACGCCTGGAGATGAGCGACAGCTTCCCGCTTCGCGGCGGGCGTCAAAACTTTTTTGCCAGAAGATCCTTCAACGCAGCCTGGTCCAGCATCGCATCGGCCAGAAGCCGCTTAAGCTTGGCGTTCTCGCTTTCAAGCTCTCGCAGTCGCCGGGCCTCGGATACCTCCAGCCCGCCATACTTCGCCTTCCAGTTGTAGATCGTCGCTTCAGACACACCGTGCCGCCGGGCAAGATCAGCGGTCTTCGCCCCGGCTTCTGCCTCCTTCAGCACACCAATAATCTGCTCTTCTGAAAACCTTGCACGCTTCATCGTCTGTCCTTCCTTCAGGCCAGACTCTAATCGCTCGTGGAGGAAAATCAGGGGGTCATGTCAAGATCGATAGGCTTGAGGCGCAAATCCTCGATTGGCACCGTAACGACGAGACGAGCCGCAGGTTGGCCACGATCCCGGGGATTGGCCCGATTACAGCTTCAGCGTAGCCATACGGCGAGGACCGCAGGGAGGTTAGCGTTTGGCGATCTCCTGGTCGGCTATGAGCGTTTCCAGGCTCTCGATGCCTTGCATGGTGAAGGCCATGATGCCGTCTTCGTGTTCCAGGCTGTAGACCCAGATTAGGCCGTCTTCGGGATCTATGCCGAGCGCAAAGTCCGCGATTTCGTCTTCGGTTTGGTCGAGATCCCGAGCGATGAGGCCGATGGTTTGGACAGAATGGACCTTGTTGACGTGGGCCATCAGGCTGCCAGAGCGAGCCGAGTGCTCCGCCAGTTCCACGGCAGGAGCTCGTCGAGGCGGCTGACGGGATGGTCGGCGATACGGGCCAGGATGTCGGCGAGCCAGGCCTGGGGGTCGACGTCGTTGAGCCGGCAGGTCTGGATCAGCGAGTAGGCGACGGCCGCGCGTTGCCCGCCTCTATCTGAGCCACAAAACAGCCACGACTTGCGTCCGAGTGGCACGCAGCGCAGGGCTCGTTCAGCAGCGTTGTTCGACAGACAAACCCTGCCGTCGGCGAGGAAACGGGTAAATGCTGCCCAGCGCCGCAGCATGTAGTTGATGGCCTTGGCCAGATCATGGTTGCGCGAGATCCGGCCAAGCTGGATGTTCAGCCAGCCATGGAGCTCTGCCATCGGCGGGGCGCTGAGTTCTTGGAGAAGAGCGTGGCGCTCGGTCGGGCTTCGGCCATTGATATCGCGCTCAATCGCGAACAGCGCGTCGAGTTTTTGTACGGCCTCGAGTGCGATCGGATATTCGCTGAAGCGGTAGTGGACGAAGATGTGATGGTGGCCAGCGGTGCCGAGCACCCTGCGATGATCATCGACCTGCCGCGCGGCAAGCGTGTGAGCGTTTTCGCCGCGGCATCACCGGCGCTGCTGGCGT
>Ga0075157_10000773_pt1 | contig 22808 bp, 20 predicted proteins | sample JI81BgreenDNA_FD_70967 | JGI IMG/M metagenome (GOLD analysis project Ga0075157, IMG submission 70967) | Wastewater effluent complex algal communities from Wisconsin, to seasonally profile nutrient transformation and Carbon sequestration -... | ecosystem: Engineered > WWTP > Effluent > Algae...
TGCGTTTGGATTTAGACTGGCGTTGGGTGCATAAAGCCCTTGAAAAAGGAGTTAAAATTGCTATCAATGCTGATGCTCATGATAAAGAAGGTTATTTGTATCATCAGTTTGGCGTTTTGGTCGCTAGAAAAGGAGGACTTACCAAAGAAATGTGTTTGAATGCTTTAGGGAAAGATGAAATTACACAAATATTTAAGTAAAACAAAAGGTCTGTAACTTACAGACCTTTTGTTTTTTATTGAGGCTTGTTACGACTATAGGTTTTATCACCCAATACAAGTTTCTCTCCATCCATTTTTACAGTAACTGTTTCTTTCGCTTTCATTTCGCCACAACCCTTACATTCCATTGTAAGCTGGTTGCCTGCCAAGCTCCATTTACCTTCCCACATAGTAGCTTCACCATCAGGACCTTGTACGCTTAATCTGCCATCTTTAAAGAAATCTAAAAGAATTAAAGTACCTGCATCTATACGCCAGCCAAAAGTACCTTCTTTACTATATAAAAAAGCTTTGATATCATCTTCTGATGGTTTACTGGCTTCTTTTTTTTCTTCTTGTTTGGGTTCTTGAGGTGTGTCTTTACTTTCTACTTTAGCAGCAGTATCTTGTTTAGGGGTGTCTGTTGAGTCTTTTTTTTCTCCACAACTTACAAGCATACCACCAGAAATGAGTACAAAAGCTAAGATTTTTGTGATTTTTTGCATAATGAATTGAAATTTAGTTTCCTAAAAAAAGGTATTTTTCTAAAAAAAAACAAATTATATTCCTACTTCCATTTGGAACACTCCAAAAAAGTTCTTTTGGGTATCTTTGAAAGTAGTCAAGTTCCTTTCGTGGTGATAAAAAATATTGAATTGCCCTTTTACTTTGTGGCGTCGAAGATATTTGGTTGTTCCAATTCCAAACTGATTAATTTGATTAAATGATTTAGCAATATCTTTATGAGGAGTGACCAAAGAGTGTCTGATGGCTATTTCCCATCGAGATTCAAAACAATAGCTTACTTGTGTATTGATACCATCACCTGTAATGACATTTCTGGTTACTCCATCAGCATTTGTAGTAAAAGGGCTTCCATCTGTGTCTCTGCGAATATATTCTGATGACAAAGCAAAACCTTTATATTTCAATAAGAAATCAATTAAATAGGTATGATAACTTTTTGCTGAAAACAGATCTCTTCCTAATTGTCCTTGTGTACGTACAGCCATATCATTAAAATGATAGCCACCAGCAATTGATATTTTTGGGCGTTTTTCTCTTGCTACATCTCCTTCAAAATAATCGCCTGTATCTGTAAACTCTCCTAGAGGTAATAATTCTACCCTTGTTGTATATGCCAAACCAGCATTACTAGAATTGGAGTTTCTGCCTTCTCCAGAAGAAACAGCAGTTTTAAAAATGGTTTTAAAATTCTTTTTACCTATAGTATAAGTGGTAAAAACTCCAAAATCTCTGTCCAGAGTAAAGTTTGCATTGACAGGTGATCTGTCAAAAAATTGTAAAGCTCCTGAAGATATAACTCTTTGTCTATTACCTGGGAGTTTTCCTTGCCCGAAACCTAATATAAAATTTTTTGAAGGTTTATAAAAAATCATAGCATCTCTCAACACATTCGGACTAACATTCTGATTAGATGCATCCACATCCGACCAATCCATATCACCTCTTGAAAAGGAGAGTTGAATGTTATAAGTAAGTTTGGGCGTAAATGCATGCCCTGAAAGGCTCAAGCGAGTTCGCCTCACTCTAGCTTCCCAACTATTTGGGGAAAGATTTTCGGTGGAGGTCGTATTCATTAAAAAACGAGATTGTACTCGAAATCTCAAATTCAATGAAAATGAGCTATCAGGTACCAAAAAACCTAAACCATTTTTATAATTGAAAATGGGTAAATTATGTTTTTGAATAGAATCTTGAGCAAAAACAGAGGCAAAAAATAGAAAGAAAATTAATGTAAAAACAGCTCTCATTGATAAATTATTTATTTAATGTTAAATTTATTAATCAAATATTAACAAACTTAAAAAGAAAAAAATTATTTAAAAGGTAAATAATTTGAATACCAAGACAAAAAGCCCAAGAAAAATAGAAATTGTGTCATTTTTTCTTAATTTAGCCTTTTCTTAAAAAACTTTTTGGTAGGCAGCATGATCCCGTTCTTAGAAAAAGTACGCCAACATATTACGGAGAATTTCACAGAATTAGAAAAAATAAGAGTTATTGTCCCTTCTCGACGAAGTATGCGTTCCTTGCAACAGGAATTTGCAAAAGCAGGCATCGAAACACCTCCTTCGGTATATGCCATTGATGATTTTATTACACAATATGCAGGGTTTAAACGAACAGATCCTATTGAACAACTGTTGCTACTCCAAAAAATAGCTCAGGAAGTTTTAAATCAAAGAGAAGAATCTGATAATTTGCTTTCTTGGTTACCAACACTACTCAAAGATTTTAGTGTTATAGATCAGAATCTTGCAGATGCAAAACAAATATTTAGCAATTTGGCTGATATTGAACGTATTAAGAGTTGGAATTTATCAGAATATCGTCAATCACAAAGTCAAGAGAAACTTAAATACTATTTTGAGTTTTGGGATAAATTAAATCTGCTTTATACACAATTCAAGCAAAGACTACAAGAACAAAATAAAGCTTATACAGGCTTAATGTACAGATATTTAGCCGAAAACACAAAAACAATACTGCTTGAAAATGAAGAATTTAAACATTTTGTATTTGTAGGATTCAATGCATTTAATAAAAGTGAAGAAAGTATCATAGAGCAACTCAGAGAAAAAGACAAAGTTACATTGCTTTGGGATACAGACTATTTCTATATGAGGCATAAAGGAGAGAACCCTGCTGCCAAATTTTTGAAACGATACCAAAAACAATGGAAAGATAAACATAATTTGTGGCTGTGGGAAGATAAAAACTTGTTGGAAACGCCTAAAAATGTGAGTGTTATAGAATGTGGTAATTTTACTTTGCAGGCTCATGTAGCAGAGCAACTTCTCAAAAACTGGGATAAAAAGAAAAGAACAGTCATTGTATTGCCCGAAGAAAGCCTTTTGTTAGCATTATTGCATAGTATAGACGAAGAAGAACATTATAAGGGCTATAATATTACAATGGGTTTAAATTTGCAGAGTTCAACACTTTTCAATTTAATCATGGTGCTTTTTGAAATGCAGCAAAGTAAAAAAGTAGAAAAATGGTTTAAAAAGAACCAAGAAGGTGTTGATGAAGAAAAAAATTCCATTAAATTTCATTACAGCCAGATTTTTAAAGTTTTGAATCACCCGTTTATACGCAAATATGAACAGCTGCTTATCAGGCAATTAGACTTGGATATCAATCATAGTTTTATTAGAGAGGCTGTTCAATATATTGTTAGATACAACAAAATCTATATGAGTTCATCCGAACTCAAGAGATTGCCAAAACGATTATTGGCTAAAGAAGAAAATCAGAAAAATAAAGAAACCTTAACAGCTCTTTATGAGCAACTTGAAGAGCCTTTAGGATTGCTGTTTACCTATTGGGATACCACAAAAGTTAGCAGTATTGCGAAAAAAATTCAGAAACTCATGGAGTATTTTGAAAAAGCTTTTGCTAAAAATACAGACGATTTGGAACGTTTCTATCTGAAGAAATTCAAACGTTTATTCCGAAAACTCAGAGGTTTTTTAGCTCGTAAAGAATATTCGTTGGATTTCAGGACTTTTAGAAATTTTTTATTTCAACTGGTTAGAGAAGAACGTATCCCTTTTGAGAGTAACCGAGATAGCAAACTGCAAATCATGGGGTTTTTGGAAACAAGAGCCTTAGATTTTGAACAAGTAATTGTACTAGCAGCAAATGAGGGCACTTTTCCACAAGGTAAAAAAAGTCAGTCTCTCATACCATTTGATGTAGCAAAAAGCTTTGGACTACCAACTCACGAAGAACAAGAGTCTATGCAGAGTTATCACTTTTACAGGCTTTTACAAAGAGCGGAAAAAGTAGCTTTGGTATATTGTTCTTCCAAAACTCAATCGGGTGGTGGAAGTAACGAAGTGAGTCGTTATGTTTTACAGTTAGAAAACGATTTGGCAAAGTACAATCCTCAGCTTACAATCAAACGCCTGACGGCTCAGTTCGCAACACCTATCCAAACGAATCAGGAAGATTTAAAAATCAAAAAAACACCTGAAATACTGGAACTTATCAAAGAACGTTTGGAAAGTAATATTTCTCCTTCCGCTCTCGATTCGTTCATTAAATGTTCGCTTCAATTTTATTTTAACTATTTGGCAGGTATCAAAGATGCTGACGAAGTAGAAGAGGAAGTGGGGGCGGATACTTTCGGGATTGTGATACATGCTGTACTCGAAGATATTTTTGGAGAAACGAATAAAGAAGGGGTAATTACAGAAGCAATTTTACAAAAACAATTAGATACTGTTGAAAAACGAGTAAAACAGAAGTTTCAGGAGAAGGCAAGTTTTACGAAAGATTCGATGGTGGGTAATAACCTGATTGCACAAGAGGCAGCCATGCATTATATCAAAAGTTTTCTGCAAGAACAGATAGAAGAGCTTGAAAATGAAGTGTTAGCAGAGAAGAATTTTGAAATTTTAAGTTTAGAAAATAAGGAAGAAATGTTGAAAATATTGCCTGCTGAATTTGCATACCAAGACAATCAGCAGACTTTATCAGTTCGATTGCGTGGAATTGTAGATAGAGTAGATAAGTTTTCTCAGGTTTTGAGAATTATAGATTATAAAACGGGTAGTGTAAGCCCCGAAGACCTAAAAATGGATGAGGAGAAATTTTTGAAACTTGCAGAAAGTAAAGATTTGAGTAAAGCAAGACAGTTATGGCTTTATAGATACTTACTTTTAAAAAATTTGGAGAGCAATCCACAATGGGAACGCTTTAAAAACCAGCCTATTGAAGCGGGAATATACTCTATGCGAAGATTAGATGATGGTTTAATGACCTTGCAAATTGCCAAACCCAAAGATACCAAAGAAAATAATCCTAAAGGTTTGCCTTTAGATGACAAAGAGTGGTTTTTACACAAAACAGAGTTATGGTTACAGCAAATTATTAGAAAAATGCTCGATGATGAACAAGATTTTCAGAAAACAGATGATATAGAAACTTGTGGTTATTGCCAATATAAAAATATTTGTAGTAGAGATTAAATAAACAAAGATATGCTTGGATTAGATAAAATGTCGAATTTGGCTCAAAGAGTGATAGCAGGAGTATTGGGAGCAACTATTTTAATTAATGCCATTTATTGGAGCGAATTTAGTTTCTTTCTATTATTTGCATTTATTATGTCCTTTAGTTTATGGGAATTCTATACTCTACTTGAGAAAGCAGGATACAAGCCCATGAAACGCTATATGATGGTTTTTAATGTGATATTGATTATTTATATATTTTTAAATAATAAAAACATTGAAATTCTTATTAAAACACCTGATGGGTTATACCAAAAAATAATAGAATTTTTTAGTATAACCTTTTATGCGATAATTATTATAGGAATATTTTTAGCATTTATTGTGAAATTATATGATAAAAATGATAAACAGCCTTTTGTAAACATAGCCTTAAGTATATTAGGTCTATTATATGTATTTGTTCCTTTTATGTTATTTATCAATAATAGTTGGCAATTTTCTAACTTAAACGGAATATTAAATGTAGGCTTTCAATATCAATATCAAATTCCGTTAGGCATCTTATTTTGTTTGTGGGCAAGTGATTCGGGGGCATATTTTGTGGGTAGAAAATTAGGGAAAACCAAACTTTTTGAACGCATTTCTCCTAAAAAAAGCTGGGAGGGTTTTGCTGGAGGTATGTTCTTTTCGCAGGTAGTAGCTTTTGTGTTATCAATCTATTTTACAAGTTTAGATGGCTGGAAATGGCATGTGATTTCAGCTATTATTGTAATTGTGGGTACTTATGGCGATTTGGTAGAGTCTATGCTCAAACGTAGTTTGGATATTAAGGATTCAGGCTCTGTTATCCCTGGACATGGAGGCTTCTTGGATAGGTTTGATGGCTTGCTAATTGCTATGCCATTTGTGGCAACTTTTCTTAATCTATTTTAAACAAAGCAGGGTTATCCTCTGAAATACAGACTTTTGCTTTGGTACAAACTCCACCAATCGGGGGGTTGTATTTAGAAACAGAAATTTCGGCTTTCTGTACTTTTGGGAAATGCTGAAAAATACTATCAATGATGCGTTTGGCAATATGTTCTAGCAGCCGAGTGGGTTTTTTCATCTCCTCGGCTGCTATTTTATATAAATGTTCGTAATTGATGGTATCTGCAAGCTTATCATTCTGAGAAGCTGCACTTAAATCGGCAGTGATTACAATATCTACGCTATATTTATTACCAATTTTCTGCTCTTCTTCATAAAAACCATGATAGGCAAAAAACTCGATATTTTCTAAAGAAATAGTTGCTAAACTCATTTATTCAAATGTAATGGCAGGTTTCTCTTCTCTGTGTGGTAAAGAAAGCTTCAATAAAACAGTTTCTATAGTATTGTTTTCTTTCTGTAAAATCTTGAAAGTATAGATATCGTGGGTTACTTCAGCATTTACGTCTGGTATTTTTCCAAACACCTCATTTATAAAACCCGCAACAGTGTCATAATCTTCACTTTCGGGAATGGGTTCGGGTAAAAACTTGTTTACCTCATCTATATTAGCCAAAGCTTTTACTATAAACTCGGTTTCACTTTTTTGTTGTACGATAGGGGTTTCGTTGTCATATTCATCTTGAATATCTCCAACTATTTCCTCTAGAATATCTTCCATGGTTACGATACCTGCTGTCCCTCCAAAATCATCCAATACAATAGCCATTTGTATTCTTTCTTTCTGCATCTCTCTAAGCAATGTATTGATGGATTTTCTTTCAGAAATTCTGTAAGGTTTACGCATCAGAGAAACTACTGTGGCTTCATTATTTTTAAGGTTCTTTAGAATATCTTTTGTATGCAAAATACCAACAATGTTATCTAAGGAATCTTCATAAACAGGAATACGAGAGTAGTCTTCGCTCATAATCAACTCAAAAGCCTGTTGTATGGTAGCGTCTTTTTTAATCCCAACAACTTTTGTTCTTGGTGTCATGATTTGCTCTGTGAGTCTGTCATCAAATTTAAAGACATTTTCTAAGAGTTCATGCTCAGCAGTATTGATATTTCCACTCTTTTTGCTTTCTTCTAAGAGTAAACGAATTTCATCTTCTGTATGGGTGTCTTGTTCGTGAACCATGGGTACACCAATAACTCTTAAAATAAAATTAGCAAAACCATTCAATAACCAAATAAAAGGTCTGAAAACTAAATAAAAGGCTTGTAAAGGCATGGCTAAGAGCATGGTTGTACGCTCAGGATAGCGAATAGCCAACGATTTTGGAGCTAATTCCCCAAAAACAATGTGTAAAACAGTTATCAAAGAAAAGGCTGTAACCAACGAAACTTGATGAAGGGCTTTTTCTGAAATGGTAATTTGAAGAAGTTCAAAAATATTTCCTATAATTTTAGCCACGATAGGCTCTCCAACCCAACCCAACCCTAAACTGGCAAGTGTAATACCTAACTGAGTAGCAGATAGATAAGCATCTAAATTATTGACAATATTGAGGGCATTTTTTGCAAGGCGATTGCCTGACTGATATTTGGTTTCTACTTGTGAAACCCTGACTTTGACAATAGCAAATTCAGCAGCCACAAAAAGTCCATTGAGAGCAACTAAAAAAAGGGTTAGTAATATATCACCGACCATATAGGAGAGAATAAAGTGAGAACACCGTCATTTTAGTTTTGTATGTTTAAGGTGTTTTTTATGCAAATATAAGAATTTATCTAAAAATAAAAATTTTTAACATAAAGGTTTCATATTCTACCTATCATACCAAGTTCTACGTCTTTCTACTTTTAAGTCTTTGAGTGTAGAGGCATTGGCATTCAGTCTAAATGTATAAGATTGGAATTGTCCAAAAGGTTGCCAATTAAAGCTCATTTGCCAACAATGCAAATTTCTGATAAAACTAAACTGAGAAGTTCCAAATGCTTTAGCCTTGACATCATAATTACTATTAAAATTTAACTTCCAATTTTTTGTAAGGCTTACATCTCCTGAAAAGTTAAGTGTTTGTGTAATGTTTTTCTCAGGAAGACGAGAAAGTGAAAGATTATAGCTCAAATTTAAACTCCATGTTACATCAAAATCTACATATCGGTTCACATCATTAAATGGATTTTGAACAGTGGAAGTTGTCAGACCTGTATTGTTATTACCCATAGGGTTTAAAAGTCTGTTTATATCAGCTTCATTGGTATTACCCCTGCCTCCAGTTGAAACAGGATTTGCATTTTTCTTGAAAAAATCAGGATTGAAAGTGGTAGCAAATGATAGATTAGCTGTGCTGATTTGTCCTAATTTTCCTTTTGACCATGCTAAATCAAAAGATTTTTGTTTACGAGTGACATTATTGATAATGGTATCTTTATAAAGATACGGATCTAATGAGCTACTCAAAGCAATATCTATTTTACCAAACAGACGAACACGAGTATTCATAGATACATTTGACCACGCATATTGTCCCAAAGATCTTTTTGCAAGCATATTATAAGATGTACCAAAAGAAAGTTCGTCTAATAAATTGATTTTCTGTGGTTTTGCTCCAGCAGAATCCGTTTTCGAACGTAGTTTAGCCTCTAAGACATTTCTTATATTGATGCCTATAGTTCCTGAACGTCCCTGCCCTGGTACATTTTCAAATCTTGCCAGATTTTCTATTCTAGGGACAAAAGTAGTATCTGTGCCATTAATCACTCTTGTAAAACCTGTCTGAACCTTTTGATAAAAACCAAATTTATCTTGCGAGAAATCAGGGCTATATGAAAGGTTAATACTTGGAATAATGGTATGTCTGATGGCTTGTAAACGCCCTTTAGAATTAGCAAAATTATAAAAACCATAAATATTTGTACCCAAACTTGTACTGAAGTTATATCTGTAAGAAGTTCCCCAACGGTTGGATGTATCTACTTTTACCAATCCTGTGGTATCTGTTCTCTCTTTCCACTCATAACTAAACCTTCTTTGGTGAAATGTTTGGGCAAAATTGGTTGAAAAAGAGCCGTTAAAATATTTTAGTAATTTAAAAGGAGCAGATAAGGTACTGGTGTGAGCTAAATTAATTTTAGCATTTTGAAGAAATAATGAAAAATTTTCAGGCTTAAAAGCATAAACACTATCCACTCGTTGTTCGGTAGTTGGAAACGAAAAACTTGTTCCTGAAATTCTATTAGTAATTGTATTTGAGCCATTTAAAGAGTAATTAATACCAATTGTACCCAAGAAACTACGTGGGTTTTTTACCAACGATTTCAAAGGAAAAATCTGATTCATCGTGAAATTGAGATCAGGTAAATTGAGCGTTACCTCATTACGAGTAAGTTGTTGCTGATGCCTTGCCGCCAATGATAAGGCAAAGGGCTTTCCTTTGAAGGTTTTAGAATAGCTAATAGAGGAGTTTAAATTGGTGTTAATGAGAGCATTAATATCTGTAACACTGGTTCTATTAAAATTTTGACTTGCAATATTGGCGGAAGCTGAGAACCTTCCTGTACCTCTTGACTCTGGAGTATGATTCCAAGACAAGCTAAATTGCCCGTTTTTTACTCTGTTAAATTCATCTAAAGGCTTATCAAACAGACTTCTATAGCTAAAATTGAGCCCCCCATTATATTTATAACGTTTTTTGTAATTGACTGTGCTACCAATCCCCCAATTACCATAAGAATAAACCTCTCCTGTAAAACGAGCATCTACATAATCGCTGATAGCCCAATAATAGCCACCACCACGCAAGAAAAACCCATTTTCACGAGCTTCCCCATATTCGGGAATGATGATACCTGACGTTTTTTGTTGGGGTTTGGGGAAAATCCCGAATGCAAAACCGAGTGGGGTGGGGACATCACCTATTTCTAAGTAAAAAGGTCCTGCAATAACATTTTGCTTTTTAGTAACTTTAATTTTTTTGGCTACAATCCGAAAATGTGGATGAGCCAAATCGCAGGTGGTATAATGTCCGTCACCAATACACAACTCATTATTTTCATCTTTTTTTACACGAGAGCCAGCAATAAAACCTTCTCCTTGTTTGGTTACAATATTGAAAATCAAGCCTTTTTGGGTTTCTAAATTGTAATCGACAGAATCCATTCCAAAATTTTCTGCTCCTTCTTTTAGAAAAGGCTTATCCAACATCTTTTTCTTCTGGATACTATCAAACTTAGGTCTGGCTCTTACAATTTGGGAGTTGAGGTCTAAAAAAATACGAGCAGCTTTGAGTTGGGTATCGCCATAATCAATCTGCCCTTTTTCGTAAAGAGCAGCTTTTTTTGTTTTGACATTGATTTTGATAGAATCTTTGGCAGTAAATTTGACAGTAGTTTTAATATCAGATGCTTTGGGCAAAGTATCATTAGCCGATTTGGGTGTTGCCACATTTCGGATGGTATCTACACTAATTTTCAGGGTATCAGTTTGTGCTGATACAGAGTTACTTATCAAATAAAATACAAAGGTTAGGAAAATTAGGCTCAAAGCCCTTATATTTGCAACAGTTTGAACCACAAATATTCTATAATTAAAAATTTTAAATCGAATGTTGGTAAATAAAAAAAATGTACAAAACTTTCTATTCTTAGCAATTATTGTGCTAATCTGTTTTGCATTTACTTTACCTTTTAAATATCAACGCTCAAGTCCACAAAAATACAAAATTCGTACCGTTGTCATTGATGCAGGGCATGGCGGACACGACCCTGGAGCGTTGGGCAAAAATACAAAAGAAAAAGATATAACCTTAGCAGTTAGCTTAGAATTAGGTGCAACTATCAAAAAATATTTGCCTGATGTCAATGTAATCTACACCAGAACCACAGATACCTTTGTTGAGCTTTATAAAAGAGCCGAAATTGCAAACCGAAATGATGCAGATGTTTTCATTTCGATTCATTGTAATTCGATGGATGTGAAAAAAAATAAAAAATCTGCTGAAGCCAAAGGTTTAGAGGTTTTTGTAATGGGACCTCACGTCAGCAAAGAAAATTTGGAAGTAGCTAAACGAGAAAATGCTGTGGTTGCATTAGAATCTGGATATAAGAAAAATTATGGTGGCTTCGACCCCAATTCACCTCAGGCTGCTATTTTAAGTGTAACAAAACAAAATAATTATCTTGAAAACAGTTTACGCCTTTCTACCCTGATTGATAAACAATTCAATGATAGGCTTAACCGAAAAACAAGAGGTATCAAACAGGCTGGTTTTTTGGTACTCAGAGAAATAGCCAGCACCAGTATTTTGGTTGAATTGGGTTATTTATCCAATGAAGAAGAAGAATCTTATCTCAAAGACCCTTGGAGTCAGACGCTCATGGCATCAGCCATTTATAGAGCCTTCAGAGATTTTAAGAATGAAGTAGAAAAATAAAGCCTTTTTATTTCATTTAAGGCTAAAAATCAGAAAATCTAAACAAATTCAGAGTTACTATTATTAAAATCTAATTTTTATCTGTAATATTGCGGGCAAATTTTAGTATTTGTTTCACAATTTTAAGCAAACTAGATAATGTCAAAAGTTAGAGTTGCTATTAATGGTTTTGGTCGTATTGGCAGGCTTTCTTATAGAGCTATGCTCGGCAAATCCGAAATAGAGGTTGTTGCAATCAATGACCTTACTGATACAAAAACTTTAGCCCACTTACTCAAATACGATTCCGTACATGGTAAATTCGCAGGAGAAGTTGGCTATGATAGCGAAAATTTGATTGTAAACGGTCAAAAAATTCGTATTTATGCTGAAAGAGACCCTAAAAACCTTCCTTGGGGTTCATTGAATGTAGATGTAGTGCTTGAATCTACAGGACGTTTTGTAGACGAAGCTGGTGCTGGTGGACACATCACGGCTGGTGCTAAAAAAGTAATCATTTCTGCTCCTGCATCTGGAAATATTCCTACTGTAGTTTTGGGTGTAAACGAACATACCCTAACAGGTTCAGAAACCATTATTTCTAATGCTTCTTGTACAACCAATTGCTTGGCTCCAATGGCTAAAGTGTTGGATGACGCTTTTGGTATTGAGTCTGGATATATCTCAACTATCCACGCTTATACATCAGACCAAAGCTTACAAGATGCTCCTCACAAAGATTTACGCAGAGCAAGAGCTGCTGCTTATTCTATTGTACCCACTTCTACAGGTGCAGCAAAAGCAGTAGGTTTGGTATTACCTCACCTGAAAGGTAAATTGGATGGCGTAGCAATGCGTGTTCCTATTCCTGATGGCTCATTGACTGACCTTACAGCAGTTTTGAAACGCCCTGCTACCAAAGAGGAAATCAATGCTGTAATGAAGGCTGCTGCTCATGGTGCTTTGAAAGGCATTTTGGAATACACTGAAGAGCCTATCGTGTCTATTGACATTGTAGGAAATACTCACTCTTGTATCTTTGATGCTGAAATGACAGCTTCTATGGGTACACTTGTAAAAGTAGTAGGCTGGTATGATAACGAAGCTGGTTACTCAAACCGTATTGCTGACTTGATTGTAAAAGTTGGAAAGTAATCTTTTGATTATCAGTTATTCATGATAAATTGTAAAAGCCCTAAAGTAACTTTAGGGCTTTTTGATGCTATGAAAATAGATATTATTGAACTTAAATGGGGCTATTTTGAATATATTCAGAATAGAAAAAAAGAAGAACTACTTACCCTAGTGAGATATAAAGATAAGAATGAAGCTTTACAAGAATTCTTAGAAGCAAGCCAAAAATATCATGTAACTCTAGAATACTACATCAATGGTTTTGCATACTCTGACTATTTGCATAGTTTATTTGGCAGTAGAGTTTTAGAGCCTCATATTCTAGGGTTTTTCTTCAACACTTTATCAATTAATATACGTCCTAAATCATATGCTTTTGATAAAAATTATGCTTGGGAAAAAATAGTTTTAAAGAAACTATTATTGAAACCCATCATGATAGAGGACATAGAATTGTGCTATCCTCATCTGAAAAAAACACCTGATTTATTGCAAAAAGAATTTGAAGAAGAACAAAATGATAGGGTTTTTATTTATGGTTGTGCTTGTAAAGATAAAATGTGTCGGGGAGAAGTTATAATTGTAAACTCTACAGAAGATACAGTCAGTTGGGATATTCGGATACGAAACCATAGAAAGTATATCTTTGATAAAAAACAGTATTTTGAAGCTTTTGCAGAAATAAAAGAATATATTTTTTCTAAATAAGGTATTGGCTCTAAAACTCACCAAAAGTTTCTCAAAATGAGATTGTAATTTTTTATAAACATTATTTATAAGGTCTAGCAATAAGAGGGGGACTTCCTTTTAAAGTAAGCCTACTTCTTATAAAGGTGCTGTTATAGGGCATACTACCCATACTGCACACCCAATTCTTGACAGTTAATTGTCGATTTGGTCTGTAAAGTTTTTGTTGTTTAATAGTCTAAATGCGAGTAGTAATAGAGGAATAGCTTTAAGTGAAGCCCCAAGTATTAAAAAACGCTCAGCCCAAGGCCAATGCATGATTCTAAAGAGTGTCCCTATGATGGTAATTACTATACCTACAATAAGAAGGGCAATTAGGTATCTATTTTTCATGAGTTTTAACTGTCGAGCAGTATTTTTTTTAGTTTTTTGTCTTTATATATTTTGTCAATAAAGAGCATTAAAATAAGTAAGCTAAAACTGTCTACTATTAAAAATTTGAGTAAAAAAATACCCTCTCCAGTCAGTACCATTTTTATAGTATCTAGCAAATCAACTATAAAAATGAAGATAGTCAGTTTTATTAATTGTTTTGTTTTCATTTCTTTCGGGCTTGCTCCTAACACCTAATATACGATATTCGTTTATTTTTTTTTAACATTATTTAGTAGCTTCTCACTATTTGCACTAAAACTCACTAAAAGTTTCTCAAAATGAGGTTGTAATCTTTTAGAAAGATTGGCAATATTTGTTTTTTCTAAGCCATTTCCCCAAACCAAACACTCTTGGTTGGGTAGCTGGTCGGCACAGGTAAGGACTAAATTTTTAGGTAATCCTTTTGAAAAATTACTATCACATTGCAGGGCATAATGCAAAAGCTCTAAATTGAGGGGTGCTTTTCTAAAAACACCCTGATAATCATTGAGTTGATTGGTTTCGTTTTCGGTGTTTTGTAAATCGAGACGAGTATTTTCTAATGGAAACCAGCCAGCCCCATGCCGAGTATGATAACAACGGCTTGCATACCAGATATTTATATCTGAAATATTGCTTTCAGGGTTTCGAGTAATCAGTTCTAAAGCATTTTTGGAGGTGGTATTGCTACGGGTTACATTCGGAAAAAATCCAAAATCCATATCCAAAAGAACACCCTGAGCCCCTTCAAAAATAAAATGCTCAAAAGGAGAGGTGTTTGAAAAAATATCTTTTTCGTGTACCCAAGAAATATGTTGAGTGTTTTGGAGTTTTTGCAGTTCAAGAAGGTATTGAATGAATCTGTTATCTTCTTGTTCATGAGGCATCTCAAGAAAATTGGTAATGCCTTGTAAAACAAGCTTATTATGATAATATTGCCTAATGCTTTTGAGTTTGATATTTACAATTTCAGGAAAACTTAAATCTTGAGCATAAAGCCTTACTGGGCTGTTCTCGTGGCGTTCGATGGTAGCTCCAAAGCCCATTCCACAACTACCATGCCTTTGGCTTCCACGTTTTTGTTCTAACAAACGATTGTAAAGAATATCGTAGTGGGTGGTAACAGGGCAAAGATTATCTACAAAAATTTGTGGAAATATTCCCAAACTTTCTAAAACTTTGTATTCAGTAATAAAAGCAGAAGGCGAAAAAGTACAAAAATTTGACCAGTAGGTCGGGATATTTTGGAGCGAGCCTGCTCCAAAATTAGAAAAAACATGTCTTTTCTCTCCAAGCCAAACCGTATGCCCTGCTTGTTGCCCTCCGTTAAACCTGATGACCAAAGAATTTGGGCTTTGGAAGCCCAGAAAACTGGTTGTTAAACCCTTTCCTTCGTCTCCAAAGCCCAATCCTATAACAATAGAAGCTTTTTTAGCCATATTATCTGCCTATGCTGTAATATTCGAAGCCTAGAGCTTGTATATCTTGAGGCTCATATAGATTTCTTCCATCGAAAATAACTTTATTTTTCAGAAGATTAGTCATTACTTCAAAATCTGGAGTACGGAAAACAGGCCACTCTGTCATAATCATCAGAGCATCAGAGTTTAGTAAAGCTCCATAGGGGCTATCAGCATACTCTATTTGATCACCAAATATCTGACGAACATTTTCCATCGCTTCTGGGTCGTAAGCTCTTACTTTTGCACCTAAGTTGAGTAAATGCTGAATATTTTCTAAAGCAGGAGCTTCTCTAATATCATCAGTATAAGGTTTGAAGGCTAATCCCCAAATAGCAATCTGTTTGCCTTTTAAGTCTCCACCAAAATATTTAGAAAGAGGCTCTTGCAATCTTGTTTTTTGAAGGTCATTCACATTCATTACAGATTTCAAAATCTTGAAATCGTAACCACTGTCCTCAGATGTTTTAGCCAAAGCCTGTACATCTTTCGGGAAACAGCTTCCACCATAACCAATACCAGCAAACAAGAAACGCTTACCAATACGGGTATCCGAACCAATACCTTTGCGAATATCATCAACGTTTGCACCTACTTTTTCGCATAGGTTTGCAATTTCGTTCATGAAGGTGATTTTGGTTGCTAAAAATGCGTTGGCTGCATATTTAGTCATTTCGGCAGAGCGTTCACTCATAAAAATAATAGGATTGCCTTGTCTTACAAAAGGTAAATACAATTGTTCCATTACTTTTTTGGCTCTTTCAGAACTTGTTCCAATCACAATACGATCGGGTTTCATAAAATCTTCAACAGCAACACCTTCTCTTAAAAATTCAGGATTAGAAACCACATCGAACTCTACTTTTGCATTTTTTGCAATATTCTGATGTACTTTTTCGGCAGTACCTACGGGAACAGTACTTTTATCTACAATCACCACATAATTTTTTAGGATTTTACCCAAATCGTCAGCTACACCCAAAATATATTTTAAATCTGCTGAACCATCTTCACCTGGAGGTGTCGGTAATGCCAAAAAGATAATTTTAGCATCTTCTATCCCTTCTACTAAATTGGTAGTAAACTTTAATCTGCCTTGAGCTATATTTCTATCAAATAAAATATCTAAACCTGGCTCATATATGGGAATCACACCAGATTGGAGTTTTTTTACTTTTTCTTCATTGATATCCACACAGGTAACGGTGTTTCCTGTTTCTGCTAAACAAGTACCAGTAACCAAACCTACATAACCAGTACCGACAACAGCTATTTTCATACGTTTTAGAGTTTTTTTAGTAAAATTGACGCAAAAATACTTTATTTTTGGCAAACTCAAAATTTTATGTTGGAAACAGTTTTGTACTTTGGGGCTTATCTGACTTTGGTGCTTGTTTTGGTACTCATTACATTTTATGCAGAACGCAAACTGGCAGCTTTTATACAAGACCGTATGGGACCCACAGAAGTAGGAAAGTTTGGTACTTTGCAACCAGTAGCCGATTTATTAAAACTTTTACAAAAAGAAGATATAGTGCCTACTCAGGCAGATAGAAAATTGTTTTTACTCGCTCCAATTGTAATATTCCCAGCTATTTTTGCTGGGATGGTTGTGATTCCTTTGGGAAATGGCTTACAAGCGTCCCACATGGAAATAGGTGTTTTTTTCTTGCTTGCCATTGTTTCTTTAGATGTGGTAGGTTTGTTGATGGCAGGGTGGGGGTCTAATAATAAATTTGCTTTGTATGGAGCTATGCGTTCTGTTGCTCAAATAGTTTCTTATGAAATACCTCTGGTACTTTCAGTATTGTGTGTGGTGGTACTAGCTCAAAGTTTAGATTTATCAGAAATTGCTTTAAGACAAGGAATATACTCTCAAGAGCCTATTTATTTGTTTGGTATCAAGGCGTTAGGCATAGAAGTAACACATTTGGGAGGCTTTTTGAGCTGGAATATTATCCAAATGCCTTTGTTGTTTGTAGTATATATTGTGTTTTTTATTGCAACACTGGCAGAATCGAACAGAGCACCTTTCGATTTGCCTGAAGGCGAATCGGAAATTATAGGAGGCTTTCATACAGAATACTCTGGGTTTCGATTTGCTATTTTCTTTTTGGCAGAATATACCATGATGATATTGGTAAGCATTCTTGGAATTATTTTGTTTTTTGGAGGATGGAACACACCACTGCCCAACATAGGCAGTGTACGTCTTGCAGAATGGACAACAGGCGAAGCAGGGAGTTTTTTAGCTGGTTTTTGGGCAATCTTTTGGCTGTGTAGCAAAACGATTGTCGTTTTACTATTGCAAGTAGTGGTTCGTTGGACTTACCCACGTCTACGTACAGACCAACTCATGTATTTGGCTTGGAAAGTGCTTACACCTGTTACACTTGTAATGTTAATAGTTTGTAGTATTTGGAGAGTATTGATGATCTAAAAAATAAAAAATTATGGAAAATATTATTTTTAAGCATATCGAAACCTATAGTCCAAAGGCTGGAAATCTGAATAGTTTTACTCCTGTACAAGAAGAGCAAATTAAAATTTGTGCAGAATTGTATTTTGGAGATGGAAATGTTGAAAGTATTGAAGCTATTTTTGATGAAGAACAAGAAGGATGGATAGAAGCAGATTTATACCATGTAATAGATGTTGATAAACAAGAAGTGATATTGGACTTTTGGAACTATATGGCTGATTCAGGGACTTTCTTTGCTCATAATACAGTAGGCTATGCAGGCTACGAAATGATACAATTTTCTGTTGATTTTATAGAAAGAAATGAAGTCAATAAAGATTTCCCTGATGGTTTTGAGAATACTCTTGAGAAAAAATTTAATGAAAGTAAACACGCTTAGGCAGGAGGATTGACAATTCCTTCTTTTACAAAAGTAATTTGCACTTTTTCGTGAATACTGGCGGAAATCCGAGAAGCTGAACTGACATAATCTTCGGGTTTGAGCCAACAAACCAGTGAAGCAAAATAAGCATTATCTTCCAAAACTGTAATGGCTACACTTGGGGCAGGCTGCTGAGAAAATAAAGTTTCTGTTTTAGCTATACCAAGCAAAATATTTTTTACTTTTTCTACATCATGAGTATGAGATACTTTGAACTTATATTCTACTCTTCGCTGTTGTCCTCCTGTTTGGTTCGTAATAACACCGTTGGCAACAATGCCATTGGGTAAAATAATTAACTGTCCTTCAGAGGTTTCCAAGACTGTTGTGAATGTTTGTATTTCCCTCACAACACCCGTAAAAGTCTGAAATGTAATCATATCTCCTACTCTGTAAGGCTTAAAAAACAAAATCAGTACACTTCCTGCAAAATTAGAAAGACTGCCCTGCAAGGCTAAACCTACAGCCAAACTGGCTGCTCCCAATACTGCCACAAACGAAGTGGTTTCTATTCCTAAAATGCCTGCAATACTAAACAACAATAAAACTTTCAGTCCAATAGAAATTAAGCTGATTAAAAACTTACTAATTGAAGGGTCAAAATCTCGGATTAAAAGTGCTTTTCTCGAAATAATTGAAATTCTGCTGACAAGCCAGCTTCCTACAATCCATGCCAGAATAGCTCCAGCCACTTTGGGTGTATAGCCCACGAGTAGTGTATAAAGTTGTTCTAAAGTTTTTTCGATGTTCATAGTTTGGTAAGTTTTTTACAAACATTATAAAAATATTTGAAATTCTCTTTTTTTGATGGTAAAAATCTGCGTAATTGGATATTGCAAAAAACGCAATCTTAATTATTTTATGAGTGAACGTAGTAGTATTTTCGATATGATTGGACCCATCATGATAGGTCCCTCTAGCTCTCATACAGCAGGGGTAGTACGTATTGGCAGAACAGCCGTAAAAATTTTAGGAGAAGTTCCCCAAAAAGCAGTAATTACCTTCTATAACTCTTTTGCCCAAACTTACGAAGGGCATGGAAGCGATAGAGCTATTATTGCAGGGCTTTTGGATTTTGCCACAGATGATACTCGCATCAAAACCTCTTTTGATTATGCCAAAGAAAAAGGCTTGGATTATACATTTAAGGCAATCGGAAATGCTTCTTTGTACCATCCGAATACGGTAAAACTCGAACTCTCGGCAGGTGATAAATCTGTGGAAATTATTGGGGAAAGTAGAGGAGGAGGGCTTATCAATATTGCTTCTTTCAATGGGTTTAGAGCTGATATTACAGCCTCATCGCATACACTCATTGTACTGGCTGATGATACAAGAGGAATTGTAGCTTTTATTGCCAATGTTCTTTCCCATGACGATTGCAATATTGCGACCATGAGCGTATCGAGAAAAGGAAAAAATGATATGGCTTGCCATTTTTATGAAATGGATTCGCCTCTACGCCCTTTGACAGTAGAGTATCTCAAAAGCTTAAATGCCGTAGAAGAAGTAAAAAATATAGACCTTACAAATATTTGATTGTATGCTGACAGAAACTTTACCCGTTCGATACTCCCAAACAGAGCTTGTCGAACTTATGATTCCTTCTTATGCTAATTTTGGAGGAAAAATTCATGGAGGAATACTCCTGTCTATCATGGATAAAGTGGCTTATGCCTGTGCCTCCAAACATGCTGGTAATTACTGTGTAACAGTAACAGTAGATAATGTAGAGTTTTTAAGCCCTGTAGAAGTGGGCGATTTGGTAAGGTTTGCTGCATCAGTCAATTATGTTGGAAAAACTTCGTTGGTGGTGGGTATCAGGGTAACTGCCGAAAATATCAAAACAGGCGAACAGAGACACACCAACACCAGTTATTTTACGATGGTTGCAAAAGATGACGAAGGAAAACCAACATTGGTACCGAAATTGCTTTTGGAAACTGAAGAAGAAATCAGACGTTTTTTAGAGGCTATGAAACGCCGTGAATACAAAAAAGAATACGTAAGCCTTTTTTACAGTGCTAAAAATGAGCTTAGTATTCAAGATGGTATTAGTAGCCTGCTTGAAGAACGTTGCGTTCTTGATTCAAGGCTCTTAAGATAATGACGAAAAAAGTAATCAAATTTTTCAAAACGAAATGGTCTGAGACCACAAAAATTCAAGAACCTTCACAAAGTAGCCTACAAGGGCTTTATTTTGTGAGGTTTTTATTTGCCCTGATTGCTGGAATACTGATAGGGCATTTTGCGGAACTAAAAGCAAATGGCTGGGTTTGGGGTTGGCTGGGACTTGGATTGATCTACGTTCTGCTGTTTTTCATTGTTCCCAAACACAAAAAGCTTGCTTTTTCGCCATTCATGGGAGGGCTTGCCCTCTCCAATATTTTTATTTTTGGTATTTTACTGATTCACTTCCGCAACGATTCTAGGCTGCCTCATCATGTTTTGCAACAGACAGACCATTTTGAAGCATACAAAGCTCATATTATTTCTGAGGTACTCGAAAAAAATAAAAGCTATTATTTTATATGCCAAATAGAAGAAATAAAAAATGAAAAAGGCTGGGTAAAAGCAACAGACAGAGTAAGTGTTTTTCTTGAAAAAGGAACTCAGAAGCCCAATTTTGGGGATGTTTTTATTACAAAAAACAGGTTGCAACTCATCAATGCCCCACTCAATCAGGCTCAATTCGATTACAGAAAATATCTTTCTTATCAAAATATTTACCACCAACAATACATCAAACAAACAGATTTTGCTTTTGTGGAGAGCCAAATGGCTTGGTATGAGTATTTTGAGTATGCGTCCATTCAGATTCGGCAGTATTGTGATAAAGCTCTCAAAAAAAATATCCATTCGGAGCAGGAGTATGGAATGGCTTCGGCATTAGTGTTGGGAGTAAAACATCATCTGGATGAAGACCTCAAACAAGCCTATACCAATGCTGGGGTAACCCATGTACTGGCTGTTTCGGGTATGCATGTGGGTATTATCTACATGATTTTGGTATTTTTACTAGGCAAAATAAAGTATTTACCCAACGGAAAAATCTATTTTGTAGGTATTGTACTCGTTATTTTATGGATGTATGCTTTTGTTACGGGGCTTTCGGGTTCGGTACTCAGAGCTGTCATGATGTTTTCGATGATTGTTTTGGCTCAAAACCTCCAACGTAATAGCAATATTTTCAATACGTTGGCTGTTTCTCTGTTCTTTTTGTTGTGCTGGAATCCGTTTTTACTGATGGATGTAGGCTTACAACTTTCTTATTTGGCAGTTTTGGGAATTGTATATTTGTTTCCGAAAATGTATGTGGCATATCAGCCTCAAAATGTCTTGACAGACTGGATTTGGAAAACCATAGTCGTTTCGGTGGCTGCACAGATTTTCACTCTTCCCATTACATTGTATCACTTTCATCAGTACCCAACCTATGGCATTCTTGCCAATTTACTCATCATCCCTTTGGGAAATGTAGTATTGGTGGTGGGTTTGGCTCTTTTGGCATTGTCTGCTGTACCCTACATCAATACATTTTTGGGGTGGATTTTAGAAAAAACTATCTGGATTACCAATAAAATCGTTTTTCAGGTGGAAAACCTCGATTATGCCACAACCAGTTTGGTTTTGGATTTTAAAGAAGCACTGGCTTTGAGTGTGTTTTTACTGGGTTTTATCTTTTTCTTTGAAAAACGAAAAACAAAATGGCTGGCTCTCAGTACACTTTCTTTGATGTTTCTGAGTATTTCTTCTATCTACAAAAACACCATTCAGCAACGCCAAGAAGTATTTGTGGTGTATGGAGTGGGTAATGCGTGGGCTTGTAGCCTGACTGAAGGGGAAAAATCTATCATTTGGACTGATAGCACCCTTCAAAACCATGTTGGAAGGCTTAATTTCAATACCAAAAACCTTTTGGATGAACTGGGTACATCCGAAAAATACTACAATACACCCCCCAAATGGCAAGATTTCGAGACTTGGAAACTCTGGGTTTGGAAAGGTAAAACGATTGTATTTGTGCAAGAACCACTCAAAAAATTGGATATTACCCAAATAAACACCATACACCCCGAATATGTAGTCGTTCAGAATAATTCGCTTAAAAACTTAGATTGGATCAAATTTTCCCCACAAAAAATAATAGTAGATGCTTCTAATAAATCTTATATTGCCGAAAAATTGAGCTTAAAACGCCCCAATGTTCATAATATTTATGAAAAAGGAAGTTTTATGCTCTCCGAATCGCAAAACTAAGACGACATGTTAGAAACAATAGATGCTTGGGATAAATCGGTGGTTTGGTGGGTAAATGAGATGCACCACCCAACAGCCGATTTTCTGATGAAATGGGCAAGCCATACAGGTATTTGGATTCCTTTTTATGTGTTTTTGTTGTATTTGCTTGCTCGTGTGTATGGTCGGAAAAGTGTTTTTTATATTATAGGCATTACACTGGTGGTGGTACTATCTGATCAAATTACTTCTTCGTTTATGAAGCCATTTTTTGAACGTTTACGCCCTTGCCATGTTCCTGCATGGGAAAATATGTTGCATCTGCCTGCTGGTTGTGGCGGAAAATATGGTTTTGCTTCGTCGCATGCTGCCAATACCTTTGGGCTGGCTATGTTTTGGTGGCTTGCTTTAAGGAAACAGTATCGTTATATATATCTTCTTTTTGGCTGGG
>Ga0075157_10000775_pt1 | contig 22717 bp, 20 predicted proteins | sample JI81BgreenDNA_FD_70967 | JGI IMG/M metagenome (GOLD analysis project Ga0075157, IMG submission 70967) | Wastewater effluent complex algal communities from Wisconsin, to seasonally profile nutrient transformation and Carbon sequestration -... | ecosystem: Engineered > WWTP > Effluent > Algae...
AAATTTTTGTGTCTTTTGAAACAGTTATAGACCCACTGATATCAAAAGATTTATCTTTTTGAAGTTCTTTAGAAGCTTCAGAACTAATTTCATTTCGTTCTGTGGTAGTTGTATCATTCAAATTTTCTATTTCTGTTTCAGAAGTAAACTCTGATGTTTCTTCAGTTCTGAGTAGATTTCTGGTACTTTTTTCCTTATATTCTCTTGCCATGATGTTTTCAATATGTGAAACTTCACCTGGCACATAACAGCACAATGTTTGTTCGACTCTTCTGTATTCTTGTATCCCCAAGTTATAAACTCCAAACAACTTCCCTCCACATTTAGCATAACGCCATAATCTAAAACGTTCAATAATGCTATCTGGAACAATTACTGTTAGCTTTGATATGTCTTTTAATCCTAACGTTTTGTTATTTTGTAGATAAAAATCAGCAATAATTAATTGGATACATACTTGTCTTGTAGTGTTTGATTTTTGGGTAAGAATCTGAATGAATAATTCGTCCCAAATTTTTAACAAAACATCATTTTTAAGAGTCGATGGTAGTTTTGCTTTAAGCTGTTTTTTGGTGCTGTCATTTTTTAGTTGTTGCATCAATAAACAAGAAAAATCATATAGCTCAGGATTGATAGCTTTTATTTCCTTATAACTTTTTGCAGGTTTTAAGCCATTTATAAACTCCATTAATCTTTTATCTGAAGTATCCTTCGCATCTGGAAGGGGGCTGTTATTCAATTTACTTTTCGTAAAATCAGGATGATGGATAAAAAACACTTCTTTTTCATGGAAGTTTATCTTATCTGGTGAACGGAAAGTTTTGAAACTAAATAGATTCGTGGTGATTTTGGATGTTGCCATAATAATCTAAATTTTAAAGTGGTGATTTATTTAAATTTTAGATAAAACTATGGGTTTGTTTAAAATTAAAATTTTTTGATTTTATGAATAGCCTTTTTTTATTTACGAAACATCTAAAAGTCTTCATTAAATAAATTTTATTTGAATGAAGTTATAAGAAAAAGGTGGTAGTATTTTAAGTTAATGAGATTTAGTAGCATTCAAAATCAGTCTAAAAAACCGCCCATTTTTCTAGACCAATTTTAATTTTTGCTTTTTTCGATATAAAAGTTTACTAAACTAGTTCATTATATCTGTTCACTTATATTATTTAGATGAGTTGAGTTTTTTGAACTTACTAATTATATAAAGATTTAAGTCCATTAGTCATAATAGAACATAAACAAAATAGATACTATATCTATAGTTCTTGAATAAAGTTTTAGTAATTTAAAATCATATCTTTATTATAGTTTAATAACTTATTAAATATATTCATAACTAATAAATTACTAGTTATAATGCTATTCAAATTTATAACTAGAACTTCTTGACATAGTATAGATAAATATTATTAGTAGTTAATAAGTTATTAAATGTATTTACAACTAATAATTTATTAACTACTAATTTATTATTCAAAATTAATACAATTAATATTTTGAATAAATACAATAAATTATTAGTTTTGAATAAAATTAATAAACTTAATAAGTTATTATGAAGATAATTGCAATAACCAATAATAAAGGAGGAGTTGGGAAAACAACAAGTAGCCTAAATATAGCAGGAGGGCTCGCCAAATTGGGGAAAAAAGTCCTTGCTATAGATATGGATCCTCAAGCTAACCTTACAATTAGTTATGGTATCAGTGAAAAGACACAAAATCATGTAGGAAGAGTTCTTTTAAAAGAATTATCTTTTGATGAGGCTGTTCACAAAATAGGAAAGATAGATGTTTTACCATCTTCTCACAGTATGATAGCCTTAGAAAAAAAACTAGTAGAGGAAACTCTTAGTGAACTTTTTTTAAAAAGAGCATTAAATACAGTAAAAGATAAATATGATTATGTAATTATAGATTGTGGACCTAATCTAGGAAAACTTACAGCCAATGCTCTTTGTGCTGCTACGGATTTTATAGTACCTATTCATACAGAATTTTTCTCATTTAAAGGAATACAGACACTTTTTTCTTTTGCTCAAAATGTAAAAGATATGATTAACCCTGACATTCAATTAATGGGAATATTGCTAACTAAATACAATGAAAATACACGTACAGCAGTACATAAACAAGTGGCTGCTAATATTAAAAATAGTGGTAATAAAGTTTTTGAGTCTTATATACGACAAAATATAGCCCTTTCTGAATCTCCAATGGCTGCAAAAGATATTTTTGAATATGCCCCCGATTCTAATGGTGCGGATGATTATTTAGAATTATGTAAAGAAGTTATTAAATCATAAACACTGATATTTATGAAAAGTAAAAAAGAAATCCCTGATTTATATACTTTACCAACTTTTGGAGAAGGTACATTCAAAACAGAAACTAAAAGTTCTGAAATTAAAAATGATATAACAAAGAATAAGAAAAAAAATAGTACATACTACTTAAGTACAGATATTATAGAACAAATAGATAGGATGGCTTATTGGGATAGAATGAATAAAGGGGAGGCTATTGAAAAAATACTGAAAGAATATTTTGAAAAAAAATCGTATGAACCTATTCCATAAACTATGAAAAATAACTCTTCTAAAGTTCCTTCAGTTCGTCTTGATAAAAATATTGCTCATAATGCCTATGACTTTAAGGTATATGATAAAGACGAAAATTTACTTAAAAGTATAGTGCTTTATATTTGTTATAGTTATCAAAACCATATTTTGGAATATGGTACAATAGATCCTTATGATTTTTGTAAAGTAATGAATTATAAAAGCAGGGCTTATTTGTTCAGAAGTCACTCTAATCCAGCACAGCTTCGAGGAATGTCAGAAGAGCAGATAGAACAGCTTAAAGCATCTGGGGAGTATATTTGGGATAGCGAACTAGAAAACGCTTTATATAGGCTAAGTACAGAGCCTTTAAAGCTATCCTATTCTGGAAAAACCTTTGAGGGCAAAATAGTTCATGGTGTGGACTCTGTACTTATCTTAGAGAGTATCCAAGTGATTTTAGATGAAAAGAATAATCAGAAAAGATATTATAAGTTTAAGGCATCTAATAAATTCTTGAATAATTTGTCTCGTTATTTTACAAATGTCAATTTAGACGCATTCAATAATCTGAGAAAATCAGGTTTACAAAACTTATACTTGTTTTTAGCTAATTTAAAAGATAATATCCTCTATAAAAATGAAGATAAAGCTACTGTAAATTTTGATTTATTATGTGATTTAGCTGAAATTAAGAATCAAGAGAATAAACAAAAAAAGAAATACTTAGTAAAAGCTTTAGAAAAAGTCAATGAAGTGGCTAAAATCAATATGGAGTTATCATGGAATAAAAATGGAAGATACTTTTATCAGCCAGTTTTTAAATTTCAGATGAATGAACAAAAAACTAAGTTACAGAGAGCTGTTGAAGTTACAGAGGCATTTGATACAGCTCTCTTAAAAGTATTGGTAAAGCTCTATAATGAACTTTATCCTGATCTATTACAATTTACTACTTTCAAAGATTGGTTTAATGACAGCAAAAAGAACCGATATGAGAAAGCATGGGCTTATACTAAAGTTCAGTATGAAGTTTTTGGTAGAACAGTAGAAACGGATTCATTAGAAGTACAAAAGTTTTTAGATACTCGTCAGTATGAAATTCCTGATGTAGATAAATAAGTCTGTTACTAATTTACCACCTTGCCTGTTACTAACCTACCACCTTGTTACTAATTTACCACCTTTATTTTATTAAAAATAATATAAAAAATTAGTAATCAATATCTTAATTATATTTTATACCCTGTTACTAATTTACCACCTTGCCTGTTACTAACTTACCACCTGTTACTAACTTACCACCTTGTTTTTTTACCGTTTTTTAAGGAAACTATACAGAGATATTGGAAACAATGTTTTTGGTTTATTTTACCTGTTACTAACTCACCACCTTTGTTTTTGAAGAAAATATATAAAAAAGCTGTTTAGAGTAAACAGATAAAGATTTTAAATTATCACCCTGTTACTAACTCACCACCCATATATAAAATAAAAATATAAAACATTATATAATAGGGTGGTAAATTAGTAACATACCTAAATGGACTTTTTCAATTTTAAGGTTTTCAAAGGCATATACTAAAAGCATTTCCCATAAAATAATACATATCTAAAGTTTGATTCTGGCAGACTTTGAAAATCAAAGTATTTACAAATAAAAAATTCCAAAGAAAAGACTCTTTAGAATGTAAAATATTATGAGATATGCTTCCAGACCCTTTTATTCCTGACAAGTTGCTCCTCAGCAGAGCTTGTTTCCGCTTCAAAGGGTATTACAAATATATATGATATTCTTATATTTTCAAATATAAAAGCAATTTTTTTACACTGTTTAAGACAAAAAATTAGGTTTACGTCTCAAACAGTGTAAATTTTGAAAACTAAATATTGCCTAATCCCAATTCTTGCAGGAATTTATTGTGTTTTTCAGTGGCTTCTTGTATTTGTGTATTGATTTCTGCTATTTTTTGATTGACAGCTGCTAAATCTATTTCTTCTTCTTGTAGAGTAGTGCTTACATATCTGGAAATATTGAGATTATAACCATTTTTTTCAATTTCCTCCATCGAAACTTTTCGAGCATAACGATTTTCTTCTTTACGATACTGGTAAGTGTCTAAAATTTTCTCGATATGTTCAGGCAGTAGATTATTTTGTCTTTTTCCTTTTTCAAAATGCTCACTAGCATTGATAAAAAGCACATCATCAAACTTTTTACATTTCTTTAGCACTAAAATACAAACAGGAATCCCTGTGGAAAAGAAAAGATTTGAAGGAAGTCCAATAACTGTATCAACATTGTTATCTTTAAGCAGTTTGGTACGTATTTTTTCTTCTGCACCTCCACGAAACAATACACCATGTGGCAAAATAATTGCCATCGTTCCCTCTTTGGATAAAAAGTGGAAACCATGCAACAAGAAAGCAAAATCTGCTGCTGATTTTGGAGCTAAACCATAACTTTTGAAACGAAAATCTTCTGCCAAAGCATCATTTGGCTCCCAACGCAAACTAAAAGGAGGATTTGCTACAATCGCATCAAATTCTAATTTTTTGGCTGGGTTCATTTCGTTGAGCATATCCCACTCATTCAGCAAAGAATCCCCATGATAAATTTCAAATTCTGTATCTTTCACGCCATGCAGGAGCATATTCATGCGTGCAAGGTTGTAGGTAGTAATATTTGATTCCTGACCATAAATTTTACCTATACCTTGGTCTCCTAAACGTTTGCGAATATTGAGTAACAACGAACCCGAACCACAGGTAAAATCCAATACTCTTTGTAGCTTACCTTTTTTACCCAAAGAAGGGTCTTGACTATCTAGTGTTACAATTTCAGAAAGAATATTGGAAATAGGTTGAGGTGTATAAAATTCTCCTGCTTTTTTACCTGAACCTGCTGCAAATTGCCCAATCAGATACTCATAGGCATCTCCAAGTGTATCTATATCTGTTGAAAACTTGGCTATCCCATCAGCTATTTTACTGATAATTGTACAAAGCTTCTTGTTTCTATCTTTGGGCGTTCTGCCAAGTTTTTCAGAATTTAGGTTAATTTCTGAAAACAAGCCTTGAAAAGTACTCTCAAAAGAGTCATTTTCTATGTATCTAAAGCCTTTTTCTAAGTTTTCCAGCAAGTCTTCTTGTTGGGTTCGTGCCATTTCTGAAATATTACTCCAGAGATACTCTGGTTTGATTACATAATGTACTTTACGCCTCATTTGCTTCTCAAACTCTGTTGTATCTGCTTCATTGGCTTCATACCAAATGCCCAAAGGGGTGCTATTATCTTTTTCTTCTAATTGGGGATAATCTGCCCCTAATTCTTTTTTGGCTGCTGTTTCGTAGTTATCAGATAGGTAACGAAGAAACAGAAAAGAAAGCATATAATCACGGAAATCGTCTGCATTCATAGAGCCTCGTAGCTCATCTGCAATGCTCCAAAGCGTTTTTCCTAATTGTTGTTGTTGGTCTTTTTGTGTCATGAATGACTTGAATTTATCGTTTTATTAATTCAGTAAATCTGGTAAAGCAAATTCATATTTTTTTAAAAACTCGTCCAGTATCCTTATAAATAACTCTTTTGTATCATCACCCATCTCTACAGGCTGAAATACAGAGTATTTACCATGACTCAAGAGGTTTAAGGCTCTTGCATACAATACTTCATCATCAACACCATGAATGCAATCCGAAAAATCTGTATAACCAAAAAACACGGCTGTTTTCTCTAAAATACTGCGTAAGGTATTGAAATGATAAGTTTGAATTTTGCCAGAATCTCTTACTTGTTTGAGTTCGCTTAAAAGGGCAATATGATGAAAAAAAGGTGTTTCGTCTGTAGCTCTGAGAATATATCTGCCTGTTTTGTTTTTATGGAGAAAAAAACATCTGTGTTCCTCTTTTCTTAATTCATTACACATTACATTGAAAAAGAGCGTATGATGTGATGAAACCACCGTTTTGACTTTATCTTTTCCTTTTTTGAGGAGTTGAGCCAAATCGGAAGCTACAGCAATGACATTGTTATCGTCTAATGAAGAAATAGGGTCATCTATATAGATGTATTCTACCCAATTATATGACTCATCTCCATCAATTACAAGTTGACATATAGCTAAAAAAGTACACCAAATAAAAATATTTTCTTCTCCTCTAGATACTTTTATAAAATCAACATTATTGACAGTACCATTAATATTTTCTTCTCTAATAAAATTAACAGCCCAAAAAACATCAATATCGCTTTCTTTTTTTTTATATTTATAATCAATAGAGAAATTAGTATCTACATATCTTTGAAATAAAGGTCGAATTTTATTCTCCATGTCCATTGCTTCAATATCATTGAGGAATTTAGAATATTTATTAATGAGTAATACCCTACGAGTATCATTTTCTAAATCATTATCCCAATAAAATAGGTCTTCGGTGTAAGCATTGAAATATAGGGTATCTGGTCTTTCTTTCTTTTTCTTACCTCTGTCTTTAAACTCCATAGAAAGGCGTGTTTTACCTGTACCATTGTGGGCATACAACAATATAAAATTGATAGGTTCTGAGCTATTATGAAACCAGTCTCTGAAGTATTGAGCTAATTTGGATAAACTGGGAACATATCTATTTTTAATTTTATTACTCATATTTTACTCATTTTTATTTATTTTTGGGAAAAGCTGTTGCATTAAACCCTTTTTGTGTTCTTTTAAAATCTCTATTTTTTGCGTTTGAGCAGTCATTAACTCATCCAAAGAAGAAAGACATTCTGCAATTTTTTGTTGTTCTTGTTTTGATGAAGGAACTTTTAAAGAAATTTTTTCTAAATTTTCAACAGATAAACCAGGCTGAGCTTGTCCTGTGGCATATTGGTTTAAATTTAGATAAACAAGTATGTAATACAGCCAATTAGTATGTATTTCTTTGTTGGGGGTTACCACCAAAGCATGTTCAGTTGCATGAAATTTTCCATCTACAAGTGTAACATTTCCACATAATGCACCTTGACGACCAATTAAAGAATATTTACCAAAATGAGTGAATGATTTTGTATAGCCACGCAATCCATTACCACCATAACATGGAAACAAATTCTCATTTCTGCTTTCTTTTATTTCAGAAGCATTTACAAATTTTCCAGCTTGCATTTGACATACACTTTTTAGAGTATTCTCCTCCCACTCTCCATCATTTACAAACTCAGGAAAACGAAACTTGGGCACTCTTTCGCCTTCTTTTGGGAAAAGGTTTTGCATTAAGCCTTTTTTATGGATTTTGAGTTGCTCTAATTTTTGAGTGTTTAGGCTAATCACTTCATCCAAAGAAGAAAGACAATCTGCAATTTTTTGTTGCTCTTTTTGGCTTTTAGGTATTACGAATTTATACTTTAAAAAATTAGTCCCATTAATTGAATTAATTGTAGCACCCAAGTCTGCATTTACTTGTTTAATATAAGTTTCTGTTTGAAATAATTGAAATACAAATTTTGAATAATTTGTTCTAAAAACAGTCATGAAAGCACCATGAGTAGCGAATGGAATGTTGCTTGGAATTATAGCATTTTTCCCAATTAATGCTTTTGAACCATTACGAACACAAATTAAAATATCTTCTTCTTGGATTAAGTTAGCACCTTTTATTTCAGGTGATACATAAACACAATCATGTAAAACGATTTGACCATCTTGAATATTTGATGACCTCAAGACCAATAATCCACTATCCCTCACATCTTCAGGACTATAAGTTAATCCTCCAATTAATTTTCCTAACTGATTTAGAGTCTTCTCTTCCCACTCTCCATCATTTATAAACTCGGGAAAACGAAGTGTAGGTAGTAATTTTTGTTTTTTACTCATGTTCGTTTTCAGGTTTATGGGTGTTTAACTCGTTTATTATCAGTTTTTGTAGCTCTTCTTTGGGCAGTAGTTGGTATTCGGCTACTCCAATGGGCTTGTTAATATCTTGCAGGGCAATTTCTACATCCAAATGGTCTTTATCAGCACAAAGAATAATACCAATAGAAGGGTTTTCGTTTTCTGTTTTTTCCAGACGGTCAAGCAAAGAAAGATACAGATTCATTTTACCAACATATTCGGCTTTAAAACTCCCAATTTTTAACTCTACTGCCACCAAAGAGCGTAAACCCCTATGGAAAAAGAGCATATCAATAAAATATTCTTTGTGGTTGTACTCAAGCCTGTATTGGTTTCCAATAAAACTAAAACCTTTGCCTAGCTCTAAAATAAAAGCCTTTATTTTGGCAATGAGCCTGTTTTCCAGTTCTACTTCTTTCATGGGTTCTGTAATGCCCAAGAAGCCCAAATTATAAGAACTTTTAAAAACTTCGTTGGCATACTCTGCGTGTATTTGGGGCAGGGTATTCTCAAAATTATTGCTCTTTATCTGGTTTTGTGCCTGTGTGTAGCTATCCATTTTAATAGCATTCAGCAATAAATCCCTAGACCATCCTTTTGTGAGGGTTTCATGGGCATAAAACTCTATTTGAGCATCTTCTTTTAGTTTGGTCATCAGAAGTAAATTGTGTCCCCATGGCAAAACTGCGACAAGCTGTCGCAGTTTTGTATCTGCTTGGTAATAACGTTCATAAAAACGTTTCATATCCCACAAATTTCGTGGTGATACACCCATATCAGGAAATTCGCTTTTCAGGTCAGTGGCTAACTGTTTGACAACACCACTGCCATGTCCTTCTTCTATTTTTTTTTCAGAAAGTAGTTTTCCCAAGTTCCAATACACCGATTGTGTGGCGTTATTTATTTGTTTGGCAATGAGCACACGAGCTACACGAATCTGGTCAATGGCTTGGTTTAATATGTCTTTATAGTCTGTTTCATTTGTTTGAGAAACAGGCAGTTTAGGTTCTTTTTTACTCATAAGCTGTTAATCCAGATATTTCATGTCCTTGGGCTAATTTTTTAAGATAAGGAACCAAGTCTTTCATTAAGTTTTCTTCTTTGTTTCTTCTTTCTTTCCAATTGAGTTCTAAGGGTGCTAAAAGGTCTGTTAATTTTTCACCATCAAAAATCAGTCTACTCAGTATTTCACGTACAAAGCCTTGTAAATCTATATTTTGGAGGCTGTGTTTTTGGGCTATACTGGTAAGTTCTCGGTTATTTCTTTCAGTTTTAAAATCTTGGTAACCTGTTCGTATTTCTTGCTCAGTGAGGGGTGTTCCTATATCCAGTGTATTGATATAGTCTACCATATCTTCTTTTTCTTCCATCAAATTGGCACTTGAGCCAAGTAAACTGATAAGTTGTTCTTTGGTAAGTGTTTTTTTAGTGGGTTTCTGTGTGTACTCAGCAATTAAGCCCATGATATAATCGTAATCTATGAGGGCAGAAGCAAACAATACAAACTCAAAATCAAGTTGCTGTATTTCAGATTCTTGTTTGTTCTTATCTTTATCCTGTTGTATTTTCAGACGTTTGGCTGTTTCTAAGTAAGCTCCTTTAAAAGCCCTCAACTCATCTGGAGGTAACAGATTATCTATTTTTGTTTCATCCTGTTCACTTAAATCTGTGTATTGGTCAAGTTGTGTTTTGAGGCGTTGTACTTCCTTAAAACGATTGATAAATTCTGCTCTTGCAGTATCTCCTTTCAGATTATAAACTTCTTCAGGCTTACACTCCAACTGATAAGACTGCATCAATTCGTTAAGGTTTGCAATGGCTTTTTCGTATTTCTCAATCACTTTTGGGGCAGCATCCACGAGCCAGATTTCTTTGGCTTTTTCTATTTTTTCACCAGAAAATAAGGCAATTGCTTCGTTTACCGTCTCTTTTTGTGAACGGAAATCCAAGATATTTCCATAGGGTTTGGTATCATTGAGTACTCTATTAGTTCTTGAAAAAGCCTGAATGAGTCCATGATGTTTTAGGTTTTTATCTACATAAAGTGTATTCAAGTATTTAGAATCAAAACCTGTAAGCAACATATCCACCACAATGATAATATCAATTTTGTTTTCGTGTGGGTAGTCTTTGTTGCTGTATTGGTGGTCTTTGATGCGTTTTTGTATGTCTTGGTAATATAAATCAAAATCGTTGATGGAGTGGTTGGTTTTATATTGCTGATTATAGTCTGCAATAATATCCATCAGAGCTTTCTTTTTTTCTTCTGGTTGGGTTTCATTATCTATTTTTTCTTGTTGTAAATCTTCTTGTAGTTGTTTTACATCAGAAGCTCCTTCTTTTGAAAGTAACTGAGTTGGAGGCGAAAAGACACAAGCGATATTGAGAGGAACGAAAACACCCTTTTCCTCTTGAAATCTCTTTTGTACTTCTTTAAACAAACGATGATATTCTATGGCATCATTGATTGAGGAAGTGGCAAAAATAGCATTGAAGCGTCTGTAATGAGTGGCAGAATCATGTTTACTTAAAATAGCTTCTACAATAGCTTGTTGTGTAATGGTTTCATTGGGTTTGGGCTTTACATTTCCTTGCCCTTTGAAATAATCTACATGAAAACGTAGTACGTTTTTATCTTCTATGGCATGAGTGATAGTGTACGCATGTAGTTGCTTCTGAAAAATGCTTTCTGTTGTTTTAAATTTTGCTTCTTCTCCACTTACTTGGGTATAAATAGCATTTTCTTCAAAAATGGGTGTTCCTGTAAAGCCAAAAAGTTGAGCTTTTGGGAAAAATTTTTTAATTGCTGTGTGGTTATCTCCAAACTGGGAACGATGGCACTCATCAAAAATAAAAACAACTCGTTTATCACTCAAAGGTTTTAAACGTTCTTTATAGCCTTTCTTAGTATTGTCATCTAATGCCAACCCTAATTTTTGAATAGTCGTAACAATTACCTTATCAGCATAATCTGTAGATAAAAGCCTTCTTACCAGTGTTTCTGTGTTGGTATTTTCTTCTACACTACCTTCCTGAAACTTATTAAACTCCTGACGAGTTTGTCGGTCCAAATCTTTTCTATCCACTACAAAAAGGCATTTTTCTATGTCTGGGTTGTCTTTGAGTAGGGTAGAGGCTTTGAAAGATGTAAGTGTCTTGCCACTTCCTGTAGTATGCCAAATATACCCGTTTCCTCTATTCTGGTGAATACAATCTATAATTGCTTTTACTGCATATATTTGGTAAGGTCTCATGATTAAAAGTTTTTGCTCACTCTCCACAAGCACCATATATTTACTAATTGTTTCGCCTAAAGTACATTTAGTAAGGAATTTATCAGCAAAAGCATCTAATTGTGTGATTTTTTTATTGTTTTCATCAGCTAACTGATAGATAGGCAGAAATTGCTCATCTGCATTGAAATTGAAGTGCTGGTTTCTATTATTAGCGAAATAGTGAGTATTTCTGCTATTGCTCACAATAAACAATTGAATAAAACATAACAAAGATTTTGTATAACCATTACCAGGGTCATTTTTGTAATCTATAATTTGCTGCATTGCCTTGCGTGGACTGATTTCTAAGTTTTTCAGTTCTATTTGTGCAACAGGAATGCCATTGATAAGCAAAATGACATCATAACGATGAAAACTATTTTCAGTATTCATTCGCAACTGATTGACTACTTCAAAATCATTTTTACACCATTCTTTGTTATTGACTAAAGTATAATGTAAAGGTGTGCCATCTTCACGTGTAAAAAGATTTCTTTCACGTAAAATTTTAGAGGCTATGAATATATCAGGATTGATGATTTCATCTTTTAATCTGGCAAATTCGGCATCTGTAAGACGTACTCGATTAAGAGCTTCAAATTTTTGCCTAAAATTGAGTTCAAGGGAATTTTTATCAGTAATATCTTGACGATGTATATATTTTAATTCTGTAAGTTTTTGTATTAAACTTGTTTCTATTTGCTGCTCCTTAGTCATAGTTTATAAGTATTGTACTCTATCTATACTTTCAAAAATAACAAAATATTATGTTATAGACAATTTTAATGATGCTTCTAAACTTATTTTTTATTTTGATACTTAATTTTACTAGAACTGTTCTAGTAGAAGTTATTCTAAAAAATAAATCAGCAAGTAAAATATCTTATTTGAGTATCTCAAGATATAGGAAGCTATATTTTTGGTAGAAAAATAAAAAAAGATGCTTGGAGAAGTCAGCATCCTTTTCAAATTTTTAATAAGTACTTAAAAGTAATGAACATCACTAGCGAAGATACTGAAATATAAAGATATTTACAAGTCTTTATATCAAAAAGACTCCACCAAAAGCAGAGTCTTTTCCAGATTAAACAAAAATTGAACACTGTGTTTTTAAAGATAAAGATTTTGGATGTTAGATACTATGATTTTATTAAAAACATGATTATAACCGTTATAAATGTGTTTTTAAATAGTTTTACATAGTATTTCTTTCAAAATATTGGGACAAAAAATAGCAGAAAAGGTGATTTTTCTTGAGAAATAAACTATAAAAAGCGAATGATAGAACTTTTTGAAACAAAAAGGTTGTTTACAAAATAAAATAATCTGTTATAACCGTTATAACTCAATTTTTCATTAAAAAATACATATAAAAAACGAAGATGTCTGAGCAAAAACAATGTCCTTACTGTCAAGTTTTCTTTGAAGGAAGAAAGAATAAAATCTATTGTTCTGAGAAGTGCAAACTTGATTTCTTTTTTGAACAAAGAGGACAAGGCATTCCTCTCAAAAAAGATTCACAAGAAAATATTCTTGCTCTCAAACTACAACTTCAAAGAGAAGAACAAGCTCATGAAGAAAAAATGAAACTTTTGGAAATAGAGCTGAAAAAATTGGCTGTAGAACAAACTCCTAAAACGTTACCAAAGCATCTAAAAACCCATTTTGAGGAAATTCTTCAATCTATTTTAAAAGAAAGTAATCAAAAGCTTCCCAAAAAGTTTTTTCAAGAGAAGATAGCAGACATGGAGCAATGGATAGAGGATTTGATAGAATCAGAGAAGCAAGAACTCAATAAAAAATATCCTGAATATGAGATGATTGCATACCTTCTTCAAAATTTTGAAAATATTTTAGAAACACTTTCAAAGATAACTCAACGAACTTTTTTGTATACATTAGAAGAAGAAACCCTTCAGAAATCTAAAAAACTACTTCATAAAAATTAAAGAAATTCCATCAAGTATATTTTCAATAAAATTCTACCAAATTTTTGTTTTTAAAATATTAATATACAGTATTTTGTATATAATTATTAAGTATGTTTTCTACCAAAAAATATTCATACTATTTTCTAGTAAAAAAGTAGAATTTATTTTACAAATATTTTTTAATAAATTGATTATGATTGAATTATAGGAAATATAAAGGTAGAATTCTCTTTTTCTAGGGTATCAAATTGTTTTAAGTAAATACTGATGGTATTGGAAACAACTGGTCCTACATAACCCAAATCTGTTTTTTGACTTTCTAAGTCTTTTTTGAACGTTTTAAATAGATTGTTAGCTCTTTTAGCCACTTCCTCTGCTTTGTGAGACTTAATGATCTGAATAATTACACTCTGATGTGTATGGATTTGTTTTTCCATAAGTTCTGATAACTCTGTTTTGAAGTCTTGATAAGTTTTAGGATTCTGCCCAGAGTGTTTGAAATAGGCAATCATAGCCTCCATTACTTCTCCTACTTTCAAATCAAAACTTTTAGCAATAAAATCTAAATCAGCTTTGGACTCTTTGATGATTTTAACATTGCTATATTCCTTCTTTCTACCTTTTTCTTTTTTCATCATATTCTTTTTCAGTGTTTTACAAAAATTGATATTACCATTATTCTACTAGAATTTAGACAATTTTATCCACTTTTCCAAAGAATTGCTCACAAAAAGAAAGAATTTTTGAAGCTTATTTTATAAAATATTGATAATTAGATGATTAATTATTTTTCGATTTTTCAAGAACTTGTACTTTCTCTAGAAAAAGTGTGAAAAAATCACTTCTATTTTCATACTTTTTTTAGTTGTACAAAATAAGTGTAGAAAATAGATGTTTATACAGTGTAAATCATTGAAATTATTAAACAGAGGTGGTTTTATAAGATGTATAGTGTGTGATATATACACTCAAAAACTTGTAAAAAATAGCTGTTTTTTGGATACTTGCAACAATATCTATACATTAGATATCTAAAAGTTTTCTGTTATTTTCTAAAAAAATCTCTGGATATGAAGCCTAAAAAAATACAAATAGGAGCCAAAATTTCACCTTTGTATCATCATATACTTTCAGACCTTGCTGAGATTCATGAAATGAGTATCAGTGAGTCTATTCAGAAAGTTTTGGAAGAGGTCTATACTTCCAATTTTTTGACGAGTTAGAAAACCATGTTAGGGAAAAGGAAAAAAGAGGTGGAAAGTATTTTAGCCTCTAGCCCCAATCATGAACTCTCCAAAAAGAAACTAGCATTCTATCAGGAGAAAATTTCTAATCAGGAGCTTTATATCAAAGAACTACAAGGTAAAAATAAAAAGACATCTTAATTAAGTTCAAGTCTTTTTTCTCTAGTATTACAAAACACAATATATACTGATAATAAATATTTAATTTTAAAATATTGACATGTTGTGTCTGATTTAGTGTCAAAAAGTTTTAATCTTTTTTAGAATATCTTTGCTTACTATTCAAATATCTATTTAATAGCATGTTTAAAATCATATTTTTCTTATGTTTGTAATCATAAAAGAAATTTAGGTTCATATCTATCTTTGTAGAAACTAAATTCTTTTATTCCAATGAAATATATCCATTTCTTCGCAGCAAGTCTGTTAATCTTTCTACTCTCCTGTGGGGGTAATAAAGAAACAACCATTACAGATAACACCAGCAACTCAACTCCTCATACAGAAAATGCTGGTAATGATGAAAATAAAGAAGATAAAAAATCAGGTTCATCCGAAAATTACGACCCAAAACGTGGTGAAGGCAAATTTACAGATGAAAATTTAAAAATTGGAGCATTAGATGCAACACTTGCTACCAAAGGGAAAGAAGTGGCAGATGTAAAATGTACATCTTGTCATAAACTTACAGATGAAAGATTAGTTGGACCAGGCTGGAAAGGAGTTACACAACGCAGAAAGCCAGCTTGGATAATGAACTTTATCACCAATCCTGACCCTATGATAGACAAAGACCCTGAACTTCAAAAACAGTTAGAAATTTGTTTGGTTCGTATGCCAAATCAAAGTCTGGCTGAAGAAGAAGCAAGAGCTTTGGTTGAATTTATGCGTCAGAATGATGGTGTGAAATAATAAAACTTGTACCTAACTAATCAAAATTTTATGAAATTATCTTATTTCCTCTCAATAGCAGTTACAACAGCATTTGTTTATGGTTGTAAACCTAAAAACACCAACACTGCTGTAACAGGCGATGCAGCAAGCAAAGCTTATGTAGCTCCAGGAAAACACGACCAGTTTTACAATTTTGTAAGTGGTGGATTTAGCGGACAGCTAAGCGTTTATGGCTTACCTAGTGGTAGACTCTTTCGTGTTATTCCTGTTTTTTCTGTTGATCCCGAAAAAGGATGGGGATATAGTGAAGAAACCATTCCTATGCTTAACACCTCACATGGTTTTGTGCCTTGGGATGATTTACACCATACAGAGTTATCTCAGACTAATGGAGAAGTAGATGGTCGTTGGGTTTTTGGAAATGGGAACAATACACCAAGAGTTGCTCGTATAGATTTGAGAACTTTCAGAACAAATGAAATCATAGAGTTGCCTAATAGTGCTGGTAATCACTCATCCCCCTTTATTACAGAAAATACAGAATATGTTGTAGCTGGTACACGTTTCAGTGTTCCTCCTGATCAAAATACAGATGTTCCAATAGATTCCTATAAAGAAAATTTCAGAGGATATATCAGTTTTATCAGTGTTGGTAAAGAAAAAGGAAACATGGATATTGCTTTTCAACTTGAATGTCCTGGGGTAAACTTTGATTTAAGCCATGCTGGAAAAGGTAAATCCCATGGTTGGTTCTTTTTCTCCTGTTATAACAGTGAACAAGCCAACACTTTGTTAGAAGTAAATGCTTCTCAAAAAGATAAAGATTTTATTATGGCTGTAAACTGGAAAAAAGCTGAAGAATACATTAAAGCAGGAAAAGGTACAAAACAAAAAGCTCGTTATGCTCATAATGTTTGGAATGAAGAAACTCATTCTGCTACTTCTACTATCAAAGAAGAGGTAACAGTACTTAATATCAAGGACTTCCCAGATATATGTTACATGATACCTTGTCCTAAATCTCCACATGGTTGTGATGTAGATCCAACAGGTGAATACATCGTAGGGAGTGGAAAATTAGCAGCCCTTATCCCTGTTTTTAGTTTTACAAAATTACAAGATGCCATTGCTAAAAAAACATTTGAAGGTGATTATCAGGGTATTCCTGTGATTAAATATGATGCTGCTCTACATGGAGAAGTAAAAAAACCAGGGCTTGGACCATTGCATACAGAGTTTGATGCCAATGGCAATGCTTACACTTCATTCTTTGTATCTTCTGAAGTGGTTAAATGGAATATTAAAGAGCTAAAAGTTTTAGATAGAGTATCAACATTTTATTCTGTAGGGCATTTGTGTGTTCCTGGTGGTGATAGCAAAAAGCCTTTTGGTAAATATATGATTGCCTATAATAAAATTACAAAAGACAGATATATTCCTACAGGTCCAGAACTTGCTCAAAGTGCTCAGCTTTTTGATATTAGTGGTGATAAAATGCAATTAATTTTGGATTTTCCAACTATTGGAGAGCCTCATTATGCACAAGCTGCTCCTACAGATTTGATTGCTAAAAATTCTCTTAAAATTTTCAAAATTGGTGAAAATAAGCATCCTTATGTTGCTAAAGGGGAGCAAGAAACAAAAGTTGTTCGAGAAGGTAAGAAAGTACACGTGTATATGACTGCTATTCGATCACACTTAACTCCAGATAATATAGAAGGTATTAAGTTAGGAGATGAAGTTTATTTCCATATTACAAATTTAGAGCAGGATTGGGATGTTCCACATGGTTTTGCAGTAAAAGGAGCTAGTAATGCCGAATTATTGATTATGCCTGGTGAAACCTCTACACTCAAATGGGTTCCTGATAGAATAGGTATGTTCCCTATTTACTGTACAGATTTCTGTAGTGCTTTGCATCAAGAAATGCAGGGATATGTGCGAGTGTCTCCTGCTGGTAGCAATGTTCCTCTTAAATATGGTATTGGAAACAAATTCTCTGGGCAAGATGCCACAGCTAAAAAATAAAGTAGCTCAATTGGGCTAAACATTTTAGCCCAACTTTTTATCACTCAAAGGTGGCTTTCTATGAAATCAGTTTCTCAAATCTCTTGGTGTTCTAAAATAATGCTTTTTGTTGCAAGTATTTTATTCATCACCACCCTTTTTTTTCCTATTTGGCAGATAGAATTAGATGCTCCACAATATCCAGAAGGTTTAGCTCTCAAAATATGGGCAAATGCTATTGGTGGAGATGTTGAAATTATCAATGGTTTGAATCATTACATTGGTATGAAAACACTTCATACCAAAGATTTTATAGAATTTACCTTATTGCCTTATTTTATAGGAGGATTTGCTTTATTAAGTATAATGGTCATCATACTTAATAAAAAAAGAGTTTTATCCTTTTTGTTAATAGCTTTTATCCTTTTTGGGATACTTTCAATGGTAGATTTTTATCGTTGGAATTATGATTATGGACATAACCTTGATCCCAATGCAGCTATCAAAGTTCCAGGAATGGCTTATCAGCCTCCATTAATTGGCTATAAACAACTGCTCAATTTTGGAGCTTACTCTATTCCTGATGTAGGAGGATGGATGCTTTTGGGAGCTGGTGTACTTATTTTGGGGGCAACTGCCTTTGAATATCAATGGGTACAAAGATATATTTTTAGAAAGAAAACAAATCTTGCGAAAGTATGTGCTTTATTGCTATTGGTTTCTTGTAATACAAATCAGCCTGAAGAAATTAAACTCAATTATGATAAATGTATTTCCTGCAAAATGACCATTTCAGATAGCCGTTTTGCATCAGCTATTCTTACAGAAAAAGGTAAAACACTTAAATTTGATGATGTTTCGTGTCTTGTAAGATACACAAAAGAGCAAAAAATTAGTTATAAGGGCATATTTGTAGCAGACTATTTAGAGCCTCATAATAAACTTCTAAATATAAAAAATGCCATTTGCATAGAGAGTCCAAAAATTAAAAGTCCAATGCGTGGAGATATTGCAGTATTCTCTTCCAATTCAAAAAACCAAGATTATATCAAAGCTTTTGAAGCTAAGAAATTGACTTGGATAGATATTTTGAACAAATTCTAAGATTTTTTATGTATCCTATATCTTTGATAGCAATTTTGTTACTGAATATTTTTGGGCTTTGTCAAGTTCAAGCCAATACTACATGGATTATCCAAAAAGGGATAAGCTTAAAAAAGGCAATTGCTCAAACAAAAGATGGGGATACCATTATTGTAAAAAAAGGTTTTTATCAAGAAGGAAATATGGTTATTAATAAATCTATTGTGCTTCTTGGGGAGGACTATCCTATTTTAGATGGAGAAAATAAACATGAAATATTTACAATTACAGTTCCTCATGTAATCATCAAAGGATTTAAACTTCAAAATTGTGGCAATAGTAGCCTCAACGATTTAGCAGCTATAAAAGTATTAAATACACATCATGTTCAGATTATAGATAATCAATTAAAGAATAATTTTTTTGGAATCTATCTTTCCTATGTTCAAAATAGTTTGGTAAAAGGGAATAAAGTTATTTCAAATGCGACCACAGAACTACATTCTGGCAATGGTATCCATTGTTGGAAAAGTGATAGCCTTCAGATTATTGGAAATGCAATTGAAGGACACCGAGATGGTATTTATTTTGAATTTGTAACTCATTCTATTATTTGGAGAAATACAGCATTTAAAAATGTTCGTTATGGTTTGCATTTTATGTTTTCTAATGACGATGCCTATATTACCAATCATTTTAAAAATAATGGAGCAGGGGTAGCAGTAATGTTTACTAAGAATGTAAAAATGTTCAATAATTTTTTTGAAGAAAACTGGGGGGATGCAGCTTATGGGCTATTACTCAAAGAAATATCCGATAGTTATTTATTAGGGAATTTTTTTCGTAAAAACACTTCTGGAATATACATGGAGGGTACAAATAGAATTAAAGTAAAGAGAAATGTTTTTAGGAATAATGGTTGGGCAATGCAGATACAAGCAAGTTGTATGGAAAATATCATTCAAGAAAATAATTTTTTAGGTAATTCTTTTGATGTATCAACTAATGGGAGTGTAGTATTAAATACATTTTTGAAAAATTATTGGGATAAATATGAAGGTTATGACCTCAATAAAGATGCTATTGGAGATGTGCCCTATCGCCCTTTAAGTCTATTTAGTATTATGGTAGAGAAAAATAATTCTTCTATGCTTTTATACAGAAGTTTTATGGTTACCCTTCTAGATAAATCAGAGAAAATTCTGCCAAGTATCACACCCGACAATTTTATAGATAATCAACCACTTATGAAGCCCTTACCCTTATGATTCGCCTTGAGAATATATCTAAACGATTTGGGAAACTTCAAACACTCAAGCAGGTATCTATTCATTTTGAATCAAATTCTTGTGTGGCTCTAATAGGTCCTAATGCTTGTGGTAAAACGACACTCATCAAGAGCATTTTGGGAATGGTTATTCCTGATAGTGGCTATATCTATTTCAAAGAAAAAAGTATTAAGAATGATTTTTTATATCGTCAGGAAATAGGCTACATGCCACAAATAGGAAGGTATCCAGAACACATGAGTATTGGAAAAGTACTGGAAATGATTCAAAATATTCGTAAAAAAACAGAATATGATGATGAGTTATTGAGAACCTTTCAAATAGATAAGATGTATGACAAAAAAATGCACACTCTTTCTGGTGGTACAAGACAAAAAGTAAGTGCTGTTTTAGCATTTTTATTTAATCCTGATGTACTTATTCTAGATGAGCCTACAGCTGGACTTGACCCTTTAGCATCAGAAATCTTAAAAGATAAAATCATCAAAGAAAAGAAAAAAGGTAAACTGATTTTAATTACATCTCATCAATTAAGCGAATTAGATGATTTGGTTACTGAAATTGTATTAATGCAAGAAGGGAATGTTCATTTCCATTATCCTATTGAAACACTACAAAAACAAACTCAAGAAGAACGAATTTCTAAGGCTATTGCAAAAATTTTAAAACAGCAACAATATGTTTAGTATAGTTCGATTAATAGTCTCTGATATAGTCAAAAATAAGATAGTAATAGTTTACACTTTATTATTGGCTATACTTTCTTGGAGTGCTTTTATGCTTGAAGATAACCAAAATAAAGGCATTTTAACTTTGTTAAATATTATTTTGCTAACTGTTCCTCTTGTTTCTATCTTATTTACAGCTATTTATATCTATAATAGCAATGAGTTTATAGAATTATTAGTAAGCCAACCCCTTAGAAGAAATAAAATATGGATTAGTTTGTTTTGGGGTATATCAGGAAGCCTTTTGTTTGCTTTTTTACTCAGTACAGGAATCCCCCTAATCCTATTTGCAGACCTTAAACTTGGGTTGATGATGCTGGGTGTGGGTTGTATGATAACTCTTATTTGTGTAGCCATTGCTTTTGTAAGCACAACATTTACAAGAGATAAAGCCAAAGGAATAGGAATTGTAATAGTTTTATGGTTATATTTTGCACTTTTATTTGATTCTCTGATATTATTCATTCTTTTTGAATTTGCAGATTATCCCATTGAGAAGCCTATGCTTTTCATGGTGGCATTAAATCCTCTAGATATCGGCCGTATTCTTATTCTTTTGCATTTAGATGTTTCTGCCATGATGGGCTACACAGGAGCTATTTTTAGGGAAGTTTTAGGGAGTATAATGGGAATATTCATAGCATTTATATTGCTTATATTATGGACTGTTGCACCTTTTTGGATTTCATTAATTAAGTTTAATCACAAAGATTTATAAGCCTTTCCAGTTTATGAAAACAGATATTCTCAATATAGAAGATATTAAGCATTTAATAGATACTTTCTACGAAAAAGTAAGGAAAGATACTGTTATAAGTCATTTTTTTACAGAAGTAGTAACCGTAGATTGGGAAAAACATTTACCCATCATGTATAAATTCTGGTCTAATATTCTTTTCAATACAGGTGAATATGCAGGAAATCCCATGCAACAACACTTGAATTTACATAAAAAAAGTCCTATGAAAATGCAGGACTTCCAACGTTGGTTACAATTATTTACAGAAACTACTGACGAGCTTTTTGAGGGAATTAATGCTGAAATGATAAAACAGAGAGCAACTAGTATTGCTACTGTTATGCAAGCTAAAATTTATGCCTAAATAAAATATAATGCATCAGATTTACTTAATACTACATTTAATTTCAGCCTGTGTTTGGATAGGAGGACATATAATTTTATGTTTAGGATATCTACCAAGAGCTATTAAGAATAAAGATGTAACATTAATTTTACATTTTGAGCAAAAATATGAGCCAATAGGTATTCCTGCTCTTTTAATATTGGTAATTACAGGGATATTATTAAGTTATAATTATGGGGTAGAAATGATACTCTGGTTTAATTTTCAAAGTGACATAGTAAAAATTATATCCTTCAAAATAATATTACTTTTTTTTACCTTCTTATTAGCTATTCATGCTAGATTTTTTTTGATACCACATCTATCAATCAATAATTTATGGTTATTAACTATTCACATTGTATCAGTTACTGTTATTGGTTTATTTATGCTTGTATTAGGGACATTCATAAGATTTGGAGGATTATAAATATAAATATTTATGAATATAGAAATTGATATATTACTTGCTTGGGGAGGTATTAAAAAGAAGTATTCTAAGAGTGCTTTTATCTTTGAGCAAGATGAATTGGCAAAAAACTATTTTCAAATTGTAGAAGGTAAGGTAAAAATGGTTAGTCTTAATGAATCAGGTAAAGAATTGACACAAGGTATTTTTACAGATGGACATAGTTTTGGAGAACCTCCACTCTTTATTAATGAAAAATATCCTTCTACAGCAATAGCAGTGAAAGAT
>Ga0075157_10000776_pt1 | contig 22682 bp, 15 predicted proteins | sample JI81BgreenDNA_FD_70967 | JGI IMG/M metagenome (GOLD analysis project Ga0075157, IMG submission 70967) | Wastewater effluent complex algal communities from Wisconsin, to seasonally profile nutrient transformation and Carbon sequestration -... | ecosystem: Engineered > WWTP > Effluent > Algae...
GGGTACCCTCAGTTTCGGCTACACACACAAAGAAAAAGGCAAAAAGGCCGAGCAGCGTATCCGCAGCCTGCCTTTTGAAGAAGTAGAAACAGCAAAAGTTATCATATCCTTTAAATAAGAAAGCATGAACAGCAGCGAACTGATCGAATCCTTTTCGGAGTTTAAAGAACTCAAGAATATCGATCGCGCTACCATGATGCGCGTCCTCGAAGACGTTTTCCGCAGCATGGTTCGCCGCAAATTCGGTACCGACGAAAATTTCGACATCATCCTCAACACCGAGAAGGGTGACTTGGAAATTTGGCGTAACCGCGAGGTAGTGGAGGACGCTTCGGAAGAAGCCGGTCAAACCGACAAAATCACCTTGAGCGAAGCCCGCCAGATTGAGCCCGACTTTGAAGTGGGTGAAGAAGTATCTGACGAAATCAAGCTCGAGCATTTTGGTCGCCGTTCGATTTTGGCAGCCCGTCAAACCCTGGTGCAGCGCATCCTGGAGCTCGAAAAAGACAACATCTACCAGAAATACAAAGACCGTGTGGGCGAAATCGTTACCGGTGAGGTGTATCAGATCTGGAAGAAAGAAATGCTGGTGCTCGACGACGAGGGCAACGAACTCATCCTGCCTAAAAACGAGCAAATTCCTGCCGATTTTTATAAAAAAGGCGATGCCGTTCGTGGTGTGGTATTGCGTGTGGAAACGCAGAATACCAGTCCCCGTATCATCATGAGCCGTACAGCACCTGCCTTCCTGGCCCGTTTGCTCGAGCTCGAAGTACCCGAAATTTTCGACGGACTCATCACCATCAAGAACATCGTACGCGAACCAGGTGAGCGCGCGAAGGTAGCTGTTGAAAGTTACGACGACCGCATCGACCCAGTGGGTGCTTGCGTGGGCATGAAAGGCTCTCGTATCCACGGCATCGTGCGTGAATTACGCAACGAGAGCATCGACGTAATCAACTACACCAACAATATGCAGCTGTTCATTACCCGTGCTTTGAGTCCGGCTAAAATCAGCAGCATGGAACTCGACACTGACCGCAACAAGGCCAGTGTGTACCTCAAGCCCGACCAAGTGTCGTTGGCCATTGGTAAAGGTGGTCACAACATCCGTTTGGCCGCCAAACTCACGGGTTTCGAAATCGACGTATTCCGCGATGTGGTGGAAGACGACAGCGACGTGGATCTGGACGAATTTGCAGACGAAATCGATAGCTGGATCATCGATGAACTGAAGGGCATTGGCCTCGATACCGCGAAAGCCGTATTGGCTGTTGGTGCCGAAGAGCTGGTGCGCCGCACCGAACTCGAAGAAGAAACCGCCGCCCAGGTGTTGGCCATTCTTCGTGCCGAATTTGAATAAGCCCGCGTCGGTGAGTAGAGACGCAAAACAAAACAACAACAAGAGGGAATGTCAGAAGGAAGTATCAGGATAAAAAAAGCAGCCACTGAGTTTAACATCAGTGTGGCGCACGTTGCCGATCACTTGGCCGCTAAGGGCTTTACGGTGGATAGCAACCCCAACGCCAAGATTACCGATGAGATGTATTCGGTGCTGCTGCGCGACTTTGGTCAGGATAAGAAGATCAAAGAGCAGGCTGCCGCCATCAGCATCGGCAGACAGGGCAAGGAGGATGTAGTGCTCGACAAAAAAGATTTCGCCGCGCCTGCTCCCAGCGAGCCCGAAGCCGATGAGGTGCTCATCAAGGGCCTCAACAAACCGGCTGCGGCACCCGCACCGGTGTCCGAAAAGCCAGCTGCACCAGTATCACCAGCTGCTCCAGCAGCCGAAGGCGATAAGTCGGGCCTCAAAGTGCTTGGCAAAATAGATTTGGCCAGCTTAAACAAGCCCAAACCAAAGCCTGCACCGGAGCCAGTTCCCGCACCGGCACCCAAGGCAGAGGCCCCTAAGCCCGAAGCCCCTAAGGTGGAAGCGCCCAAAGCAGCTGCTCCCGCGCCCAAGCCTGAACCCGTTGTGGATGTTCCTACTCCCGCACCGGGGGTTGAAAAGCCAGCTGCAACTGCCTCGGTTGAAACACCGAAGGCCGAGCAAGCCGCCAAGCCCGATGCTCCTGCCACACCTGTGCTCCCTCCACAGGAAAAAGCAGCGCCCGAGTCTCCGGCAGCAGCTCCGGCAACCCCTGTGGCTCCTGCCGCAGCGGCCAAACCCGAAGAAAACGAAGAAGCCGATGTGATTCGCGCCAAAGCCGATAAGCTGCAAGGCACCACGGTTTTGCGTACCATCGACCTCAGTCAATTTGAAAAGCGCAAGCCCGTAGCCAGCTCGAGCGATAGCTCGGTAGGTCGTCGCAAACGCAAGCGGAAAGAAGGTCCCGGTGGCCCTCCTGCAGCAGGTGGTGCCCAACAGCCCCAAGGCCAACAAGGCGGCGGTGGCCAACGTCAGGGCGGTGGTCCTGGTGGTCAAGGTGGACAAAACCGCGGTCCTGGTGGCCCCGGTCAACACAACCGCAATAACCAGGGTGGTCCCGGCCAAGGCCGTCGTAACCAGCCACAACAGCCCCTGGGCCCTAAGGCTGAGCCTACCGAAAAGGAAATCCAAGATCAAATCAAGGCCACCATGGCCCGTTTGCAAGGTGGCGTGAAAACAGCCAGCCGTGCGAAATACCGCAAGCAACGCCGCGATCTCAACGACATGCGTGAAGGCATGGAGATGGACGAAGCAGGCAAAATGAAGTTGCAGGTAACTGAGTTCGTAACTACCGGTGAATTGGCCGGCTTGATGGAAGTGCCTGTAGGCGAAGTCATCATGAACTGTTTCTCGCTCGGCTTGGTGGTAACCATCAACCAGCGCCTCGATGCCGAAACCATTACGGTAGTGGCCGATGAGTTTGGTTATGACGTGGAGTTCATCTCGGCCGATGCCAATGAGCCTATGATTGAAGAAGAAGACAGCGAAGAAAACATGGTTCCACGTTCACCCATTGTAACCATCATGGGTCACGTTGACCACGGTAAAACCTCGTTGCTCGATTTTATCCGTAAAGAAAACGTAATTGCCGGTGAGGCCGGTGGCATTACCCAGCACATTGGTGCCTATGCCGTGCAGCTGTCTAGTGGCAAGGCCATTACCTTCCTCGATACGCCTGGTCACGAAGCCTTTACGGCAATGCGTGCCCGTGGTGCCAAGGTGACCGACATTGTGGTGATTGTGGTTGCTGCCGACGACAATGTGATGCCGCAAACCAAAGAAGCCATTAGCCACGCACAGGCGGCGGGTGTGCCTTTGATTTTCGCGATCAACAAAATCGACCGTCCAGAAGCCAATCCGGAGCGTATCCGCGAGCAGCTGTCGGCCATGAACATTTTGGTGGAAAGCTGGGGCGGTAAGTACCAGGACCAGGAAATCTCGGCCAAAAAAGGCATCAATGTCGATCAGCTGCTGGAAAAGATTTTGCTCGAAGCAGAATTGCTTGAGTTGAAAGCCGACCCGAAAAAGCGCGCTATCGGTACTGTCATTGAAGCCTCTTTGGACAAGGGCCGTGGTGTAATTACCACCGTTCTGATTGAAAGCGGTACGTTGAACATGGGCGATCCCATTTTGGCCGGCGCCAATTTCGGTAAGGTAAAGGCCTTGATGAACGAGCGCGGACAGCGTATCACCAAGGTTGGTCCTTCGCAGCCGGTGCAAATCCTCGGATTCAACTCGGCACCAACAGCCGGCGACCGTTTCTACGTAACCGAATCGGATGCAGTGGCCAAAGACATTGGTACCAAGCGCATGCAGTTGGTGCGTGAGCAGGGCATGCGTACGAAGAAGCACATTACCCTCGACGAAATCGGTCGTCGTTTGGCTATTGGCAACTTCAAAGAGCTCAACCTCGTTGTAAAAGGCGACGTGGACGGTTCGGTAGAGGCCTTGGCCGACAGCTTGATGAAGCTGAGCACCGACCAAATCCAGGTGAACGTAATCCACAAAGGCGTGGGTCAGATCAGCGAATCGGACGTAATGCTCGCTTCGGCTTCCGACGCCATCATTGTTGGCTTCCAGGTTCGTCCGCTCGCCTCTGTGCGTAAGCTGGCCGAGCAGGAAGAAATCGATATTCGCACCTACAGCATCATCTACGACGCCATTGATGAAATCAAGTCGGCCATGGAAGGCATGTTGGCGCCCACCTACGAAGAGAAGGTGGTATGTACGGTGGAAATCCGCGAGGTGTTCAAAATCTCGAAAGTGGGCACCATCGCAGGTTGTATGGTTACCGATGGCAAAATCAACCGCAACACCAAAGTACGGGTTCTGCGCGATGGCATCGTGATCCACACCGGCGAACTCGAATCACTGAAGCGCTTCAAAGACGACGTGAAAGAAGTGGCCAAGGGCTACGAGTGCGGTTTGAACATTGCGAACTTCAACGACATCAAAGAAGGCGACATCATCGAAGGCTACGAGCGTGTAGAGGTGAAAGCCAAATTGTAAGGGCCCCTTGGTCCATAAACGAAGAAGCCGCTTCCGAAAGGGAGCGGCTTTTTTCATGGATAAGGACGAGTTTTTGTCTGGGAGAAGAAGTGCTACATGTCTTCCTTTTTGCGTTCTAAACCTTTTAAGGCGTCCTTGGCATTTAAAGCAGTTACACTTTTTACCCTGTTTTAGCTTCCAATTCAAGCCTTGCTACTTTGGCAACGTTGCCGCCTTGTTGGGCCACCATTTTGCTTTCCTCGAAATCTTTGGGGCTGGTAGCTGCTGATATGTCTTTGGTGGAGGCTTCAGCAAGCATGTTTAAAATCAACTCGGTGTTGGTCATGTTGTCTCGCAGGTTTTCCTTTTTCAACCCCTTCAGCATTTTGTACTCTCTGGTGGTTTTATCGCTCCACGTTTTGGTAATAATGTCGGTAAGGGTTGCAAATTGCACGCCTTCTTTTAATCCGCGCTTTTTCCACTCATCGGTAAGTTCTTTGCGAATTTCAATGCTTTTCAAGTGTTGGTTGATCCAACCTTCAGAATAACCTAACTTCAGGTATTGCTCTAAAGCCCGATCGATACTCAGTTCCGGGTCCTGCATTTCATCCAAACGCTCAGCCGCCACTTGTGCCAACCACAGCTTGAAGGGCTCTGCTTTGGGTGATGGAATAGATTGAATTAAGCGAAAGAGCTGTTCGGTGTCTGCTACATCAGTGAGATAAAATTTGCCGTCAGCTGATTGCATTTTCAGTTGTCCCAATTTATGGGACAACTCACTTCCTTCATTCTTCAGCTTGGTTTTAAGCGCGTTCCAATATTTACGCGGCCTTGGACTGCCTGTTAAAATTTCTATAACATCAATGATGGAAATATACCACTTCTCCTGCGCGTCATCCCAAACAGTGCGTACTTGCTTTTCTTCAAACAGTCTGATGGCGGTTTCTTTGGTCATAATCGAAGCTGTTTTGCACGGTTAATACAATATTAATGAATTACTGCCTTGCCCACCAGGAGAAGTTATCGACACGAAAAAGTGCAAGAATGCCCTTGAATGCGGTGTTCATTCGGCTGATTAGAACGAAACAACGATGGTAAAATGCCACTTAAAGCGGAGGCCCTCTTGTTGATTTTGCCAGGTTGTGGATGATGGATGTTAATTTTTCGATGTGGGATGTACTTTTGTGCCATGCCCAGTCTGTCGCTCCTCGAAACCATAGCCGCCATTTTTGGTGTGCTGAGCGTGGTCTTGGCGCGTTTTGCACACATTGGTGTGTTTCCAACGGGTTTGGTAAGTACGCTGCTGTATATCTACATTTGTTTTGGTGCGGGTTTGTATGCCGATATGGGCATCAATGTGTGGTACAGCCTTTTGAGCGTATATGGCTGGTGGCGTTGGTTGCAACCCAAAGCAGGTTTGGAAGAGCGGAAGGTGAGTTGGTCGGCACCAAGGCTGCGCAGGCTGAGTGTAATGCTGGCCATGCTTGGCTGGGTGTTGCTTTACTTTTTATTGCGAGCGTTTACCGACAGCACGGTTCCGGAAGCAGATGCTTTCACCACGGCGGTGGCGATTGTGGGCATGTACCTCATGGCCGAAAAAAAAGTAGAGAACTGGTTGGCTTGGCTGGTAGTAGACGTGGTTTCGGTGGTTTTGTACGCTTACAAGGGCTTGTACATTTCGTCTTTTCAATTTGCCGTGTTTACCGCCTTGGCATGGTGGGGTTGGGTAAGCTGGAAGCGCATGGCACGCGATTAGGTAAATTCGCCACCGCGGTAAATACCCCAACTTCCGCAAAATTTAACCCCCTTATTGCGGATATCCACCTCCACTTTAATGGGTATTTTGGTTACCTTAGCATCGGATTTCAAACGAACACTGTCTATGTCAGCCAATCTTCAACTTCCTGCCGACTACTCTGCCAGCGTTAAACATGCTGAGCTAAAAGCCTGGGTAGCCGAAATGGCAACCATTGCCAAACCCGACCGGGTTTACTGGTGCGATGGCTCCGATGCCGAATACCAACTCATGTGCGAGCGCCTGGTAGCGGCGGGGACTTTCATCCGCCTGAACGCCGAAAAGCGTCCCAACAGCTTCGCCTGTTTTTCCGATCCCAGCGATGTGGCTCGTGTGGAAGACCGCACTTACATTTGCTCACGCCGAATGGAAGATGCCGGTCCCACCAACAACTGGATGGACCCCAACGAAATGAAAGCCACCCTCGCGCCTTTGCTCGATGGTTGTATGAAAGGCCGTACCATGTTTGTTATGCCTTTCTGCATGGGTCCGCTTGGCGGCGATATCTCGCAGTATGGCGTAGAGATTTCCGACTCGGAATACGTGGTTACGAATATGAAAATCATGACCCGCATGGGCAAGGCTGCCCTTGACCACTTGGGTACCAATGGTGAGTTTGTGAAGGCGTTCCACACCGTGGGTGCACCTTTGCAGCCAGGTCAGCAAGATGCCAAGTGGCCTTGCAACCCTACCACCAAATACATCGTTCACTATCCCGAAGAGCGCAGCATTGTGAGCTATGGTTCGGGTTATGGTGGAAACGCCCTGCTTGGCAAGAAGTGCTTCGCTTTGCGCATTGCATCGGTGATGGCCCGCGACGAGGCCTGGTTAGCCGAACACATGTTGATTTTGGGCGCGAAGAGCCCCCAAGGCGACAAAAGCTATGTGGCAGCGGCTTTCCCGAGTGCTTGCGGCAAGACCAATTTCGCGATGTTGATTCCGCCCAAAGAAATGAAGGGCTGGGAAATCACCACCGTGGGTGACGACATTGCCTGGATCAAGAAGGGCAAAGACGGCCGTTTGTACGCCATCAACCCCGAGGCCGGCTACTTTGGCGTGGCTCCGGGCACCAACGAAAAAACCAATCCCAATGCCATGGCTTCTTGCAAGGCCAACACCATTTTCACCAACGTGGGTGTTACTCCCGATGGCGACATTTGGTGGGAAGGCATGAGCAAGCAGGCGCCTGAGGGTATCATCAACTGGAAAGGCCTGGTGCACGACCCCAACAGTGGTCAGCCTGTTGCCCACCCCAACGCCCGCTTTACCGCTCCTGCATCGCAGTGCCCTAGCCTCGACGAGAACTGGGAAAACCCTGCCGGTGTGCCCATCAGCGCCTTCATTTTTGGCGGCCGCCGTTCTACCACCGTTCCGCTGGTGTACCAATCGGTGAACTGGAACTTCGGCGTGTACGCTGCCAGCACCATCGGTTCAGAAATGACCGCTGCTGCCTTTGGCGAACTGGGCAAGGTACGTCGCGATCCGTTTGCGATGCTGCCATTCTGCGGTTACCACATGGCCGATTACTTCAACCACTGGTTGCAATTTGGTCGCAACCTGCCGAACCCTCCACGCATTTTTGTGGTGAACTGGTTCCGCAAGGATGCCGATGGCAACTTCCTCTGGCCAGGCTTTGGCGAGAATGCCCGTGTATTGGAATGGATCATCGGTCGCGTACAAGGCCGCACCGGCGCTGTAGAAAGCCCTGTAGGTTGGATGCCTCGCTACGAAGACATCAACTGGGAAGGCCTCGACTTCAGCCGCGAGCAGTTTGAAAACATCATGCATGTAGACCGCGAAACCTGGAAGCAGGAAGTGCTCAGCCACGACGAATTGTTTGGCCGTATGTACGACAAGCTGCCCAAGGAGTTCATCTTTATGCGCGAATTGATGCTATCGTCGCTCTGGCGTTCGCCCGAGAAATGGGGCATGGCACCTGAGCGAATCTAAAATCTGATTGCAACAAAAAAGCAGCATCTTAAAAAAGGATGCTGCTTTTTTTTAGTCGGTTTTGCCGATGCAATCGCTCTTCAGAACTTACGGCCTAACAGGCTCCTGTAGTTGAAACTCCTTTGAAGTAGAAGCGTACAGTTTGAAATAGCCGAGTGCTCCTCCGGTGAAATTGGAGATGGGATTGGCCGGAGAAGCACTCGACTGCCCAATGTTGGTGTTCAGATTGGTGAGGTAGCGGAAAACCGCCTCATTGATGTGTTGCAGCTCTACCCGTATGCGCGCATTGATGTAGGTAGATACAAAAACCGGACTCACTTGCAAACTGCCTGTATTGATTTCGTCGTTGTATACAAACAAATTGGTGGTGATGGTATCGTTTTGGAAGGTTCGCAACTGGAAGAAATTGCGATCACCAGGAGGGTCGTTGTAATAGGCGTACAGCACTGCGTTGCGTTGTTGAGGCAAAACGCCAGGAAGCCCTCCGGGTGCAAAGTTCGGGTCAATCACCAATGAATCGAGTGGAATAGGAGCTGGCATACGCGATTCAGATCGGTAAAAGGTGCCCTCATGGGTGATTTCTAGTGCATAGGTCTCGCCCACTGTTGGCATATAGCCAGGTAAAACGTAGGCGCTATCGGGCAGTTGTTGCAGGGTATCACGGCGGTTGTCCGACAGGCGCACCAACACCACCAATGCCCCTGATTGAATGGGCGGTTTGATGGTGTCGCTGAAATTGAGCGTTTTGGTCAACTTCACCCAGGCACCTCGGCCAGAGTTGTCGAGTTCCGCTTCAATCACCAACTTAGGATCGGCACTGTTCAGGTCGATGTCGATTTCCTTTTCGCAAGCGGTTAATCCGGCGATGCCCAGCAGGGCAATAAAAAGTCGCTTCAGCATCTACTTAAAATTTAAAGTTCCAGCTCACCGAGGGCACCCAGCGGAACAGGGCTGTTTGAACCGCCACTGTGCGATTCGGATTGGTTTCGCTTTGTCGGAAATTGATCAAGAAAGGATTCTGACGCCCGTAGGCATTGTATAAACTAAAGGCCAATTCGCTTTGGTATTTGCGCTTGGGTTTGAGTTGGTAGGTGGCCCCCAGGTCGAGGCGGTGGTAGGCCGGCATGCGGTAGCCGTTCCGCTCGGTGTACAGCCATACCACCTGATCGGCGATGGTGTATTTGCCAGCCGGGAATGTTACGGCGTTACCCGTTTGGTATACCCAGGCTGCCGAAACATTAAAACGCTCGCTGAATTCATACAAAGTCACAATGGCCACGTCGTGGGTACGGTCTTGTCGTGCGGCATACCATTGCCCCTGGTTGATGCCGTCGATGCGGCGCTCAGAGCGCGAAAGGGTGTAGCTGAGCCAACCGGTAAATTTGCCCTTGTTCTTGCGAAACAACCACTCTATGCCATAAGCCCGGCCAACGCCAAACAACAATTCAGGGTCGATGATGGTGGACTGGTCGTTGGCCCCATCCTTGTAATCGAGCTGGTTTTGCATCCATTTGTAATAGGTCTCCACGCTGAACTCATAGGCATTGTCCTTGAAATTGCGGAAGTAACCCACTGAGAACTGGTCGCCAATTTCAGGGGCGATGTTGTTGGTGGTCATCAACCAGCGGTCGGTGGGGGTTGACGCAATGGCATTGCTCACCAGGTGGATGTGTTGGGTATTGCGGGTGTACGAAGCCTTTAAGCTAGAACTGGCGGTGAGGTTATAGTTGACTGCTAGGCGAGGCTCTAGAAAGGCATACTGAGCTGCTGCTTGTTTGTTGTTGAAGGTGTCAATTACATTGCGGTTGGCATCAAGCGTGAAGTAATCGCTGCCTCCCAGGGCGGCAAAATGACTCACCCGCAGGCCCGAGGTGATGTTGAACCGCACATTGGGCTTCCATTCGTGACTTACATAAGCCGCCGATTCAAGTCCACGCTTCTGCAAACGGCGCAAATCGCTTTCCTTTGGGTTCACCAAACCGGGCGTTACGGTGTGGTAGATGACATTGTATCCCACTTTCCATTGCTGGGTGTTGCTGGCAAAATACTGCAGCTCTTGTTTCACATTCCAGTCCTCAATGCCCGAATTGATGTCGATATCGAGCGAAGGCGCTGAAAAACCAATGGTGTAGTCGTAGTTGCTGTAAATAAGCGAGCTGTTGAGGAACAGTTTGTCGCTGATCAAGCGGGTGTGGCGCAGGGTACCGGTGGCATTGCCCCAATTTACCCTGAATTGGTCGTCGAAACTAAAAACATCGCGCCCAAAGTAACCCGATAGATACAGGTGGTCTTTGTCGCTCAGGCGGTAGTTCAATTTGGCGTTAAAATCGTAGAAGTAAAGAGCGTTGTTGGCAAAATCGTCGGTCAAACGCAGAAAAACATCGGCATAAGTTCGGCGGCCCGACAACAGAAAACTTGACCGACCTTCCTGAATGGGTCCCTCAACGTTGATCCTGGAGGCAATGAGGCCGAGTCCTCCCGACACATTGTATTTCTGGTTGTTTCCTTCCTTCATCCGAATATCGACCACCGACGAAAGGCGACCTCCAAAATTGGCCGGGGCCGTGCCTTTGTGCAAGGTTAAATCTTTAATGGCGTCTGAGTTGAAGGTCGAAAAGAAGCCGAGTAGGTGCGAGGCATTGTACACCGGTGCATCGTCGAGCAAGATGAGGTTTTGGTCGAGATTGCCACCGCGCACCGAAAAACCGCTCTGGCCCTCGCCTCCGGCTTTTACCCCGGGCAACAGCTGCATCGATTTGAGTACATCGCGCTCTCCGAACAAAATGGGGAGCTTGTTTACTGTAGCGATGCTCATTTTCTCAACACCCATTTGGCTTTGTTTGAGCCGCTGGTCATCGGCTTCGCCGGTCACCACCACCTCTTTTAGCTGTTGTCTGGAAGGCTCCAGGTTAATGTTCAGCTTTTGCGAGCTGTTCAGCCGCAGGTTTTGCGCAGAGCTGTTGTAACCCAAATAACTTACCTGTAATTCATAATTTCCCGGAGTCAAATTGAGCACGTAATAGCCATACACATTGGTCACCGTGCCGCGGGGCGGATCGCCTTTCACGGACACTGCCGCGCCGATGAGGGCCTCACCGGTAGAGGCATCTTTCACATAACCGCTTAAGGTAAGAGATTGAGCCTGACTAATTCCTGCCGACAAAATGCCGAACAGCATCAACAAATAGCGCATGCAAAAGAGGGGTAAATGAAGCTTTTTGTAATAAGACACAAACTTCCTCTATTTAGTTTGAGAAAGGAAATCGAAAGCTGTTAAAATATTAAAACTTGTGTGATGTGGATGTTGTGGGCAGCATGGTTGTTGGACACAGAATGCCCCGCTTGCTAAGTGCTGATGGGCCTTGAGGTGCGGGTACCTGCGCTTCTTCAAATTCGCTTTCAAGCCCTTTTTTAATATCTTTGCACAATTTTGAATTCCCCCCAAACCATATCATAACCACTCTCCATGCCCAAGGACAACTCCATCAAATCGGTGCTCATCGTAGGTTCAGGACCCATTGTCATTGGTCAGGCCTGCGAATTCGACTACTCAGGCTCACAGGCCGCCCGATCGCTCAAGCAGGAAGGCATAGAGGTAGCGCTGATTAACTCCAATCCGGCTACCATCATGACCGACCGGGTAACGGCAGACCATGTTTACCTGCTACCTCTCACGGTCGAATCGATTGAGCAGATTTTGCAAGAGCGCCGCATTGATGCCGTTTTACCCACCATGGGCGGCCAAACGGCGCTCAATTTGTGTAAAGAGGCCGACGAATTGGGGATTTGGGAAAAGTATGGCGTGCGGATGATTGGGGTAGACATTGACGCCATCGAAACCACCGAAAACCGCGAAGAATTCCGCAAGCTCATGGGCGAAATTGGGGTGGCCGTGGCGCCTTCCAAAATTGCCAACTCCTTCCTCGAAGGCAAAGAAGCCGCCGAAGAAATTGGCTTTCCGTTGGTAATCCGTCCATCGTATACCCTCGGTGGTACCGGTGGTGCGGTGATTCGACACAAAGAAGATTTTGAAAAGGCCCTCATGCGGGGATTGCAGGCGTCGCCCACCCACGAGGTGTTGATTGACAAGGCGGTTTTGGGCTGGAAAGAATACGAGTTGGAGTTGCTGCGCGACAACAACGACAATGTGTGCATCATCTGTACCATCGAGAATTTCGACCCCATGGGTATCCACACGGGCGACAGCATCACAGTGGCACCGGCTATGACCTTGAGCGATACCGCATTCCAGGACATGCGCAACCAGGCCATCAAAATGATGCGCGCCATTGGCAACTTCGCCGGTGGATGTAATGTGCAGTTTGCCATGAATCCCGAAACCGAAGAGCTCATTGCCATCGAGATCAATCCGCGCGTTTCGCGTTCGTCGGCCCTGGCATCCAAGGCTACCGGTTATCCCATCGCCAAAATTGCCGCCAAGCTGGCCATTGGCTACAACCTCGACGAGCTGCCCAACCAAATCACCATGAGCACCTCGGCTTACTTTGAGCCCACGCTCGATTATGTGATTGTGAAGATTCCGAAGTGGAACTTCGATAAATTTCCGGGTGCCGACCGCAGCCTGGGCTTTCAGATGAAGTCGGTAGGTGAAGTCATGGGCATTGGCCGCAGCTTCAACGAGGCCCTTCAAAAAGCTTGTCAGAGTTTAGAAATCAACCGACTGGGCATAGGTGCCGATGGCAAAGAAGAACGCAACCTCGACAAGCTAATGCACAGCCTGGAGAATGCCAGCTGGGACCGACTGTTCCACGTTTACGATGCCTTGGCTCTCGGCGTGCCCGTTAAATCGGTGCAAAAGGCTACGCGCATCGACCGCTGGTTCCTTAAACAAATTCAACACCTCGTTGATTTGACCCAGGAATTGCGCCGTTATACCCTCACTTCACTTTCAAAAGGCTTGTTTGAGGAGCTCAAGAAAAACGGCTTCTGCGATGCCCAAATCGCGCACGTTTTAGGTGAAGGCACCACCGAAGCCATGGTGCGCGCCCGCCGCAAAGAATTGGGCCTCAATCGTGTTTGGAAACTGGTAGACACCTGTGCGGCTGAGTTTGAAGCCCAAACGCCCTACTACTACAGCGCTTACGACAGTGAAAACGAGTCGGTGAAAAGCGACAAGAAAAAAATCATTGTACTCGGTTCGGGTCCCAACCGCATTGGCCAGGGCATTGAATTCGACTACAGCTGTGTGCATGGTCTGCTGGCCGCCCGCGAGGTGGGGTACGAAGCCATCATGATCAACTGCAACCCCGAAACGGTGAGTACCGATTTCAACATGGCCGACAAGCTGTATTTCGAGCCCGTTTTCTGGGAGCATTTGCTAGATATTGTGGAGCATGAGCAGCCTGAGGGCGTGATTGTGCAGCTGGGTGGTCAAACGGCCCTCAAGCTGGCTGAAAACCTCGAAAATGCCGGTATCAAAATCATTGGTACCGATTTCGGTAACATGGACCTGGCCGAGGACCGCGGTCGCTTCAGCGATTTGCTCAAGGAACTCGACATCCCTTATCCCAAATATGGTGTGGCCGAAACAGCTGAAGAGGCCATTGAAATTGCCCGCGAGGTAGGTTATCCGGTGCTGGTACGTCCGAGCTATGTGCTGGGCGGACAAGGCATGAGCATTGTCATCAACGAAGAAGAGCTGGAGCATGCGGTGGTAGACTTACTTCGAAAAATTCCGGGTAATCGCATCCTCATCGACCACTTCCTCGACCGGGCCATGGAAGCCGAAACCGACTGCATTTGCGACGGTGAAGACGTGGTGCTATGCGGCGTCATGGAGCACATTGAGCCTGCGGGCATCCATTCTGGCGACTCTAACTCGGTACTGCCGCCTTTCGGCCTTTCGCCTTTGGTGGTTTTGCAGATGGAGGAATACACCAAAAAGCTGGCGCATGCCCTCAACATCCGTGGTTTGATGAACGTGCAGTTCGCTATCAAAAACGAGATGGTTTACGTGATTGAAGCCAATCCCAGGGCCTCGCGTACGGTGCCTTTCCTGGCCAAAGCCTACGATGTTCCCTTCGTCAACATTGCCACCAAGGTGATGTTGGGAACCCATAAGCTGAAGGATTTCGACATTAAAAAACGATTAGAAGGTTGGGCAATTAAAGAACCTGTGTTTTCTTTCGAGAAGTTTCCAAATGTAAACAAGGAATTGGGCCCTGAGATGAAGTCGACCGGCGAGGCCATCCGCTTCATCAAAGACCTGAAGGACCCCTATTTCCGCGAGTTGTACAAACGGAAATCGATGTACTTAAGCCGATAAAAACATGAAAATCCTGGTAGTAGAAGACGAGCAAAAAGTAGCAGCATTCATCCGCCAGGGCCTCGAAGAAGCGGGTTACCAGGTTGAGTTGGCCCACGATGGCCTGAGTGGAAAACGCTTGGCCGAAGAAAAGCGCTTCGACCTGCTGGTGCTTGATTTACTGCTGCCGGGTTTGAATGGCATGGAGGTTTGTAAAGCCTTGCGTCAGAGTCAGCCCCGACTGCCCATTTTGATGTTAACTGCTTTGGGAACCAGTGAGGATAAGCTGGCAGGATTCGATTCAGGAGCCGATGATTATTTAGTAAAACCTTTTGAGTTTGGTGAGCTGTTGGCCCGTATCCGTGCTTTGGTGCGTCGCGCCAATCCTACTGCCCTGGAAGAAAAACTGGTAGTGGGTGACCTCGAACTCGATACTGATAAAAAAGTGGCGTTTCGCGGAGGACAACCCATTGGCTTAACGGCCAAGGAATATGCCCTGCTCATGTACCTCATGCAGCACAAAGGCAAGGTGGTATCGCGCCAGCAAATTGCTGCTGATGTGTGGGACATTCACTTTGACACCGGCACCAATGTGGTGGATGTGTATGTCAATTTCCTCCGAAAGAAGATTGACAAGGATTACGAAACCAAACTCATCCATACCATGATTGGAATGGGTTATATGATGGACGCCTGATGCAAATCAGAACCCGGCTCACGCTGCAATTTGTTGCCATTGTGGCCTTCATTCAGTTGTTGGCGTCGCTGGCCATTTATTTCAATTCGGCCGATTACCGTCAAACGCGCTTTTATGAACAGCTAAAAGCTGCAGCCATGAACCGTACCGTGCTTTTGATGGAAGTGGAAGGTATGGAGCCCGAGCGACTACAGGAATTGCGCGCCTTGGGTGCTGCCGAGCTCAACGACGAGCAGATTTTCATTTACAATTACAAAAACGAACTGCTGTACTGCACCTCCGATTCGGGCCTGCACATCAGCACCGCCATGCTCGATCAGGTCCGTTTAAACAAAGAGCAACGGTTTGAACAGGGTAATTACGAAATGGCAGGTCTGCTTTTCGCTGATCGTTACAACCGTTTGGTGGTGATTTGTGCCGCCCGCGATGAAGCCGGATTCATTCAGCTACAATACCTGCGCAGGGTGCTGATCCTGGTTTTTGTGCTGAGCTTGGTTTTCCTATCGCTCTTAGCCTGGATTTATGCCGGTCAGGCCTTGCGACCGATTACGGCCATCATGCAAAAGGTTTCGGCCATCACTTTTGTAAACCTGCACGAAAGGTTGGAAGCATCGGGCAGTCAGGATGAACTGACCCGCCTGGCGGCGACCTTCAACAGCATGCTCGATCGCATAGAAGCCAGTTTGGCCATGCAGCGGAATTTTGTGGCCAATGCTTCTCACGAATTGCGCACGCCACTCACGGCCATGCAAGGTCAACTGGAGGTATTGCTCCTCAAAAAGCGCAAGGAAGAGGAATATCGACAGAGCGTGCAGAGCGTCTTAGATGACATCCGCAACCTTACCAGCATGGCCAACCGCTTGTTGATGCTGGCTCAGGCTGATTCAAGTTATGCAGCGAGGCTTTTTTCGCCGGTTTCACTTGTAGACGTCCTTTGGCACAGTCAGGCCGCAATTCAAGCCCGCCACCCTAATGCGCTCATTCACATCACCCTTGATGACAAGCTGGACGATGCTGAAGCCTTGCTAGTGAAAGGCAATGAGCAATTGTTGGCCACCGTATTTCAAAACCTCATCGAAAACGGGGTGAAATTCAGTGAGCGCCATGAGGTATTTGTGCAGGTGCGTCAGGCCGATAGCGGTGTGGTGGTCGAGGTGCGCGATGAAGGCATTGGCATTCCCGAGCAAGAACTAGAGCAAGTGTTTCAACCCTTCTTCCGCAGCAGCAATACGATGGAGATTGGTGGGCATGGCATCGGCTTGTCGTTGGTGGAGCGCATCATGCGTTTGCATGGCGGCAAGGTAGAGGTGCGTTCCCAATTGGGCAAAGGCACCACCTTTAGCGTATATTTTTCGGTATAAACCTGCAGCAATGTTTGCGAATGCGCTGTATACTTCTTTACTTTAAGGCTTTGTGATTCAGGACATATGAATTATTCGAAACGAACCAAAATTTTTACGGGTTTGGTAGCCGGCGTAGTGGTGCTTTCCGTTTCGTCGGTGCTGGGCTTTTTTATGCTTTTTCTGAATCGCGAACAATTGCGCCAAAGTCTCGACAAGGTGAAGCTTGAGCAAGAACGTACCATCTCTGAAAAACTCATGACTGATAAGGATTTGAGTTTTTTGCAAAAAGAGTTCGACCGGCTCGATCAAACCAATGAACGACTGAATGAGTATTTGAGTAGGGCGGAAAGTGAGGTACAGCAAAAAGACTTGACCATTGAAGGTTTGGTAGCCGATACCAGAGAGCTGGGTGCGGTTAAACAAGAATTGGGCAGCTTGAAAGTCAACAGCAAAGAGCTGGATGCTCAGGTGAAGCAGTTGAGTAAAAGCATCGATGAGCTCATCAAGCGCAACCAGCAAATGGTTCGCTACCTCGAAGAATTGCAAGAAGAGCAACAGCGGATGCGCACCGAATATGAGCGTACCGTTGTACACAAGGGTGTTGGTCGAGCATTCAGGGTTGATGCGCTTCGGGGATCCAAGGTTACTTCGCTGGCACGTCGCGCCGAGAAATTGGTGCTGAGCTTTGAGCCCATTGACCGGAATGAGTTTTTGAAATTGAAGTCGGAGACTTATTACGTCATACTTACGGATGAAAGTGGTGCGGTTTATAACCTGTTGAAGAACCAAAAGGCGGGCATCAGCCTCAATGGAAATCCGGTAGAAATAATGCCATCTTTCATTTTAGAAGCTGGTACTTCTACTGACCGGATCAACCGATTGGCCTTGGAAATCGAAGACCTGAAGTTAAGAGGAGGTATCTACAACCTCGAAATTTACACTACTTCTGCTTTTGTGGGAAGTACACAAATACGGTTAAATTAATAGCGGCTGAGGCGTATAATGCCTATTTTTGGCCATGCTCAAGTTTATTCTGGTTTTTATATTGGTAGTCATGGCTGTGCGCTTATTGCTCCGCCTGTTTTTGCCTACCATAGTCAAGTCGGTTTTCCAAAATTTGCAGGAACAGCAAACACGTCAGTACCAGCAGCCAAAACGGCCCGAAGGTTCAGTTTTCGTTTCAGGAAAACCAAAGTCCTCCAAATCCTCGAATGACGATGAGGGAGAATATGTAGATTACGAAGAAATACGATAAACCAAACACCATGGGAATACAGTACAAGAATTGGTTGCCGCACCTTTGGGTGGTGCTCATTATGTTGGCAGCAGCACTCATTTACAACAGCCCGGTGCTCACCGGTAAAAGCCTCCGTATGGAAGATATGACCCAGGTGGCGGGCATGTCGAAAGAGTTAAACGATTACAAGGAAAAAGAAGGCCGTTATCCGTTGTGGACCAACAGCTTGTTTGGAGGCATGCCGGCCTACCAGATAGCCATGGACGCACCCAATATGTGGATTGCCAAATTGGGGGGCATCGTGTACAAATGGCTGCCTAATCCGGCCAATTTGCTCTTGTTGTATTTCCTTGGGTTTTATTTGCTGTTGGTGTTGCTCGGTTTTTCACACTGGCAGGGATTGTTGGGGGCACTGGCCTTTGGGTTTTCGAGCTACAACCTCATCATCATTGATGCAGGGCACATTACCAAAGCCATTGCAATTGGCTTTATGCCGCCTGTGCTTGCCGGTTTGATTTTGCTTTTCCGTGGCAAATTGCTCAGCGGTTTTGCCCTGCTATCGCTCATGCTAGCCTTGCAGCTTTACGCCTACCACTACCAAATTACCTATTACCTCGGGATGATGATTGCCCTGTATGTAGCGGTTAAAGCGGTAGAAATGCTCCGCAACAAGCAGTTGATGTTGTTTGCCCAGGCATCGGGCTTGTCGGTTGCTGCCTTGATTTTGGCCATAGGCGCCAATTTTACGTCGTTCAGCGTAACCAACGAATACAGCAAGGAAACCATGCGTGGTGGTTCAGAGCTGAAACAGCTTGAAGACCCAGCAGCCAGCGGCTTGGATAAAGAGTATGCCTTGCGCTGGAGCAACGGGGTTGCTGAAATCTTCACGTTGTTGATCCCGAATTTTCACGGAGGTGCGTCGGGAAGTAACATTGGCACCGACAGCAAAACCTATGAGGTTCTAACGAACGGTGGAATTCCACGTGCCCAGGCGCAAGCTTTTGTTGAACAAGCACCAACCTATTTTGGTGACCAGCCGGGTGTTGCCGGCCCTACGTACTTCGGTGCGTTGATGGTCTTTTTGTTCGTCCTGGCCTTGTTTGTAGTCGACGGAACCGCCAAATGGTGGTTGGGATTGGCTGCTTTGCTTTCTATCGTACTGAGTTGGGGCAAAAACTTCGAACTGGTAACCGACATTTTCTTCAACCATGTGCCGTATTACAACAAGTTCAGGGCGGTAGCTATGAGCCTGGTGGTGGCGAGTGTGGCTTTCCCCTTGCTGGCCATGATTTTCCTTAAGCGCCTCGAAGCCGGGGAAATAGCCAAGGAAAAGCTGAAAAAGGGCTTGTATTATGCAGGAGGCCTTGTGGGTGGATTTTGCGCCCTCTTTGTAATCGCGCCGGGTATGTTCTTCGACTTTTCTGCCCCGGTTGACGCCAATTTTAACAACTTCCCCGGATTGGCAGATGCCTTGATGGAAGACCGTGCGAGCATGCTGCGACGCGATGCGCTCAAATCGCTCCTGCTCGTGGCACTTGGCTTTGGAGCCATATGGTACCACCTGCAAGGCAAGCTGTCGGTGCAACGCATGGTGGTGCTGTTTTTGGTCGCCAATACCATCGATTTATGGGCAACCGATAAGCGCTACCTGAACGAAGAAGACTTTGTGAACAAGCGCCAGGTGGAACAACCGTTTGAGGCCACGCAAGCGGACTTACAAATCCTTCAGGACACCACAGGCTATTATCGCGTATACGACCTGGGCAATCGCAATCCGTTCAACGAAAACCGAGCGGGATATTTCCACAAATCGGTGGGTGGTTACCACGCTGCTAAATTGAGCCGTTTTGAAGACGTTAAGCTCAAATGGCTCGAAACAGGCAATATGGGCGTGCTGAATGCTTTCAATACCCGCTACATTATTGTAAACCAAGAAGGCGTTGGGCTTGTGCCTCAGTTTAACCCCGATGCTTATGGCAATGCCTGGCTGGTGAGCAATTACCTCTTGGTTCCCGATGCACGCGCAGAAATTGATACCATGGGAAGTCCTGCCATTTCCCTGCGTCAAACCGCCGTGGTTGACAAGCGTTTTGCCTCTTTCATAGAAGGAAAGCAATTTACGGCCGACAGCCTGGCGAGTATTCGCCTAACGGGCTATCATCCCGAACACCTCACCTACGATTTTTCAGCAGCTACCGAGCAGCTTGCCGTTTTCTCGGAGGTATACTACGACAAGGGTTGGAAGGCCTACATCGATGGCAAAGAGGTGCCGCATTTCCGTGCTGACTACCTTTTCCGTGCTTTGGTGATTCCCGCGGGAAATCATGAGGTGGAATTTAAGTTTGAGCCCGACACTTTTTACAAGGGAGAAAAAATCAGTCTGGCCGCCAGCATCCTCTTGCTGCTTACCAGCCTGGGTGCATTGGTTTTGCCGCGTTTGAGAAAGAAGTAATCTGAACGCTATACGATGAAAAGGCCCATCTGCATTCCAGATGGGCCTTTGCTTTGTACGCAGGATGCAGCATTGATGGCTGCAATTTTAAACAGTTTTGCTGTAGTGCTTAAAACGAAAGCGTTCGCTTTGTTCGATGGCATCCATGATTTGGGCCAAGATTTCATCTGCTGTGGCCTCGTAATCGATGTTAAGGGGTTCTTTGATTTCAAGGGAGAGTCTGGTGCCCTTTTTCTTGAGTTTCAAACCCTGTTTGTTAAACGCCCGGCGGAAGCCGTTGATTACCACGGGTACCACAATTGGTCTATTCTGCTTGATGATGTGTGCGGTTCCTTTGCGCCCTTCCGCAAATGGTTTGGTGGTTCCCTGCGGGAAGGTGATCACCCAGCCGCTTGACAATGCCATATCGATTTTTTGCGTATCGGCTTTATCTACTTCGCGGTCTACTTCTTGTCCTTTGCTGCGCCAGGTGCGCTTTACGGTAATGGCCCCGGCCAGTGTGAAAAGCTTCGGCAGCCAGCCACTTTCTTTCATGGTTTCTTCGGCAGCCACATAATATACGCGGGTTTCTGGGGCAAGCAGATAGAACGGATGGGGCAAGCGGTCGTAAATTTTCCACTTAGCGGCACAAATCACGTGCAGCAAGGCGGCCACATCGCGGTAATAGGTTTGGTGGTTCGAAACGAATAGCACATTCTGCTCGGGCAGGCTGGCCAGAACCCGGCTTCCGCGCACTTGCATTTTGTTGCGTATGTTGAGCCCGATGTACGAAATGAGCCCAGCCACGGTGTACATCAACCGCTTAATCCACACATAATACCCAAAAACATCGCGTTTCATGCAGGGGTGCAAATTAAGTTTTTTTTACAAACCACCATCCCCATTCAACCTAACAGCGTTTTAGCTGATGGTTCCGCCGTTATCGGCTGAAGCGTTCGGCGCCACAAAAAGCAGCTTGCCATCTTTGTTTTCGGCCATCAGGATCATGCCTTGCGACATGATGCCGCGCAGCTTGCGGGGTGCCAGATTGGCCAACAAAGTCACCTTACCGCCCACAATGTCTTCGGGTGCGAAGTGCATGGCGATGCCACTTACTACCGTGCGCTGCTCAAAACCGAGGTCGATGGTGAGCTGCAGCAGCTTATCGGCACCGGCTACTTTTTCGGCAGCGAGCACTTGTCCTACGCGCAAATCGAGCTTGGCAAAATCATCGTAAGTGATTTCGGGCTTGAGGGGAGTGAGTTCGGGTTGTGTGTTTTCTTCCACAGGGGTAGGTTTTACAAGCCGGGCGCGCTGGGCGTCCATGGCGGTGTCTTCAATGTTTTGGAATAAAAGGAAGGGCTGCCCCAATTGGTGGCCGGCCTCAAGCGGGAATACGGCATCTTGCTCGCGCCACCACTGCCTACGGGTAGTTGTATCGGGCTCCCACTGCAATTGCTGAAGGAGCTTGCCTTTGGTGAAGGGCAAGAAAGGCTCGCAAGCCAAGGCCAATTGTGCGCACAGCTGCAGGGCGTAATCGAGGATGACGGCGGTTGCAGCAGCGTCGGTTTTGTGGAGCTTCCAGGGCTCGGTTTCAGCCAAAAAGCGGTTGCCGGCACGGGCAATGTTCATCATGGTGGCCTGCGCCTCGCGGAAACGGAAGTCGTTGAGCGAACGAATCATTTCGTGCTGGTAACCGGCTACCTCGTCTTGATTGGCGCGAATGGCATCGAGCACTGCTGCGCGGGCTGCCGTATCGGGCTTGAGCTTGTTGCCGGGCACCATGCCTTCGAAAAACTTGTGGGTGAGCACCATCACACGGTTGACAAAATTGCCCAAAATAGCCACCAGCTCGCTGTTCACACGGCTTTGGTAATCTTTCCAAGTGAAGTCACTGTCTTTGGTTTCGGGTGCAATGCTGGTGAGGGTGTACCGCAGCTCGTCTTGCTTATCGGGAAAATCCTGGAGGTATTCGTGCAGCCAGATGGCCCAATTACGTGAGGTGCTGAGTTTGTCTCCTTCCAAATTCAAAAACTCATTAGCTGGCACCTGATCGGGCAGGTTGTAGCCGCCATGTTCGTTCAAAATCATGGGGAAGATGATGGTGTGGAACACAATGTTGTCCTTGCCAATGAAGTGCACCAAACTGCTCGAAGGGTCTTGCCACCAGGTTTTCCAATCTTCTGGCTGTCCTAACGCCTCAAAATACTCGCGTGTGGCGCTGATGTAGCCAATGGGTGCATCAAACCACACATAGAGCACTTTGCCTTCTGCGCCTGCTACGGGTACCGGAACGCCCCAAGTAAGGTCACGCGTCATGCTGCGAGGCTGTAAACCCTGCTGGATCCATGAGTTGAATTGCCCCTTCACATTGGATTTCCATTGCTCCACGCGCTTGGCGTATTCCATGAATCCGGGCGCCTCGGCCATCTCGTCCATCGGCAAAAACCAGTTTTTGGTTTTGCGCTTGATGGGTGATTTGCCGCTGAGGGCTGAGTGGGGATTGATGAGCTCGTCGGGACTCAAACTGCTGCCACATTTTTCGCA
>Ga0075157_10000778_pt1 | contig 22585 bp, 16 predicted proteins | sample JI81BgreenDNA_FD_70967 | JGI IMG/M metagenome (GOLD analysis project Ga0075157, IMG submission 70967) | Wastewater effluent complex algal communities from Wisconsin, to seasonally profile nutrient transformation and Carbon sequestration -... | ecosystem: Engineered > WWTP > Effluent > Algae...
TATTAGTACCTTATCTGGCTCATAAAGGGAACAAACAACAAATAAATTCTATCTTGGACTCGTTAAATATGGCTCACAAACAAAAAAGTTATCCTTATCAGTTGAGTCAGGGAGAGCTACAGAGAATATCTATTGCTAGAGCCATCATTCATAATCCTGTTTTGTTGTTAGCCGATGAGCCTACAGCCAGTTTAGATGATGAAAACGCCCATAATGCAATAAATCTATTACAAACAAAAGCTCAGGAAATAGGAGCAACTCTACTGATTGCAACCCATGACCAAAGAGTAAAAAATGCCTTCTCTCATACTTATATACTCTAAAACGTCTGATTTATGCATATCTATAAAATTGCTTACAGTTATTTACGTCAAAAACCATTTTATACATTGCTTCATGTGATATTACTGGGTTTGGGCTTAGGACTGATTCTTTTTGTACTCCTATTTTTTAAACAATTAGAGGATAATTTTTATAAGAATACCAAAAACATAGACATGGTTATTGGGGCAGAAGGTAGTCCTTTACAATTGGTTTTGTCAAGTGTGTATCATGCTGATGTACCCACAGGCAATATATCGTTGAAAGAAGCTCAAAAAATTATGCAAAACAAACTGTTTGTGAAAAAAGCTATTCCTTTGAGCTTAGGAGATAATTTTAGAGGGTTTAGAATTGTAGGAACAAACTTAGAATACCCTAAAAACTATGATGCTCAGCTACAAACGGGTAATTGGTGGAATAAAGAAATGCAGGTTGTGGTGGGAAGTGATGTTGCCATTGCCGAAAACTTAAAAATAGGGAGTGAGCTAGTCAGTGGACATGGTACACAAGATGATGGAAATGAGGAACTTCTCCACAAAGATGAAAAGTATGTGGTTGTTGGAATTATGAAACCTACAAAAACCATTCTGGACAAACTAGTACTCACAGATTTGGAGAGTGTTTGGCATATTCATGGTGGGCATGAACAAGAAGAAGAACACAACCATGAAGAACATGAGCATCATGAACATGCCCATGAAGCAGATAAACAAATTACAGCGTTACTCATCAAGTTTGGCTCTCCAATGGCTGCAATCAATTTACCTCGTCAGGTAGATGCACTCGATAATATGCAATCGGCAATACCTACAGGTGAAATAGCAAGATTTTTAAGCATTTTAGGAGTAGGAGTAGAAATAGCGAATGTATTGAGTTATATTCTAATCTCCATAGCCTTGCTCAGTATGCTTATTAGTGTTTATAATGCTCTTAAAGAAAGAAAATACGACTTGGCAATTATGCGAACACTTGGGGCTTCCAAACAAAAACTTTTATTAATGATTATTTTTGAAGGATTCTTAATGACATCTATGGGAGTTATCTGTGGACTTCTGTTGGGGCATGTGGGTTTAGAGGTAATAGCTCATGTTTTTGATAAAAGTATCTATTTTAAGCTTACAGGCTTATTTTGGGTAAACGAAGAGTGGTGGTTAATAGGTATTATCTTGATCATAAGTATAATAGCTTCATTGTTGCCAGCACTCCAAGTATATCGTATAGATGTGATAAAAACTCTGCATAACTTACAATGATGCTTGCATACTAATAAAATCTCTAAAACCATCTTTTTTTGCTGTATTTTTGTATTTTATCAAAAAAAAGTATTGTTTTTTCTTGTTTGTTCCGAAAATAATTTTGTATTTTTGTATTAAATATTACGTATGCTTTTTGCAATTAAATCAACTTATACACATGAAAAAAATCTATCACCTTGCCCTAGCAGGTATCATGGCTTTGGGAGCTTTGTTACCTGCTTCTGCTCAAAAAACAGTTGAGCTTCCTCAACCTTCTGCTATTGTAGCCACCGAAGGAGAAATTATTGGAGGTAGTAATGATGCTGGAACAATCTATTATGGGGCTGTTCCTGCCAATGCTGGTACTAAACCTGTTTTAGTATTTATTCATGGTTATAACAGTAGTGCAAAAACTTGGTGGGATGGCAACGATATGTACAACAAAGCTTTTGCAGATGGTTATCGTACAGCATTCGTTTCTGTACACCCTGACCAAAACCAATGGGTAAACGGACAAATGTTTGCTGGTATGCTCAATACTATTTGTACCCGTTATGGTGTAAGCCGTGTAGTGGTAGTAGCTCATAGCAAGGGTGGTGTCGATTCTGATGCAGCACTTGTACACTACAACGCTTGGAATAAAGTAGAAAGAGTTATCACGTTAGGTACACCACATTTTGGTACACCATTAGCCGATTTGGCTTCAAGTGGCTGGACTTCATGGTTGGGTGCTATTTTTGGACAAAACAACAATGCAACCAAAAGCTTACAATCAGGAGCAATGGCTACATTCCGTAACCAAACAGACCCACACCCTAATCGCCCTAAAACAAATTTCAGAACCTTTGGAGGCTGGGGATATAGTGGCTGGCTTTGGGTATCTGGTGTATATTTGAGCTGGAATGGTGGTGGAAGCAGCCAAGGAGGAAACGATGGTGTTGTAAATTATACAAGTACTCGTAGACCTAACTCTGCTGTGATATTTGGAAACAGAGATTCAAGAGGTAATGTAAACCACTCTGAAATAGCTACAGGCTCACCTATGTGGCAACATGTTCGCCCTCAGTTGCCTAGCTCTCTCACAAGAGAAATAGAACCAGAAACTACACCTGCCAACTACAATCCTACGGCAGTTGTAAGAAGTAGCGGAGAATTTATTTCTGCTGATGGTGGTGAAAGAACATTCTATACACCCAATGCTCGTAGAGTAAAAGTTACGATTTTCCAAAATGAAATGGCTACTGGAGCAAATGTAGAAGCAGATGGACAAGTAAGCTCAGTAGTTTCTACTGAAACGACTGATGAAGGAAGCTATATCAAAACTCTTTTGTTTGAGCAAAAGTCTGCTAATGCAAGCTTTACAATCAATTCTGATAACCCTTATTTTGCTATCGTAGAAACAGATATAGATGTAACAGCTACTTTAGAAACCGACCTAAACAACGAAAAACTTGTTTATACACAAGGTGAAGAAATGAAATTTAATGTTTCTTTGGAAGGTGCTTCTATTGAGTCTGTAACGGGTACATTACTAAGAACTTCTGATTTAGAAGGAAACGGCGATGATACTCAAATGGCTAGTGCTTTACAATTTGTATCGAACGGAAATAGCTTTGTAGCAATACAAAAAGGTAATTTACCTACAGGAGTTTATAACGTGGCTATCCAAGTAGCAGGAAAAGGTGGTGTAACACGTTCTATTGTAACCAGTGTGGCAGTAGTAGCAGGAGAAAAATCAAATCCTTCATTAGAAAATGCATTTGAAATGGAAGGTTTTGGAGCATATCCTAACCCTAGCAATGGTAGCACAAAAATTTATTTTGAAATAAAAGAAAAAGGAGCTCATCAGTTAAATATTTATGATATTACTGGAAGAAAAGTATTTGAAACAAATCTTTCAGATTTGGATGCTGGAAAGCACCAAGTAAACTGGGATGCTGATGGAACGCTTAAAAATGGTATCTATTTATATGAATTTAATAGCAACGGCAAAAAGACCACTAAAAAAATGATTTTAAGCAGATAAGGATGTAGTAAAATTAAAAAAGCCCTGACAATTATCAGGGCTTTTTTTGTGATTTATCATTTGTTTTTCTTCGTTAAAAGTCCTAATTTGAAGAAACTTTTAACAACTTACACCCATGAAACCCAAAATAGTAGTACCCATTGATTTCTCCGAAAGTTCTCAGAATGCTTTAAATTTCGCTGTACAGATTGCCAAAAAGACCAATGCAGTCATTTTATTGCACCATATTATAGAAGGCTTTCAGGATACTCGTATGTATGGAGAAACACATGTGAGTTCTGAACAACAAGCTCTTATGAATATCATGGATATTGTAGCACACAAAAAGCTCAATGCTGTGGTAGAACCCTTCAAGGCTGAAGGTATAGATATACAAGTATCAGTAGATGTAGGCTCTGTATATGGCAGTATTGCCGAAAAAATTGCTTCTGACAATGTAGATTTGATTGTTTTAGGCTCACATGGTAATAGCCAACTCGATAAGAAATATTTGGGAAGCAATACACACAAAGTAATTAGAAATACAAAACATCCGATTTGTGTACTCAAAGGAAGCATAAACCTCGATGAAATTAAGCATATTGTTTTCGCTTCGGAGTTTGAGCAAGAACCCGATAAAGTGATGCAAGAGCTTAATGACTGGCAAAGTATTACAGGAGCAAAAGTTACTCTTTTAAAAGTGAATCATCCTAGTTTTACAATTAACAAAGAAGAACTGGAAAGTTCTTTGAAAGAATTTGCTTTGAGAAATCATGTGAAAAATTACGAAATAGATGCTTATACAGACATAGATCCGACACATGGTATCATTCATTATGCAGAACACAACAAAGCAGATTTGATTTTTGTAGGAACAGATTTTTACAGAGGACTTTTAGAGCGTTTGTGGCATAGAAGAACACAAGTAGCAGAAGAAGTAGCAACACATACAGCTATTCCTGTGATCTCTTATCATCTATAAAAAATAAAGACCCTGACTAAATTTAGTCAGGGTCTTCGATTTTGTTAAGCATACGTAAAAATATAGACTATCCAAATAACCATATTATATTTGGAAATTCCAAACATAATGATTTGTTTTTTATAACTTAACACCCAAAACTAAAATATCATCTCTTTGAGGTGTTGCTTTTTGAAAGGTTTTGAGTTCGTCAATTAAAAAGCTTTTTTGTTTGCTCATGGTTTCTTTGCCATACAGAAGCAACAATGTTTTGAATTTATCTGTTCCAAATTTCTCTCTGTTGGGGTTGGGATTATCCACAAAGCCATCTGTTGAAAGATACACCACATCTCCTTTATCTAAGATATAGATGCTGTCTTCAAAAGGAGTTTGAGTAATGCCAATGCTACTACCACCAATATGATTTCGAGAGCCTCTTAACTCAATAATTTCGTTATCTTTAAAAATATAAAGAGGTCTTCTTGCTCCTGCAAAAGTAATCAGAAACTGTCCATTCGATTTGGCTTCAATGCAACACAAACAAACATCCATTCCGTCATTATTACCTGTTTCTTTTTGTTTTAACGAAGAAATAACCCCTTCGTTGAGCATATCTAATATTTTAGAAGGGCTGTATATTTTATTTTCGTTGATAATTTTATTGAGTAATGTATTGCCAATCATACTCATAAAAGCCCCTGGTACGCCATGTCCTGTACAATCCACGGCAGCAAAGAATTGCTTATTATCAATTTTAGAATACCAATAAAAATCGCCTGATACAACATCTTTTGGAAGGTAAATCACGAAGAAATCTTGTAAATTTTCTCTGATAATATCTTCTTGAGGCAAGATAGCTCTTTGAATCTGACTGGCATACTGAATACTTTGGCTCATGTGTTGGTTTAATTCTACCAATTCATTGTTTTTTCTTTCAATGAAATCTCTTTGAGCCATGATTTCTTCTCGTTGTTGGTGTAATTCTTCATTTTGCACCAATATTTCTTCTTGTTTTTGTTGAAGTTCTCGTGTTCTTTCTTCTACTTTATTTTCCAGCATTTCATTTTGTTCTAAAATGATACGAGCATTCTCTTCAGTTGCTTTTAGAGCTTCTATTTGAGCTTTTTCTTTTTCTTTTCGGATGATGTTTACCCTATCAGCAAGGGCAAAAGATAGACCCACCACCTGAAACATTGCTCCAATAAGGTGGAATACCCTTAAAAAAGGGTGATTGGGTAACAAACCAGCCGACATGATAGCCAAAACACTCACACCTATCAAGAAAAACGCCCATGAAACCACAAAATAACCAGCCGAACGATTACCTGCTCTCCAAACAAGAACCCCTACAATCAATTCAAAGAAACCTAGGAAAATCATGGTGGCTGTACCTATTTTTACAGCTATTCTATACTCTAAGAAGAAACCTAAGAGTGTAAAACCTGTAAAGAGCATTACAAAGCCCCAAATAACTTTATTAAAGCGTGGAAGATATTTTTCTGTATTTAAAAATGAAATCATGAACAGAATAGCCCCAACACTTCCCGATGTAAGCCCAATGGGTACAACGGCATTTGCCCACCACAAAGAATTAGGCCATAAATGTTGAAATGTATGTCCGTTTAGAGATGCCTGAGCTAATCCATAGAAAAATATATAGACAAAATAATACAGATAACTTCTATTTTGGATAGCAAAATAAAGCACCAAATTATAAATACCCATAATAAGCAGAATACCATAAAACATTCCAAAAAGCATTTCTGTATTAGAAATATGATTGGATAGTTCTTTGAAGGTATAAAGATAGGTAGGGAATTGAATAGAACTTTCTGTATCAATCTTGAGAAAATAGATACGAGTTTCTTGAGGCAGAAGATTGATGTTAAAAATAGAGTTTCGGTAGAAAATACTCCTATCTTTAAAAGGTACTTTATCACCAATTGTCTTTTGAGTATTTACCCAGTTTCCTTGTGCATCTTGGCTAAAAATATCTACTTTATCGAATAGGGGGTAATCAAATTCCAAAAATAAATTTTGATTGGAGTTTTGAGTATTTTTGATAGTAACTCTTATCCAAAAATTCGATTTTTTAAAACCATAGGTAGGGTCATCTGTTTTGATATTCTTGAGTCTGTTATCATCAATAGCCAAAACATCTTTAATGTCCATTTTCTTTGTAGAATCCTCAAAAACATACAAATATCTACTGATATTAGCATAGCTGAAATCGGCGGGTACTTCAAAGATTTTCTGTTGTCCAAATGATTTGAATGAAAGAAGACAACTACAAAATAATAAGATAAAATTAATTTTTCTAAGCATAGTCATACTCTATGGCGTTGTTGAAGTTTCAAGTTTTCAAGAGTGGAAAGTTTGAAATACTATATCAATAATTTTGTTTTCTGATCTAATTTTTTTAAAATATCAGGTATTCGATATTCTCCATACATCCTTTGAACACATTGAGCCATATCGTCTAAATCTGCACCCAAACAAGTAATATACAAAGGTCTTTTGCTTTCACCTCTCAATACTTCTCTTTTGAGTGTATTGAGTGTGGCAAAATTACTTTTTGCCACACCAACAATAGTTATTTGTTTATTTAATTCTTGGTACAAATGTCCTCCCAAACCTAATTTACCCATATCATCTAATACCACGAATCCATCTATAATAATCAAATCTTCTTTTTGAAGTGTAAGTTGTTGGATTACACTCATAATGCAAGGTAATTCTCTTTTATAGAACTCACCAGGTATATAATCGCTAGGCACATCCAAATCTTCAATCAGTTCTAAGGTTGCATCTTGGTCTGTCCAGTTCTCAAAGCCCAAACAAACGGTACGGGCTTTGTTTTCCTTGTAATAAGTATCAAATGCAAAAATCAAGTTTCTATAAATTTGTATATAAATTAAAGTAAGAACATTCTTTGATGGCTCTTTTATAAAACTGTGTAGCTTTATATTTGTTTTTAAGCACATCAAATTGAGTCCTGTATTTAGTATTGAAGTAGGGCTTTAAACCATCATTAGTTCTATCAGCTTTCTTAAACTCTTCAGTAATAAACAAAGCATTCTGTTCAGCTTTGGCAGCTAAGAAACAAGCCTTGGCTGCAAGTTCTTTGTTGCCAGCTTTATCAGCAACTTCCATAGCTTTTTTATAATATTCTAAAGCTTTGGAACAATCTTTTTGTATAAATTCTTTTGCATAATTCTCAAAGCCTAAAGGTGACCAGTTAGTGCTGCTTCTATGGTAATCCATAGCAGCCCAACCATGTCCAAAATAAGAAGTATTGTAATAAATATTGCCTAATTTAAGGTATGCATCCACAGAGCCTTTTTTAGCCTGACCTTCCAAAAGTTTGATTTGTTGGATTAAGCCCATTTTGGTATAAGTTTTATTTCTAGTACATTCCAAACAATCTATCAACTCATCACTTGTTGGGTCTCCTTTCAGAACGGTATGAATACCAGCTTCTTTGAATAATTTTTCAGCTTCATCGAGTTTGCCCTCAACAAATAATGCTGTTGCTTTAACTTCCTGCAAAGTTTTATAAGGATTTTTTTCACTCACTTTGGCAAGTAGTTCCTTTTCGTAGGCTGTATAACTATCTTTTTTAGCAAACACAAGTAATTCGTCTAAATGTGCATTGTAGGTTTGAATATCTGTTATTCCATGATAAGAAAGATATTCTTTTGCTACTTCACCTTGTTTTTTATAAAGTCTTTCAAAAGTTGCTACCATCAATCCTTTGAGTGGAGAACTATTGAGTCCCTTCACTTTCTGATAATATTTTTCTTCTTGTTCACTATCCAAAATATTAATTTCAAGCAGCTCAACCATTGTTTCAAAAATCTCAATTTGTTTTTTACCTTCAGGTGTCAGGTTTGTTTTATTGAGTCCTGCAAATGATTTACGAGCCTCTTGAGGGTTACCAAGCAAGTAATCGCAGTAGCCCAATGCCATCAACCATAGACTTTGCTTTTGAGCATCCTTTTGTGTTTTTAGGTACTGTAAAATAAAACTTTTGACTTTAGGGATATAAGCTTTATAAAGAGCAATTTGATCGGAGTTTGCATAACCACTTTCAAAACCAGTCTGTGATACTTTTTCAGGCATGAGGGCAAACTCTATTTTATTGATTTCACGAGAAAGCAACATATCCAAATAATCTGAATTTGGGTCGAAATTATAAATTGCCATCATCTCGGGCAAAGCTAAATTTTGAGGATGTATGCCCCTGATAAAGAACAATGTAGATTTTTCTTTGTTATTTTTACAAAGGCTGACAGCTTTTCCCCAGTCTTCATCTGAATAAACCTTACAACTCAAGAAAGAACTCACTCTTTTTGCATTCGACTTCTCGAATACCACAGCAAACAAATAAGCAGACATCGCTTGTTGTCCTAATTTTTGTAAAGCTCCTGCTTTATGAGCCAAAGACCAATAACGAATCACATTTTCACTTTTTAAAGGCTCAACTAGACCATCATGAATGAGGAGAACTCTTTTGTAATCGTGAGCGTAATGAGCCAAACGAACAGCCTGATATGCATAACGTAATTTAAAAAAAGGCTCTTTTGCAGTAACAGAACGTTTTTCGGCTTCTTTGGAGTAGCTCAAAAGCATTTCTTGGGAATTTTGGGGAGATTCCGACCAAACATCTTCTTTGTAAGCGTATTTTTCACATTTTTTTGCAAAAGCAAGGTATTCAACAGCTTCTGCATCTTTTTTCTTGCTTGCCCAATATTGTACAACACTATTGTCAGTCCATTTTTTATCATTTAAAGGCTTTTGTAAAAGCACATAATTACGAATTTTGTCCCAATCTTGTTGAGTTGATTTGTAAATAATTGCCTCCAAATCTTTTTGAGTTGCCTGATTACCTACATAATTTTGCCATTCGACCAGATTCTCGTCTACTTCATTCTTTTTAATACTTTCTTCGTCATAAAATCTGTTCCACGAAAAATATAAAGGCTTAAAACGTTGTGTTTGAGGTTGTTCAGGGCTAAAAAAACGATAAAGTTCCCAATCAGGCTCCCAATACGAACAGCTTTCTACATGCCAAGTATTCAATAATGCAAACACATTAAAACCAATAATTAGCCAGATTTGTGAGCTTCTGAATTTCATAATGTTGAATAATTTTGCTTTCTAAATGATAAAATATAATTTCTTTTACTTTAATATGTTTTGATACCTCTTTACAAAGGTTTTCCAATAGATTAATGGAAATATCCTCCCAACGTAAAATATCTCCTTCGTACAAATATACTCCTCCAAAATAGTGATTTTCTGTTACGTTATAAAGATTTTTTTGTATTTTTTTAATACTTTTATTGTTCTCCAATTCATTGAGATTTATTTGGCTCAACAGATTGACCGTTTTGCCCATTCGTTGTACCACAGCCCATGAAAAAATAGGTACTGCTACGTCTAAATGAATGGGGTAGGGGTCTGTATCAGAAAGGTAGCTGTTTACAATTTTTAAATCTAAAATGGAATTCTGAGTATTTCTACCATCAATATCTCCTACATTGTAGAGCATCAATACTCCTCTGTCTATGGGTGGAATGCCCGTTTGAGAAGCATATTTGTATTGATGCAAACGAATGGTTGCAGAAAGTTCTATTCTCTTGGATTTACAAATTTTTCGTATTTCAGAACACAACATAAAATAGTTGATTTGTGATTGTTCAGACCAATCACAATCTAATTGTATCCCTTTGATAGGCAGGGTTTTACCTTGTGAAAATATCTTTTTTGTTATTTTTTGAGCCAAATCAGGAATTTTATCCGAAGGGATTTTAAGCATGGTTCGATTTGTGATGAAAACAGTTGCAATAATTTCATCAAACGAATAAGTACTTTTATCAGGGATTTGTGTAATGCCAATGGGTACAGCTCCTTGTTCAGCTTGATAATCTACATCAAAAAAACGAAGGTAAAGTTTTTTACTATTTATTTTGGTTAGAAAAGATTGCTCCAGAGTGTCTATTCGAAATACTCCTTGCCAATGATAAAAATGAATAGTAGGCTTTGAAGCAGGTTTACAACCTGCCAAATGAAGAGTAAATAATAGAAAGAATAGCTTAGAGAATCGCATAAAATCAAAAAGAGGAGCAAATGTAATAAAAAAGGCTCATTTAAACTGAGCCTTTTTTATTTTATGATTTAATGGGAGGAAATTCAAAAATAACAAGCCCTAAAGGAATAGATAACGATTTGTTGGATGTAAACATGCCATCTTTAATAAAATTGAGCAAGATAAAATCTTCTCCAATGATATTTAATGTGCATCTTGCATAGCCCATTTTTTCTTTGGAAGATAAAAGAATCGTTCCATTACTTGGAAAATAATAAATCTCTTTTCCTTCAAACTCTTTTAAAAAATCACTGTATTTCATGGTTGCATAAATTTTGAATAAAAAGTGCTTAGATGTTATGTCTAAGCACTTTGAAAATTTTATAAATCTGAATAATCGTATGTATTCATGTATTGTGTGGTGAAATCCTTACCATTTTGGAAATTTGGATCATCCATCAGCTTAATTAAAAGAGGAATAGTTGTTTTAATTCCTTCAATGACAAACTCTTGTAAAGCTCTTTTCATTCTTACGATTACTTCTTCTCTTGATTGAGCTGTTACAATTACTTTGGCAATCATAGAATCGTAATTGGAAGGAATGGTATAACCAGAATACACATGTGTATCTACACGAACACCAGCACCACCAGGGATGTGTAAATTCGTGATTTTACCAGGAGATGGTCTGAAATCTTTGGCAGGGTCTTCAGCATTGATACGACACTCCATAGAAAATGCCTGAGGGAAATAATTTTTTCCTGAAATTTCAATACCAGCAGCTACCTTGATTTGCTCTTTTACCAAATCCCAGCCAGTAACAGCTTCGGTAACAGGGTGTTCTACTTGGATACGAGTATTCATTTCCATGAAGTAGAAATCACCATTTTTGTCTAATAAAAACTCAATGGTTCCTGCTCCTTCATAATTGATGGCTTTAGCACCTTTGATGGCAGCATCACCCATTTTTTTACGAAGAGCCTCATCGAGCATAGGGGAGGGGGTTTCTTCAATGAGTTTTTGGTTTCGGCGTTGGATAGAACAATCTCTTTCTGAGAGGTGACAAACATTGCCAAACTGATCTCCAAATACCTGAATTTCAATATGTCTTGGGCTTTCAATGAATTTTTCTAAATATAAGCCATCATTGCCAAAAGCTGCACCAGCTTCCATTTTAGCATCATCCCAAGCTTTATCAAACTCTTCTTCTTTATGAATGATACGCATTCCACGTCCACCACCACCAGCTGTAGCTTTGATGATAACAGGATATTTTATTTTTTTAGCTAACTTTTTAGCTTCTGCAAGTTCATTCACCAAACCATCAGAACCAGGTACAATAGGAACGCCAGCTATTTTCATGGTAGCTTTGGCTGTGGCTTTATCGCCCATTTTCTCAATTTGTTCAGGTGTAGCACCAATAAATTTGATACCATGCTCTCTACAAGTACGAGAAAAAACAGCATTTTCAGATAAAAATCCATAGCCTGGGTGAATGGCATCGGCATTGGTGATTTCTGCTGCTGCAATAATACTAGGGATACTCAAATAAGATTGTTTACTAATGGCTGGACCAATACAAACGGCTTCATCGGCAAAACGAACATGCAAACTTTCTTTGTCGGCAGTAGAATATACAGCTACTGTCTTGATTCCCATTTCTTTACAAGTACGAATAATGCGTAGAGCAATTTCGCCACGATTGGCTATCAATATTTTTTTAAACATAAGACGTTGCTTTTAGACATAAAAAACAAGACACTAGAGGCAAGCTGTTTTGATATACAGAAATAAAAATTTCCTAATCCTTGTGTCTAATGTCTTGTTTCTAAAATATTAAATAGGTTCTACTAAGAATAGAGGTTGGTCGTATTCTACAGGACTTGCATTTTCTACAAGAACTTTCACAATTCTTCCAGAAATTTCAGATTCGATTTCGTTGAAAAGTTTCATGGCTTCAACAATACATACAATCTGTCCTTGTTTTACTTCATCTCCAACATTCACAAAATTAGGAACATCAGGTTTAGAGGCTCTGTAAAAAGTACCAATCATAGGGGATTTGATGGTAATGTAATTGCCTGCGTTGGAGGTCTCTTTAGGGGTTGTTTGAGTTTCCTGAGGAGTAGATTCTTGTTTAGGTGTGCTTACAGGTGTATAGCTGGGTTGTGTAGCTACAGGTAAAGCATTTGAAACATTCTCCAACTTAACAACTCCGCCATGACGTTTGACACTAATCTTAAACTCATCGGTCTCGATATGTACTTCGTCCAAAGGTGATTGAGCTATAAAATCTATCAAATCTCTGATTTCCTTTGCTTTCATGGGGTTAAATTTTGGTTTATGTTCTTGTTTAAAAGCCCCAAATATGCAATGTTTTCTTGGAAAAACAAAAATTGCTTATTCTTTTTTTATGAGATACAAAACTTATGATGATTCTAGTAATATGTAGTGTTAAAAGATATTTTAGACTTTTTATAAATTATAAAAAAACAACATAATCGTTTGATATTAAGTGCTTTTGATTCTTATATTTGCGTTTATATTTCCATTAAACATGATATTATGAAAGTAACATATTTCCTCCGCTCTAACGGCTTTGTTGCTGTTGAACACACCTGAATCACATTTTAAACAAAAAAACGATGTAAAGACAATTAAAATTTCAAAAACAAACTTCTTACCCAAAACAGAAATTCCTAATGGCATAAACAACAAAGATAATGATGAGACTCTCAAAAAATCAGATTGGTACAATGAAGCCATGAAAGATATAGAAAAGAGTGAATATCAAATCCAGAAGGCAGAAGGAACAGCTTACACAGCACCCAACAGAAAACATGATTTTAGAGGAATTTTTTCAGAGAGGGGATTAACAATTAAAGAAAGACAAAAGGATACTTGGCAACTAAATTTTTCTTTGGAAGGTGTTTATGCTTCAGAGAACAAAGTTTTAAGTGTAGATGGTGCATGTGTGCAAAAGATAGAGGATAATAATTTGATAGTAGGTTATGAAGGATGGAAAACAGAGTATATTAATAATGAGGAAGGTATCAGACAAAACTTTATCATTGAAGAAAAATTAGAAGCCAGCGAAATATCAGTAAAAATGCGATTGAATGAGGAGTTTAAAGCTCATCAGGTTCATGCTCAGGAACTTCATTTAGCTAAAGATGGAGAAAATAAGGTGATTTATAAAGATTTGAAAGTATGGGATGGAGCAGGAAAGACATTAGAAAGTTATTTTAAACTCAGTGATGGTGGTCAGGAAATAGATATAGTGGTAGAGGCAAAAGATGCAGTGTATCCTATTACGATAGATCCACTCAGTACCACAGCCAACTGGACAGCTGAAAGTAATCAGGTATCAGCATTATTTGGTTCAAGTGTCTCTTCAGCAGGTGATGTGAATGGAGATGGATATTCTGATGTGATTGTGGGGGCTCCAAATTTTGATAATGGGCAAACAGATGAAGGTCGAGTATTTGTGTATCATGGTAGTGCTACAGGATTGAGTGCCACAGCCAACTGGACAACAGAAAGCAATCAAGCAAGTGCTCAATTCGGAAAAAGTGTTTCATCAGCAGGGGATGTGAATGGAGATGGATATTCTGATGTGATTGTAGGAGCTCCAAATTTTGATAATGGACAAACAGATGAAGGAAGAGTGTTTGTATATCATGGTTCAGCATCAGGACTTTCTACTACAGCCAACTGGACAGTTGAAAGTAATCAAGCAAATGCTTATTTTGGTACAAGTGTAGCATTTGCAGGCGATGTGAATGGCGATGGATATTCTGATGTATTGGTAGGATCTCCAAACTTTGATAATGGACAAACAGATGAAGGAAGAGCATTTGTATATCATGGTAGTGCTACAGGTTTGAGCACTACAGCGAACTGGGCAGTTGAAAGTAATCAGGCATCAGCAAACTTTGGGGTAAGTGTCTCTTCAGCAGGCGATATAAATGGAGATGGATACTCAGATGTGATTGTGGGATCTCCAAATTTTGATAATGGAGAAACTAATGAAGGTAGAACTTTTCTGTATCACGGGTCAGCTACGGGACTTGCTACTACAGCCAACTGGACAGTCGAAAGCAATCAAGCATTAGCATCTTTTGGATGGAGTGTGGCATCAGCAGGCGATGTGAATGGAGATGGATACTCTGATGTCATTGTAGGTGCATTTTTCTTTGATAATGGAGAAAGTAATGAAGGCAGAGCATTTATATATCATGGTAGTGCTACGGGTTTGAGTGCTACAGCCAACTGGACAGCTGAAAGTAACCAAGCAAATGCTTTTTTTGGGCGTCATGTTGCTCCAGCAGGCGATGTGAATGGTGATGGGTATTCGGATGTCATTGTAGGTGCTTATGCTTTTGATAATGAACAAACAGATGAAGGTCAAGCTTTTGTATATCATGGCTCTGCAACTGGTTTGAATGCTACAGCGAATTGGACAACCGAAAGTAATCAGGCATCAGCATTTTTTGGAGTAAGTGTAGCTTCAGCAGGCGATGTGAATGGTGATGGGTATTCGGATGTCATTGTAGGTGCTAGTTCATTTGATAATGGACAAACAGATGAAGGGAGAGTCTTCGTATATTATGGAAAACCTGCTGGACTTGCTAATACAGTAGATTGGACAACCGAAAGTAATCAAGCCTCAGCATCTTTTGGTTCAAGTGTATCTAGTGCAGGGGATGTAAATGGAGATGGATACTCAGATGTGATTGTGGGAGCAAGTAATTTTGATAATGGAGAAACAGATGAAGGAAGGGCTTTTGTGTATCATGGCAGTGCTACTGGTTTAAGCATTACACCTAACTGGACAGCCGAAAGTAATCAGACTTTTGCATATTTTGGAGAGAGTGTCTCTTCAGCAGGGGATGTGAATGGAGATGGATATTCTGATGTAATTGTGGGGGCATCTAGACTTAGCAATGGACAAGGAAGTGAAGGTCGAGCATTTGTTTACCATGGCTCTGCAACTGGATTGAGTGCTACAGCCAACTGGACAGCCGAAAGTAATCAAGTGGCTGGGTATTTAGGTTCAAGTGTATCTAGTGCAGGGGATGTAAATGGAGATGGATATTCTGATGTTGTTGTAGGAGCAAATGGTTTTGATAATGGAGAAACAGATGAAGGGAGAGTGTTTGTGTATTATGGTAGTGCAACTGGTTTGAATGCTACAGCGAATTGGACAACTGAAAGTAATCAAGCTTCAGCAGAATTTGGTTATAGTGTCTCTTCGGCAGGAGATGTAAATGGGGATGGATATTCTGATGTAATTATAGGAGCTTATCGTTTTGATAATGGACAAAGTGATGAGGGTCGAGCATTTGTTTACCATGGCAGTGCTACAGGTTTGAGTGCTACAGCCAACTGGACAGCTGAAAGTAACCAAGTAAATGGTCAACTTGGTTCAAGTGTATCCAGTGCAGGCGATGTGAATGGAGATGGATATTCTGATGTAATTGTAACTACAGAAGGAGTAGCTCTATATTATGGTTCAGCCACAGGCTTGAGTAACACAGCAAATTGGACAGTAAGTGAATCAGCATTCAGAGTCTCTTCAGCAGGGGACGTAAATGGAGATGGATATTCTGATGTAATTTTGGGATATTATTTTTTTACTAATGGAGAAACTAATGAAGGTAAAACTTTTGTATATCATGGTTCAGCTACAGGCTTGAGTGTTACAGCGAATTGGACAGCTGAAAGTAACCAAGTGTCTGCTCGATTTGGGTGGAGTGTTTCTTCAGCAGGGGACGTAAATGGAGATGGGTACTCAGATGTGATTATAGGATCTGTTGCATTTGATAATGGACAAAGTGATGAGGGTCGAGCGTTTGTATATTATGGTAATGAAGGGAAACATTTGAGAAATAATGTTTCATTGTACAACAATATACTTGTTTCCAATAGAATTACGCAGGCAAATGTTACAGGCAGTACTTTTGCTACAGGTTTGTTTGTAAAATCGTTCTTGGGTAGAAATAAAGGAAAGTTAGTTTGGGAAACCAAAGCAAAAGGTCAGGCATTTTCTTCTGCTGGTTCTTCTTTAGCCAATAGTACTCAATTTACAAATAAACAGGCAAGCTTTATTGTAATTAATACAACAGGGACAGAACTTAAATCAACTGTTGATAAACCAAGTTCGCAAACCAAAGTGAGAGCAAGAGTAGAGTATAGCAAAGCAACAGCTATCACAGGACAGATATATGGACCTTGGCGTTATCCAGCAGATTATCTTCAAGGAAATCGTAGCCATACGGCAACACCTTTGTTCCCTACCTCATCTTCAAGAATGGCTCTGGTAGCAGAACAACCACAAACCACAATCCAAGAGGAACTTAATGTAGAAAACAAAGAAGGAGTAAAAATATATCCTAACCCTGCTCAAAATGATGTTTACATTGATTTTGGAGATAGTCAAACTGGTAAATCTTTGAAAATATTGGATATAAGAGGGAGAGTAGTATTTGAAACTCAAAGTCAAGAACGGAATCTAAAGATAGACTGTAGTAAGTTTTCTAAAGGGATTTATTTCTTAAAAACAGAACAACAAACATACAAAATAGTGATAGAATAAAACTACAAAGGGGCTTTTAGCCCCTTTAGTTTGTTAATATGGTAATTAAACTCTTTCCAAAACCAATTTAATAAGATTATCAATCGTTTTTTCTGCATTTTTAGAGAATTCTTGTGTAATACGGTTGGCTATGATAGCATTTAAAGAAAGCATTTCATGTCCTAATAAACGGCACATAGCATAATAGCCTGCTGTTTCCATTTCAAAATTGGTGAGCCAGTTATCTTCATAATGGAAAAAACTCAAATCATCCACCAAACGTGTATAACGAATACTTGTTCGGATTTCTCTACCTTGTGGGGCATAAAAGCCTGGTGCTGTAACAGTTACACCTTTGAGCATATCAAAGGCTATTTTTTCTGTAAGGCTTTTTGAACCTTCTACACAGTAAGGTGTAAAGCCCAGTTGCAACGATTCTTGAAATTCTTTTGCCAAATTCTTTTCAAAATCTGTTTGAGCCAGTTTATAAAAATACATGAGTGTATCTAAACCCAAACCATACGAAGAGGCTACCAAACTATCTACGCCTATGGCAGCCTGCAAACTGCCTGATGTTCCAATACGAACAATATTAAGTTTTTTTAGTTTTTTCTTCCTTTCACGTGTTTTCAAATCTATATTGACAATAGCGTCCAGTTCTGTAATGAGAATCTCAACATTATCTGTTCCCATACCCGAAGAGATAACAGTCAGGCGTTTGCCTTTGTAAGTACCAGTATGTGTAATAAATTCTCGTTTATTCATCTCAAAATCAACAGAATCAAAATATTGGCTTACTTTATGAACCCTATTGGGGTCGCCGACTACCAAAATGGTATCTGCAATGTCTTCTGGCTTTAAATTCAGGTGATAAATGCTACCATCTTTATTGATAATGAGTTCTGATTCTGCAATACGAGTCATGATAGTGATAAGTTATGATTGTTGTGCTTGAGTGTTTTATGATAATTGTTGAGGTTTTTTACTGATAGTCCAAAGCCCAAAATAATTTAATAATCCATTTAATATAATTAATTCATCTCCAAATACATAGCCTCCCAAAATATCTTTTGAGTGCATATTAATAACAAAACAAAGAATAGGAGCCAAGATACAAACGACAGGTACTAATTCGTCTTGGAGAGTTCGTTTGGTAGTAATTCCAAATGCAAAAAGCCCTAACAAAGCTCCATAGGTATAACCAGCAGCCTGAAATAATGTTCCAATAATATTGACATCAGGATAAGCATTTCTCACTTTTTCAAAAATAACCACAATGATTAGTAGAATCACTGAAAACCCCAAATGAACCATTCTTACAGTATTTTTTGAGTCTTTTTCATCTTTTTGTGTTTTGGTAAGCCCCAAGAAATCAATGCAAAATGAGGTAGTCAGAGACGCCAAAGCAGAGTCGGAACTTGCATACGTAGCAGCCGTAATACCCAATAAGAAAGCAATGCCTGCAATTACGCCAAAATGCTCAAATGCTAAAATTGGATATACTTGGTCTGTAATGATTTTGCCTGCTTTGGTAGGCAGCATAATATCTTTATTTTCAGCGTATAAATACAATAAAGCACCCATTGCCAGAAATATCAGGTTTACAAAAACCAGTACACCTACAAAAGAAAACATATTCTTTTGGGCTTCTTTGAGGTTTTTACATGTCAGGTTTTTTTGCATCAAATCTTGATCTAAGCCAGTCATGGCAATAGCAATGAACATTCCTGCCAAAAATTGCTTGATAAAATGGTTTTTACTACCCAAAAAATCATCCCAAAAGAAGATTTTAGACATTGGGCTACTTTCAATTTGATTAAAAAGTGTTCCGACACTCCAGTTTAAATCTTCTTTGATAAAGAAAATTGCTGAAAATAAAGCAAGTAACAAAAAAGTTGTTTGAAAAGTATCTGTCCAAACAATTGTTTTAATACCACCTCTAAAAGTATAAACCCAAATGAGAGCAATACTGACAGCCGTTGTAAGCCAAAAAGGGAAATTCCAAGCATTAAACAAACCTATTTGCAGAGCTTCTACTGCCAGAAATAAACGAAAAGATGTCCCAATGGTTCTTGAAAGCAAAAAGAAAGAAGCACCTGTTTTATAGGCATATCGCCCAAAACGTTGTTCTAGATAAGTATAAATAGAGACCAAATTGAGCTTATAATACAAAGGCATGAGAATAGAGGCAATCACCACATAACCAGCTACATAACCCAATACCAACTGAAAATAAGCAAATGATTTATTGAGAACTGCCCCAGGGATAGAAATAAAAGTAACCCCCGAAAGAGAAGCTCCAATCATACCAAAAGCAACCAAATACCATGATGACTGCTTGTTTCCATCAAAAAATGTAGAAGCAGTGGCATTTCTTGAAGTATAATAAGCAATTAGGATTAAGAGCAAAAAATATGCAGATAGAACAGAAACTACAATGATAGGGTTCATCAAATTTTAAATAGAAATTTTTTAGTGAATCCAAAAATATAAAAAAAGCCTTATTCATTCATAGAAAAAGAAATTTTATTTATTAATTTGTAAAAAACTAATAGCAATGCCTTCTATTTAAGAAAGACGACCCTAACTATGATTACAAAAGTTGCTCAAGAAATAGACAAAATAAGCTCGCAACTTATTTTAAAAGAAGCTTTTTATGCTCATTTTTTTTCTGGTATCATCAAAAATATATCCGAAATACTGCCTACTCTAGCAGTTGAAGCCAGAGAGAACAGAATTATATTACACATCAATCCTACTTTTTGGACAGACGTACTCAAAGAACAAATTTTTCAGTATGGAGGCATCAAACACGAAATACTGCATATTGTGCTATTGCATATCATTCGTTATAAAGAATTTAGCCATCACGGAATTTTTAATGTAGCAGCAGATTTGGTTGTAAACCAACTCATTGATAGAAAAGAATTAATCAAAGAAGCAGTTTTTTTAGAACTTTTCCCTGAACTCAATTTGCGTCCTTTTGAGTCGTTGAACTACTACTACGAAAAACTACATAGCCTCTATAAACATAAAACCAAAGAAGAACAATCGGGAGGGGATAAAGGTGAAACAGGCGAAGGAAAAGGCAAACCCAATATTTCTTGGGAAAATTTGAAATCTTTTTTACAAGAAGATGCTCTAAGCCAACAACAACATGCTCTTTGGAAATATTTTGAAGGGCTGAGTAGTGCCGAAAGAGATATGCTGGAGGAGTCCATCAAACAAAAAATTTATGAAATTATTAAACGAACTCGTAGCAAGGAGTTTGGAAAGCTACCTGCGGGGCTTCAGACGTATCTGAACGAATTTGAGAAAAGTATGTTGCCATCAGTAAACTGGCGTAGAATCCTGCGTTTGTTTGCGAATAGTAGTGCCAAAACATATATTAAAAATACGCTGAAACGTCCTTCTAAACGTTATGGGACAACCCCAGGGATAAAAATTAAACGAAGAAATAAAATTTTGGTAGCCATTGATACATCAGGAAGTGTGGCAGAAGACGATTTGAAAGAGTTCTTTCAGGAAATCTATCATATCTGGCGACAAGGTGCAGAAATATTGGTAGTGGAGTGTGATACCATGATCCATCAACAATATTACTACAAAGGACAAAACCCGAAAGTAGTAAAAGGAGGAGGAGGAACGGATTTTAATGCCCCTATAGAATTTGCCAATACCAAATACAAACCAGATGCAATCGTCTATTTTACAGATGGTTATTGCGATGCTCCTAAAGTAAAAAGCCGTTTCCCGATTATGTGGTTACTGAGTACAGCAGGGGCAAAAGAAACAGATTTAAAAGGGTTTGAGGGAAGAATACTGAAAATGAATTAATCAAAATATACAACTAATCTATGGAATCTTTGATAAAGCAACTTACACAATGGCATGAGAATGAAGAATATGAGAAAATTATTGAAACAATAAAAAGCCTTCCTCAAGAAAGCATGAATTATGAACTTCTCAGTCATTTGGGTAGAGCTTATAATAACATGGAAGCATATGACACAGCCTTAGAAATATTGTCATCTCTTAAAGCAGAAGGTGAAAATGACCCACTTTGGCATTTTAGAGTGGGTTATGCTTATTTTTATAAAGAAGAATACACAAATGCTCTTCCTTATTTTGTAAAAAGTGCAGAATTGGGAGATAAACAGGCTCCTATGTTTAGAAGAATGTGCAAAAGAGAAATAGGAAGGGAAGAACTAAAAAAAGAGAAAATTAAGAAAAATTATGTAGCTGTTGTAGAACATGAAAACAGTGTTTCTGTATGTTTTTACATAGAAAATGAAAAGCCATTCAGAATAGCTCAGGAAATGGGAAAACTAAATCCAAATGCTTACATGAATGGCTATAACTGGGAGGCTTTCTTTAATTGTTATCTTGCTAAATATCATTCAGATGTATATACAAATATGCAAACTGACCCCGAAGCAGGAATGTATGTGGCTTATTATACTTTAAATGATGAAAACATGCAAAAAGCAAATAAACTCTTTAAAATTATCGTTTATCTTGTTGAAAATGAAGAAAAAATATATCAGATTTTACAAGAAGAAGCTGACAATATTGATTGGGATTAATAAGCTATCTTAAAAGATTCAAAAATTTTTAAAACGGTAGCAATATATTGATCATACGAAGAAGCCTCAGCAGTAAATGTAAGCACATAAGCCTTATCTTGAATCACCCAATAATGTTGTAACCATTTTAAGGTATAACCATTGGTATCACCCTGATAAATAATTTTATGATAAGACCTGATTTTATTTTTAACTCTTGTACTTTCTATAATTTTACCATTGGCTAAATTATCCTTTATCTGACCTTCTGAAAGACCTGTGTAAGAATCTAAATTCATGTTCATTCCTTTTAAATCCTGAATCATGAGGTTGATATTTTCTTTAAAGTTATCAGAATTAGATTCTAAGGCTGTCATTAGGAAAAATTCAGTATTCTGTTTACCCAACTCAAGAGTCCATTCAGATGGGTACTGAATTTGATAATTAGCAGTTTTATGGCTTTTCCAAGGAGGAGTTTGTTGAGCATAAACTATTATACTCAACAATAGAAATAAGGTTGTAAGTGAATATTTCATAAAATCTTAAAATTTTTAAAAATTTGATTGACTTGTTCTGCATAAGACTCATAAACAGATGCCTCAGCAGTAAAAGTAAGAACATATATTTTTTCTTCAACCATCCAGTAATATTTTAATATTTTTAAGTTTCGATTACTTGCACTATTCTGATAGATAACTTTATGATAAGGTTTTTTTCCATTTTTTATCAATTTATTTTCTATGATTTTTGCATCTTTTATGTATGATTCAATTTGATTTACGGAATCGTTTACAAAACAATCCAAAGTCATTTTTGTACCTTTATAATTA
>Ga0075157_10000784_pt1 | contig 22393 bp, 7 predicted proteins | sample JI81BgreenDNA_FD_70967 | JGI IMG/M metagenome (GOLD analysis project Ga0075157, IMG submission 70967) | Wastewater effluent complex algal communities from Wisconsin, to seasonally profile nutrient transformation and Carbon sequestration -... | ecosystem: Engineered > WWTP > Effluent > Algae...
ATGTAGGATCACCCAAGAAACCACGTGCCCCAAAAGCACCTACCGCACGAAGCGTAACACTGTCACCGGCATTGATGGTGGTATCGTTGCCTGCAGAAATGGCGATGTAGTCATCACGGAATGTCCCAAGATTCGCAGAGATGGCAAAATTTGCCAGTGAATCTCGTACAAAAATTTGACCTCTCAAGGTTCTCCTTGCGCCAGGTGCAGCAGGCATGGTGCCTGTCCAAACCCCCGCTGCTGCATTACCTGAAGTACGGGTGAACAGAATGCGCGGTTGTGCAATGCTGTCGATGGTATAGGCTAACCAAACCGAATCGATGCCTCGACCACCTAAATTATCACGAGCAAATACAGTGATGGCCCTTGCAGTTGGAACGCACTGATCCGCACGAGGTGTCAGCAAAATGGAATCGATGGTGGGCGGGAACTGATCGGGCAAGGCCACGCCGTTGAATTCAAAGGCACCCATGTCGGGGGCAATGCCCGTACCTGCCGGACGATTTACGTTGTTAAAGTCGGTATTGGGTGTGCCCAAAGCAGGAATCACTACCGCGCCCGATTCAATGCCCGTGGTGGTACCGGCCGGAACGGTCAAATCAGTCAACGATACAAATGGAGGCAAGCTGTTGCCAACTGGTGGAACCGAGAAAGCGTCGTTGTTAGGGTTGGCTACCGAAGAAATGGCCTTCCAATCCTGCACGGTAACCGCATTGCCAGAACCTACTGTAGTGCCTAGCTTACCCACAAAATTCTGTGGATGCACAGGTACATGGTAAGCATTGTTGTTCAAGTTCAGGTTTGCAAAATTATAACCTGCAATAATCCAAACCGCCATGAAGTTCGCAGCACCCGTGCTTGTGGATGATGCATCAATCGCAAATACGTTGTTGCGCACATCACCGGTAACTGCTGTAGAAGTAATACCGAATGCGGCCCCTGCAGCTCCTGCAGTGCTGGTATTGGTGTAAGCACCATATAAATACACACTGTTGTAGTGCACCCGATGTGCAATGCCTGCCGCAAGGCGAATACCAAATGCATTGTACAATTGTGACACATTCGAATAGTTCAACGTGCGCAAATCGTAAATCACGTTGTTTACAATGCGAACACTGTCGCCCGACAATACGTTGATGCCATAAGCACCCCAACCGCCTGTATTCAGGTTCTTCACACCCCAAATGCGGTTGCGCTGTATCCAAACCTGGTTGCTGGCTGTTCCTCCTACTTCAATCGCAGCCTGGGTGGTCGCTGTGCTGCTCACCAGGTTGTACACCTGGTTGTTACGAATTTGTGCACCACGGTAGTTCTGTACATCGATGCCGCGGAAAATCACAAAGTTGGCTGTATCGGTAGATCCCACTTCGCAGTTCTCAATAACCAAATTGCTACCGGGAGCGACCGTAGTGCCGCGCGTAAAGATGCCGTAGTAAACACGGCGAACACCCACGTTCTGGATGCTGATGTTGGTCAGCGAGTCACCTGTTCCTGCCGTAGTAACGGTATTGCCGGCTAAGTACAAGCCCATGGTGGTGGTAACGGTATTGGTGCCTCCTACGATGGTCAGGTTTCTAACGCCGATGTTTTGCGCAGGAGTGGCTAAAGTTGAGCGTACCCATACCACGGCTGTGGTGCCGTTGTTACCCAGACCAACAATCGACCATTTGCGGGTGGTGGTACCTCCGCTGGCTCCGTCAAGGACAAAGTTGGTAACCCCGTTCAATGTCAACAGCGCGTTGTTGCTGCTGGCCGTACCGGTGAGGGTGGTAGCAGTGAGCGCCGAATCAGGACGGATGGTTACCACGTTCGCTGGCGACATGCCCGGACGACGGTTGAAGGTGATTGGGAACACCTCGCCCCGCGCTGCATTGTACAGGGTATCAATCAAAATGAAGTTCACCGGACCAACCACCAAGCTGTTGTTGAGGAAGTTCGCAGCTGCCGTCAGTGTGGGGAAGTTGGCTGCCGGATTGCTCGTACCTACCAGGTAGTTACCACTAGCTTGTCCCAGCAGTTTGTAATCGTAAAACGATGGTGGAGGTGTGTTGCCAATGGGGTTAGTGCCACTTCCACCCAAAGGTGAAGTAGTTACTACGGTGACGTTGTTGTAAGTGGCAAAGTAGTAATACATGGTGTCAAGCGCTACCACGCCACCTACTGCTGCATAGTTGAACGTAAAGGTGAAGTTACTACCGGTGACCGAAGGCAAGGAGTCTACTTGCCAGCTACCCGAGTTTTTGCGGTAGTACATACGTGGACCGTTCACACCCGTTACCAAACCAGTACTATCGGTAATCTGTACCGTAATCTGGCGGCCGGTACCGGCAATCAATGTATCACCTAATGGGGTTACATTGATTTGCGAGAATTGGAATCCAACAAATTCGTAGGCACCAATATCGGGCGTGCTAGCATTGCGGGTAATGCCATCAATGTCGGCCGTAACCCATGAAATCGGTGTGCCTTTGTTGTCCAAGGGCAGGCTGGTGGGTTGCGAGATGTTCGCTGAAATAAAGTCGGGATTGATACGCTGCGACAATGCATCCTTGCCCGTGGCTGCGGTCCAGGCTGCGACGGTGGTATAGCCGGTAGCTGGACTGTTGTTCCAGAACAAATCTGTTCCCGAAGCCAAACCGTTTGCATTGGCCACCCAAACGTTGTTGTTGTTGGCTTGGGTAGAGTCAATTAACCAGGTGCCTACATAATAAATGCCCTTGATGTTTGATTGCAGCGTTCCGGAGGCTGCCCGAACAACTACGTTGTTGTTGAAGACCTCCAGGGAAGAAAAGGCGGGTATGGTAGCAGAACCACCAAGCAAATGCAAACCTGCACCGTAAACGGTGGTAGAAGTACTGCTCATGAGCATGTTCACAGTGTTGTTGGCAACCGAAACCTGGTCAAGCGGATTCAAAGGAACCACCGTGGTTGAGCTGGAGAACGAACCACCCACATAAATACCATAGCTTACTATGGTAGCTGTCACGTCTGCGGTACCTGAAACCACGTTGTTGTATACGCGGTTTTGGGTAAAGTTGGCAGTATCGCGGTTAGGGTTTAAGATGTAAATACCCATGTTGCCGATGCGACCCAACACTTTGTTGTTCGACATATCTAAACCAATGGTGCGGCTGGTATACAAACCATAGCCAAAGGTATTGCCAGGTCTTACCCCATTGAGTGTATTTCCGGTTACACTAGCACCCGACAAATTCACGCCATAAAAACCATAAGCATAATTGTCCATGGTGTTGGCAGCCACAATCAAGCCTTGGGTATAGGCCGAAGCAGTTGAAATGCCATTGGCAAATATGCCGTAGTAGAACCCATTGAAATAGTTGCCGGTGATGTTGGCAAAATTGGTGTTTTCCAAGCGCACCGCCTGGTTGTTTGAGCTGGTGCTGGCCGACTGGTCAATGAAACGGCAAGAAGTAATGGTTAGGGCAGTAGCGCCGGCATTGGCAAAAATACAACCCGAAAGTGCCGTGCCCATGAGCGTGCGCGTAAAGGTGAGTCCGTTGAAGGTCACGTTAGGAACGTTCACCGTAAAGTGGTTACGTGCACCGGTAACTGGCGTCACGGTATCGTGTATCAAAATGACGTTTTGTGCAACGCCCGATGCAGAAACAAAGCTGATTTGGTTGGTTCCACCTGCTCCGGCCACGCTGCCGATGGTATAGGAGCCATAGTAAGTTCCGTCATTAATCTGAAAAGTTACCGAACCCGTAATACCACAGGTCGTCAAAGCCTGGACCGCCGCAGTAATAGTGGGATAGTTAGCCAACGAGCCACCCACGGTATAAACTCCCGATAAGCCCGTACACAAAGTCCGGGTCAAGGTATCGTTGCTGGTATTGATATCGGCACCTGAGCCATTGGCATTGACACCCCATACTTTCAGGGTAAGGTTGGTATTGCCGGTGACGTTAATGGGTACCGCAAACGTGTAGTCACCGGTATTGCCTGGTCCGAGGGTGGGACTGAAACTGTGGTTCAAAATCGTAACGGGAGGGTCGTTGTTCACCTGGTAACCCAGGTCTGCCGACAGAATAGGATCGGCGGCTGAGTTTTGGAAACGTGCGATGACCTGGTTCGGGCCGACTGCCTAAGTAGTGGGTGCAATCAAAGCCGAAGTGCGCAAGTCACGACCAGTGGCAAAACGATAATAAACGCCACCTACCGGCCAGCGTGGGTGCAAACCCGGATTTGGAAAAGTACCTGCATAAGAAATAAGGTTACCCGTGCGTATGGTTACGTTACCATCGGTGAATGTATCAACCGCAGGCGCTGTGCTTGTATAGCTCACACTCGACTGAATAGAACCCGAGGCAAAGCGCAAAGTGGTTCCTGCATTCACCAGCAAGCCACCCGGAATAGGAATAGCGGCCACGTTCGGATCATTCGCCAGGTTATTGCCTGTAGTTGTGGTATAGGCAGCTTGGAGTTCTATCCAATCGGGAGCCACAACCGATGGCGGACCGGTGAGCGAGGTAGTACTGTACCAAAGGCGGTAATCGCCCGAGGTACCCACAGTTCGGATGTACACGGTATCAATGAACACGCTCACATTCGCCGTCATCTGGAACGTGATGACGCTGTTGTTCGAAGTAGAGGTGCTGGCTGTGAAGCCGGTGATTCCGAGGTACGACTGCGCATTGACCGCAAAAGAGGCCAAAAGCAGTAACAACAAGAGTCTAAGTTTTTTCATACAACAGGAGTTTGGTAGAAATTTAGCTAAAATGTTGTCAAAAAATCGTCACAGCGCTCTATCATTTAAAGTCTGAGAAATGAAGTGTGCCAAAAACGACCTCAATAAGCCTTAACACAAACAAACAACGAGATTAAAATAAAATTAAAATCCGGCCTGTAAACAACAAAAAAGGGGAGCACCTGCTCCCCTCTTTCTTACGTTCAATGGCTTTTAACGTCGAATCATCACCTGTCCTTGCTGCATTTTGTCTTGCAGCACGAAGCGGTAATTGTAAACGCCAGCTGCCAATTCGCGGGTCTTCACCTCGTGGGTAGCGCCTGTGCTCAGGTCTACCAGGTCGCTATACACCACACGGCCAAGCTGGTCGCGGATTTCGAGTGTTCCTACACCCTCTGCGCTTCCGAAGTCAAACTTCACGAAGCCATCTGCAGGGTTTGGATACACACGGCTAACCAAGCCGGCTTGCTCTTCCACACTTACATTCAGGAAGGTGGCACAAGTGGTATCGTTCAATAAGCTCACATCGCTCGACCACTTAGAATACACACAGCATCTTACAGTACCTCCTACCGTTGGTGTCCAGGCCTGGGTAAAGATGTGGTGAATGGTATCGCCAGGTGCAACCGTGCGACTGATAGCATTCGCATTCAATTCAACGCCGCCAATGCTGTAAGCAACGTCAAAACCGGTTGCCGGTGTATTGCCGAAGTTGCGGATAACCACCTTCACGGTATATGGCTGATTCAAGGCAGGAACAGCCGCAGGAGTCAACATTTGCGTTACACCAATGTCGTTGATGTTGTTAGGCGCAACAAATACGGTTACCGTATCGCGTTTGAAACAAATGGAGTCGGTCAAGGTAACCACGTAGCTGGTGGTGGTCAAAGGTGCAACCCGCAAACTGTCACCCGTTGCCAGCACTGTGCTGCTTCCCAAAACGGTCCAGGTAGCAGTAGCGTTAGACTTATAGCTCACCGAGCCATTGAACTGACGTGGGTGGTTTACCGGGTTAGGTGCGCCACCGCCATAACCGATGTTCTGGCCGGTATAAATCACGATGTTGCCATCGGTGAAGGTATCCTGGTTGGTTGCTGCCCAAGTCGTATAAACAGTGTTGGCACTGTTCACGGTGTAGTGCAGACCATACGTCTGACCCGCAGGAATAGTCAGGTTGCCGGGAATACCAACTGCCGTCAACAAAGCGCCTCCGGTGGTACCCGAGTTGCGCAGAATGGCAGGAACCGCTGTTGCAGACTGAATCCAACCACCTGCAACAGAAATATTCGGTGTTCCGTTGATAGGCGTAGTGCGGTACCAAATGTCTATGGTCGCCCCGGCACCTACTGTTCCGTAGAGTGGTACATGCAGCGAGTCGATTACCACACCGGAGCTGAGGGCACGTACGTTAAAGCTGCTACCATTGGCACCGTTGCCACCCAGGCGGCTTGCTGCCAATAAAGTGCTACCAGCAAAACCCGATGATGTAGCACGCAAACGCGCTGTATCACCTTGAACAATGGTGGTATCGTTGCCTGCGTTGATCGACAGATAATCGTCGGCATATTGTAGGAAGCTACGTGTTGAGCTGAAGTTGCCGTTCGAGTCGCGAACTACCACCGTGGCAATCACGTTCTGGTTTGGCAAAGTAGCGGCAGGAATGGTGCCTGTCCACGTACCTGATGCAGGACTACCTGCGGTACGGGTCATCGCAATTGGAGCTTGCTGCACACCGTTCACTGTACGACGAATGAAGGCACTGTCGATACCCACACCACCCAGGTTGTCGCGGGCCCAAAGGGTTACAGCACGTGCTGTAGGCGTACATTGTGGCGCGTTTGGTGTGATTTGAGCAGAGTCAATCGAAGGCGGGAACAAGTCAGGCAAGGCCACACCGTTGAATTCATAGGCACCCATGTCAGGAGCAGAACCCGTTCCAGCAGGACGGTTCACGTTGTTGAAGTCGGTATTTGGTGTACCCAAAGCAGCAATCACCACACCACCCGATTCAGCACCGGTGGTAGTACCGGCAGGAATTACCAAGTTGGTGTTTGAGGTAAATGGAGCAACACCGCGACCAACAGGAGGAACCGAGAAGGCATCGTTGTTGGCGTTACCTACCGAAGAAATCGCTTTCCAATCTTGAACAGTAAGGTAGAAAGGACCGGTTGCGGCTGTTCCAATACGACCAACATAGTGCTGCGAAGCAGTATCGGTATGGTAAGCGTTGTTGTTCAGGATATTGGTTGCGAAGTTGTAGCCCGAAGGGAACCATACCGAAGTAAACGAACTCTGCAAGGCACCTGTAGAAGTGCTCGTGATGTTAAAGATATTGTTTCGCACATCGATGTTGTTCACCGCTGTAGAAACCACACAGAAGGCTGACGCACTGGCAGCATCGGTGAAGGTTCCGGGTAAGGTGTAAGCACCATACAGATTCACCGAATTGTAATGCACGCGGTGACCGGTACCACCTGCCAAACGAATACCGAATGCGTTGAACGAAGTAGATGTATTCGAATAGTTGGTAGTGCGTAAATCATAAATCACGTTGTTGTGGATGAAGTAATTGGTACCCGAAATCACGTTGATACCATATGCACCCCAACCACCGGTGTTCAGGTTTTTAACGCCCCAAACGGTGTTGCGCGATACATTCACTGAGTCATTGAGTGTACCACCCAATTCAATGGCCGACTGGGTGGTTGCTGTGCTGCTCACCAAGTTGAACACCGTGTTGCCGGTGATTTCAGCCTTAGGTGCATTTTGCACATCAATACCGCGGAAAATCACGAAACGAGCAGTGTCGGTAGAACCAACCGAGTTGTTGCGAATGCGCAGGTTACGCGCCGGGTTAGCAATGGTACCACGTACATAAATACCATAGTAAGCACGTTCAACACCTACATTTTCGATGGTGATGTTGTTCATGCGATCACCTGAGCCAGCAGTTGAAACGGTAATGCCCTGGGCATTGATACCAAAAGTGGAGGTTACAGTGCTGCTACCACCTACCACGCGCAAATTCTTGAGGGTGATGTTCTCGTTACCATCGAGCAAGGGGTTGCGCAGATAAATCACAGAGGAGTTAGCAGCCACAGAATTGTTTACAATGGTCAATCCACGACCGCCTTGTGCATTCGCACCATCGATTTCGAAATGCTTCATGGCATCGAGACGGAAAATGGTGATCTGGTTTGAACCGGTAATTACCACGTTCGAACGGGTGCTGTCAATGCGCAAACGGATGTTGTTGGTAGCGCTTACACCTGGGCGATTAGCTACATTGAAGGGGAATGTTTCGCCGGTTGGACCGTAGCTGGTATCAATCAAGGTAAAGGTTACCGGACCGGTTACCAAGCTGTTGGCCAGGAAGTTCATGGCAGCTGTAATGGTTGGGAACTGAGCTGCAGGATTGCTCACACCTACCAGGTAGTTGCCATTGGCCTGACCGAGGAGGATGTAACGGTAACGAATTGGAGGAGGCGTATTGCCCAATGGGCCACGGCCACTACCACCCAAAGGCGACGTAGTTACGGTGTTAGCATTGTTGAATGTAGCGAAGTAATACTCAATGGTATCGAGTGCGGCTACACCACCCAAAGCGGCATAGTTAAAGGTAAAGCTGTAGTTGTTACCGGTCACCGTAGCCGTGCTGTCAACCACCCAGCTACCGGTGCTGTTCTTGCGGTAATACATACGTGGAGCATTGGGCACTGCGGTAGCCAAACCAATTGAATCCTGGATGTTGGCAACAATAAAGCGGCTTGGCGTAACCAGGGTATCAACCAAAGGCGTTACCGTGATTTGCGAGAACTGCAAACCCTGGAATTCGTAAGCACCGATGTCGGGTGTGGTAGCCGAACGTGCCAGGCTAGTAATGTCGGTGGTAACGTATGAAACCGGAGTTCCTTTGTTATCGAGAGCCAGGCTGGTAGGAATTGGAATTGAAGGAGCAATAAAATCAGGATTGATGCTCAGCGAGAAGGTATCGCGACCTGCACTGGCAGTTACCCATGAAGGAATAGTATTATAAAGGTTAGATGCCTCACGAATAATGGCATTTGTGGATACCGTTCCATTGGCGTTCAAAGCGCGGAAGTTGTTGTAATTCGAAAGCAATGAATCTCTTACGAACTGACCAACGATATAATAAGGATGGTAGTTGGTAGGCAGAGCACCTCCGGCCGGAGCAGTTACAATCACATTGTTGTTTAACACCTCAAGTTGCTGAAAAGCAGGAGCCGTAGCGCTACCACCTGTAAGGTGAATGGCACCATGAATGGTTGTAGACGTACTGCCGTTGATAAGGTTGATGGTGTTATTCACAATCGACACCTGGTCGAGTGGGTTCAACGGCGGCGTTGTGGTGGTGCTAAACGAACCGCCAACGTAAATGCCATAGTTGATGATGGTAGCACTCGCATCGGCGGTTCCAGTAATTACGTTGTTGTATATGCGGTTTTGGCCACCCAATGAATCCGAATTCACGTTGAACAGGTAAATGGCCCCTGAAGCATGACGGCCATTGAAATTGTTCTCAGAAATGGTGAGCACAGAACCACGGCTCACATAAATACCGTAACCAAAAGTAGTTGATGGGTGAACACCATTAAATTGGTTGCCACTCATGGTGAGGTTACGTGCATTGAGGTGATAGTTCGCGTAACGGTAAGCGTTGAACTGATTAGCTGTAATGATAATACCTTCTGCGTAAGTAGAGTTCGCAGTGGGACCATTGATGTAGATGGTGTAGTAGAAATTGGTAAATACGTTACCTACAATGTTGGTATAGCTCGAGTTGTTGATGCGGATACCGTAGTTATTGAAATTCGAACCGCCAGTTTGGTCATCAAAAATACAGTTGGTTACCGTACCAAAGTCAGCCTGGTTTTCAAAAAGCAATACAGCTGAAAGCGCAGTACCGTCTACTGTACGACGGAAAGTCAGACCGTTGAACGATACGTTGGGTACACCATTGATCACGAAGTGGTGACGTGCACCGGCAATTGGTGTAACAGTATCCTGAATGAGCACCACGCCACCGGGAGTGGAGGTAGCGCTTACGAAGTTGATGGAGTTGGTACCACCAGCGCCAATGATGCCGCTGAGGTTGTAACTACCATAATAGGTGCCATCGTTGATTTGGAAAGTAGTTGGACCGGCAATACCGCAGTTACGCAAAGCATCTACCGCAGCGGTAATGGTTGGGAAGTCAGCCAAGCTACCGCCCACAGTGTATGTACCGCTCAACGAAGTACAAAGGTTGAATGTCAAGGTGTCGTTACTGGTATTGTTGTCAGCACCTAATCCGTTGGCATTGTTGTTCCACACACGCAAAACATAGTTGCCATTGGCTGTGATGTTGAGTGGGGTTTGAAAGGTGTAGTTTTCGCCTTGACCTGCAGTCAATGGCGCAGTGAAACTGTAGTTGTTAACAGTAACCGGCGTGTTCGTACCAAGTTGATACCCCAGGTTGGCCGCAGTAATTGGGTCGGCCGCCAAAGAAGTATAACGCACCGTTACAGTGTTCGCACCCAAGGCAAGCGGACGAGGTGAAATCAACTGTACGGTACCCAGGTCACGACCGGTATTGGGCAAGAAACCCAATTGCATGTTCGGACGGCTGGTACCGGTAGAAATAAATGGCGATGCATTGCTACAAACTCCGGCAGCATCTGAAATGAACCAGGTCGAAGCATTCCAACCTACGTTGGTATTAAATACAATCGCATTGTTCGTAAATGAACTGTTGTTGAAGCATACTTCTACAACGATGTTGGATGTACCATTCCAGAAAAAATTCTGACTGAAAGCATGGGTATTCCAACCCGATACTTCGGTATAAGATGGAACATTAAACACCGTGGTTAATCCACCCAAAAAGGCAGTGGTGTTTAATACCGAGTCGGTTGTAGTACCCAATCTGATGGTGAAATCCTGCAGAGCCACACCATGTACAGTTTGCACATTGAATGCCAACGACGACATAAAACCAGGAGTAGCTCCAATGGCCAACAATTCACTGGCACGGATGAGGTACTGTTGCCTGGCACCCCAATACCAGTTCCCATATGGTGCAGGATAGGTGGTGGAGGTGTTGGTGGTAGTACCTGTACCCAAAGTAACGATGACTTGTGCGTGTGCTGATTGGATTCCAATCAACAACAGCAAAGTCACCCAAAGGGAGGTAAAGATTCTGTTCATATCAACAATTAATTGGTTGCGTTTTAGGGAGAAGTCGCTAAAATAATGCGCAAAAACTTTTAATCCAAAATCAAAGACTTGAATTACAATAAAAAAAGGCCGACCCTCCCGGACCAGCCTTGCACATGGTTTGGTTTAGTAATCAAGAATCCCTCTTTGGGAGGGGATTACTGCCTTTAACGCCAAACGACAATTTTTTCGGTGCGTTTGCCTTTGCTGGTGATCACTTCAATGAAGTATACACCGGGGACAAGACTCGCTACCTCAAAACGGATGATTTCGTTGGGCGTGAATCGTTTTTGGCCAAGCTCCGATCCTTTGCGGTCGAGGAGCCTAACCAGGATGGTTTCGTCAATGACATTGCGCAATTGCATGTTCACCGCATCAGAGGTTGGATTGGGCCAGGTAACCAAATCAATCTCGTTGCCGGCATTAAAATCTACAGCACGTACTGGCGAATAAGCGGTAGTGCCATCTTCGGCAATGTACTTAATGCGGTAGTAATATGTCGGAATGGGGTCAGATGGATTGTAAACATCCCTATCAACCACTCGATAAACCGATAAAGTGTTTGGAAATCCTTTGGAAGGCATGGTGCCTATGCGCACAAAATTCTGGTCGGGATAGATGCTTCGTTCTATTTCAAAGCTGTTCATGCGCACCTCGTTTTGCGTGGTCCACTCTAATTCGGCAGAGCGACCGGCAGGAACAGCCGTAAAGGTGCCCAACCTGAGGTAAAAGAAGGTGCTGTCAGCCCCCGGATCAATCTGACCCGAACCGCCGTTGTCGCCGCTCGCAGCATACAAATTCACCACCGTTGCCAGGTGCGACATGGTACGTGCTTCGGCTACCACCCGCAGGTTTACATCGGCTATGCTTTGGTTGTAGCCCGAAATGGAGATTCTTCCAAGGCAATGCGCGTTCACACGAGAATCAATGTATGCAATCCCGTTTTTAACTTGCGTTTCGGTCTCCACATAAGGAGCCAGGTAATTCAATGAGATGATGTTTCGGTTAGCGTCATCCTTCAGTAGCGCAACCTGCGAACTTGAACTCACCGTGCGCCCCTCAATGGTACGCAAGCGTGCAAGCGTAGGGTCGAAATTGATTTTTGGATTGTTAAAAGCCGTGGTGTCGAATGAAACAACCACACCTGTTTGGCCCAGGTATACGCCTGAACCATCGGTTGTACGGAGGTATACATCGAAATAAACCTTATCGCCCATGGCGTACTGGTTCAACAGCTCCACACGCACAGGTACCACCTGAGCTTGCAGTTCTGCTGACCAAAGCAGCAAGAGCGATAAGATTAATTTCCGAACCATGGTTTAAAAAGAGGTGGGGGAAGTTGCCCTCCCCCACTGTTTTCATTAAGGTGTTGTGATGATGCTGTAAGCAGTTTTGTCGCGGTTATTCCAGGTTGCAGCACGGTCGGCAGCATCCACATCGGTATCGAGGTTCACGTCCTCGAGGCGATACAGGTTGGTAGCCGAATTGTTACGTGCTGCCCATACCTTGGTACGGTCGTTACCATCGATCACGAAGTTGCTGATGTTGGCATTACCCGAAACCATGGCTACGTTGCCGCTGCCCAAGTCAATGGTATTGGTTGTTCCACCGGCCACATTGGTTGCCAGGAAGAGGTTACCATTGCTGGTGAGCGAGATGCTGCGGGCTGTATCGGCCGCGTTAGCACTCATGATTGGAACGTGGTTGCGGTGGTAAACCACTACATAGTATTTGCCCTCTTGGGTAATCTGGAACAACAAGCTGTCGTTGCCATCCACACCTACAATCTTACCATCTTTGTTGAGGATGGCAGCACGGCGACCCACACTTACCGAAGGCGAAGTACCCGGAACCTTAGCTCTGGTAGCTTCGGCCAAACCTTCGCTCAAGCCTACACGGCGTACTTCCAAGAGCACCCAGTCAACCGCATCCGGTGTAGCTGTGGCATTGTAGGTTTCGGTACCATTATAGTTGAAGAAGCTGGTCGAGTCAAACGGATGGTTGGTAGGAATGGTCAACGTTTCGTTCATGTCGGTACCGTTCCAAGCGCCTTCGAGACGTACCTGAGCCGTTACACTGATGTAGGTATGGCTGTTCGAACGTGCCCAGAGGTTGGTAGGACCATCAGTTACATAAGCCAGGTTAGAGTCGGCCACAGTTCCGAGGTAAGGAACCACCGTAAAGTGGTAGCGCTGGTTAGGCTTCAAACCTGTAACAGTTACGCTGGTACCTGTACCGCGGTAAACGATGCGGTTCTGACCTTGTGTAGGAGCAAGCGGGAAGCTTGCATTAAAGCCATATACATTACCATTCACAGGAGTGAAGTCGGTTGCCGAAGCTGGACGAACCATTACCACAATACCGCTGATGTTCGGGTTGGTAGGATTGGTCCAGCTGATATTCAGCGTAGAATCGTTGCCCGAAGGTGTGCCGGTGAATGAAGTAGCGATGTCGCCAGTGCCAGGACTGGTAATCGGTGTAGGCGTGGTGAAGCGAACATCTTGTTGCAAGCTGCTGAAGTTGTAGTTAGCAGCATCCACATTGGTGGTATTACCACGCATTGGGAAGGCCAATACACGATAAGAGGTATTCGCTGTAAGGCCGGTGAAGGTAACTGTACCGCTGGCGGCATTGGCTTGTACACGGGCCACTGCATAGGCTACAGGTGCTGCACCCAGGGTATCACCCGAAGTGTAGGCAGCCGGAGTGTAAGACTCACCCACTGTTGGGTAGTAAGAGCTGCCCAAAGCAGGAGCCACCGTTGGATGTGCCGAAGCAGCAGCAATGGCAATGAAGAGGATAGAGTCTTTGTTTACGTTGTAGTTGGCATCGTTGGTAGCAATGTTAGCAAAGTCAGCAATGTACCAGTTGATGTCCATTTGGGTCGACGAGTTGGAGCTGTTGTTGAACAGGTACAAGCCGGCGAGGTTCCAGGTAGGAGCAGTTTCAACCGAAGGACGATCGATTACCAAAGTTGATGCGTTGGTAGCCATGTTGCTTGGCGAAGCATAAGCTGCGCTGTAACCGGGAACACCGTTGTAAGGAATGATTACGTACTTGTACTGTTGACCGGCAGTTAAACCAGTAATGGTCACCGTAGTGCCGCTACCTACATAAGCCACGTAATAAGGAGATGAGCCTACGCGGTTGGTGTCGGCTACGCCTGAAAAATTCGTTTGGGCGGTATACGCCAAAACGTTGGCAACCGTGGTATCACCGCTCAAACCTGCGATGGTGGTATTGGTGGAGGCATCTGACTGACGCACCAACACGATAACACCGTTGTGGGTACCGTTGGTCCAGTCGAGTTTAACCGAGGTTGGCGACTGTGGGGTGCTGGTAAAGCCCGATGGGAATTGACCAGGGAAGGTAGCAGGTGCGGTAGCCAGCACCGAAGCAGCCGAACGCAGTGTGCTGTTAGCCAAGGTAATGCGGGTTTGGTTCCAGGGCGTAGTTGCAGCAGCTTCGTACACCTTGGTTTTGATACCGGTACCTACGGTATAAAAGTCGTGGTTCGGATAAAAACCGTTCTTGCTGGTGGTCTGCATGCGGAAGGTACCCAAGCGACGGCGGGTGCCATCAATTTTAGCTACTTTGGTATCAAATTCACCCTGGTTTGAAAAAGCAGGGAAGTTTACGTTGATTAAAACGCGGTTGGCGTTGGCACCGGTTCCCATGCTAGAGGTGATGGTTACATCGTCATAGCCCGTTGCGTTGGTACCGCCTGCGTTCAACATGGTAGAAGTACCGTTGATGTAACTCACCGTGGCGCCTGAAAAAGCACCATTGGTAAAAATGGCATCCGTGAGCACGATATCGGCATAACCCAGATAAAAATCAGAGCCACCATCGTCGCTCAACATCACATCAAAGTAGAACTTACCGTTAACCAATCGCTGGTTCTCTACAGTCACTTCTACTTTGGTCTGCGCATTCGCCCAACCAAAGGCAAAAATGAATGGCAGCAACAGTAACAGTTTTTTCATAAATAATTTGTCTTGCCCATGCTTAAGAAACACCGTGCCAAAACCAATATGAAATTGCATAACATGCCCTAAAGCACTTAACAACGCGTAATTTATTTGATTTACGCCAAGCGGCTTTTTCAAAATGGGAGGCTTTTATCATTCTTAGAACAACAAGCCGAAAACTACTCACAACTTCATCCTTTCAGGTGCGTGAGCACCTCTTTTGGCGGCCATTGGCAGAAAAAAAACAAATTCTCAAACGTTTTGAACGCCCATGAGTAATGAACTTCACCCTGCCTACGTTTGGAAAAATTCCAGCATTGGGAATAATTGGCATTAATATGGCTTTAAAGCGCAAACAAATCGCCCCCTTGCAGCCTTAAGCCAGCCCCTTTCCCCTATTTGAAAGGAGCAAGGTGCACCACCATTTTGGTCTCAAAGAAGTCCTCTTTGAAATACCTGCTGATCGGATAAAGGGTGTAAGGCTGCCCGCATTCGTCGAGTTCCTCCATCAAATCTCCCCCCTTCAGGTACAAGATGCCATTGGCCAATTCATGCTGTTGACGGGTTTCAAACTTTCCCTTCACCCAGCCATAAAAAGGCGCCATGCGCGTTACCGCCCGGCTAACCACAAAGTCGAATTTACCCTTTACCTCTTCTGCCCTTTGGTGCCGCGCTTCCAGATTTTTCAAACCAATGGCTTGTGAAACCTCTTGCACCACTTTGATCTTTTTACCAATCGAATCCACCAATAGAAATTGGGTTTCGGGAAAAAGAATGGCCAAAGGAATGCCCGGAAATCCTCCGCCCGTACCCACATCTAAAATGCGGCTTCCCGGCACAAAAGCCTGCACCTTGGCTATGGCCATGCTGTGCAATACATGGTGGAGATAAAAGGAGTCCATGTCCTTGCGTGAAATCACATTGATGCGCGCATTCCAATCGGTATACAGCCCTTCCAAAGCCTGCAACTGTTCGCGCTGTGCCTCACTTAAATCAGGAAAATAGGCAAATAGCTGCTCCAACATCACCAACCCGGTTTAGCGCCATACCCCCTCAGTGTCCAAAACAACTGCAAAAACTGATGCAGCGGCTGTATCAAGGGCAACCAACCTATCACGCCCCCTTGCTTGGTGCGACGGATAAAAATGCCAGTGAAAATCAGTCGGTGCAGCCAGCCAAAGGCAAACAAACCAATGCTCACATACAACCAGGTAGGCTGCGCCAAGTACCACCAAACATTGGCAGCGAATAAAAGCGGCATGAGCCATTGCACCAGCAGCATAACTGTCAACCAACGTTTGTCATCTTCGCGGTAATAGCGAAAACTGCTCAGCAACCTGATTTTCTTTTGCCAGAATTGGGCAAACGACTTTTCGGGAGCAACTTCTACAAAACTATCGGGATGAAGAGCCACACGTACATTTTGCTTCGATGAAGCCCCATTCACAAAAAGATCGTCATCACCGGGCACGTGTTTGATGTGCGCCACGTAGCCTTTGTGAAAAAAGAACAACGAGCGCAAATAGCTCAGGTTTTTGCCAAGACCCATATAAGCTCGCCGACTGAGCGCATGACCACCGTACTGCAGGGCCGTATACAAGGCGTCGTAGCGCGACAACAAGTTCAACAATCCTTTGGTACGCCTGGGAAAAGCCATGCCCAGTACAATTTCCGTTTTACTTACATAGTGGCGCTGCATTTCCCTGATCCACTCGGGACTTGCCGGCGCGGCATCCGCATCGGTAAACAGCAATACCTCATAGGCAGCTGCTTTTACGCCTAGGGTAAGCGCAAATTTTTTACCGGTGGGATATTTCGGTTGCTCTTCAAGGGTTACCACCCGCAAACGCGCATCCTTGGCCTGCCATTCCATGAGCAAATCAGCCGTTTCATCGTAGCTGCAATCGTTCACCACCACCAGCTCAAACTGCGGGTAATGCTGCGACAGCCAAACCGGCAGGTGCTCGCGCAGGAAATTTGCTTGGTTGCGCGCAGCCAAAATAACAGAAACGCCTTGTTCGCGCTGATTTACCGGAACAGGCTGCTTGCGCAGTGCAGGCAACCAAATGCGGTATTGGTAAAACAGGTTCACCAACACCACCAATACCAGCAGGGCCAAAGGCAGAAAAAACAGGAACTCCATCAATAATCCTTACAAAGCCTCAAAGCTTCTCTAAATTTGCTGGCAAAACTACTCCAAATCTTGCTGGAGCTAAACAGATTTTATTCACACCATGGCTTTTACTTTAGAAAAAACCGATGCCCACAGTAAAGCACGTGCGGGTTTGCTGCAAACCGACCACGGCGCCATCCAAACGCCCATCTTCATGCCGGTGGGCACGGCGGGCACCGTAAAGGCCGTTCACCAACACGAACTCAAAAAAGACGTAGGAGCGCAAATCATCCTGGGAAATACCTACCACTTGTATTTGCGACCTGGAACCCACATCCTGCAGGAGGCAGGTGGTCTGCACCGCTTCATGGGTTGGGATGGCCCCATACTCACCGACAGTGGGGGTTACCAGGTGTTTTCGTTGGCCGACCGGCGTAAAATCAAAGAAGCCGGTGCCACGTTCAGCAGCCACATCGATGGCAGCAAGCACCTTTTTTCACCCGAAGTGGTCATGGAAATCCAGCGAAAAATTGGGGCCGACATCATCATGGCCTTCGATGAGTGCACCCCCTACCCTTGCGATGAAAAATATGCCCGCAACTCGATGCACCTCACGCACCGCTGGCTCGATCGCTGTATCACCCATTTCGATCAAACCGAACCGCTTTACGGACACCAACAAATGCTCTTCCCCATTGTCCAGGGCAGCGTGTACCCCGATTTGCGCAAGCAATCAGCCGAATACATCGCATCGAAGGGAGCAGCGGGCAATGCCATTGGCGGATTGAGCGTGGGTGAACCGGCTGAAGACATGTATGCCATGACTGAGCTGGTATGCAACATTTTGCCGGCCGACAAGCCGCGCTATCTCATGGGCGTTGGCACCCCGGTGAACTTGCTCGAATGCATTGCCCTGGGCATTGATATGTTCGACTGCGTGATGCCTACCCGCAATGCACGCAATGGCATGTTGTTTACCAGCGAGGGCATCATCAACATCCGCAACAGAAAATGGCGGACCGACTTTTCGGCCATCGACCCCAATAGCGGCTTATATACCGACCAACACCACAGCAAGGCCTACCTTGCCCACTTGTTCATGACAGGTGAAATGCTGGGTTCGCAATTGGCTTCACTCCACAACCTGCACTTTTACTTATGGCTGGTAAAGGAAGCCCGCCAACACATCATCGCCGGCGATTTTGCCAGCTGGAAGGCGGGTATGGTTCCACGGTTGCAGAACCGTTTGTAAACATTCCAAATTCTTTGAAAACAAGAAAGCCCCGACCAATTGGCCGGGGCTTTCTTTTACTTGCACTTCGTTTAGCGACGGATCATCACTTGTCCGTGCTGCACCTTATCGGCTTGTACGAAGCGGTAGTTGTATACGCCCGATGCGAAGGTTTCGGTTTTCACCTCGTGGCGGCCACCGGTGCTCAGGTCAACCTGAGATTGGTAAACCAACCTGCCCAACTGATCGCGGATTTCGAGGGTTCCTGAACCGTCTCTACCTGCAAACTCGAAGTTCACGAATTGATCAGCCGGGTTCGGATAAACCTTGCTCAGCAAGTCATTGCGCTCTTCCACACTCACGTTGAGGTAAGTGCGGCAAGTTGTGTCGTTTGACAGGTTGGGGTCGGTATTCGACTTGGTGTAAGCGCACAACACATTCGTTCCTCCGCTGGCAGGAGTCCAAGCCAGGGTAAAGGTGTGGTGAATGGTGTCGTTCGCAGGTACGGTACGGCTGATGGCGTTGGCATTGATTTCAGTGCCATTCACACTGTAGGCCACGTCGAAGCCGGTACCTGGGGTGCTGCTGAAGTTGCGAATCACTGCTCTAACCGTGTGGGCCTGACCAAGCCGCGGTGTGTTTGGCTCCATGACTACGGTTACACCAAAATCAGGCTGTGGTTGGTTCACCGTTACCGTTACGGTATCGGCCTTTTGACAAATGCCATCGTTCAAACGCAGCTCATAGCTGGTAGTAGTCGTTGGACTAACAGTCAACACAGGGTTGGTGGTGCTAATAACCGTACCTGAGGCCAGGTTGGTCCAGCTGAACGGATAACCGCCGGCGAATAAGATGTTCGGACGCTGCGACATCGAAGAAGTGGTGAGGGTGCTACCACACACACCAGCGGCATCGGCACGGTACCACAAGGAAGAGGTAAAGGTGGTGGTCGACTGCTCTACACTGGCGTTATCAACGTATGAAGTATTGTTGAAGCAAACTTCAATCACCACGTTGCTGGTACCATCCCAAACAAAGGCTGTTTGGAAAGGATGCACGTTCCAGCCAAGGCTATCGGTATACGTTGCCGCACTGTACACAGTCGACAAGCCACTTTGCCAGCTTGTAATGTCAGTAATAGGCGTATTAACCATTTTGATAGTGAAGTCAGACAATGGAACACCCACAGAGGCAGTCACGTTGAAGGCAAGAGATGCAATCGGACCGGCGTTGATGCCTGCTGCCGACAACTCAGAAGCGCGTACCAGGAATTGGTGTTTAGCACCCCAATAGAAGTTTCCATAAGGAGCGGGATAAGAAGTCGTAGAGTTCGTGATGGTTCCGGTACCTACCTGACCTGCATACGAAGCACCTTGAGCAATACGGGTTACCGATGCACCCGAAACAATGGTGGTATCGGTTCCGGCATTGGGCTGCAAGTATTCATCGGTGTAGCCCAATACGCCCGAGGTATCGCGCAACCCGGCACTGTCAACCGTGGTTACGAAATAGCTGATGCGGGTGTTTGGCGTTCCGGCAGGAATAACGCCCGACCAACGGCTGCTTGCACTCACAAAAGTCATAGGAGTGGTAGCGAATGTGCCGGTTGGCGACAAGCGGTAGTGGATGGTAGTAGAAGTAACAGGGCTGAAGTTGAATACAGCTGCGGTTACGGTACGAGGACCTACGGCACAACCGTTGGCCAAGGTATCAACCGAAGTAATTACCGGATCCATGGGTTGGAATACGCGGAAGTCATCGAAAGCAATACCATTGCGCAAGGTTGCGAAAGTGGAGCTGTAGAAACGAACACGGAAGATGACGCTCGACTGACCACGCAAGGCGTTCAGGCTGTGTGCCACTTCAATGTAGCCACCCGAACCAGGGAAGGCGGTGTTGCCGGTATTGCCAAACCAACCGGGTTGGGTAGGCGTACCGCTGTTCTGAATGGTGGCACCGTTGTACCAGTTCAATAAACCGCTGGTGGTGTTACCCAAGGTTAACCAAGTCTGGCCTCCGTTGGTGCTGTATTGTACGTTGGCACCACCGTCGAACTGACCTACTTCGTACCAGAGTTTGAAGCGGAGTTCGGGGCTTACGAGGTTAGGACTGCTCAAATCGAAACAAGGCGACTGTACCCAGCTGTTTTCACCGGTATTGTAGTTTCCGGTAAGGTTGGTTGCCCAAGCCTTGGTACCCGAAGCGGCACCCGCAATGATGGAGGCAGAAGGAGTACCCAATGCCCAGCTGCTTGAATTGCCACCGCTGAACCAGCCGTTCGCAGTTCCTTCAAAATCTTCGAGGTAAGGGAAGGTACTAACAACAGGGAAGTTCCTTACCAAACGCGAGGTGGTATCGTTGGTCAAATCACCGTCGTTGTTGGCGCCGGTGTAGGCACGCACTACATAGTTACCTGTAACACCGAGGTTAGCAGTCGTGGCGAAGGTATAAGTGAGCGAGTCACCAGGGAGCATGGTGTTCGGAATCACAGCATTCACAGGCGTACCACCATTTACGGTGTAGGCAACTGGGATATTGCTCTGCGATACGGTACCATAGTTCACCACACGAACTCGTACGGTGTCGTTACCTGTAAGGCCGCAACCATCGTTCGGGCTAACCACTGACAAAACACCCATATCAACAGGAGAAGGCGTGAACAAACGGAAGTTGTCAAGATCAAAATAAACGTCGATACCCGAAGCCTGACGGAATACCATGCGAACAATCACTTGCTGACCGGCAAATGCGGCGAGGCTCACGCGCTTGGTAGCAAAAGCATTGCTGCTAACGTGTGTACCACCGGTAATGCTGTCGTGCAAGAAGAACGACTGACCACAGTTGGTTGAAACTTCGATGCGTACGGTGTCGGTAGCGCCCAAAATGCTGGCAACACCGGGCCATGACCAGCCTGACCAGTTGGTGATTTTGTAATCGAAATCGAATACGGCATTGGTATCCAAAGGACCTACAATTGGCGTACGGATATTGGCTATCTGTGTAGAGAATACGTTATAACGCATACCGCCGGTTTGTCCAACACCCGTTGTGGCATTAAAGGTCATGTTACTGGTAATGTTAGTAGGAGCAGCAGTGCCATTGAAGCTTTCGCTGTATGGTTGAGCAATAGGAGCAACCACGTTTTGTACACGTGAATTGGTGTTGTTCAGGGCATTGCCATCGTTGGCACTTTGCAAAGAAGCTGCAATGTTGTAGTTACCGCCTGTGGTGAAGTTCGCGGCCGAAGTTACAAGATACGTACGTTCAGCACCGCTGGCCAAGGTATCGGTATTAATGGTAATGCTGAATGTTTGGGGGCCTCCAGGACCGGTGATGTTGAGATCAATTACTGCCGTATTGGTAACGAAGTTCCAGGTGCTGGTACCTACACTGCGCAGGCGAACAGAAACTGCTTGGTTGGGGCCAGAGCAACTTCCTGGAACCAAAATAGAAACCACCGCCAAGTCAAGCGGAGCAGGTGTGAATTCATAAGCACCGATGTCGGGGGTAGTTGCGTTACGTGAGATACCCGCAGCATCTGAACTAACCAAGGCATAAGGGGTACCCAGGTTATTTACCGCGTTGTTGGCCGGAATGGGTAGTGCTTGGCTGGTATAAGCCGGGTTGATGCTCACCGAGTTGGCATCTTTACCGGTGGCCGCATTCCAAGTTGCCACCGTTGCGAACAATACCGGGCCGTTGCTGTTTCTGAACAGGTTGTTGGTAGAAGGCGCACCATTGGCATCGGCCAGGTAATAGTTGTTGTGGTTACTGGTAAGCACACCTATAACGCTGTCGTTGCTAAAGAAGGCCGCCACGGTATTGGTACCTAAACCTGCTCCGGCTGCATAACCGGTCACGTGGTTGTTCAGCGACAAAATGTTGCTAAAAGCAGGAGCCGTTAAAGAACCGCCTGTAAAATGTAAGAGACCAAATGCCGTGGTGGTAGGCGCATCAACGGTGAGGTTGATGGTGTTGTACGCAACCTCAATGTCATCGAGACCATTCACCGGGTTGGTGGCAGTTGCTGAAAACGAACCACCCACGTAAATGCCATAGATAGATGAGAAGGTGCTGGTGGTGGTGAAGCTACCTGAAATAACGTTGTTGGTGATCAAGTTTGGACCAACGGTAGAGTCGTTGGTATTGGCTAC
>Ga0075157_10000789_pt1 | contig 22293 bp, 10 predicted proteins | sample JI81BgreenDNA_FD_70967 | JGI IMG/M metagenome (GOLD analysis project Ga0075157, IMG submission 70967) | Wastewater effluent complex algal communities from Wisconsin, to seasonally profile nutrient transformation and Carbon sequestration -... | ecosystem: Engineered > WWTP > Effluent > Algae...
CCGCAAAGCTGACGAAATGCGGTCGCTGCCAATAGTCTGGTCGTCGCCTTCACCACTCATGATATCGCCGATGGCATAAACTACGGCTATTCTGTTTTTCTCGGTTGCTTTTTCTTTGGTGAGGCTCGACGCATAATCATTAACACTTACGAACTTGATTTTATCAATACTCTTAGCGTTGGTTTTAGTTTTTAGCAGGGTTAAAACCTCGTCACGATAAGCCAAACCATCAATTAGGCCACTAGAAATGGCTTGTTCGGGAGTTTCTATTCGCAATTCATTGGCGATGGCCCACAAGGTATCTGCAGGTATTTTTCTTGCGTCGGCGATGTCGCTCAAATAGCTTTGATAGAGGCTATTGAGGTATGATTGTATTTGATAACGATTTTCATCGCTTAGATTTTCACGAATAAATGGTTCGCCTGCTCCTTTGTATTTTCCAACGCGAATGAGTTTCACTTCTACCCCAAGTTTGTCTAACATGCCTTTAAAAAAGAGGGGCTCACTTGCATAGCCTGTGAACATGAAGTCGCCTGTAGGGTAGAGAAAGATGCTATCAGCTAGGGCAGCCAAATGGTAGTCGCCTTGTGTGTAGGTTTCGCTAAATGCATAAATGAATTTGTCGCTCTCTTTGAATTTTTTGAGGGCTTCAAAAATTTCTTGTCTTATTGCTAAATCCGCATTCACACCCTTGAGGTCAAGAAATATACCCTTGATCTTCTCATCCTTTGCTGCTGCCTCGATGGACCGGACATAGTCGAAAAAACTATTTGCATTGGTTGACTCCATGGTGAAAGGATCTAAGCCCTCAAACGGATTTTCGGATCCACGATCTTGAATAGGAGAACTGAAGTCGAGATGAAGTACACTGTTTTCCGCTACGGTGACTTCCTTATCACCTGAGCTCACCAGTACTCCAATGATGGCTGTACCAAGAATTATCAACACGACAATGGTGAGTAAAAAACCAGTCATGGTGGCAAGAGTAAATTTCAAAAACTGACGCATAGAAGATATGTTTGCGTTCCAAAAATAAGGGAAGCAGTTTATTGTGCACGACTATTACCTACTCTTAGGGGCAAATCTTGGTGAACGTTACCAAAGCTTAACATTTGCCCGGGCGAAGCTTGCCCACACGGTAGGTGAAATTATACGGGTCAGCTCTATTTATGCCACGGCCGCTTGGGGGACGAATTCGAAAAACGAGTATTTAAATCAAGCTATTTGGATTCGTTCGCCTAAATCTCCTCTAGAAATGTTAGATCAAATCTTGGCCATCGAGTTAGAGGCAGGAAGAGTGAGAACAGAACGTTGGGCCGACCGTACACTTGATATCGACGTTTTGGCGTGCGAAGCCATTTGTATGAAAACAAAAAAATTGACTTTACCACACCCTGAGCTACATAACAGACGATTTGCGTTAGTTCCTCTTGCTGAAATCGCTCCCGAATGGCGCCACCCTATATTTCATTCTACTACTCTAGAAATGCTTTATACTTGTGAAGATAAGCTAGAAGTAACGCGAGTTGACTTGCCTTTATGAATAAGTACCTAGTTATAGAAGGCAATATCGGTGCAGGGAAAACGACCTTGTCGAATCGACTTTCAGAATTTTGGAACGTCCCGGTACTGCTCGAGAAGTTTATGGAGAACCCTTTTCTTCCTAAGTTTTATGAACAGCCCGAACGGTATGGTTTTTCAGTGGAGACAGCCTTTTTAGCAGAACGATACCGGCAAATGCACGATGAATTTGCGGCCATAGATTTACGTAGTCAGGGTTTGGTAGCCGATTATAGTTTCTATAAATCCTTGATTTTTGCAGGTAAAACGCTCATGGGGGATGAATACCAGCTTTTTAAGGAGATTTTTGGCATCATCAATAGTAAACTGCCGCAGCCGCATCTTTTCGTTTATTTAAAAGCCGATACCAATAAACTTTTGAAACAAATTGCAATGCGCGGAAGAGTGTTTGAGCAGCACATTACTGCCGATTATTTAGAAAATATCGACGCAGCGTACATGGCGTTTATGGAGCAAGCTAGTGGATTGCGATGCGTTTGTATCGACACAACGCGTTTGGATTACCTCAATAATGAAGCAGATTTCAATAAGTTGCTCACGTTGGTTTCCTCGAATTATCCGTACGGTTTAACCCGCATCGAGCCACATTTTTAATTTGTTTAAAAAACGGTAATGCATAAGGTTTTCCCATTTCAGTTTATGAGTGTACTTTTGAAGGTCGTTAAATTCTTTACTGCTTGAAGCAGCTCTTACTGTTTTTCGTTTTTCTACTGGTTAGCTTTTCCGTTAGTGCTCAAAAGGGCTCCATTAGCGGTGTTGTCACCGATGCCAGCGATAAGTTACCCTTGATTGGTGTAAACGTGGTCATTAAAGGAACCACCTTGGGCTCGTCAACTAATTTTGACGGAAAATACCGTATCGATAACATCAATCCCGGTGTATACAATGTAGAAGTAAGCTATTTAGGCTATGAGAAGAAAGTATTTACGGGTATTCGTGTAGAAAAAGGACAGGATAAAATCCTCAATATTCCATTGGGTAGATCATCGCTTACTTTCGACCAAGAAGTAGTAATCGTTGGCGATAAACCCTTGGTAGACATCGAGCAAACCAAAACAGAGCAACGCGTTTCTCAAGAAGCTATCGAAGCAGCTCCTGTTCGGCAACTTCAAGGGGTATTAAATACGCAGGCAGGGGTAGTGCTCAACCCGGAAGGGGTATCTATCCGAGGTGGACGTACTTATGAAACTTCGTTCATTATTGACGGAGTTAGCGCGTCTGACCCTTTGGCAGGAACAGGTTTTGGTATCGACCTTGGAACCAATTCCATTGAAAGCATTGACATCACGACTGGTGGCGGCGACGTTGCCTTTGGTGATGGTACTTCAGGTATCGTAAAAACGCGTACACGTTCTGGTGGCGATAAGTGGGAGTTTTCGCTCGGTCACCGAAGAGATAATCTCGGCTTTAATAGTGATTGGGGATCGGTTTGGAATAATTCAGTTTATGAAGCTACAGCAGGCGGATCGATACGTAAAATCGCAAAAAATCCAATACGTGTTTTTACTTCATTCAAAGGTAGTTTCGACGATCAATACTTTCGCAGACCTGCCAATCAAGTAGTTTCTTCACTTTATCCGAATACGGCCTGGAGTCCCAGTCAGGATAATCGCTGGGCGGGCATGCTTAAATTGGATTATGAATTTAATCCTCGTATGCGCTTATCGTTCACCTATTTGAGGTCGATTACCATTAACCAAGATTTAAACATGCTTAGGATCATTGGTAACGATGCTCCTTTCCTTCCAGGCTTCCAGTATAATTTCTCGTTGCAGCCCGACAATGCGAATACCTATACCCACGATACCAACATGGAGACTTTAAACTGGTCGCATACTACCAGCAATAAGTTTTCCTACAACATCACGGGTTCGAGACTATTTGTAAGGCTTCGAGCCGATGCGAACGGACGCGATTGGAGGCCACAAAATGTGGATTCTGAATTCGATCCCGATGTAATTGTTACTTACCCCGTGGGTTATTTTAATCCTGGCGATTCGGCTGTATTTGTGAATCCAGGACCAGGCTTATTCAACAACGGAGGCATTGGAACCTTATGGCACGACCACTATGTGGTGGAGTATAGCCTTCGGTATACAGGTAATTATTACTACAATTCAAGGGGCGACCGCCTGACTTTCGGTACGGAAGTGAAAGCGCAAGAAATGCAATGGATTGATATCATTCGCCCTTGGATTGGAGCGCCAATTCCATTACCGAATGGTGAACTGAGCCAAAGTTTTAGATTGGGAGATTATAGCGACGTTTGGAAAGTAAATCCCACCAGAGGGGCCTTTTATGCATCCAACAAAATCAAATACAGGGGGTTGATTGCCGAAATTGGTGGTCGGTTAGAGTATTGGTTTCCGGGAGCTTTTGTTGATAATGCCGTGAACGATCCGCGCTCTCCAATTCGCGACGAAATTCGTCAGAGCTACCAAGACAATACCATAGGGGTGTTTGGTTCTCGCATGAAGATGCGACTTCTACCAAAGATTTCGGCATCTTTTCCTATCAAAGACAATCAGGTGATGTTCTTTAACTACAACCACTCCATGATACTTCCTCACCCGTCGTGGGTGTATCAGGGTTTGAATCCGTTGTATCAGGATAGGTCGGTGTTAGCGCGAGTAGGTAATCCTGACCTGAACCCCGAGGTAGACATCAGCTACGAATTGGGTATACGATCGCAATTGAGTTCTAACGATGCCTTAACGGTTTCGGCTTATTGGAAAGATAAATACGATTTTATCACCGCTGCCTCAGTACAAATTGTTGACGTTACTGGACGTGAAAACACCAGAACCATCCGCATTAATGCCGATTACGCTCGAATACGAGGACTTGAGGTGTCGTATCTAAAGCGTATAGGCAAATGGTTTAGTGGGCAGTTCTCGGGCAGTTATATGGTAGCCACAGGCCAAAGTTCTTCGGCATCTGAAGCACTTAATCAAATCATCAACAGTGGGAATAGGGAAGACACCAAAGAAACCTATCTCGCGTGGGATTCTCCGTTTGATTTAAAGATCAACACCACATTCACCGTCAACAACAAAAGAGGACTCTTTGGTATTAAGGCGCTCGATAGGATGTCGTTGTACATTGAAGGTATCTACCGAACAGGTCGTCGCTATACACCTTTCATCTATCAAGGTGTTGAGCCCATTACCGGAAGACCTATCTACGAAGTAGACCCTAATCCATTGGCATTATGGTCTCGTCTGGGTGAGGATATCTATTGGATTGACATGAATCTGAGGAAATGGTGGGTAATTAAAAAAATGCGAATCGAGGCTAGCGTACAGCTTACGAACGTACTCAATACGCTGAATACGATCATTCCAAATCCTGTAACAGGCAGGGCGTGGGAGCCAGGAGATCCTGTTCCTTCTAATTGGCGCGATCCAGCATTTCTCGACCCTCGCGACTTTAGATCGAGGGGCACTCCGCCCGATAACCCCGCACGGTACATGGCGCCGCGCCACGTGATGTTCGGTTTGACGGTTAAGTTCTAATTTATTGAAGCCTATAGCTTCTAAAACATTCCCAAAACACGATACCCGAACAAACACTCACATTTAGCGAGTGCTTACTTCCTGCCTGTGGTACTTCTATGGCTGCATCACATAAGAGGAGGGCGTCGTCGGATACGCCCATGACTTCGTTGCCTAGAACAAGCGCATATTTTTTGTTTTTCTGAAACTTAAAAGTCGAAAGCATTACACTTTTGTCAGTTTGCTCTATGGCCAATACGGTATAACCTTGGCTTTTTAACGACTGCAAACATTCGGTGGTTGACGGATAATGCGTCCAGGCAACACTTTCTTCAGCACCAAGGGCGGCCTTATGAATGTCACGATTTGGCGGAGTTCCTGTAAAACCACAAAGGCACAATTCTTTAATGGCAAATGCGTCGGCTGAGCGGAAGATGGAGCCTACATTGGCCAAAGAACGGATATTGTCGAGCACTGCCACCACGGGTATTTTTTCGCTATTTTTGAATTCCTCTGCCGAAGGGCGGTTCAATTCATCCATACTAAGTTTACGCATAAAGTCTTTACGTTTTGGCCAAGTCAATCGCCGCAAAGGAAACGCCTTTGATGAAACAATACAAGCAAATCAAAGCCAAACATCCAGGGGCTTTGTTGCTTTTTAGAGTAGGGGATTTCTATGAAACTTTTGGGGAGGATGCTGTAAAAACCGCGAGCATATTGGGCATCGTCCTCACAAAACGCTCGAATGGAGCTGCCTCAGAGGTTGCTTTGGCTGGTTTCCCGCACCACTCGCTCGACAACTATCTAACTAAATTGGTGAGGGCCGGCCAACGTGTGGCCATTTGCGAACAAATGGAAGATCCAGCTTTAGCCAAAGGTTTGGTTGAGCGAGAAGTTACCGAATTGGTTACTCCAGGTGTAGCATTTAGCGATAAGCTCCTGGATCATCGCGCCAATAATTATTTGGCTGTGGTAACGTTTAGCGATGGATTAGCAGGGGCAGCTTTTGTAGATGTTTCTACGGGAGAATTTCAGGTTGCTCAAGGGGAATTGGCAACCATTGAGAAGCTGTTTCAAAGTCTTCAACCCGCTGAGGTTCTTTTTCCTAAATGTAAGAGTGGTCAGTATTCGGCAGTATTTGGAGATAAGTGGTATCATCACGCGCTTGAAGATTGGGTTTTTAGTGACGATTACGCCCAAGAACTTTTGACGAGGCAATACGAAACGCGTTCATTAAAAGGTTTCGGCATCGAAAATTGGCCACTTGCCATCTTAGCTGCTGGTGGAGCTTTGCATTATTTGAAAGAAACCCAGCAAAAAGACTTGACTCATTTGCAAGGACTTTCACGTATGGATTCTAGTCAATCGGTTTGGCTGGATAGATTCACGATACGGAATTTGGAGCTATTGGAGGCCTCTTCAGAAGGCGGTATGGGGTTGTTTCAAGTGATTGATCGCACTGCTACACCTATGGGGGCTCGCTTGCTGCGTAGATGGCTTGTTTTTCCATTAAAGGATCTTCAGCCTATCTTAGATCGCCAAGAAATCGTGGCATGGTTTGTTGAGCACGAAAGCGTCAGTGCCGATATCAGAGCCGAATTAAAACAATTGGGAGATTTAGAACGCTTGCTGACACGCGTCGCAACGGGTAGAGTAAGTCCACGAGAGCTTGTGCAGTTAAATCGGTCGCTAAAAACCATAGCACCCATCAGAGCCTACTTAATGGCATCGGCTCATTTGCCATTAAAGCAGCTAGCCGATCAGTTGAACCCTTGCGAGCTTCTTGTCGAACGTTTAACCAAAGAGCTAAATGAAGACGCTCCTGCACTTTTAAATAAAGGTGGAGTAATAGCCACAGGGGTAAATGAAGAACTAGATAGGCTACGTCAGATTGCCTTTAATGGCAAAGACTATTTACACCAAATACAAGTGAGAGAAGCCGAAAGAACGGGGATATCTTCTCTAAAAGTAAGCTACAACAATGTTTTTGGCTACTACCTGGAAGTAACCAACACACACAAAGAAAAAGTGCCATCCGATTGGATACGGAAGCAAACTTTGGTAAATGCCGAACGCTACATCACCGAAGAATTAAAATCTTTTGAAGAACAAATTTTAGGCGCTGAGGGTAAAATTCAAATTCTTGAAGAAAAGATTTTCGGGCAGTTGTTGCTTGCGGTTAATGAATACTTAATCCCCATTCAGCTCAATGCGCAGCTGTTGGCAAAGTTAGACGTGCTAATTGGTTTTCATCAGTTGGCCCAAGACAATCATTATGTACGGCCAGTTATCGACGAATCCTTCATTTTGCATCTCGAGGGGGCACGACACCCAGTTATTGAAAAAAGATTGGGAGCAGGTGAGCAATACGTACCTAACGATTTATACCTCGATTCGGATACGCAACAAATTTTGATGATTACCGGCCCAAATATGGCGGGCAAATCTGCACTACTAAGGCAAACCGCATTGATCACGCTTCTAGCACAAATCGGCTGTTGGGTTCCTGCAAGTTCTGCTCGTATTGGTTTGGTCGACAAGATATTTACCCGCGTAGGGGCTACCGATAACATCAGCTCGGGCGAATCTACATTTATGGTAGAGATGAATGAAACGGCGAGCATTTTGAACAATATTTCAGCACGTAGTCTGATTTTACTCGACGAAATTGGAAGAGGAACAAGCACGTACGATGGGATTTCTATTGCTTGGGCGATAGCTGAGTATTTGCATCAACATCCAGTTTTTCATCCGAGAACCTTATTTGCAACGCATTATCACGAGTTGAATGAAATGGAAAAAGCCTTTCCGCGCATTCATAATTTCAACGTGTCGATTAAGGAGGTGGCCAACCGGATTATCTTTTTGCGTAAGCTGGTAGCTGGCGGCAGCGAACACAGCTTTGGTATACATGTAGCCCGTATGGCTGGAGTACCGCAATCGGTGCTGCAACAAGCCGAAAAATTGTTGAAAGAATTAGAAGCTCAACGCGAAGCGGGTGGGGTAACGAAACTGAGAAAAACGCGTCAAACCGAGTTTCAATTGAATATGTTCGAACACAAAGACCCGAATTATGCTCTGATTAGGCAGAAACTGGAAGATTTAGATATCAATCGACTTACTCCAGTGGAAGCCCTGTTCGTTTTAAATGAGTTGAAAAAATTAATGTATGCTTGACCAGCTTCATGTGTTTTTCGCACAATGAGAAATGTGTCCCGATTTCGGATAAAAATCCGATATTAATGCTGAAATAACGGAATGAAGTGGGTCGGCAGTATTCTTGTGCTCTATAAGTGATGAATTCTTTTAAATGGCTTTTACTGCTAATTGGTTTGGTAAGCTTCGGCAATGAAGCAAGTGCACAGGCAATTTCATTTGTAAATGCTACCACCAACGGCTCTACCACTGCCGTTACCAATATTAATTTGAATGTTCCCGCGGGTATTCAACAAAACGATTTGTTGTTGATTACAGTGAGTTGGCGAAATGTTGCTGGAACGATAAATACCCCGGCTGGTTGGACGTCTCTATATCAAGCAACTAACTCCAGTATGATTACGGCTGTATTCTATCGATTTGCGACAGGATCGGAGCCAGTTTCTTATAATATTTCAAAAACAAGCACGGCAATTCAAGTAGCTGCTTCAATGGCTGCATATAGAGGGGTGAGTTTAAAGTCTCCTTTTTTAGAAAATAGTGCTGCCACAGGCAACAATGCAAATTTGGCGGCACCAAGCCGTACTACTACTGTGGCAAATGCCTGGTATATTGGGCTTTATAACTTCAGGGAAACAGGCGCGATTACGCTTACCGAGCCAGTATCTATGTCGGAAAGGTCGTATTATCAGGTGGGGGGTACGAATAACATTAGCGTAATGATAGCCGACGAGTTGATACCCACAGCTGTTGCTACAGGCACGCGCACAGTAGTTTCTTCAACATCCGATCGTTGGATTGCGTACAGCATCGCTTTACGACCAGCAAGGGTGTTTTACAGCTATCAATCAGGGCCATGGTCAACGACAAATACGTGGACTAAAGATCCTTCAGGCACTACCTTGCTTGATCCTGAAGTACCAACGGCCAATGATAGTGTTGTTATTTTGAACGGCCGCGTGGTTTCGCTTACCGCAAATGTAACTACCGCCGAAATTGGTATTACACTCCAAAGTGGAGGTGTCCTAGATATAAGCACCTTTACTCTCCCTGATTTGAGTAGCTTAGGTGGACAAGGAGAGCTTAGAATAACGAGAGCAGCTTCGCCAGCCTACTTCCCGGTTTCTGATACGTATGCACTAAACTCAGCGGGAGGGGGAACGGTTACATATTATTACACAGGTGCAGATATCACGCTTCCAACGTCGATAACCCAGTTTAATAATTTGAAACTGACCCGTGAAACGAGTGGGAACGTCATTTATCGCCTTGCATCTAATCTTACTATCAATGGAAATTTAACCATTGAGAGAACTGGGACCGCAACTGTCGATTTCAGGATAGGAAACGATGCAACTACGCGTAGCTTAACGGTTAATGGTAACATCGTTGTATCAGCAGCCTGCTCGCTTACAACACATACCGCAGGTGCACATACACTTTCTGTTGCTGGCGATTTCATCAATACGGGAAGAGTTCGGTTTACCAATCAAACTACGGCCGATTATCTGAATCCTTATAACGGAGGGTACGTTACAGTGACTTTTTCTGGCACTTCAAGTACTCGCTTAGATTGTTTTGGTGTAACCGACTTTTATCGCTTAGTGCTCGATAAAGGAATTGATCAAACCTTCGTATTGACAGTAAATTCGAGTAACGTGGCCAATTTCAGATTGCTCGGCGAAAATGACATGGCCAATAATCCGGCTCAAACCACGACAGATCCGAATCCTATCGTATTAAAAGCCCTTTCATTACGAAATGGAACACTTCGGTTGAAGGAGAATATTTCCATACCTAGTCTTTCTGAAGGAGGCGACGATATTTGGATTCCATTAAATACTTGTTTGTGGGTGGATGGAGCAAGTGTGTCGACAACCACGACAGATAACGGTACCGGCTATCAAGCTGTAACAATTTCGGGACGTTTACGCGTTAGCGGGGGTACTTTTACGACTTCCAATGCAGCTGGCCTCATTTATATTGGGGATGGGATTATCGATATTGAAGGCGGCACAACTACGGTTTGTCAAATGTGGAATGTAGGCGCAGGCCGCACAACCTACAGACAATCGGGTGGGACTTGCATCCTCAACAATATTGGAGAAACGAATAATAGTAATCCAGTTTTTAAACTTGAAAGTGTAGACGCATCCTTTCAGATGACAGGCGGGAATTTGATTATCTCAAATCCAACCACATCTACCTATGGAGGTTTAGACATCAACGTATCGCCACTTAATGCCATTGTAACGGGAGGCCAAGTAGAATTTATTACTACAGGGACACAGAATTTCAACTTTCGATCAACTGCACCCTTTTATAACCTTAAAGTAAATCGTACAGGAGGAACCGGGAACATTCAACAGTTGGTGAATCCATTAACGATACTGAATGACTTTGAAATATCAGGTAGCCAAACCTACAATACCAATAATCTTAACTTCACTGTTGGTGGAGACTTTACCATCAATACAGGATCTACCTTCACGCCGGGAACTTCAACGATTACATTTAATGGGTCGACTAAACAGTTTTTTTCGAGTAGCGGGTCAATCACATCCGGTATAAATAATCTAACGGTTAGTAAATCAGATACCTTAGAATTGGGTGGCACAAACAGCACTTTTTTGGTTTTAGGTACCATGAATTTTAGCTCTGGTATACTTGCCGACGGAGGCAAAACACTCGAATTGCGATCAGGAATCACTTGGAATGGAGTCCATACAGGATCTGGCAAGTTGCTTTTAAGCACAGTTGCTAGCCGCACAATAAGCGGCAACGGAAATGGAATTATTCAGAATATCGATTTAAGTGGCCCAGCGGCCAACACAGTCTACACGCTTTCTTCTAATCTTAAGATTACAGGTACCCTACAATTCGTTACCAATGGGTCTTTTCAGCGTATTTTGGACATACAAGGGGTTAACCTTCTTTTAGATACTTTTGCGACAGTTACTAATAACTCCTCGGTGAGATTCGTTAGAACGAGCGGTTTTCAATCTGCATTGGGTCTTACCAAAGTTTACAATGCAAACAGTTTTGTATTCCCAATTGGAACAGCTAACGATTACACACCAGCCACCATCACATTCAATGCGAACCCAGTAACGAGAGGGGCAATCACTATCCGCCCAGTGGCTTTCGAGCACCCTAGTGTAACTGCCAATGGTAAATCACTCACGTATTATTGGCGAGTGACACAAAGTGGATTTGTTCTTGGTAGCGCCAAGGTAGCGCATCAGTACAGCTATGCACAAGCCGATGTTGTAACCGGCACCGGAGTAACGGAGGATGGGTACGTGGTTGCTAGATTCGATGTAAACTCCAGCGGTTGGGTACCCGGGGTGGTGGCAGATGTAGATGAAGCGACGAATACGGCGACGTTTAATTCCTCATTTTTTGAAAATACCATTACTGGCGACTACACTGCGGGCGATAATTCACCCGACAATCCTTTCGGTGCGGTAACTATTTATTATAGCCGACAAAATGGCAATTACAATGATGTAAATACGTGGAGTACAGTGAGCCATACGGTTACTTCACCTCCTGCTTCCATACCCAACGCGAATAGTATTGTCCGCATTGGTGATGGTTCTACGGTGTTTCATACCGTTACGGTTTCTCAAAATGGTGCATTTTCTGGGAGTCTAATAATTGGTAATGGATCTGTGCTCGACTTGCAAGGATTTACCGGCCATAATTTTGGCGCGATTGAAGGAGAAACGGTGTCAGGTAATGGTCGTTTAAGAATAGGATTTAGCTCGGCAACTTTCGCTTTCCCCGCAGGTGACTTCGGTACTTTTCTGGGAGAAAATGGAGGAGAGGTAGAATATTATTGCGCAACGGGTCAAACGGCGACCTTGCCTGCTTCAATTTCTACCTATCGAAATCTTACCTTTAGTCCCCAGGGAACTGGTCAGATTTTTCTTTCCAGTGCAAATCTAACTGTTTATGATACTTTAAAAGTAGCTGCTGCCTCTACGGCATCGGTGTTTACGTACAACACCAACGCGGTAGGCGGCAATCTTCTGATAGGGAAAGACCTGAAAGTAGAATCGGGTACTTTTCGGATACAGAATACGGGTACAGCGCGCACCATTGAAGTAAACGAACGATTAATTGTGAACAACGGAGCAATCTTTGCGATTCAGGCAGGAGGCTCGAATACGGTTCATAATATTTATGTTAATCGAGACATCACGAATAATGGAACCATTGACTTGTACCAAGCAGCCAGTATTCGTGCTGACCTGACTTTGCGTGGTTCAACGGCTGCAACTTTTGGGGGAAATACAGGAGGTGCCGCAACTGAGTTAGCCAACCTGATCATAGATAAAGGCACTAGCTGTGCCACAGGCGTTTCCTTGAATGTGGCAGGTACTTTAACCACCTTGAGTAATAATTGGCTTACCTTACAGAACGGGTACTTTGATTTTTCTAAATCATCATCGACCATCACCTTAACCAATACCGCTGCATCATTTGAAATCCCCGAAACGGCTTGTCTGAAATTATCTGGGGCTTCATCTACCATTTGGGTCGGCGATATTGCCAGCGACACCGCAGATTTGATTTTACGGGGCACGCTTGAGGTTAGTGCCGGCACGTTTAATATTGGCCGTACGACGAACAATTCCGCTAATGACATTGAAATAGCCCCAGCAGGATTACCTCGTCTCGAAGTGAGTGGAGGAATTTTGAACGTGAATGGGCAAATACGTAGATCTTTGTCGAGCACAGCAGGTGCGTTATTTTATAAACAAAGTGGAACTAGCGTTGTAAACATTTACGGAAGAAACCACAGAGGGAGCAGAGGAAAAATTGAAGTTGTAAATGCTAATGCATACTTCGAAATGACGGGCTCACCTCAGTTAAACGTGTTTAGAGGAGGTGCTGTAACTTTCGCCGATTTATATGTTCGACCTGATTCCAGTTTTGTAGATGGTGGAATTGTGAGGTTGAAGCCAACTGGTGTAGGGTCAACCCAAAATTATAGATTCGATGTAACTTACAGCTTCTGGAATTTAGAAATAGAAGGAGATGGAGCGAATCTAGCTATTGTAGATTTGACAGTAAATAACTTAAACGTCAATAACGAGCTTCGCATTCTAACCAATGGGACACTGAATACGAATAACCTAAATGTAACTGTAGGCACGAAGATTCAACGTTTAGGAACCTATAATGCAGGAACCAACACTACAAGAATTAATGGGAATCCCTCTCAAATAGAAGGGGCGATGAACGGATCCAATGCATTCCACAACTTGGTCATTTCATCAGGAGCTAATTTAACTTTGCAAACAAGCAGTCCCATTCGCGTGAATGGTACATTTACAATCGAGTCAGGAGCTACTATCAACGACAACAGTCAGGAGATTGATTGTAAGAGCAGTGTGACGAACAATGGGACACATACGAGTTTGTCAAATAGCTCAACCAATACCTTGGTCTTTTCAGGAACCGCAACGCAGCAAATAAGTGGCACAGGTACCTTTGGTAATGTTGTAATCAACAACGTTACGAATGTAAATTTCTTAGGTACTTTCACGATTAACAGGCGACTCACCTTAACGGTTGGGTTGGTTGATTTAGGTGATCGGAATTTGAAAATCGGTGTTGATGGTGAAATTACGGGCACTTTTGGTCTCTCTCGAATGATAAGAACCAACGGTGTGCTTTCTGACGGTGGCTTAACTAAAGACTATGGTTCTGGCGCTAGAAATTTTTTATTCCCCATCGGTGTTGGGGCCAAGTATACTCCAGCTCGCATTAACATAAGCGCCAATCCGAACACAGGCAGCTTAACGGTAAAGCCTATAAATATCAAGCACCCTTCAACCCGTGATGCGGCCGAAAGACAGCTAAATTACTATTGGCAAGTTGATAGCTCGGGATTTGGTGCCTCAATAACAGCGAACCTTTCCTTTTTGTACAACAATGCAGATGTTAGTGGTACAGAAGCCAATTATCGAACAGGACGATTCGTTTTTCCCAATTGGGTGCCAACCAATGGAATTACGGGAACAGTTACCCCAGCGGGTGACAGCATCTTTCTTAGCAATGTGAATTACCTTTCGGGAGGCTTCACCGCAGGTGAAAGCACTGAATTTACTGCCGTAAGTACATATTACAGCCGAAATGCAGCTTGTCCGGGGGGCTGTGAATGGACCACAGCAGCATCTTGGTCGACAGATGGTCACGATGGCGCTGCAGCGGCAAATGCTCCTGTTGGGGTACCGGTTATCATAGCAACTGGTCACACGGTAAACGTTTCTTCAAATTCACAATTGGCGGAATCGGTAAGATTAAATGGTACCGCCATTTTGAACATGAATCAAACATTTGCAAACAACTTGGGTGTAGTCAGTGGAACGGGGACATTACGCATTAGAGCAACAGGAAGTCAGCAATTCGTCTTTCCAGGAGGCAACTTTACCGCTTTTACCTCAGATACTGGAGGAACAGTGGAGTTTTACAACGCCGGTAATGGTATTTTGCCTACACAAACAACCTACAATAAAATTGTATTCAAAGATGCTTCTACACGAACACAAGCGAATGTAGATTGGGTGATTAATGGGGATATAACCATTGAGGCAGGAAGTATAGTAAACACCTCTTTCAATCGAAACTGGGAGGTAAGGGCGAACTGGATAAATCAAGTCGGCACAAATGGGTTTATTCCAGGAAACGGTACAGTAACTTTTGCAAAAGCAACAAACCAAACCATCACGGGCGCGACCGTTTTTTATAAACTCGCGATATCTGGAGGGGGCTCTAAAACGCTATTGAACGAAGTTACTGTCACCAATGAACTCATCTTGAATAGTGGATTGGTGTACCTTGGAACCAACAACCTAATCATGGATTCACTCGCTTCTTCTGGTGGGGCTCCGAGTACAAGTTCAATGGTAGTTCAAAATGGAACTGGCAGAATTCGTAAGAATTATCGTTCGAATAGTGGAGCATTTTTATTTCCTATCGGAGAAGAAACTGCGGTTACAGAGTACAGCCCTGCTATATTGGAATTCACTTCTGGCACCTACAGTGCGGGGGCTTTTGTAACAGTGCAAGTTACCGACGATCAAAATCCTAGTTGTAGTGGAAATACGAATTATTTGAGTAGGTATTGGGCATTTTCATCGTCAGGTATCACCTCATTCGCTGCTAACATCCAAGGATATTATGTGAATGCAGATGTGAATGGGAATGAAAGCCTGATTACGGCAAGAATGACAAGGCCTTCGTTGCCTTGTTTAAATGGTCAACCTGCAAACACCGCTGGTAACTTCATTTCCATCACCGGAAGCGCGGTTTTGAATAATTTTAGTGGTGGGGAAGCTCCATCGCCCGAACCAACTTTGTCTGCCACTGTGCTTGTCTTCGAAAATGTTGCTGCTACTTCAATGCGGTTACGGTGGACTAAAGGCAATGGGAGTAGACACTTAGTTTTGGTGAAGCAAGGTACAGCAGTAGACACTGATCCTGTAGATAATATTTCTTACACGGCAAATTCGGTTTTTGCAAGTGGCTCTGAATTAGGTACAGGTAATTATGTCGTGTATAATTCCAGCGATAGTACTTTTGAATTAACAGGACTGACTCCGGAAACAACGTATCACTTTGCCGTATTTACATTTAATAATTCAGGAATTGATGTTGACTACAAGCTGTCTTCTCCAGCATTGGGGAGTCAATCAAGCTGGGCAGTAGAACCCACTTTGCAGGCTTCGAACATTGTTTTTAGTGCAGTGGGTACGACTTCCATTACCGTAAAGTGGAGCAATGGAAATGGAAATAGGAGATTGGTTCTTGGCAGAGCCGATAGTGCAGTTGCGGTTTTGCCCACCGATGGTTCGAGTTACACGGCCAATGCGACTTTCGGAGCTGGTAGCTTGATTGGTACCAATACCTATGTGCTCTTCAGCTCAACACTTGACTCTGTAGTTGTTTCGGGACTCGACCAAAATCGAAAGTATCATTTTAAAGTATTCGAGTACAACGGTACCGGAGGATTTCAGAATTACTTGATTACTTCTGCTCCTGCCGACAGCCAGCATACTTATTTACTCGTTGATGTGCAATTATGGTTAGAAGGGGCATTCAACGGTTCTGATATGGATGCCGATTTGATCGATAGCCTACCTCTAAAACAGCCATACAATCAAGCTCCTTGGAATTTTGTCGGCAATGATTCGGTTGTTGCTATACCTAACTCGAATATTGTTGATTGGGTTTATCTCCAACTGCGAAAAGCTGATAATGCCGCTAGTGCCAATTCTTCAACCATTAAAGCAAGTAAAGTGGGCTTCGTGCTCAAAAGCGGAGCAATTGTAGGTTTAGACGGAAGTAGTTTGTTGCGATTTGAGCCAAGTGAACCAGGGAATTTCTACGTTGTAGTTTATCACAGGACCCATATTCCAGTCATCAGCAATCAAGCGATAGTATTTTCTTCAGGAGCTTTTCGCCATAACTTCAAAGATGGGTTGTCAAAAGCCTTTGGCACAGAACCCCTAGCCAATATGGGGGGTGGAAATTTTGGATTGTACGCCGGCAGGGTTGAAAACACTACTGCTTTTTTAATTGATGAAGCCGACCGCACCGCATCTTGGAACGATCGTAATAATTTAGGTTATCGAGCAACAGATGCTCGTTTGAAAGGAGAAATTGACGCGAGTGTTCGGTCAATCATTTGGAATAACCGGAGTAGGGTTTCATATGTGCCGTAGTCTTTTTTGGGAAATTTGTCCTATTACTGGACTTTTCTTTGGATGGGGAAGTCTAAAATTATCTAAATTTACCTGTAAATGACCTGCAATCAAAAGTGGCACGGTAATTCCGGTATAAAAACAAAATTATTTGAGATGAGAAAAATTTACGCTTTGACATTTGTTTTATTTGCTGTTCTCGGCATGGAAACAAATGCTCAAAACGTTGAAGTGAAAATCAAAAACCAGCGAATAGTTGGTAACGAATTTTTCTTCGACGTTTACCTTGAGAAAACAGGGGTTGGTGATTTGTATTTGGGTTATTCCGATTTTGTACTAACCAACATTTTACCTGCAGGAGCTTTCTCTTCGCCAGTAATCTCTTACACAACTGGAACTAATGCCTTCAAAAATCAGGGTGGCACATCCGTGACCACCCAGTATGATGCTTCCATTTCGGCGGCCATCGGAAGTGGGGCGAACGCTAACCGTATCATCATCAACTTGAATCAACCAAGTTCATTTGATGGTATTAACCTTACTTCGTTGAATAGCGAAATTGCTTATCTCTTAGGTAACGACGCTACCCAACGATTAGGTACCTTTAAAGTGACTGGTTTAACCAAAAACGGATTCTACCCCGACGGAGAATACCATACCACAGGAGCTGGTATTAAAACGAAGATTTATAAGATTACGCCATCTGGTAGTTTTACTCAAGTAAGAGTCAGCTCACCTTCTTTGGTTACTACCGACGATGCTTCGACTTCGATTACAGCGCCAACACTTGCGCAATTGCAAGCCATCACGCTTTCCAAAGACGGTGCGAATAGCTCGCCTACTTCGATTAAAATTGATTGGTCGGGAGTTGCAGCTGCCAACGGCGACAGCATGATAATAATGGTTCGTGAATACACGGCACCACTTGCTGCACTTTCTGGAGCCGATACCACCGTAGGAAACGCCCTCAAATATTCTATAGAAAATAGCGATTGGTCGGCCAAGGCCAATGCGAATAGAGTAGGTCTTACCAATTATTACATTGTGTATGCAGGCGACCAAACCAATGGAAGCGTAACCGTTACCAATCTCGATAATACTAAATCTTACTATTTTGTTGTTATTCCTTACGCCGGTGAAGGCGGTTACAACAATAAGTTTGCAGCAGCATCTGACATGCAAACAGCAGCTTCAAATGTAACCTTAACAACTACTCCAGTAGCCGACGAGCCTACTATTCATATTGCAAGCATCACCTTAACTACGAATCAAACCAACCCAAATACGAGCATGAATTTCAGCATGGATGTTGGGACAGCGGTAAGTACCGACTCGGTACTCATTGTAGCCAAGAATGCTGTTTACGTGGCCGGTGATCGCCCTGCTGATGGTAATTTTTATGAAGACGACCTAAACTTCACCGCATCTAACAATGCCATTGGTGGAAATGGAGCTAAAGTAGTTTTGAGAGCTAAAGTAGGAGACGTTACTGGTTCTTATACGGTAACCAACCTCACCGCAAATACACAATACTATTACGAAGTGTATATTTTCAGAGGAACCTCTGGTAGCTTGTCGCAGAACTATAAAATTAGTTCTCCTATTGCGGCTAATCGCTTTACAACTCCGAATGCACTTAACCCTGCTACTGCTCAAGCTAGTTTACCTTTAACAGGTATTTTCACCTCAGTTGGTACAACTGGTTTCACTTTAAATTGGAACGCAGGTACAGGAACCGGTCGAATCGTGGTTGTTAGAGCTGAAAATGCTGTAAACGCAACCCCTACACAAGGCACTAACTACTCCAGTGTAGCTAATGCAGCTTTTGGTACACCTGCGGCTGAAATAGGAACAGCCAATTATGTTGTTTATGCGGGTACAGGCACTTCGGTCACAATTTCTAATCTGGCACCAAACCAGCGTTATCATGTTGCGGTGATCGAGTATACTGGAAACACCAGCAATGTGGGTAATATCAATTATGTGGCAGATGCTTCATGGCCACGTGCTGATGACAATACATATATGAATGTTACAGCCAAGGCAAGTTTGGAAGGATCTATGTCAACGGATCTATTATCTAGCCCAGTTTTAATTCCTTTGAGTCAGCCATTCAATGCTACTCCGTGGAGTTATACAGGAACAGAATCTGTTGGCTCTATTCCTTCTGGAGTTGTGGATTGGGTGCTTATCGAACTTAGAAGAACTACAACGGGTAGTTTGGGTAATGCTGGACCTACTTCACGTCCGTCTTCTGGCGCTACAGTTAAAGCGCGCAGAGCCGCATTCCTCAAGTCGGATGGCTCAATAGTGGGCTTGGATGGAACAACTACTGACCTGTTGTTTGAAATTGACGATGAAGGTCAATACTTCATTGTGATTTACAACCGCAACCACTTGCCAATCATGACAGCGGCAGCCAACACAAAAGGCACGAATGTCGGCTTAACTACAGCTGATTTGACTGCCGTAGCGAATGTGGCTGGATCAGCAGGAACCGACTTCTTGGACGTTTCTGGAACAGCTAAAATGTGGGCTGGTAATGCTGTAACATCCAACTATGTGATCGATGCAGCAGATAGAACCAAAGCATGGGACGACCGTAATACTTCTGAGAGCTATATACTTTCCGATGTAAACCTCGACCGTGATGTGGATGCAGCTGACCGTGGAGTTATCTGGAACAACAGAGACAAATCGGCCTATACAAGGATTGTAAACGATTAATTTATAGCCCCGGGGATGACCCGGGGCTTCTTTTCTGAACCAGTGTTTTTTAAATCATCCATAGTACTATTTGGTTTGGTTTTGGGTACGCTAATAGCGCATGCTCAAAACAGAATCAGAGTCGACATTGCGAATCAATATGCAGTTTCGGATAAGTTCTATTTTGATTTATATATCTCGTCGGTTTCGGGCGACCCAGTTTTTTTAAGCCAAACAAGTATTGTCTTAGATTTCGACACAACAGCCTTTCAAAATCCGGAGATCTATCAAGACAAAACTGCAATCCGATTGGTAAATGCCCAAGGGCAAACTTTAAGTAGTAACATAAGTGTGAACTTGCCTAAGCGAGGAGCCAATCGGAATCGCATTTTAATTAATTACTTGGCGCCGTATTTAAGTAGTAGTGCACAGGTAACTCAACTTGCCGCAAAGGTCGACGCACGTCAAAACTATTACTGTTTGGGTAGGTATTATTTGTCGGGCTACAATTACAGCGCAACCGATGTTAAGTTGAGAGTAGCAACTATACCTATAAGTATGGTACATGCCGCTACGAACGTTTTTCTTTACCGAACTGACGGTACAAATGGGGGTGACACTCCAGTGGATACAACCATGGCACCACCACCTTTTTTGTTCGTTCGTCTCAATTCATTTGTAGCTCAACCCATCGGCAGGTCGGCTGAGTTAGATTGGACTACGAGCAATGAAATGAATATGGTGCGTTATGAAATAGAACGTAGCATTGATAATGTCTTTTTTAGCAAAATCGGCGAAGTAGTAGCAAAAGGGTTTAACAATCAGTTGGCAGTTTATAAGTCTATCGACAGAGACATTTATAATCCAAATGATCAAGTAAACAAGTTCTATTACCGGCTCAAATTCATCGCGAATAACGATAGCATTGGCTATTCACCAGTGAGGGCGGTTACTTTCGATGAGCGTAGTCAAATTGATATGGATACTTGGCCTAATCCTACTAGTGACCAAGTGAACATACAATTGCGCAATGTTTCCGATGCCACTGTTTTAGTTCGGTTACTGGATAGGCAAGGTGCAGAAATTTCATCGAGAATTTATTCGCCTAACGAAGTGTTCAAATTCGATTTAGCGGGTGTAGCTCCCGGTGTTTATTTAATTGAGGTTACTACTTCAAAAGCGAAAAGAACTGAGAAAGTAGTAGTTTGGCGTTAAGTTTTTGAGACTGCGCAATTGATGAAGATGATTTTCGTGTTAGTCCTGCTTGGAGTGGTTTCCTTGAACTCGGCAGGCCAGAATAAAGCTCCTAAAGCAGAGTATGTACTCGATTTTGTGAAGCTAGAAGGCAATCAGCTAATTTTCGATTTGTCAGTTCATGCTAAAGATTCTTCCTTTTTTCTTGCCTTTCATGATTTTGTAATTCCAATACCAAGTTCTTACTTGGAAGAAGAACCTGAATTTGATGTTCTGGCTCCAAGTAGTGCTCACCTAGATTTCCAAAATTTCCCTTTATCTGTCGGAATTACTTACAAAAGTAAAATTCGAGTCAAAGGCGACACGACCTACTTTATTTTGAATGGCTTACCGCCATATTTTGAAGGTGTACCAGATTTTTATGAAAAGTCGGTTTTTGTTCGTCCTGGGTTCCCTTATTACATGGGCAGATATTATATAAGTGGTATCAAAACGGTTCCTGCTAACATTCATGTCCTTCCTTCAAAAACATCCCCTAAATCATCAGTTTTAGTATTTGATCCAGCTGCTTCATTCAATGCAAGGACGATAGAGCTACTCCCGCATACTTGGATTGCTACTTATCTGAATCAATTCGGTTTTGAAACAGCAGAAGAAGACTCATCAATAAGTTTGAAATTTCAAACTATACCTAAGGGTTGGAAAGTTACGGTTGAGTACAGTTATAATGCGAATAAATGGAATTCACTAAAAAAGCCAGCCGGTTCCATCTGGAAAATTCCACTCGTAGATGCTAAGGGTAGGGCAGGTAGATGTTTTATACGTATTCAATATAGCGGCGCAAAAGGACTAAAGCGCACTGTAATGCGTCGAATTGATTTAAGGCTGTAATTTACCTTATTGAAAATCAGAACGATGTACGGTATTTTTCATATAGCCATAAAAAAACTGCAAAAAACTGAGATCACAGCTTGCAGAAAAAGATAAATTATCTACCTTTGCTATCCCGTTTGAAACGGGAAGTTCATTGAAGATTGCGGGAATAGCTCAGTTGGTAGAGCACAACCTTGCCAAGGTTGGGGTCGCGAGTTCGAGTCTCGTTTCCCGCTCCAGGCCCAGATGGTGAAACCGGTAGACACGCGGGACTTAAAATCCCGTGACCGATGAGGTCGTGCGGGTTCAAGTCCCGCTCTGGGTACGAAGAAAAATTCTTTTCAAATTTTTCTTTGCCGAATGGAATAGAAAGTTGTACCTTTGCAGCCGCTTCGGCGCTGAGGGGGTTAAGCTGAGTGGGGTTAGGGATAGTGAAGAAGGCGAGGGAAGAGGGGGGAGAGAGAAGAGAGTTCATTGACATACTGGATGCTAATTTAAGTAAGGAATCGACGAGCCTGGCTTAGATGCCGACGGAGGAATACAGGCGAGAGCTTAAATTTCGGAGGGTCTAC
>Ga0075157_10000794_pt1 | contig 22209 bp, 30 predicted proteins | sample JI81BgreenDNA_FD_70967 | JGI IMG/M metagenome (GOLD analysis project Ga0075157, IMG submission 70967) | Wastewater effluent complex algal communities from Wisconsin, to seasonally profile nutrient transformation and Carbon sequestration -... | ecosystem: Engineered > WWTP > Effluent > Algae...
GAGCGAGCCGATGGACTTCGAGGGTAGCGGCCCTGTGCAGTCCAACCGAGCCAAGAACGAGCAGTACATCAAAGACCTGCTGGATGGCGTCGGCATGATGTTGGCGTCGGGGCATGCCTCCGAGCTGCCCACGTTCTACAACGAGGGCGGCCGTGTCGTCAGCTTCAACGATGGCCTGCCAGACGACCTCATGCTGGCGACCAACACGGTAGGTAGGCTGGCCTACGGCCGGCAGATGAAGACCGCCAGCATCACGCGCATGGCCGCGATCGCTGGTCCTGCAGACCCGCGCCGGGTGGAAGCCAACCGTGTGCGAGACAGCGAGGACGACTCCACCCCGGTGCCCGACGACGAAATCTTCGTGGCTGACTCCCGCATAGAGCAGGAGCCCTCTGAAATTGTCACGCCGAAGAACAGGAAGATTGCCAAGACCGGACAGCGGGCGGTGTTCCCTAGTTTGAACACCACGGTCGAGCGCGGCGAAGAGGGCGGCGGGCGCTTTGACGGCCGAGTGATCACTGACAACCGCACCGACCGCAAGGCGCCCGAGCGCAGCAGCCGTTCCAACGTAACGCCGCTGGATAGCTTTCGGCCGCAGAAGCAGGACGAGATTCGTGATGAGTTCGCCGAGCAGCGCCGGCAGTCTGTGACCGAGGGGGCGACGACCAAGGGCGCCAAGACCACGGCGTTCAAGAAGGGCCGTATGGACAGCGATGGCGTAGCCCTGGGCGAGCGCCTGGCTGGCCAGCTGATAGAAGACCCGGCCGAGGGCGCCGAGCAGGTGTTGAACTGGATGCGCATGGCGTCCCGGCCTGAGTACGATGGTAAAGGCGGGGTGGTAGGCGGCCTGCACCTGGCCATGCCTGCAGCCGTGGCGCTGAACAAGGACATGATGCGCTCGTATGCAGAGGACGACCTGCCTGGTCTGATGCAGATGCGCAAGGACCTGGCGCTCGTCATCAAGAACGCCAACGCGACACCGGCCATGAAGATCGCCCTCATGCGTGCTATGGCCCCTGCAGACCAGGCGAGCAAGATCACCTCGGCGAACTTCCAGAAGATGCTGGACGCTATCCAGGGCGAAGCACCGAACCTGGGCAATGTGCAACAGGTGTCGGTGCTGACCCGTGCCCAGATCAACGCTGCGTCCGACAAGGCGCTGGCTGCCTACCGTGACAGCCTGGCCAAAACGGCAGGCAAACGGCAGGCGCCTGCGCAGGCACCTGCCGTTTCGCCTGCCAAACCTGCCTCGGCCAAGGAGGCCGGGGCTCCCGTGGGAAAGCCGCAGACGTCCCGAAGTGGGACTGGGAACCGTAAGCTCAACGCCCAAGACCCTACCGACTCCGCCCGGCCGGCCACGCCAGAGGAAATCAAGCAGGCCAAGGACTTCATCAGGAAGGTCCTGGGGCCGCAGATCAAGGTGGACTTCAAGGAGCTGACCGGCTACTCGGGTGAGTGGATCGAGGCCGACAACGTCATCGAGATCGCCATGACCAGCGCGCCGGGGGCCATGCAGGTGGCCTACCACGAGGCGCTGCACGCGTTCTTCAGCAAGTTCGCCAAGGACAACAACGACGCCCGCGAGGCGCTGCAGGCCCTGGTCATGGACCCCGAGCTGAACGAGCGGACCGTGGCACTACTGGATAAATATCCAGCAGCTTTGGAGCAGTACCGCAACTCGGCCGAGGAACGGCTGGCCTACATGTTCCAGTTCTGGATGGCCGGCAAGATCAAGCTGCCCGGAGAAGCCCCCAAAACGCTCTTTGGCAAGCTCAAAGCGTTCCTGGCAAGGGTAGCGGGTAGGGTGACTGATTCTGAGCGCGCTACGGCCATTCTGGAGGCTTTTCGGGACGGTAAGTTCGCCGGGGGCCCCAGCGTGGCCGGGAAAGTGATCCGGGGGGCCGTAGAAAAGGGCACCTGGACCCCGCGCCGGCTCAAGAAGATCGACAAGGTGCTCCAGAAGGCCCGCAGCCTGGTGCTGCCTGCCCAGACCATCATGAACACCAGCGACAGCCCGACGGCCCGTATGCTGGCCAAGCAGTTCTGGACCAACCCGGGCGAGGCCGAGCACGGTACCGATGCCGAGGGGTACCTCAACGCCAAGCTGCGGCACGCCACCCAGTACAAGAACCTGCTGAGTGAGGCGATCCGGGGGCTGTCCAACGACGACTTGTTGGAAGTCACCAAGGCGCTGCAGATGGAGCAGGACAACCTGGACCAGATCGCCTACAAGCCCAACCGCGTGGCGGCCAAGAAGATTCGGGCGCTGCTGCAGCGGTTCCGCCAGTACATGGTCGAGGACAGTGGCGTGGAGATGGGCGACCGCGGCCCGTTCTACTTCCCACGTGTGTGGAACCCGGACATGCTCATGGGCAAGGCCGGCGAGTTCACCGACATGCTCAAAGCCAAGTACGACGACATCCTGTCGGCCGGCGTGACCGCATCTGACAACAAGCTGACCAAAGACGATGTGGCTCAGCGCATCCTGTTGGCGCTGGTGAACAACTCCGTGTCGGCAGACAACCACATGGGGCCTAGCCGTGAGGACGGCGTGCTGGCCCCGTTCTTCCAGCAGAAAGAAGTGCGGGAGCTGGCCTGGCTGAAGTCGGAGGACGCCGAGCCGTTCCTCGAAAAGAACGCCATCACCACGCTGACCCAGTACTTCCACAACGGTGCGCGCTCTGCCGAGTACGTCAGCCGGTTTGGAAACAACGGGGAAAAGCTCAAGGCCTCGCTGGAGATGACCAAGGAAGAGCTGAAACGAGCGGCCAAGCGCAAAGCCTCTGAAGGCCTGTTCGATTCCGAGAAAGCCGCGTTCGAATGGGCTGACCGTCAGTACGAGCAGATCATGACGTCGGTCGGCGCCATGGAGGGCACGCTCGGCAAGGACATCAGCAGCTTGTGGCGCGACACCTCTGCCTGGGCCACGGTGTACCAGAACATCCGCCTGCTGCCGCTCACGCTGTTCGCCTCTGTGGTGGACCCACTGGGCATGGTGGCCCGAGGCGCTTCGATGAAGGAAGCGTTCGAGTCGTTCATGAAGGGCATGACCGAGGTGGTGCGCAGCTGGGGCGACATGTTCCGAGGCGAGGCCAGTGAGCGCACCATGGACAAGTGGGACAAGCTGGCCATGGACGCCGGCATCATCGACGCGGCCATGTTCGGGCACTTCGTCTCGGACGAGTATTCCTCGGTGTACATGAGCAAGGGCGCCAAAAAGGTCAACGACATGTTCTTCCAGCTCAACGGCATGGAGGGCTGGAACCGCGGCATGCGTGCTGGAGCGACCAAGGCAGCGGTACTGTTCATCCAGCGCCACAAGAGCCTGCCGGATGCACACAGTGCGCGGTGGCTGCAGGAGCTGGGCTTGAAGCCAGCGGACATCCATCTGGACGCCGACGGGAACCTGATCACAGACTGGCGCGCGCTGGCGGCAGCGACCAACATGGAGCAGGCAGCGGCACAGCGCCAGATCGGCAAGCTGCACTATGCCCTGTCCCGCTGGGTGCACGGCGCTGTGATCACGCCCAACGCGGCGCAGCGCCCGGGCTGGTCGAGCGACCCGCACTACAGCATGTTCTTCCACCTCAAGCAGTTCATGTACAGCTTCCACATGACCATCCTGAAGCGGGCCGTGAACGAGATGGGCGAGGGCAACATGGCCCCCATCGCGGCCTTCATGTGGTACGTGCCAGTGATGATCGCCAGCGACATCACCAAGGGGCTGATCCAGGGCGGTGGCGAGCTGCCCCCATACATGCAGGGCATGGACCCGGGTGACTGGGTGCTGCATGGCATCGAGCGGGCGGGCCTGTTGGGCGTGGGCACCATCGGTGTGGACGCTGGCCAGGACATCTTCTCGCTCGGCGGCCCGATGGTCGAGCAGATCGTGGACAGTTTCGCGCAGCCCATAAACGAGTCGTTCCTTGAATCACTCCCCGCTAACCCGCTGTACAAAAACTGGGTCCAGTAATTTTGCGCCCCATACCTAGTGGTACAGAAAAAATAAAAGGCCCCTCGGGGCCTCGGTTAGAAATCAGCTTCGCAGTGAGTCAGTGGTCAGCGAACGAGTCCGTTCAGCGTGGCCCACTTGTAGGTGCCATGGAGCACCAGCAGTATGCCGGCAGCAGCGCGCACGGCTTTGAACGCAAACACAACTGCTTTGGCAATGAGGAAGAACAACTTCATAGTTCGCTTTCTAGTTTCACAGTGGTGGTTTCCCAGCTCTCGTCGGTGACGACGAGCACCCGACCTTGCGCTGGGTCTGTCGGGTCAATCAGATAGCGCGAGACAATCTGGTCTGCGGTCTTCATGGCCTCGCTGTTTGCCTGCAGCTCCTGCGGAGTCACCAGACCGTGATCTCCTATTGCATGCCTGGCCACAAGGTCCAACGGCGTGCGGTTGAGTTTCATGCGGGCGGCTTCAGTGATCTTCAGCTTACCAAGAAGAAAATTGGAGTACATGTACCTGTCCTAACAGGCAGAAACTGGTCCTGCCAATCTGCTATTCCAAACACCCTTTCCTCCCTCTATACCTACTCTCTATTTTCTCTTTTCTCTTTCTTTCTAGAAGAAGAAGAAGAATAGAAGAATAGAAGAATAGAAGGCTCATAGGGGAAAGGGCCCCTTTTTTCTGCCGGTCTGTCGTTTTTCGTGTGGGTTTAATGTACGCGTTGTGCAGTGCAGCATGGTGGGTGGAGGCGTTCGGCAAGTGTTTAAGTGCTCTGGAGCATGTCGAGAGCTCGTCGGAACTCCCGTACTTTGGTCAGGAACAGGTTCCCTTCCTCGGCTGATGTGAAGAGCCCGACGCGGATGACTTCGTAGGCTGTGACCCCCGCGATAGGCGGGTAGTGCCGTATCCAGACGATCGCGCTGGGTTTCGCTTCCCGGACATAGCTCACGTCGGTGATGAACGAACCCTTGCGGCTGACAAACGTCCAGATGGCCGGGTCGTCAGGTGCGACCAACTTCACGATTTCGGGAGAGGTCATATACGGTACTCTCCGACCAGCTTGGCGCGTGCGGTCCGGTACTCGTGTGCGGCTAGTACAAACTTTTCTGCGGCAGCCTTTGAGTCGAATGGGCCGACAATGATGTTACTTGTCCCGCCCCCGAGGTACGTCGGGCTCAGGATGCCAACCACGTAGTGCCGGTCGTCCCGGCTGCTGACATCCATGAGCATGAACCCAGGCTGGTTCAGCCAGCGCGAGACCTGGATGTCGTCTTTGTCATAAATTTTTGACATAGATACGGTTAAGTTCTTGAACTGAATGTATTTTTCCGCCATTGGATCACCTTGACATGGTGGGGGTCGGGGATTCGAATTCCTCTGCGCCTACCAAGAATATCGAACAGAAACAAGCACTTAGCGGAAACGCTAGGTGCTTTTTTCATGCGTAGATGATCGTCATAGTGCAGCTCGCTGTGGGGCATGGCGGCACACCGTGTCATAACATCGTGTCATAGCGGCTTAGACGACCGCAGAACGGCGCTGCAGGCATGTCGTCAGGGTAGAGTGGCTTGGGCCGTTTAGGCTCGCGCACGGGCGTCACAGGGGGCTTGTTGGGGAAGGGCCAGGTCATTCAGACCTCACGTTGTTGGCGTACCGTGCCGTCAGGCCGGCAGCATGGTGGGCGTAGGTCATGACCATTCTCAAGTCTGACCACCCACCCAGTTTCTGAAGGACTTCCAGAGGCGTGCCGTTTTGGGCGTGCCAGGTGGCCCAGGTGTGTCTGAGGCCGTGCCAGGTGAAGCCAGAGTATCGAACTCCGCCCGCGTCATCATCGTCTCCGCTAGCTTCTGTTCGAGCGCTTCCCAGGCTTTCTGCTGCTCCGAGATACGCGCCAAGTCCTGCGCGTACGCACGCTCCATAGAAGCCCGCCTTTGGTTTGCCAATCGGCTTGCCGCGGTACGTAAAGACGAACTCATCATGTAGCCCTTCCTGGGCTTTGATGCAGGCAGCTGCCGTGTCGTTGAGTGGAACTGCCAGTCCGTCGTCGTCCTTGACGTCCTCTGGGTCCAGTGTGATGACTCGCCGTTCGAGGTCAACTTGTCGCCACCGCAGCTTGAACACGTTGGACTGTCGCAGTCCTGTGTTGATGGATAAAACAGCGGGGGCACGGAGGTGGAGCGGAAGAGTGTCATGGAGCTTTTTCCATTCGTCGGGTGTGAGCCAGCGCCGGGACTTTTTCTTCTTGTCCTTGCGCACAGGGATGTCGGGCAGCTGGCTGAGCCAGCCGCGCTTCTTGGCCACGTTGAGGATGGCCACAATCATGGTGCGGTAGCGGGTGTAAGTGCCCGCGGTCTGGCAGAACGAAAGCGCTCGCTCGATGTCGAGCCCGGCAACGCGGTGTATGGGGCGGTCGGTGTAGTGGCGGGCGAACTTGCGCAGGCTCAGCAGCTCGGATTCAGAGCGCTCTTCGATGTTGGTCCAGGCTAGCACAGCGTCGCTCCACATGATCCCTGCTGCAGCCGGCGCTACGCGCCAGAGTTCTGCCTTGAGCGCGTCGTGGACGCGCTGCGCTTCCGTGCGATCAGTTGTTCCAGTTGACCGACGTAGCCGGGGGTGGTTTGGATGCGAGATACTGACCCACCAGACCTCACTGCCTTTTTGCTTGTAGAGGGACATGTCGCTGGCTCCTTGGTGTACTGCTGGCGTAGAAAAGCCAGCAAGTCTACTTCCAGGAACACCCACTCGCGCCCGATCTTGGCACCCGGAATAACCCGGGCCTTAGCACGCGCTGCCAGCGTGCGCGGACTGATCCGCAGCAGCTTGGCCGCTTCTTCTACGCCCAGGGTAGTCATGGGGCAACCTGTTTGTACGCAGCTTCCAGAGCCTTGGTCACAGTCTCGTAGGTGACGTCAGGCATCTGGTCTACGATGTCCATCAGCACTTCGTTGTCCTCTTGCCCGTACCAAACTTTCAGGTATGTGCCCTGCTTGTAGCCGTTGGCTTGACGAAAGTCGTTGAGCGCGTTCTTTGATATGTAGAGCTTGTGCAGCAGCTCAGGTGTCATGTGCAGGCGGTTGCAAAGCTCGTGGAACATCGGAATCAAGAAAGTATTCCGCATGGTCGCGCCTGCAGCCATTACCTCTACCAGGTCGAGCAATGGCATGTCCGCAACCACGTGCGGTTCCTGATCAATCCCCCGTGCGACAAGAATGGCTGAGCTTGGCACCGACCACTGCTGCGTGATGATCTGAGCTGCTTCTTCGTGATTGTCAGCGACTTGCATGACCATGGACATGCCAAAGTGCCAAATGTCTACCAGCTCTAAGCGAGCCTGCTCTACGTTAGATGTCTGATGTTTCCACCACTTCCACCCTATGTGTTCTGCCAGCTCGGCCGACTCAACGAATATGGCGCGGCCGAAATCAAAATTGCGCTCACGCCAGTTCGGGTCGATGCGCTGATTAAATTTTTCCTGGAGCTGGATCATTCCAAGGGAAAGCGAGAGCTTCATTTCTTTCTGCCTTTTCGTTGATAGACATTAGAGCGTGCGACCAAGGTCAACGCCTTGATAGACAGCGCATCGTGCTGCTTGGCTCTCTCCATCACCATGCGCAGTGCCTGGTGCGAAGAGAGCCGTTTGAAATCAGTAGGAAGTATTTGCAGCACGACCGCCTTGGTCTTGAGGTCAAAGACCTCGCACACTTGCCAGCCCTGACTGGCGGCGGTTTTGGTGTCTGCTTCGTCGAGCATGCTACGGTTTCTTCTGCCTGATGATGATGGTGAGCTCGGGCATCTCAATCTGCATGGTCAGCCCTTCTTCGGTAATGACCACCGTGGGTCTGTGCACCAGCAGCTTAGGCGTGTACTCGATGGCCGTCTGATTGCTTGTCACCTTGTTTTTCCACTGGTACTTCCATCGCGGGCCTCGACCGCCTGAGCCGCTGGGTATGCGTGACACCAGGCCTTTGCGCCAGATGTTGCCCAAGTAATCCGAAACCCGGTTGGGTGAAACAGCTATGGCGCGCACTTCGGCCATGTCGTAAATCTGGTGCGCATCTAAAGGTTCGGACGCTTCATAAAGGATGCGTTCCAAGAGCTGGTATAGCCCTTCATCGGTGTCTTTCATGACAACCCCCGTGTTATGTATCCACTAAAAACTCTCCTGGTTGAATGCAGTGACGCAGAGAGTGCTGGGTAATATACCCGCCTCGCTGTGTGGTTTCCACCAAAGGGGGAATGAGTTGGTAGTAACCCTAACGAATCAGAGTGGGTGCTCGACCAGTTTGCAGATGTAAGCAGCCAGGTCTTTGCGGCTGATGACCTGGTCGTAGAAGTCGCCGGCAGTTATCGGGTATTCCCAAGACAATTCCTGGAACACCACGCCGCCGTCAGCGCACCCTACAATGACACGCACAGTGCGGCCTTCGCTGTGCCGCTCGTGAAGCCACTTCTGTTGAAGTGGCGTGATGGGCGGGTTCTTGCCGCCCGTCAAGTTAATCATGGTGCTGAATCGCTTGGGCACTACGATGAACTTGTACTCGATCCAGGCATCGCACACGCTGCTGTACCAGCAGTCGGCGATGCCGCTGTTGTATGGGTTCGAATTTTTCATGCGGTACACCTCCGAAGGAAGGTGGCGGTGTACAGCATTGATAAAAGTCGTTTCAGGTTTTTGAGACATCCGATGAAGCTTTCCGTAGCCGGTAATAGTTGCTCCGCGCAGCTTTGCATTGCTCACAGCGGCAGCCTTTCGTGTATCCGCGAAGCGATCCATGCAACCACGTTTTTGGCTTAAACCGCTCCGCAGTCAACGCTTTTGCTGGGTCCATGCCGTGGCACTGGATACGGTTCCATAGCATGTAGTACGGAACACCCAGATGTTTCGCCCAGGCTGAAAGCGTGCGCGTCTCGCCGTCATGAGTGACAAAAACTGTGGTTTTGCGGTTGTCTACTTGCTCTGCACGGGTCGCCCACTTGCAGTTTGCTGCTGAATACTCCGCCGTGTTGTCTTTGCGCTCTAGAGTGTGTCCAGCGGGCCGATCTCCCATGTCTGCATAAAATTGGTCAAAGTCGTTGACCCACTCGTCGCAGATTTTTATGCCACGGGCACCGTAATGTTCAAAACCGGCGTTTGATGGATTCAAACACCGGCCGCGCATTGCGCGCCAAGACGCGTATGTTCCAGTATCTGTCGGACTGTTCCACTTGCGTTGCTGCGCCATACAAGCTCCTTGTACGTCTGAAGGTGTTCTCAGGTTTGGCGGCCACGGCCCAAAACCTCGTCAAGCTTCATGATGTAGTGACGGCACTTGTCAGCGTCAGGGCTGTCTTTGCGGCCCTGGCGCATGCCGTACTTGATGATGTTGCCTTTGAGGAACCCGATGAATTCCTCGCGGGTCAGCGTGGCTTCCATGATGTGCCACGGCTGCACCTGCATGTCTTTGTAGTGACTGCCGCCATACTGGATTTCGTCGGCAGAAGGTGCGACCTCAATCATGCCTTCACCTTCTGTTTCGCAAATAGAGCTGCGTGCATTGCGCACAGATGTACAGCCTGGTTGTAGGCGTCGGCCATGGCGTTGTGCTTGACGCCAACTGCGGGGGCCTTTACCTGCCGCGCGCCGGGCAGGTTCTTGTACGTGCGGAAGCAGCGGGAGTTGAAAAACTTCCAGGGGATTTCAATGCCGCAGGTGCTGAACGCATGGGCCAGCATAGGAATGTCGAAGTCAGCGCCGTTGGACCAGACATGAAAATCGCCGTTGCCGATCCAGTCGCTGAAGTTGACCAGAGCCTCTTCCAGCGTGTCCTTGGGTTCGAAAAACACTTGGCGAGCTGCCGCTTCCTGGTTCATCCACCAAAGCAGGGTGTCTTCCTGAACACGTCGTTTCCACGCCAGGTTGGACTCAATCGAGACCGAAGAGTAGAAACCGGCATCGTCGATGTCGCCGGTTTCAAGGTTGAACTTGACGGCGCCAATGCTGAGAATCACAGCGTCGGCAGTCGTCCCTAAAGTCTCGCAGTCCACCATGATGTGGTTCATTGGCACTCTCCGTTAGAAGTTCGAATTTCGAAGCGGTGGGGAGTGTAGATGCTAAAAACGCACCTGACACTCCCCCGTTTGGGTTACGGGTTAACCCTGCAGCTTGGCCAGCTTGGCTTCGATCTTGGCCTTGCCTTGCTCGGCCGCGGCGGTAGCCTTGGCGAGCTTTTTTTCCGCTGCGGCTGCGGACTTCTGAGCCTTGGCCACAGCAGCCTGCGCTTCTTTCAGCGCAGCCTGGTAGGGCTTCAGTTCAGCTGCCTTGGCCTTCAGAGCTGCCGTCAGCTCCTTGATTGCGGTTTTCTTTTCGTCGATGGGTCGTGCCATGGTATTTCTCCTTGAGTTGGCGTGAGTAGTTAAGCTCGTTAAGGCGAGCAGCCCTGGAAATGAGGCGGTCGATGACCGTGCCTCGTCTTTGTACGGCGGCCTCTAGCTCAAGCGCCGCCAGTACCTCTTGCTCGGTCAGGCCGCCAATGTGCCGGTTCAAGGCGCTGAAAGATTCCAGTGCTTGATGGATCATGAACTTCCTGACCGACATGCGTTACCTCAGCGACGTGCAGTGGCCACGGGACGACGCGGCGCGGCCTTGACAGGCTTGGCCGCAGCGGCAGGCTGCACGGTCACGTCCGGCTCTTCGGCCAGCAGCGCAGCGGCTTCCTGCAGACGCGCGCCGTTGACGGCCGAGGTGTTGTTGTGCGGCTGCGGCTCGCCGAACGTCAGCGTGGCGTAGGTCTGGTTCGGATCGAACGAAACCTCCGTGATCACGCCAGCGGGCGGCACGCCGAACATGCGCTCGACGCTCTTGGCATACGCGTCCCAGGTCTTGGTGGCCGTGGGAGATGTGCGCAGCAGCCACATCGGCGTGCTGTCGTCGGCATCGGGCGGCAGCACAGCCAGAACGCGGGAGTTCTTGCAGGCTTTGCCCTCGCCGTTCTCCGAGCTGCCGAACTGGTTCATGGGGCAGTCGTCGCAGCCTTCGGACTGCTTGTCCAGGCTGTTGTCAGACGGCACCATGCCGCGCGGGCTCTCGCTGATGGCGAAACACACAGGCGGGTTCACCTGACCCTTGACGTAGCGTCCGGGGTAGAAGAAGTTCTGCGAGTTGAAGTCCACCACGATGAGCTGCAGCGGGCCGGGAGTCACAGTGCCGTCGGGCAGCTGGAACTGCTTGTCCTGGGTCACGCGGATGTTGTTGCCGCCGCCCGTGTTGCCGGTCTTGTCCTTGAGCTTGGCCAGCTGGGACTTGAGCATGTCCTGGACGGACACGACGCCGGTTGCAGCGCGGGTAGCGACGGCGGTAGAGGCAGTTTTCTTGGTTGCCATTGTAGGAATCTCCTTGAGAGCTTAGATGGAGCGCAGATTCAATTTGCGCTTGGTGAAGGGCTCAACGCCCGGTACTTTCTTACCCGCTTCAAGAAGCTCACGGTAAGCAGGTTCAGACACGCGCCGCTGGAGCAGGTGCGAGTACTTGTTGCGGAAGATGTACTTCCAAAATTCGTCCCAGTCCTTGACGTCGGCGACGGTGGACGTGGAGATCGAAACAGAGGCTTTGGTACCAGTGGCTTTGTCGAGCCCGTTGGCTTCCATGTTCTCCATGAGCTGCTGCTCGATGTTGGCCATGGCGGTCTCGACTTCTTTGACCTCAGCTTCGAGCCGGCGCTTTTCTTCGCGAGCGGCCCAGTACTGGTCGATGAGCTTGCCGACGGGTACAGGTCGGCTGGTTTTGGCGGCGGTGGCTGTTGCCATGCGTTCTCCTTGGTGGATTGAGTATAAAAGAAAGTTTTACGTTTCGCAATTAGAAATTAGATGCGAAAACGCACTGACCCAGTACGGGTTGTCGGGCTTGTGGCCCGGCTCGCACGCTTGCTTTTTGTACCCGCCTTCGGACAGCGCAAGCATGACGGGCAAGTCTTTGGAAATTTTGTCGAGCTCCATTGCAGACTTGACGACGTTGTAGAGCTGCGGAAAGCTCGCTTGGTCGTCAACGCGTCGAATAAGCAGGTGAACTGCCGACTGCGGATATCTCGAGTCTGCCCGGTACACATCACGGTCGTTCAAAAGTGTTTTTCGCGCATGTACATATTCAAGAAACGGTTTAGCGCGTTTGCGCATCCTGGCCAGAACTTTGAGGTCGAGCAGCATCTTGTCGTGTTTGACCAGAGTGCTCGGGTCTATAACCCACGTGTCGCCGATTTTGTCGATCACCCACTGGTTTGTGGTGTGAAGTCTGTTGATTACCATTTCATTGAAGCGCATGTACGCGTCCAGCGAATGCGGAAGTAACCGGTCAGCAAAACCCGCTGAGCTGCGAGAGTCGTGGCGCATAACCACAATCCGGTCGGGCCGCCAGACAACCATGTCTGTCCGGTACAAGCGAAAGACGACAGCGTCACCGTCCATCCACACTGTGCCGGTGTCATCGTTCTTGCGTTTGGTGCGCATGCACCGAAAAGCAGGATTACTCGTTAGCAACGGGCTTTCGGCATACAGCCTGCGGGCTTCTTCGTATGAACTAACACCGGGAAATGTCCATGGGTCTATACCAAACATATGTCCTCACTTTGAGTAGTTGATGTCATGCCCGCCTTCAGCGGCGAGCGGGATGTCGGGGCACCAGTGAAGTGCCGTCGTCATGTGGTGGTACATCTTGTCGTACGCCCAGTCAGCGATGTCTTCAGGCACCATCGTGACGACCTCGTCGTGCGTGGTCATCACGACGCGCATGCCGTCTTTGTAAATCCACAGCATCTGCGTACCGACGATGATCCGGGCCAGAGCTTGCACCAGGTTCTCGCAGAGCAGCGCGCCGTATATCTTGGTGCGCATGTCGCCGCTGCGGTACGTCCATTGTGTGTAGCCGTCTTCATTCACCTCTGACTTCAGGTCTGGGTACTTCAGACACATGCCGTTAGGCAGCCAGATGGTCTCTTTTTCCCAGCTGATGCACTTGTGCGCACCGGTGCGGCCGGCAGCCATGTCTTCGATGATCCTGGTGCACTTTGCCCAGCCCTCGACGATCTTGCTGTTCACACGCCGGTACGCGTTGACGATGCGGTGACACTCGTTGATGTCGAAATGCACGGGGGGACCACCAAGCGCGCCGCGCGCCAGTGTGATCTGGAACTTAGGCGCGCCCATGCCGTAGCCAAGGCCCAGCACACAGACCTTGCCAACGAAGCGTTCCATCTTGTCGTCGGTCGTGATCTCTCGCCCGACGTAGACCAGGTCGCCAAACTTGCAGTAGGCGTCACGGTCTTTGCCACGGGCTGTACCCATGGTTTTCTTGTCCCACTTGTCAGAGCTTCTGAAAGCGTCCAAGAGGTCTTCTTGGCCCCACAGCCAGCCGTTGACGCGCGCCTCGATCTGACCCGAGTCCACCACAACCAGGCGGTGCCCAGGCTGCGCCAGGATGGACAGCCGCAGCTCACCACCACGGGTGAGGTTCTGCATGTTCATCTTGTTGTTGCCGCCCCAGCGGCCGGTATGGGCCCGGTAGTAGGCGTAGCCAGCTGGCAGGCACATGCCGTCGCGACCGGCCTCTAGGAAGCGCTCAGCGCGGGTAATGTTGCCCGTGGACTTTACCTGCAGCCGGCAGTTCACTAGAGCGCGCAGCCGGTCTTGTCTGGCCAGAATGATGGCCATGTCCTTCTTGCGGTCCGGGTTCAGAGCACCTCGCCATACGTCGATGTCGTCAGGCAGGTTGATGAACTCCAGATCGGTTTTACTGAACGCGTAGCCGTAACGGTCTTCTTCGTTGCGCTCAGAGGGGTCTTTGTTGAGCCATGCAGGAGATTCTTTGACAGGCGGCTCAATGCCCTCGGCGCGAAGCAGGTCGGCAAACAGTTCGTTGCTGCCAATGATTCGTTTAGCCAGCAGCATGTGCCGCTCAGTCGTGGGCAGCTCACGTTCAGCTTTAGTTTTGAGCAGCTTTTTGTACAACACGGGGTCGTGCAGCTTGCCACCAGGCTCGTAGTGCGACGGCGTCACTACGGCGTAGAACGTCTTGGTGCGCTGCTCGATCTCACGCTCGTACTCGGCCTGCACGCGGTCGGTGTCTACCAGCAGAACCGGATCGCAGAACATGCGGATCGTCAGGTCGATCAGGTCCATCTCATCGGCCGGGTACTTCTTCACCATCTCGACAAAGATGTCGAAGGTAAGGTCGACGTCCTGCGCACAGTATGGCGTCACTGCTCTGAACAGCGCGGCGTCCCACTCGAAGACACCTTTGGTGGTCTCCAGCACGCCATCGAGCTTGCTGCCTTTGCCGTAGAACTGTGCGACGTCGTTGAGGCTGGCCCCAATCTCGTTGCTGTGCAAGCCGCGAGCCATGGACAGCGTGTCGTAGTAGTAGGCAGGGACAATGCCAAAGTGATGGCTCATGATGAAGCCGTCGAACGCCGTGTTGTGGCACAGCAGTGCGGCGCAGTGCCAGTCAATCTGATCGAAGATTGCCTGGGCCTTCTCCCACGTCACGACCTTGGTCTTGCCGCGGCCAATCTTGATGCCGACCATCTGCACCTTGAACATGTCGTGGCGGATGTACTCGGACGTGCTGAGCTTCTTGAGCGTGTAGTTGGCGTCGTAGTAGGTCTCAAAGTCGACCGTCACAATCCCTTTGAAGTTTGGCTTGTGCAGCGGTACGACCGGCCGCTTGAACTTGGGCTTCTCGGCAACTTTAAGCAGTTCAGCAGGTATGGCAGATTTCCAGCCCATGTCATCTCCCTGCCCAGGTGATCATGTGCGTAAATGGGTTGACGGCCACGTTGTGGTCTTTATAGCTTCGGTAGTGCTGCACGTCCCACACTAACGTGGCACTGCAGCCAAACTTTTTTCCCAGCGCTTTGTTAGTCATACCATCAGGGTTCTCTCTTATGTATGCCACATCTTCTGGCTTGAGTAGCGCTTTGGCTTGGCGTCGAGCCGACTGCTTGGCGCGTTCCTTGACTCGCACGGCTGGCGACTTTCGCTTGGCTGCCATGGTGAGAAACGCTTTCAGTGACAGCTGCTTGAGGTGATGCGGGGCCACACAAAGGGGGTTCTCGCAGATCGACGAGTAGCGGACCTTTGGACCGATAGGCTTGCCTAGGTCTTGTGCCACCCAACGGCGCACGTAGCCCTGCTTCTGCCCGCGCCACATAAAGGGCCTCCCGTTGGCCAAGGCTGCTTGCCAAATCCAACAGTCGCCTTCCTCTTTGCACCGCTCGAACACTCGCTGTTGTAAAGGCGTCATACGGCAGTCTCAAGCAGGTCGAGAAACGTCTTCATGCGGGCGCGTTTGTTGGTCAGCGACTCGTAGACCCGCTGCTCGACAGAGTCTTCTGCCACGAGCATGATGGTCTCGGTTTTCTGGGTCTGGCCGAGGCGGTGCTGGCGCTTGGAGCCCTGCGTGTAAATCTCGGCGTCTGGCGTCGGTGACACCCAGAGCGTGGCGGTACCGCGCGTGAAGGTCAGGCCATGGCCAGCAGATTTAGGATGAGCGAACACGGTCTGGTATCGGCCAGCCTGGTAGTTCTTCACGATGACGTCGCGCTCTGCCTCGCCGACGTTGCCGTCGATGGTGGCGAACGTGATGCCTCGGCGCTCTGCCTCTTTGATCAGGTAGTCACGCTGGTGTGTCCACAGGAAGAACGTCAGGCTGTGCTTACGGGCCTCGATCATGTCGAGCGCCATTTCGTAGCGAGTGGTGTCGATCAGGTGATAGCTGCCCTTGCCGTCGTACACGGCGCCGGACGCAATCTGCAACAGCTTCTGCTGCATGGAGCCAGCGTGCACCGCGCTCACCTCGGTGATGGGCACAGGCTTGACGCCTTTGAGCTTGGCCATGGCCACGGCATCGAGCGAGCCGTAGACCTGGATCACCATGCCGTTAAGCATCTCGTCGTAGGCTTCGCGCTGCCGGGAGCTCATCTGGTACGGCACGGCGTACTCGTGGTTGGGCGGAATGTCCACGCAGTCCTCGAACTTGTGACGCACCACCACGTCCATGATCGTGCCGAACACGGCTTCTTCGGCGCCTTCCTTGTCCTGCCACTTGAGGTGGTTGACCTTGGGCCCGACCTGGACAGCTTCGCAGACCGTGTTGCGAAACGCAAAGAACGAGCCGCCCAGGCGCGAGCCGCCGTCGACCAGGAGCATCTGGTGCCAGACGTCAGTGATGCTGTTGCTGTTAGGAGTACCGGTCATGAGACGCCGGTACTGGAAGTGCTTGGCCACCTTGGCAGCGGCGCGGCTGCGCTGGCTGGTGTGGTGCTTGTAAGCGGTTGACTCGTCGATGGCCAGGTACTTGAACTTCTTGAAGAAGGCCTTGCTACCAGCTTTCTTGGCCAGCCACTTGACCGCATCGATGTTGGTCACATAGACGTCGGCCTCTTCGTTGAACACCGCCTCGTGCTTGCCAGCCGTCGAGACCGCGACCTTCAAGCCGGGGGCGAACTTCTTCGCGTCGTTGTACCAGACAGACCGAAGAAGGGACTTTGGAGCCAGCACGAGAGCAGCAGCTCCTTTGTGGCGCTTGAGCTTGCGCTCGATGTCCAGGATGGCTACCAGCGTCTTGCCAGTGCCGGGGTCGCTGCAGTCAAAGACGTAGTCGGTCGTGTCAGCGTGCTTGAGGCTCTTGAGCTGGTGATTGAAGGGAGTGAAAGAAGGTTTCGTCCTCATAGGTCTTCCGAGAAAGGTCAAAGGCCACAGCCATGCGTAGCAGAGCTACATGGATGCGAGTGCTGGTGTCGAAGGTCTGGCCGCCGTACTCAACAGGCTTGCCAGTCAGCCGCTGTTTTGCGACGTGCATGTCGACGATGAGGTCAAGGCGTGTTGACATGTATGCACCTGTGTTGAGGGTCCCGGCGTGTGCGTTCCTTGGCCGGGGCAAGGTGGGGAGGGGAGGGTGGTGGTGTCGCGTACCCGGTAGCACCCTTTACCAGCAGGCAGGTCTGGACGCACCCTTGCTGCCCGCCACAATCCGCTAGCTACCGACGCGGATGAAACTTGACAGGCTTAGGGTTCTGTACGCCGTCAACGCACTGACCACCGTTCCAGGGGCCGTACTGACACCACTTGCAGGCGTGGATATTGGCTGCCGGCTTGTAGTCCGTGCAGGTCAGCATGGCTGTAGCACGCTTTTCGTAGCCGGTGCGAAAGCGCAGACCCTGGGGACGAGTAAAGGTCTGCGACGTGATGTTCTGACCATCGGGCTGGTCCAGATACCACAGCTCAGCGGTGACTTTCTCCAGCTTGGGATAGCGCAGAAAGGAAACCAGCTGGTACAGCTGTAGCTGCTGCGCGTGCTTGATCTCGTTGCCGAACTTGCGACCGGTCTTGTAGTCGATCACCACCGCTTCGGTGTCGTCGACAAACACGATGGCGTCGAGCTTCAGGCGCAGCCAGGCAGTTTTGTAATCACACGGTTCCCAGTCGGACGTCATGCCCCACTCGCCTTCCAGGCTGACCTGGCCAAGGGTGTGCAGGTGACGGAGAAGATCGAGCTGGGGGCCGAAGTACAGCTCGGCCTCGGGCGCCAGAGCGTCGATGCGGCCGTCTACGTACTGCTCGCAGTTGTCGTGGATGCGAGAACCGCGGTCGTTGGCGTGCTCGGTCTTGCCAGGCGTCAGAGGGCGCTCGGGCTCGGGCACGCGCTGCACGTGCTTGAGGTACGCATAGAACTTGCACTTCTCGAAGTCCGACAGCTTGCTGAAGCTCCACGATGTCATCACGGCTTCTCCTTGAGTTTTTGTGGAGTTCAATTCTAAGCTAGACATTAGATGTTTTGCGAATGTCATCGTCGGCAGAGATGTCGAACTGTGTGCGGATAGACCGTCCGACGTTCGCTAGTTCGTACGGTTCGTCACCAAAGTAATGAATCTCTGTATCGTCGTCTTCTTCACCGAGACGAATCCACGCACCTTCAAACTTGTCTTCCATGCCTTTGAAATGGTTCCAGACGGCTTTCATGGCGATGACGTCGGTGTAGTTCGGGTACATCTTCCAATTTTCGTAATCGAGTCCAAGCATGAGACCGTCGCCGTGCATCACGATCGAAAAATCGTTAAGAAGGACGTGCTTGATGTGCTCATCTCCCGTCAGCATGAGCTTGGCCACCTCGTCAAGAATGCCGTCTCGGGTGCCGGCTATGCGGACAGTTCCGTCGCTTCTGTACCCCATCACACTTCCTCGTAAGTAACAGGCAGGTTCCACGCTTCTGCAAACACGTACTTGTGCCTGGTTATAAGAGACGTAAGGTGCGGCACGTTAATAGCGTGAAAATCCCACAACTTGATGTACTCATCTATCTCTTCAGAACTACCGAATTTGCAGCGATTAGCAATGCTTGCAATCGTAGAGCGGTCAAAACGTATCATGTATAGAAAATCGCGCGGTTTAGTCATAAGCACGTGCTTTGCTTTGTGGAACTCCAGGCGCTCTTTCAACAGTCTTACGCCGGCGTCCAGCATTTCTTTGCCCTCGGCAGTAAGTGTCTTGCGCCTGGGCACTGAAGTTTCCGGTACTTCAAAACGCTGGCCGTCTGGGTGGTACAAGAATGTTTTTGTCGTGCGTATCTCGTCGTAGTTGCCGACCTGGCGAATCAGCTTGTAACGCTGATAGTTGGTCGCATCTGAAGGTATTGCAAGGTCGAGCTTAGGGCGCTTTAACGCTGTGTGAGTTTCAAGCCCGCCCCTCCAAAGAAGCAGCCGCGTCCCAAAAATGCCGGTCGGGTACGCAAGCTCGTTGATCCACCGAATGCCGCGTTGGTTTGGCAACGTGTAAAGCAAAGACCCATCTTTTTTGAAACGCACGGCTTCGACGTTGTCGAAGGTACATACAAACTCTTCGCCGTCTCGAATGATGGCTTGGTCGTACCGTTGGGTAAGGAGCAAGGCGTTCGGATACCGCTTGAACTGATCTTCGATTTGCCAGTAGGTGGTGAAATGCACGCTTACACCTCGATCTGAATGGTCTCGCCAAACGGGCCAACTACGTCGGTAGTGGCGCACCACAGCACAGGAAAGTCCTGCGGCTCGGGGAACGTGCCGTACATGTCGGTCAAGTACACCAGTGCAACGGGCGGCGTGCCTTCCTCGGCGATGAGATCAAACGGCGGGCGGAAGTCGGTGCCGCCGCCGCCGTGCAGTTTGAAATGCAGCTCTTCGCCAGGCTCGAAAACGTCGATGTGGTTGATCGCGGCGTCGCAGTAGATCACCCGCGTACGCTCAGGCCGCACGGAGTTCACGATGGCTGCAATCTCGCTACCGAACGCGTTGAGCGTAGGCTGGTCGATAGAGCCGGACGTGTCGATCACCACGTCGATCGGGCCCATGGCCTCGCTATACAGCGAGGGGGCATACAGGCCCATGGCCAGGTACTTGCGAGCCGGGCGAGCCCAGCTGTAGTCGTTCTTGGCGATCTGGGTGATGAACCGCGACAGCACATCACGCCACGGCACTTTGGGCGTGGTCAGGTCGTCGATGAAGCGCTCCAGGCCGCCAGGCAGCTTGCCCTGCTTCTTAGCCTCGTGTGCAGCTGCCGTGACAGCGACTTTCCACTGCATCTCAGAAGCCTCGCGTTCGGCTGGAGACGCGTGCTCAGATGCGTCTTCGATCTCGCACAGCGGGCCGCCGTTACCGCCATCCATGCCAGTGGGCGGTTGAAAACCTTGGCCGCCGTTGTTGTCGTTCTTGAGTAGATCGTAGATGTGATCGGCCGACATGCCTTTGTACTTGGGGTCGTACAGCCACTTGTCGCCGATCCTGAAACCAGCGTCTTTGAGCATCTGGTTGATGGCGTAGTCGCCAGCGTAGTTCCAGATCAGCGGATCGCGAGAGCCACGACGGCTGATGTGGTTCCACATGCAGTGACCGATCTCGTGGGCAATGGCTGCCTTGATCAGGTCGTCGTTGAGCGACATGATGAAGTCGGGGTTGTACTTGATCCGCTTACCGTCCACACACAGCGTGGGGATGTCGGTCGACTGCTCCATCTTCAGGTACAGCGCCAGACGGCCCCAGAAGTATTGGGTCAGCAGCAGGTTGGTCCGTGCACGCAGCACGCGCATCTTCGCTGCTTCGTGGTTCGCTGAAGTCGGGGTCTTCGTCGTCTTCGTCATCATTGCTCTCCAGGTTGGTAATGGCCTCATCCAAGAGGTCGTTGGCGTAAAGGGAATCGAGAATGGCTTCTTCGCTCGTGAGGTAGGCGTACTCTTCTTCGAGCGAGCGGTACAAGTCACGGGCGTGTCCTCGAAAGATGTCGTCGACCGCCATCTCCAAGGATTCAATCTCTGTGCGGCACTTGACCATGAGGTCTTGGTACGCAAGGTCTTGCAGCGGGCTGCTGAACACCACGTCTTCAAAATCCAGCTGCACTTCGCAGTGCATGGTGTTTTCATGAACGTAGTGAGAAGAACGGCTTCGCTTGCAGTAGCAGTACAGCGTGATGTGCTTGCTTTCGATAGCAGCACGCAGGTTGGAGTAAGAGTTGTCGCGATCATGGGCAGCGAAAAACGCTTTCCAGTCGCTGACGCCGCCTTCAAACGACGCGCCGTCGCCTTGGCTCCAAAACCCGCTAAACACGAGGTTTGTTGCAGCAATGCCTTCGTCCGCCATGACTGCAATGAAGTGCTCATACTCAAACTCCCACCAGCGGTGGTCGGTGTTGATATCTGAATACTCTGCAAGTAGCGCGGCTTGATCGCTAAGCGAAAGCGCTGCAAACCGTTTCTTCAGCTTGGTGAGGGGATGAGCTTCAAGATGTTGGCTGCTTTCCCCGCCACTTCCAGCCGGGCTTTCTTGCTGTTGCGCAGTGTCCATATGTCCACCAAAAGGTCACGGGTGATGTGATCAGCCACGACGGTCATACGCTCGTCGTCGGCCACGTTCAAGCCAGGCAGCAGTTCCATGAGTTCGCGGGCGTTGCTGATCAGCGACTCGTGAACTATGGCTTTGTCTGCAGACAGCCGTGTGTGGATCAGCTGCACGGAAGCGCGGACCCGCTCCCAAGCAGAGTCCATCGCGTCTTTCTGGCGCTTGGCCAGCTTCTCGGTCATCTCAGCCTGGATGCGCTGACGTTCGGCGTCACCCACGTCGACGCGAAAGTCGGACGCGGCCGGCACGTTGGCGATGTCGATCTCTACGCCGAACTTAGAGCGTAGATCGTGAGCGGGCGGATAGTCTTCGGGGTCGTACAACGTCCCAAGCCGCTGCCGAGCTTGCTGAATGAGCACAGGGTCGTACGTGGCCAGGAACGTGTCGACTAGCGCGGTGTAGCTGGTTTTGAACCTGTCCATCTCGCGCTGGTACTCGAAGAACAGCTTGGACGGCAGAAGGCGGCCGCCGTTGTCCATCCAGGGCAGAGTCATCTTGTAGTGGTACTGCCGGATGGCGCCAGCGTGGCTGGTGAGCGGGTCCAGGTGGGACTTGTCGATTAGCAGCTTGTTGTAGCGGCCAGCGTCCTTGGCGTTGTGGTTGGCGTCGACTTCAGCGCTGACGCGCTTGTCCTGCTTACGGGCAGTCCAGCACGACACGTTGAGTGTGACGATCATGGCTTTGGATGACAGACTCATCGGTTACTCCGTTTCATCATCTTGGGTGGTGGTTGGGTCCGCGAACCCGGCATATGGATGTCGTTGACAGCCGGACGGCCGCGCTCAGCATTGACGCTGTTGGTGTGCGCGTTGCGAGCTTTTTTGGCCCACTTGGATACGTCGGGCTTGGCGGTGAACGCGTTGGTCATGGGGCTGTCTCACAAATGTGTGTTCCGTTGGCATCGAACCGTTGCAGAGTTCCGCCAAACACTCCAAAGCTAAGGTACTGACAACCCGTGCGATGGTCGGTGTAAAGCTTGATGCCGCTTCGCCCGTCTGGCGGGTCTGTATCGTCGTAAGGTGTTAGATAGCTTACGATGACAGCAGCCAAAACAAAGCAGCTGAGCCATCTCAATAAAGTGCTCATGGCTGCTCCCCCAGTGCTTGCTTTAGGGCGGCAAGCAAAAGCATCACCACCCAAAACAGCAGCGCGCTCCCTATGCCGGCAGTGAGGCCGAACAGCACGCATTGACCGGTGGTTGGTCGCTTACTCATGGCTGCTCCCCCAGTGCTTGCTTTAGGGCGGCAATGGCGTCACCGCCTGCTTGCCACACAGCTACTGAGTTCTCAGTTGCCATAGACTCGTCAGTCAACGGCACCATTGACTCATCTAAGAGCAGCTCCAACGCCTCAAGCGCCTGCTGCATCAC